>Ga0068877_10001413_pt1 | contig 19812 bp, 22 predicted proteins | sample NOAtaG_FD_66437 | JGI IMG/M metagenome (GOLD analysis project Ga0068877, IMG submission 66437) | Freshwater lake microbial communities from Lake Erie, under a cyanobacterial bloom - NOAA_Erie_Diel6S_1000h metaG | ecosystem: Environmental > Aquatic > Freshwater > Lake | place: USA: Ohio, Lake... | reverse complement strand
AACAGCGTCTGCAGCCACGTGGGCGTGCTCCAGTCGTGGTTGCCGGTGATGGTGAATGCCACCTTCCCGGCGCTCCGGATCATCTGGTCGATGTGCATCAGCTGTCCGATCACCTGCGGGCTCGGCCGAGGGCGGTCGAAGATGTCGCCGGTGATGCAGATGATGTCCGCGTGCTTCAGCGCCGTCTCGACTGCATTACGGAAGCCGTCGTAGAAGTCCTGGCCCCGACGGGCAGCCGCGTATTGTGAGTCTCGCAGGTGGGTGTCACCGATAAGTGCGATCAGAAGATCGCTGTTTGGGGTCGCATTTTTTGCCATTTTTCAGTAGGGTAAATTTTGGAAGCCGCTTCAGCCAATTCTTCGCGAGCCCCCTTGAGGAGAGCGCGCGCCGCGCCTGCGAGTGCATCACAAATCGCCTGCCCGTCCACGACATTACGCGGGCGGCACATGGGCGTGATGCAAACGTGCTTGGCCATGAACGACCAACGCATCCACAGATCACGCTCCTTCAGCCGGGACATCAGCGGGTCGCCATCCTCGTTGTAGAGGAACGCGTGGGCGAGACTGCTGCGATCGGTGTACCAGAGAATCGAGACCCGGTCAGGTCCCGTGAATTGGTTCAGGATTCCCTCAGTGCCGATCTTGTAAAGCTCCGCGGAGTCAGTCGTCTGCTCCTGAAGCTCCCGCCCGCGCTCTGTCAGGATGGAGTGCACGCCATCCAGCAGGGCGCTGAACTCCGATCGGCTGACCGTGGACCCATAGGTGCCAGCGACGTAGCAGCCGCGCGACACCGGCGCCCTGATCTCGCCGATCAGATCGATACGCTCCCAGACGGCCGCGTAGCCGCCCCATCCATCGGCGCAGCCGGAGCCGTCGGTGTAGAGGACGCAGTCGTGCTCGTAAGGATCCGGGGCGACCTCTTCGAGCCACTCGAACACGTCGGCGTAGCGCTCCTTGATCAGCTCACCGTCGACGGTCAGGTTATCCCACCAGGACGTCTCTTTTCGCCACTTGTGTTTGTTCCAGGTGTCACGGTTGTGGTGAGTCATCGTCGTCCGCTTCTGGAGTCCTCACGCTTCCGGCCGTCTCCTTTTCGTGCTGCTGCGCCACGTCCAGAACGCTGCCGTTCGCGTCCTCTCCTTGTGGTAATTTCGGCGCGGCGGGTGCGGTGGTCTCGACCGCCGTGATCAGGCGCCGGCTGGCAATTCGCTTCAGAGAGCCGACGTTCTGATGTTCCGCTTCTTCCATGAACGCAGCGATGAGAGGGCCGGCCATCTTGTCCGCCACCTCCTGCTGAATCTGCGCTTGAGCATGCGGTCGCATCTTGTCGCTCAGCATACCGGGCATGGATGATGTGCCAGTGACCTGCGTGAACGGCTGGTCGGCCCCGCGCACAATGCGGATGTCCCAGTAGATGCGGATGTCGCTGTCGTTGACCCCGACGACGCCCGAGTGGAAATCGATCAGCGGACGTTCGCGGTCCAGCAGCCTGGCGTTGAGTTCGTTGGCCTCCTGGATGACCTTGATCGCGCTCTGCAGCGCGGCCAAGGCATCGACGGACGGCGCGTCAGGCGTTGAATTTCGCCCGGATTTCTTCTGCTTCGCTTTCGACTGGTTCGGTGGGTGGTGATTGCTCATTTTGAATATCGCGTAGTTTCTCGCCTTGCTCACGCGTCCAGATCAAATAGAGTGACGTGCGTGCCTTTCCGAACCTGTCCGCACGTTCGTTTTCCAACAACACCGTCGATTTTGATTGAGCCATGTTAGCGCAAGGTGAATTTATTTATGATTTGATGAACGCCTTGAGGAGAGACCCTCAGCGGGCGGCAAAGGTGTCCGCCGCTCTGCAGCGCATGGACACGGTAACGGCGGCCGTGGCGGATGGCAAGGCCACACGCAGCGACATCGCCAAGATCGAGGCTGAGATCGTCCCGCTGTGCGGTTTCAACTTCGGCCTTCTCATTCCTCGATTCTTCCCGCGTTACCCATTCGAGAAGCCGCTCGACCTGAGCGCGCGCCCGTTCATGTATGCCATGACCGCGCTGGCGCCGGGCAGCGTCGTCACCCTAAAGGCTGGACGTCAGGTCGGGAAATGCGCCGACGGCGACACCACGGTCGTCACCGACCGCGGCGTCGCCACGTTGTGCGACATCTTCGCGGAGGGGATTCCAGTTCAGGCCAGCAGCGTGCGGTAGCTGCGAATGGCTTCTGCTCCGTGGATCTCGACGTATGACGGGTCGAACACTTCCGCCTCCGCAGGCGTGTAGATCAGACCGTCCTTCAGCTTGTCGATCAGGTGCTGCGAGAACCGGTAGCGGACGCCGGGCGAAGCGAGCATCCATTTCGACTGCAGCGTGAGGATCATCTCCCCGGACATCCCGGCTGCGAATCCGCAGTCCCGCAGCAGATCGGTGATGTAGTTTTCCCGGATGCGTGCGAAACGATCCGCCAGCGTCTCGAAGTGGTGTCTGGCGCTCAGCGGCCAGCTTTTCTTCAACCACTTGTGGCGCTCGAGGTAGATGTCCTGCATGCTCGACGACAGGGCACTCACGTCGGCGTAGATGCAGGACACTCCGCAGGTCCACATCTTGTGCTCGCCGATGTAGAACTGATCAAGGTCCGCCTTGCCCGATTCCATGATCATGCGGCGGCAGAGCATGCCGAAGTTGGAATGATCCGCGGCGCTGGCTCCGGCGTGATCCTCCGCGCACGCCAGCAGCGACAGCTGCGGTTGACGCAGCGCGGTCCGCATCTGCTGCAGCAGGATGCTACGGTCAATCTGCAGCGCCGTTGCGTCCGGGCCCGTATATGGGTATGCCGGCTTCGGCAACTTCTTGATCAGCTTTCCGGCTGCGTCATACATCTCGACGATCCGCTCGTCGCGACGCAGGAAGAACGCATCGCTCTCGTCTCTCCTCGCAGCCTTGCGCATCCATATTTCGGCGTCTTCGACGTCGATTCGGTAGATGGTGATGTCCGGCCTGCCCGGGTCGTTGCTGGCGGCCTGGACGCTGACGAGTCCTGCGAGGAACGGGGATGGACGCGGAGTCCATTGCTGCTTTTTTGGTAGTTTCTGAGTGGTGTTCAAATGGTTGAGTTGTGGACGACCATACAGCGTGGAGACGGCGGACGACAAGTCCGTGGATGTCTTCGCTGCCCCTTCGTCCGTAATGGGGAATAATGCGCGCGGTCGTTCCGTGCCGACCGTGTTCCTGCGCCTGTTCAGGTGAGCCCCCGCCGCTTGCGCTTGCGGGGATCTTCATCTTGACGCTATTTGCGGTGCGCCTACGATGCCAAACATCGCGTGCTGTTGGAAACCGAAATAGCTGAGGAAAGATCCGTGGAGCATCTCGACTTAAAAGTCGCTGCTCCGGGTGGTGCTTTTGTGCGTGTCACCCACGTCTGCCGAACCGTGCCGATGCCGGTGTGGCGAATCCTGACGCGAGATTTCGCGTTGGAGTGCGCCGGCAAGCATTTGGTAAGGAGACTCAGTGGATATGGGCAGGTGGATCAATGCCTGCCCGGTGACTTCATACTGACTCAAGACGGCTGGCAGCCCGTCACTGCATGTGCGCCGGTGGGTGAGGAACGCGAGATGTTCGACCTCCGTGTGGAGGGCGAGGATCACGCATACTTCACCTCCGGGATTGCCAGCCACAATTCCACGGGCCTCGGGGCCGCTGAGCTGTTCAAGCTCAGCGTGGTTCCAAATTACCGCTCCATCTACCTGACCCCGCTGAGGGAGCAGAGCAAGACGATGGCGGACAAGCTGCTCAACATGCAGCGCGGCTCGATCTGTCCCCCGGCGTATTTCACCTCCCGCGGCTACCGCAACAACATGTATTACAAGGAGTCTCCACAGGGAGGCTCGCTGAAGCTGATGCACATCCTGACGGACCCGACAAAGATCCGCGGCGAAAGCGTGCCCACCATCATCATCGATGAGAGCCAGGATTTCGACGCCGAGCATCTGCCGGAAATCGAGCAGGTTCAAAAAGCCTTTCCCGACGATCGTCTGACCGTGTTCGCCGGCACGTCAAAGACTCTCGATACCTGCCTGGAGGCTCAATACAACCTGGGCAGTCGCGGCGTGTGGCACGTGTATTGTCCGTGTCCGAAGAAGTTCCACTCGCTTGGCGACGCAGAGCTCGTGCCGAAAATGATGGTCTCCGTGGAAGGCCTGCGCTGCCCGGACAACAAGCACATCAAGCTCAACCCCCTGATGGGGGAGTTCGTCCACGAAGACCGGTCTCGGCTGCGCGTCAACATGCCCAGCTTCCATCTGCCGCAGGTGATCGTGCCGGAGTATGCCCTCGGAAAGGGCTTCATGGACATCTGGAAGGACTACAAAAAGTATCCTCTCAAGAAGTTCCTGCAGGAGGTCTGGGGTATCGCAGTCGAGTCCGGGCTGACCGAACTCAACGAGGAAGATTTGAAGCGGTGCTGCACCACCAAGACGTTCGCGCAGACGCAGGAGGACTGCCTCGCCGGACGTTCGCGCTACATGTATCTGTTCTCCGGCGTGGACTGGGGCGGCTCGGACTGGGAGCCGGCGTATCGCAGCAAACTCTCCTACACGGTGCATACGATTTACGGGATGCGCGGCGACGGGAAGATGGACCTGGTCTACGCCTTCCGCTACTCCGGCATGAACTACCGCGAGATCGCACAGAACATCGTCGAGCAGCACAACAAGTACAAGAGCTTCGCGATGGGCACCGACAACGGCGGCGGCGCTTACTACAACGCCTACATGCGGGACTGCGGACGCATCCGGACGGAATCGATCATTCACTTTCAGTATACCGACACCAAGCTGATGCTGGACCGCATCAAGCACCCGGAGGCGCACATCATGTCGCTGCACCGGTCGGACTCCCTCTCGGCTCTGCTTGCCGACATCAAGGACCAGAACATCTCATGGCCACGCTGGGACGAGTCCAGCCCGTTCGTGTTGGACTGCCTGAACATCCGGAGAAACATAGCCGAAGCGCCGTCCGGTCGCACCATCATGCGCTACATCAAGGCCGGCGCGCGGTCGGACGACTTCCTGCAGTCTACCAACTACGCGTGCATGATGAAGCGCATCGTGCGCAACGAATCGCTCATCCCGAACAAGCAGATCATGGACGAGCTGCGGACGCTGTTCGGTCTGTCCATCCCGAACGATCTGGCGTCGCGGATGGGCGACATGTTCGAGGGCGGCTACGTCGGCGGGTAATTTCTGTGCTACGTAAAGAAGACGCCAGCGCGGCCCCCGAAGGAGCCGCGCTGGCGCTGACAGGTGCGAGTGACTATTGTTTCGGGCGGGTATTCGTATGCCGTCACTCACGGCTGCAGTTGCCCTAGCCGTCACCGACCCTTTCAGGTCACGGCGTTTCGAAAGTGCTGCAGCGCATGGTATCCCACCATGTTGACTTCTGTGCAGTCTTGCTACACATGGCCACGTCCTTGTAAATCTTACTTCACCAAGCTGCGTGGCGCTGTGAAGTCCATTCCGCTAATCTTCGTCGGTCCATGGTAGACGTACGGAGATACTGGTTTCGTTCGCGCACGAAGCCAGCAAAGAGCACATACGCAGCCCCCAGACGAATCTGGTAAGTGTGCATATGCAAAGTATTATGACGCAGAACGGTCTGGAATTGCACGGGGTCCGGGGAGGTAAAGGAAGTGCCGCCGCGGCCCCGTGAGGGGGCCGCGGCGGCACGTTGCGTTACATGACTGGATCGGCACCCCTCAGCAGGGTGCCGGTTTTGCTCAGGCGCTCGATGAGCTCCTGCAGGCGGGCGAACACGCCCGCCACGAACGGGATCTCGTAGTCGACGTCCTCCGGCCCGCTGAGGACCGCCGGCAGCCACCCGCCGTCCTCTGGCTCGGTCGGCTTCGCGGCCGCCTCGAGCCAGAGGACGTCCGCGAGGTTCTTCGGAGTGAACCCCGCGAGGAGTTCCTTCCGATGTTTTTCCAGCGCAGCGATGACGGACCAGCCCTTGCGGGCGGCGTCGTCGCTGGCCATGGTTCCGAGCTGGCGGACCAGCTCACATAGTTCAGCCGCTTTTGGCGGCATGGTGTTGGTGCTCATACAAAGTCTTATGACACCGCGCGGTCTCGAATTGCGGCAGGTAAAGAAGACGAGCCAGCGCGGCCCCTTCACGGGGCCGCGCGCAGAAGAATGGGAACCCGACAGCGCAGGATTTGTCCTGCTTGCAATCATCCGCTGAACGCGCTGATATGCCGTCGTCACAGCCGTCGCGCCCTGGGCGCCGTCGGGTTCCACGTTTGTCTAAAAAATGAACCGGACGAGGACCTCAGCCCCCGCCCGGTGTATCGAGGCGATACGGTATCGCAGCACGACGCTGCGATTGATGAACACCAACCGCTCGAAGAGGCGCAGGACTCGCCTGCGGCTTTTCGAGCGGGGCGCGAAACGAAAAAGAACGGACACCGTATCCGTCAGCCAGCGGCGCATCTGTTGCTGTAGATGATCCCGCGCATGACGCAGGATGAACTTCACAACAGATGCGCGGGCTGACGCGGCGCGAGTGTATCAGACGGCGAACACCACTCAGCAAAGTATTATGACGCAACAGGCTGCGGAATTGCATCAAGCATCCGAGTCGTCTTTGAACTCGGCCGCGACCGCTGCATACTCCTCATCCATCGCGCGCAGCATGTCGGTTGGGACTCCCAGCGCACGCATCTGGTCGAGCACCGTCAGGTATACCCGCTCGACCTCTCTCGCATTCTGATCCTGATCCTCTTGCTCGTATTCGAGCGCATCCTGGATGTATCGCTGCACCGCATTCGAGAATACCGGCGGATCAACGGAGTCGCTCGCCATCCCCATTTCGAGCACCGCCCACATGATCTCCGTGGCGTCCAGGTCATCGAAGATCAGCGTGTCGCCGAGGTCACCGTCGAACAAAGCGGTAGCGACCGCCACGAACACATCCGCGTCATACCAGAATTGTCCGTTCGTCAACCCGGTGATGATCGCGTTGAGTTTGTTCTCTCCCTCCTCGGTCACCCAGGTTCCATACCGGGTAAACAGGTCCGACCACATCTCAGACGGATCCATCTGTTCCACGCCTGCCTCCGCATCCCCCATGACTGCCGGACCGAAGGCGTGGAGCGCAATGACAAACAGGACGATACCAGACGTGTCAGCATCTCCGAGGGCCTTCCTTATCTCGCCCTCGTCCAGGTTGACAGATGCCGTCATCAAGCTGCTCATAGTGCGTCAGATGTCGTCTTCAGGCGGCGGCAGCGACGGTCAAACGTAGTAGAGTTTTTTGGTCGCTCTCCGACCACTGCTCGACAGCGAGACTGAGGTCACGCGCATCCCCGGTGTCCCGCAGACGTCTGAATGTATCCGCGGCAGATTTGCTGAGCCGATACTCTGCGTCCATCGCATCGATTGCGCGGACTTCTTGCAGCGGCAGTAAAACGTCACGAACCAGGACGTGCTCCTTCGCCGCCTTTTCCGCATCCGAGGCGAGCGCGCCGCAGAACACGATGTCGAACGGCGTCGGCACCAGCGATGAGTGACGGTAGCTGTTGGAGACGCCAGCGACAAAATCAATGGCTGCGATTTTTTCCATGGCTGCGTCCGGCTCGTTCTCCAAGTCGACTAGGGCCGCCTGGTAGTCCGCCTCCACCTGCTCCCGGATTGTCGCGTCCTTGCAAAACTGCGACCGTCCCTGAATTCTTCGTGCGGCCTCCTCTGCGTCCGGGAAGCGCTCTACGCCGTGCCGCATGATGAGATCCGGCAGTTCGTGCGACACGTTATGGTCGTGCGCGGCTTTCACGATCTCTCTGGCTGCAGCCACGAACATCGGAAGCATGATGCGATTCTCCGCTGCCATCTTCGACAGCTCGAACGATGAATCGCGAACGTCGACCGCGTCGTTCAGCGGCAGCAGCTTGAAAACTTCGCCGCCGAATTCGTCATCGATGGCGTAGCGGCCCTCCGTCAATTCGTCGAGCGAGGCGCTCTTCTCGAACTCGCTCGCGAACAGTTCAGCGTAGGGTAGGATGTCCTGCTCGATGCCATAGTAGGCGCACGCTGACTTGACGCGTTCCAGCGCGGCGTCGTCGTAATCATCCAGATGCGCGAATACGTTGAGTGCCGAGTGAAAGGCTGCAGACTTTGTGCAGATTGGCAGCAGCCGGCGCTTCGTGTCGGCGAAGGCTGCCGATGCTTTCTGCTCAAATTCCGCTGCCTCCGGCATGGGCTCGCGCGTGACCCAATCGGGAAACGGATGATGCATCTCGGCCCGATACAAAAACTTGGGATTGTTGAGGGTGTTGAAGTCTTGCATGTTCGTGTCGTAGAGGTGGCTGTGGGTATGGAGACAGCATAGCCGAATTTTTGCAACTGTGGAAGTGCAAATCCTGACGTGGACTTCCGGCAGAGGATCGCGATAATGCCAAACACCTGTGCGAATCATTACGGCAATCGACTTTCTGGGCATCCCAGTCACTCCACTGGATACGTGGTCACATCAGCTGGTGTGTCCGTGGTGTCATGAGGATGCCTGGGCCGTCTCGGACTACCTCCAGTGCTACAATCCCACATGCACAACGCAGGCGGCGACAGCGGAGGATCTGCTTGCGCATCAGTTCGGCAGCTACGAGCAGGCCGCTCAAATCATGGCTCAAAAATATAAGCACGAGCCGGACTTTCAGAGGGCGAAAAGCCGCGAGGCGGAGCGCCTGGTGCTGGACACGTGGTTGCGGTTCTGCGTCACGCCGCCGACGAACGAAGCGCTGCAGGCAGCGGGCCGGCTGCAAGCCAGTGGTTACGGCATACGCAGCAGCCGCTTCGGCGCCATCGTGTTGGACTCCAATCAGATCAAGCAGCTCGTCGACGTAGCCATGTCCACCGGGGCGGAAGTTCCCGAGGCGTGGCAAAAAACACCACCATCGGTCGTCCGAGCGTTCTGTGTGCAGACGCGCCCGCACACCGTGGACCGCATCATCATCATGCACCACAGCGGACGCACCGATGAGATTATCTGGTACTCGCACGCCGCGGGGTTCTGTTCGCTGCTGGGGTTGCGCCCGAACCAGCCGCGCCTTCTGGCTGCCGACATCGAGACGGCGCTGAAGCTTCAGCACGATCTGACCGCGGTTGGCAAATCGGAGGAGGTAGCCTGCATCCACCTGGACCTGCACCGCGGAGACCCGTGCCCGCGATGGGAAGTGCAGGAGCATCTGCTGACGGCGGTGCCACGTCACTGCGCGACGAGTTCGAACGCGAAGTTTTTCGGACCCAACGACATCGTGCGGATACAGAACGCGATGGACCACTTCCCGGGCGCGGAGGGTAGCGTGCGAGGTCTGCCGATCGACCATGTCATCAATCTGCGTCCGCGCGAGCAAGCGGTGGCTTGGTCATCGCTGCGCTTCGCCATGATCGCCAGCATGGTGCCGTCGACGGTCGCGCAGATGCCGCCGGCCGCCGCCAGCATCTTCGAGCAGACTGGCACCAAGGCCGAGGACGCAGCGGCACTCATCGACTGTTACGCCAAGCAGGGACGTCAGCGCCTGGTGGAGGACGTGGAGATGCTGGCAATGACGCGCGTGATCCAGCGCGACAGGTCAATGACCGTAAAGGAGACGGCAAACGACTACCGCATCATTCGCGGGGCTGACACAGCCCTGCTGACCAACTTCAGCCTGCGCATCACCTCGAACGTCACGTTCCGCAACCACAAGGCCGACCGTTACTGCCAGGCCACGATGCGCTGCGGCAAGGCCGTCGTGGACGTCATCTTTCCGCAGACGCTGCTCAACGACCGCGTGCAAAGCCTGGAGGGAGAACTGCAGCGTCAGATCACCGTGGCCGACATGGTGACTCAGGCCGGCAGAATGCCGACAGTCATCGAGATCAACAAGTTCAGGCAGTTCGTCGTCCCGCATCTGCGCACACAGGCGGCCAAGGCCAAGCCGATCCGGGGCGTCGACATGCTCGGGTGGAGCGACAACCGCAAGTCGTTCATGTTCCCCGGCTTCGTCGTGACGGCGAACGGGACGGAAGCTGCCAGCCAGATTCTCTGTCCGTCCGTGCCTGTGCTGTCCCGATACAAGGCCATCCCGCTTGCGGGCTGGTCCGAGAGCTGCCCGGCGAATCTGGACTCTGCCTGTCACGACATCATCGCCATGATGGTGGCATCCAGTGTCCGATATTTCCGCCGGTGCATCACGCAGCCGATCATGATCGCGCAGAACTCAGCTGCGATGACCTTGCTGGACCGCCTGAGCACCGCGATGGGGCAGCACGAAATTCATACGCTGAACAGCAACGCCAGAGAGGGCAGCCGCATCGAGGGAATCTACGGTTACCCGCTGCTGGCCGCGGGCGCCCGCAACGCAGGCCTGGCAGATTCGCAGACGCCGTTCCTGCATCTGACCGACAGCGGATACAGCATGTCCACTCCTACCGAGCCGCAGCAGGCGGCCGCCGCGGGCCGCGCGGCGCAGTTCTGTCTGAAGAAGGTGGTGGAGTGGTGCCTGGCGACCGGCGGCGACGCGTTCCAGGAGGTGCCGTCGCTGATCCATTACCGCTCCCTGCTGCGCGAGGGTCACTGGCTGATCGAGAATGTGTGCGGACTCAAGGGCTGGACGGTTTCGCATCGCGAAGCGACTGCGCTGGAAAAGCTGCTTGCGCAGATACCGTATGCCGAGGCCGGACGCCGCATCACACTCATCGACGGACAGGATCTCAACATCGACATCCGCGGACTCGATCATGACCACGACGGTATTCTTCGGGAGGCGCGCGACATGGGCACCATCATCGCCATCAACGAGGATCAGCTGGCATCGTCCGCGGTCCGGTTACTGCCGGCCATCGCGACCTACTACGGGCAGGAGCCGGATGTTACTGTCGTGGTGTCGTGACCGCGAGGTAGCAGTCGTAACACCACACCCCAGCCAGCATGAGCCATCGCTACGATGACGCGATAGTAAAGCCCAGCGGCAGTCCGCTGATGCTCAGGATCACATCATCGACCGCCAGCTGATTCGTCAGCAGCGTTCCGCCAGTCAGCGTCATCGGCCCCTTCAGTGCGAAGTCGCGCCGCATGGGAGGCGCGACCGAAGATCCGTCCTGTCGCCGGCTGTCGATGGTCATCAGATCCTCGATGGCGAGATGCTCGTTCATACCTCCTCGGGTTCGATAATGATCTGCTCCGTGATGGAAAGCGATTCCGCCGCCTGCAAATTGTTGGCCAGATCTTGCACCATCATCTCGACCTTCTCCACAAACTCCTCCGCGGCCTTCGCGCTGCGGCAGAGTTTCGTCACCGTGGACACCCGGTAATACGGGCTTCCCTCCGCGGGCTCCGACTCCGGCAGGTCAGTCATCTGGATGGCGCTGGCGATGCAGGACAGACTGTCCGCGGACACATCTGGCTGTGGCGATGCCTGCATCACGAAGATGAACGCAGGCTCATCGTCCCGCGTGTAGAGCGCGGTGTAGCGCACCGGCCACAAGTGCCGGTTGTTGATCACATCCTCGTCGCTTATTTCTTCTCTCGTCAGTTTGAACATGTGGTGGGTGGGTTGCGGTCCTAGTCGCCAGCGACGGCAAGAGGCTGACCGGAGATCGTGAAGATGTAGTTCGGACCGCCTGGCGTAGTGGGAGAGACGGCAAAAATGAGATTATCAGCGCCAGGGTCGCATATCAACGCTCTCACGTATTGGCCGCGCTCATCCAACAGCGGCGCTCCGAATGAGTCTTCAGGTGGTGTCAGCAGCAGATTCATAGCGGCAGCGGTTTGATGCTGACGAGAATGTTACACGACTTCGGTCGGTGTTCGAACAAAAACCGCCACAGCCGGCTGTTGATTGCGGGTCCGTGATCGGCAGCCACAGCCAGCGCAAGCCGGCTGCCGTAGAACGTGTGCAGCATCTCCCAGAAATCCACGCTGTGTGGAAACGACGGAGCGCCCAGCTCCTCATGCAGGAAGACTCCGGTCGCGCGCTCGTGCAAGGCCGAGAATTCCCAGTAGCGCTCCTGCACCGCAGTGTCGCCGTCGAACATCAAGCGGGCATGCGTCTTACCATTGTGGGGCCCGGGTTCTGGGTTGGTGCCGCCGTCAGTCAGCATGACTTCGCTGACGCCGTCCCAGGTCAGCCCGTTTACAGGCAGGATGCCGTCGAGCGTGATCGGGTGGTCCCATCCGGAAAACATCTGCTTTCGAAGATCCTCGGTGCTGGCGTGCCTGGTGTTCACCAGCTCGAACTTCTGACAGACGATGTAGCCCGGCTCCACGGTTTGGCCCGGCGTGAGATGGACGTGCGGATAGGCGATCTCAATCGCTCCGGCGGACGCGGTGGCGTAGACCATGGTGTCGACACCACTGACCGCGTGCGCTGAGAGCACCACATCGGCCGAGTGAAAGACGTAGAGACCAGCATACTCCGCCGCGGCCCTTTTGTAAGCCTCCAGCGACTGCGTCTTGTAGGTGTAATCGGCCACCCACTTGCTGCGCGTCAGCTGCGCAGGCGCGGACAGCACGAACCGGTTGACCGACGCGGTCTTCACATACGCGGAGTTTACCTTCACCACGCCCCTGGGCATCACCAGAGTCGGCAGATCGATCATGGCGATGTAACCTTCGAAGGCCAGGAAGTCCACACCCTGCACCAGATACTCCCCTGCGTTCAGACCCTGAATGACGATCGGCAGGATGTGCGACGGCACGGGAACCAGATACCAGTCACGACTCTGGTCTGCCAGGAACATGTCCTGGTCCTCCTCGACCTTCGCGACGAACTCGAGCGACAGGCGCGCAAGTTTCGTCGCCAACGGATCGGCGCTGTAGCCGCCAGCCCCGGACCGGTAGCCGGCGTAGATCGGCGTGCCGTCCGGCATGACGACGCGCCGGTGGCTATACTCCCGCTGCTTCTTGCCGATGACTGCGAATTCGCCGTCCGTAAATTGAAAGTAGACATCCTCCACGAGCACGCGCTCGCTGTTCAGCGCGGCGGCCGCCGCCTGATCCAGCTGGGCAAGCAGCGATGCGCCGCCTGCCGCGCTCACGATGGCGCGGACGATCTGACGGGTGGGCTCGTCGACCTGGCGCTCCCAGAGCGAACCCTGCCCGCCGTATAATTTGTGCCGCAGATCGTAGTCGGCTTTCATGTCAGGCGGTTTCGACGAAGCTCACGTTCTCAGGATCGACAGCGTAACGCACGGTGCGGTTGGTTGCTGCCCAGGCGTCGGCAGGTCCTCCCGGCGAGATCTCCCCGTCGACGATCTCATACGGATTGTTGACCGTCGCGATGTCCGTAAACGTGGGGATGTAGAGCGCGTCCGATTCCGTCGCCCAGTCCGCCGTGATGTCCGCATCACCAGGATCAGCGATCGCGACGCGCAGCAAGCGTGAAGCTGCCGAGACCAGTATGCGCCCAGCGACGCCCACCGCGATGATTTTGTCCGCTCCGGCGTTGCGCATGATGTCGTAGATCTCCGTCACGCGAAAATCATCCGGGTGACCAGCGGTGCGGAGATACTCCACGATCTTGTCCCTGGCCACGCTGAGCAGCGTCTTCACTCCCTGCTTCTTCACATACGTGATTTCGAGATCATCGAGGACAAGCAGCGGGCCGGACTTCACGAGCACGTCCACGCCGGCCGGTCGATACTCCGGCGACTCGAGCAACGATGACACCGTTTCGAGCAGCGGATCAGCGTCGTAGGTGATGGTGAAAATGGCATACTGATCGCCGCCATCCTCGCTCAGCGGAATCAGCGGCACGTCCAGACCGTCCACGATCGGCACCAGCGACACGTAGAGCGACTCGAACCGCGTTCCGCAGTGCAGGCTACCGTAGAGATCGGCGCGATCGGTCTTGCTGAACACTGCGTAAGAACTCACCAGCGACTCGGTCGTGGTGCCGGACCACTCGATGCTGACGATCCGCGACGCGCGGTGAAGCAACGGCAGCAGGCCGCGGAACACTTTGTCCCCGACCGACGGTTGCACGTAGTCCAGGCGGACGCTCTGCGTGATGCGCTGCATGTCCCGAGCCGACCGGAAGTAGACGTCGACGGAGGGCGCCGTCAGCGCGAGCGCCGAACCTGCGGCGATTCGCTGCATCTCAGCGTCGCCCGGGACGATAGGTGAGACCATGTTGGACTCCGGCCAGTTGCGATACACCAGCGCCTTCGTGGACGCGCGCGACCCGGACGTCAGCGAGCAGGCGATCTTGCGCGCCGTGCGCGCCAGGTCAGACAGTGTAGCTGACGGCACGCCTGACGTGAAAGTGATGGCCGCCGCAATGCCGACGAGCGTCGTCGCGATCTCAGTGGCTGCGCCTTCCGTGCCGATTTCGATTGGCGCGCTCAGTGTGCCTTCCACCGGCAAGTCCACCGCCCATGTGTTGGCGGTCGTCTGCGCCAAAATGTAGGTGTCAGCCGCCCCGGTGTGCGTGCTGCCGGCTGCCAGTATCTGGACGTAGGTGGCGTCCGGGTTGACCACCTTCAGAACCCAATCGTCGTCAGCGGCGAAGCGGAAGCGAATCGTGCGATCCAAACTGACGGCGTTTGGACTTGAGAAGGTCAGACGCACCAGACCAAACGCGCGCAGGTTCTCGACGTCGTAGACCCCGAAATTCCCGAGGTAGGCCTTCACGAACTCGCACGAGTAGATCAGCCCTTCGGCGACGTTGCCCAGGTCCAGGTCGCTCATGAACCTGCTGTGCGCTTCGTTCGTGGCTGCCCTGCGCAGTGCCAGCGGGGTGATGACGAGATCGCCGGTCGGCGTACCTGGCGCCAGGTCCACGTCGGGCATGGCGGGACGCAGCTCGGCCACCTCTTCCGCGCGCGCAGCAGCGATCTGCTCAGGCGTCAGTTCCGCCACGGATGGGTAATACTCTTTGGTGAAGCTCAGGCTCATGCGATGGATTTGATTTCCTGTGTGGTTTGTCCGGCGCGATTGGTCACGGTGATACCCACCTGCGCCACGTTGTCTTTGACGGTGATCAGCGTGGTTTTTATGCTGGCCACGCTGTCGGCCGCCGCGCGCGCAGGTTCGTCGTAGAGCAGCATGTCGCTGCGCGCCTTCAGCGCGCCGAAGTTCAGGATGTGCTGCAGGCCCAGCATGTCAAACGCGCCGTAGCCGAAAAGCGTGCGCGCCACTTCCGTGCCTCGGTCCGGCAGCAGCTTGTCGGACCCGAGCTGAGTCAGCAGCGAAACGCTGACGCGCTGTGCGACCGCAGCCATCCCATCCACTGAGCTGCCCCAGTCGATCGCCACTTTATTGGCTCCGCCGAAATTGATTTTGAGTGCTCTCATGCGTAGTTGTTGCCGTCCTGGATCTGACCGCCCCCGTCGTAGATGGATCTCAGGCATTGGCTCATGCCGAAAATCTGCAGGTAAGGAGCGGAAGCCACAGCGTAGCGCGCGTCCCGCGCGACCGCCAGCTTGAAGCGCCGGACCATCGAAGAGTCGCCGTCGGCCGGCTTCACGTCAGCGAAACTGAGTCGCTCCTGCATCGTCGCGCCGCCGCTGCCTGAGAACTCGAAAGGACCGCTTGGCAGGCGACCCTGCAGTTCCTGCCGGTGCTCTTGGAATGCGCGCGTGCGTGCGCTTTCATCTGCGAGCGCGTGCCCTTTCATGCGTGTGCGCCCTCGATTTGACCTTCCATGTCCTGCATCTTCAGGCCGATGCGGTCCGAGCGGCGGGTCACCTGAGACGGCGAGATCCCGAGCTGCGCGGCGATGACATTCTTCGTCAGCAGCGGCGCTCCGCCGTAGCCAGTCGTGTGCTCGATAATCTTGCGGTCGATGCGGTCGGACGTGTCGTAGACATACTCCAGAGCCTCACCCAGGAAGTCCGGCATGTCGTGCCCTTCGTCATACATCTGCGTGGACGCCGCCACCGGCCTGGTGATCTTGCGCACCGCGGCGATGCGCTTCACGGACAGCCCGGAGCGGTCCGCCAGCTGCTTCACGTCCGGGTCGAACCCGAGCTCGTCCTGCAGTTCCCTCGCTGAGCGTTCGATTGTCCAGGCATCGATCGCGGCGCGATCCGGAACCTTCACCGGCCCCTGACTCTCGCGGCGGTAGCGCTGCAGCGACTGCAGCTGGTTCTGCGTCCAGGTGCGCAGGTTGACACCAGCGCCCGGACTGAATTTCCGAACGGCGTCCGCCGCATACAGCCTCGCCTGATGGCGCATCTGCGGGTTCACGCTCACGCCCATGGAGGACAGCTTGAAGCTGATCGTAGGGTCGAGCGAGCGCACCACGCGGTTCATGTTGTCCGGTGTCGGATCCTTGCGCCACACGCCGTAGAGCGCCTCTGACGAAGTCGGCAGCGGGGACGTTGGAGTATCTGGAGTCACAGGCATCAGTCTATACGCTTTGCGGCGGCTTGTCACGCCTGAGCCGCTCACTCAGCATGTAGCGAAATCGCTCATGTACTTTGCGCACGGCGCACTTGCTGCATCCCCCTCCTCGGGAATGCAAAGCGGACTGCAGTTCCGCGTGGTAGCGTTTTTCAAGTTCCGGGTAGCGCGCGATACCCGGAACGCTCACAGCAGACCCTTCGCCTCGAGCTTCCCCCGGAACGCGCGGATCAACTTTCCGACCTCGCAGCTGGGGCAGGGTGCGCCGCCGTAGCTCGACACGAGCTTCCGCTTCGCGGCGAAGAATTCCTCGCGAAGTTCCTCGCTTCCAGGAATCGGATTGACGTCCACTTGTTCCGTCACCCAGCGTCCGACAACCTGCGCCTTGCGGCGCTCAGGCGACGTCTCCTGCGTGGGGGTCGCGCGCCCTTCGGCAACGTGATCGAGCGCGGTCATGTCGGCATACTCCGCGATGACGGTGAGTTCCGCGTCGAGCTCGATCGTGTAGGGCACACGCTGGTCGCCCTTCATCCGGAATATCCTCAGTTTGCGTGGTGCTGGCATGGGTGTCAGATGTGGTGGAACAGGCGGTGGCCAATCCAGGCTGCGGTCGCCCATATCAGCGGCGCGAGAAAGATTGGCAAGAAGAAACCGGCGACGCCGAACAGCGTCCCGACCGCGGCGACATGCGCGGACAGGCAGCCTGGACATCCGAGGACGCCACGAATGAACCCGGGGGCGTTGGACTCAGCGGCCAGGAACATCTCGAAGTCCTCCGTGCTGAGCGTCAGGATGTCCTCGCGCGTCCGGTCCGCGCGCCACGACTTCGGAAACACGTAGGCGAACAGCGCGTGACGCAGCTCGCCTTTGAAGAACCAGTGGAGCCACGCGGCGGTCCAGCCGGCGATGAGGACGAGGATGACGAGTAGAAGATCGATTTTCATTTTGAGTCAACAGCAGCCAGTAATTTGAACACGTCATCGCCGCGCCACAAGCTCGTATTCGTGCAGCACAAGCTCTCGATATGATGCCATGGTCTGCTGCCGAGCCACATCTCGGCATGCATTCTCTCCCACGGATGCCCAGCTAACCAAGGACCTCCGTCGGCTTTATAAGCCTCGACGTCTGGCAACGAGTTTATCCAGTCAGCGCGCGCCATCCAGAAATTGCCCGCAAAGTGCGGATAATTGGGTGAGTGCTGCCAATCCACTCCCACCATGTCTGCCACCTTGAGCTTGGACAGATTGTCACGCACGCCGCGCACAACGTAGTGCATCATCAACCGGCGCCACGCTATTTTATTCGCGTCCGTCGGCTGGCTGACTCCTTTGGTGTGCAGATACATCACTGCTCCGTCCGGATTATCCTCGCACCATCGATCGAGCAGCGCCAGCGTGGGCGTCTCGTATTCCGACAAATTTTCGCTGTATCCGGCGACATCCAGGGCATGCTGCGCCAGCCACGCCACATCTTCGGCGCTGCCCAGCGCAAAGGCTGTCGGACGAATGCCGACCTTGCGCATATCTGCGCACTGCTCCGCAACCACCTCCTTCCAGTTGCCCAAGCATGCTATGTGGTAGAATGCGCGCAGCGGAAACGGTAAGACACTGTTCGGCGATCTTCTGAGGCGCATACGCTCATCGAACGCTTCGCTGCTGTGATACGGAATGATCAACGCGGACGGACAGGGCGGCGGTAGGAGCGCGCGCCCCTTGACGCCGGCATACAGAAATCCCGGATCTTGATGGTCTTCGGCCAGATAGAGCGTAGCGAAATCCGAACACATAGATGCGACGTCATCCGTTGTGAAACGCCAATGATCCGACGGATGATTATGCAGCGGAAATCCCGGCCCGCGCGCAGTGAGCAAGAAAATTCCACCGTGTCTCAGCACGCCCTTCATGTTCCGCACGGCACTTTCCCAATCGCGGGCGTGTTCCAGCATCTCGGTGGAGATGACTACGTCCCATGACTCCGGTCCGAATTTATCCAGCAGCCCGCAGGCGTCCATCACATGATCCACGTATCCCTCCTGCGGTGTGATGTCCACCCCGACATACGCAGCCGGCAGAAGCGTCGTGACGAAATCCCTCACCGAGCCGTTTACGTTGAAGCTGCCTACTTCCAGCACGCGCTTGCCGTTTACGCGCTCGGCGGTGAGTATCTTGCGGCAGAAGTTTAGGACCGATGTGTGCATGCGCGATGTGAGGCGGGAGAAGGGTCCATTTATTGCCAGGTCATCGCCTCCAGTTTTTTTCCACTCACGTTGGAGGTGCTGGCACGTTGCCCGCAAATCCATTTCGCAGGGCAGTAGACTGGCCAGTCCGCGCGCATGTGCGCCAGCTCCATCTGGTGGTCGATGTGCTTGTTCGTGCCAGCGTAATCCGGCATGTAAGACACGTGGCAGTAGATCTTCTGGATGTAGGCAGCGCTGACCGCGTAAGCATGCGTCCGGTTCACCGACTTGCCGATGATGACATCCGGGTTCGTCGTCTTGACGGGTGGTTTCCTGTGTTGCCCGCCCAGGTAAATCTGACCCCAAGTGGGCGGTACGCTCGTCATGAATCGCTTGAGATCCTCCAACGCGCGGTCCAGGAAGAACACGTCGTCCTCCAGAATCAGGGCACTTCCCCACGCCAACGCCTCACGTTCGTCCCGGATGTGCATCAGGTCCTCGAGGATGCGCGCGTGCGATCTCAAACAACCCCAAGCCCCTCGGCCGCCGCCCCACCCGGCAGGGTGCGCTGTGTAATCTCCGATGATCGCCGGGTAGACGGTGATCTTGTCGATGTCCGCGAGGCCCTTGCTTGTGATCTCATCCTTGAATTCCGCCAGGCGATCCGGACGGTGCTGGCAGTTGATCACAAACACGCGGTCGAACCAGTCGGTCAGCCTCGCGGGCGCGGGCGCGGGCGTGGGCGCAGACACCTCCACGGTCGCGTCGTTTTTGTTGCGCAGGTCGTCCTGCGTTGTGGCTTTTGAGTTCATGCTGTGTGCTCGGGTTTACATCAACGCACGCAGAGGCTGTCGTCAAGGTAGACTATGGCGACGGTGTCCACATTCCCCAGATGTTTCCCCCCGGTGCATCGTAAGGATATATTGCACCGTCTGCGTAGGGCGTGCCGCTGCCGTCAGATGCGGTGTTCCACCCAGCAAAGACGTAGCCGTCGCGTGTGTACGGATTCATAACCAAAGGTCTAGGCCCGGGTGCGTATCTAGTGAAAAACGGGAAGTCGGGCGACCCTTCACCGTGGTCGCCGTAGTGGTAGATGAGCGCGTACACAGTGTGACAATCTAAGGTGAAGGTTCCGTCGTCAAACACGGTGATGGTGCCGACAGGATCCGTTGAATACGGTGTGCACAAAAACGGATCTGTTTTGATTCCTGGATACGCAACACAGCTTTGCGTGTCCCCCTTGTAGGAAACAGTTATGGTCACGCTGTCTGGATAGCTTGCA
>Ga0068877_10001412_pt1 | contig 19817 bp, 17 predicted proteins | sample NOAtaG_FD_66437 | JGI IMG/M metagenome (GOLD analysis project Ga0068877, IMG submission 66437) | Freshwater lake microbial communities from Lake Erie, under a cyanobacterial bloom - NOAA_Erie_Diel6S_1000h metaG | ecosystem: Environmental > Aquatic > Freshwater > Lake | place: USA: Ohio, Lake... | reverse complement strand
AGACCGAGACCGAGACCGAGACCGAGACCGAGACCGAGACCGAGGCCGCGACCGCGACCGAGACCGAGACCGAGGCCGCGACCGCGACCGCGACTGCGACCGGGACCGGGACCGGGGCCGGGGCCGGGACCGGTCCCGGGACCGGGGCCGCGACCGCCAGCAGCCGCTGTCCGCTGCCGCGGCGGCGTGCAGCGGAGGTCGCGGGGGCCTGATGGGCTCAGTACCGGTGCACGAGCGGGCGGACCTCGCGGCAGGGCCGGCAGAGCGCCGAGGCGACGCCGCTGTTGCGGCGGGTGCGGCCGGCGATGGCCTTGAAGACCGGGCCGCTCTGCACCTCGTCGCAGAGGATGCACTCGTTCAGCGAGCCGTCGGGCAGGTGGTAGGGCTCGTCGAGGGCGGCGACGCAGGGGGCGAGGCAGCGCTCGCGCGTGTGAAGGGTGTTGAAGTACCAGATCTGGGCGCAGGGCTCGGTGAAGCCGAGGGCGCGGAGGCAGGCGAGGTGATCCTCGGCGGGGCCGCGGGGGAACATGAGGCCGCAGGCGCGGACCGGGTCGGTGAGGTCGGGCTGCTCGAGGTAGACCGCGAGGTCCTCGAGGCTCGAGCAGAGCCCGCAGACGCCGAAGTGCGTGGGCTGGGCGCCGTCGGCGAGCGCGTCGGCCTCGGAAGGATAGTCGCGCAGCGTGTAGGTCGTCTCGCCGGGGGGCCGGACGACGGCGCACACGGCCTCGTCGTCGATCCGAGTCGCGGGCGCGTCGTAGGGGTTGGCCGCGAGGAGCGCGGGCGGCTCGAGCAGGGTCAGGGCGCGCAGCGCGGCGAGGTCGTCGGGGCCGTAGGTCGGGGCCTCGAACGCGAAGCCCTCGCAGGCGCAGCGCGGCGCGCACTGCTCGGCGGTGAGGCCGGTGCGCTCGTTGGGCGCGCCGAAGAGCATCTCGTCGCAGGTGAGCGGCCCGGGCGGCGCGGGCGGCGTGGTGCAGGCGCCGAGGGTGAGTGCGAGGGCGACGGCGAGGCGGACGAGGGGCGTCATCGCCGCGAGGCTGCCACGGAACGGCACGAACGGGAGCGCCGCGCGGTGGTGGTCGGGCAGCGGCGAGCGGCGAGCGGCTGCGGTGAGCAGCAGCGGTGAGCAGCTGCGGACAGCGGTGAGCGGTGAGCGGCGCGCGCGTTCGGCGAGCGGGCGGAGCGCCCTTCATCGAAGCCGCACGTGCACCCATCCTTTGCCGCGCCGGTGGCCCGCGGCGAGGGGCACCGCGCACAGGCTGTCGCCGTGGCTCGTCCACCGTACGAGCAGCCAGCGGAGCGGCTCCCGCAGAGCCAGGGTGCGCAGCACCTCGACGGCGCCGGGGTCTTCCTCGGAGAGCGGCAGGCGCGCGCCCCCCTCGTCGACGAGGTGCCCATCCTCGATGACCGGGCCGTGGACGAGCGAGAGCGGCTCGGAGGTCGCGGGCGCGGTGGCGAGCGCCGAGAGCGCGGCGGTGCCGGCGCTCGACATCGACACGGCGTGCCCCTCCACCCGCTCCCAGATCTCGTCCGGGATCGCGGTCGAGATGGTGTACTGCTGCGCCCGGAGATCGCGCGGCAGCGCTCCGCTCGCGGTGCCGAAGCCCAGCTCCAGGAGCCGTGGGCACGGGCCGACCGAGGCCGGGTGGCCCGCGCCGAAGCGTGACTCGGTGAACAGCTCGCCGTGGTCGAGGTCGAGCAGCACCCGCCGCTCGAGCGGGACCGATCCCCAGGCGTCCACCGACTCGCGCCCGAGCTCGACGAAGCGGCGATCGGAGAGCGCGCGCGCGGGTCCGCCGAAGGGCTCGTGGTGCTCGGGGTCGGGGGCGAGCGCCACGGTCAGCGCGCGCGCCGTCTGCCGCGCGTCGGAGCCGGCGAGCGCCGCGCCGAGCCGGGCCAGCCACCTCGCCGCGGCGGGCGCAGACGCTGGATGGTGGGCGGCGAGCCGCTCGAGGGCATCGAGGACCGCGGGCGGAGCCTCCTCGCCGAGCCCGCTTCGGGCGACCGCGGCGACGAGCTCGTCGAGCCGCTCCGCGAGGGGCCGCTCGGGCTCCGCCGCGGCCTCGGGCGCGCGCTCGGGGCGCTCGGCGGAGGGTTCCCCGGCGAGCCACGCGACCGCGGCCCGCGCGGCCGGCCCGTCGCCGCCTGGCTCGCTCGTCGCGACGACGAGGCGGCCGCGGTCCGCGGCGAGCGTCACCAGCTCGGTGCGTGCGCCGAGCCGCACCTCGACGATCACCCGTGACACCGACGCAGGGACCGCGTCCGCCGGCGCGGCGGAGGGAGCCGCCCGCCGGCACAGCTCGCGGAGCTCTGCCGCGTGCTCCATGGGCGGCAGGGAGCGTCGCGGCAGCCGCTCGCTCACGCGCCATCTCCGCGCAAGGTCCCGAGCCGACGCTCGAGCTCGAAGCGCAGGCCCGATGGAGCCCGGCGCAGGTCGAGCGCGAGCACCTCCTCGAGCAGCCCGCGCGCGACCTCGCTGCGTCCCGCCTTCTCGCTCTCGTCGGCCCGGCGCAGAAAGACCCGGGCGAGCGCACGTGCGCCGTGGCGCTCCACCCACGCGCGGTCCCGCTCCACCGCGCGCCGGAGGGCGGTCAGGGCGTGCGCGCTCTCGTCCGGACCGAAGCCTTCGGCGAGCGCCACGAGCGGCGCGGCCCAGGCCGGGTGTCGGGCCGCGGCCCGCTCGAGGCACCGTGCGGCCCGGTCCCGTGCCCCGAGGGCGAGCCAGGCCCGGCCCGCGAGCCAGTCGGCGAAGGCGCGGAGGCGCGCGCTCAAACCCACCCCTCCGGCTTCGCCGAGGGCGGTCCGTGGCCCGGTCGCCAGCGCGCCTCGGCTCCGCTCGGCCGGCGGCGCTTCGCCGCGGAGCTCGAGGCGTGCCGCGATGACGCGCTCGGCTTCATCGACCTCGGCCTGGAGCGCGCCTTCGCCCTCGCCGCCGATCTGCCGCAGCCGCTCGAGCGCGCGACCGTCTCCGGTCCGACCGAGGGCCCGCACGGCGCGCAGCCGCACCTCGGGGCTCGGATGCGCGAGCAGCGGGGCGATGCGATCGACGTCCTCGGGCAGCCCCAGCGTCGCCATCGCCCCGAGCGCCACCTCGAGGATGGCGGTCTCGGTGCTGGAGAGCAGCGCCCGCACCCATGCGCGCCCGGCCGGCTCGCCGAGCAGGCCGAGCGCCCCGGCGAGCGCCGCCCGCTCGTCCGGCTGCGCGCTGCGCCGATACGCGCGGAGCAGCGCCGGCTTCACCCGGGGGTCCTCGATCCGCGCGAGCGCCCGGGCCGCGGAGCGCACGAGGGGCCGCGTCTCCGCGCCGAGGACCGTGACGAACGCCGGGACGAGGCGCGGATCGCCTGCATGCCGGAACGCATCGAGCCAGGCTCGGCGCCGCTCGGCGTCGAGCACGGTCCCCTCGACGAGGGCCGCGACGTGGCCCGCGATCGCCGCCGGCCACTCGCGGAGCCGGAGCGCCACCGACGCGAGCTCTTCCGGGGCGAGGGCCGCGAGGGGCTCGCCTTCGAGCTGCCCATCCCAGTACTGACCGATCGCGACCTCGAGCCGGACCGCGAGGGCCCGTGCCGCTGCGTCCTCGGCGCGCACCTCGGCGGAGGCAGCCCCCGGCAGAGCGCGCCGCGCGACGAGCAGTTCGTAGCCCGCGTCCAGGTCGCGCGCGCGGGCCAGCGCCTCGTCGATCTCGGCGAGGTCCTCCTCGGGCAGATCGCCGCCGAGCAGCGATGCGAGCCGGAGCAGAGACCGGCGCCGCTCGGCCAGCGTGCCCGCGCAGGCGAGGGCGAGGAGCGAGCGCACGTCGGTCGCGGCCGGCTCGGGCTCGGCCCGCGCCTCGCTTGCCGCACCTGCCTCGGAACGGAGCGCGAGCGGCGCCGCTGCCACCGCCGCGACCAGGGCACGGCCGAGCGCCGCGTCGTCCACCGGTCCATCGACCCCGAGCCGGACGCGCAGCGCCGCGTCGTCCCCCGCGGGCCCGCGCCGGAGGCGCTCGACGAGCTCGTCGCTCATTCCACCCCGCGTCCGCCGAGCGGGACGCGGCGGTCGCCGACGAGGAGCCACACCCCGTGCTCGAGGGCCGCCACCGCGCGCACCTCGCCCGCCGGGACCGCGAGGACGCCGAGCCGCTCCCGCCGCGCGCCCCGCCCGTCCCACCAGCGCTCCACCGCGACCCCTTCGGCGACGCCGTGGGCCAGGACGAGGCGCCCGCGGCCATCGACCCCGAGGGCCCGCGCCGGTCCGCCGACTCCGAGCGGAACGAGCGCGCCATCGGCCGGGAGCGCGAAGAGCCGCTCGCCAGCGAGGAGGAACGTCTCGCCCCCCGCGATGGCGACGTCGGAGAGCGCAGGCAGCGCAAGCCGCGGCGCTTCGGGCCGCACCGCCTCGCCCCGGCGGACGAGCGGCACGAGCCGCCCGGCGCGATCCACGACGAGCGCTCCGCCGCGCCCATCGGCCGCGGCCTTGCGGACCTCGACCGGCACCTCGGCCACCAGCGAGCCATCGGTGCGGAGCAGCCGCGCCGCGCCCGCGTCCGTCCAGCAGAGCAAGTGCTCGTCATCGAGGACGAGCGCGCCCGCGAGCTCGAGACCGACCTGCACCGCGTGGCGGCCGATGCGCACCTCGCCGCGGCGGACCTCGACGGCTTCACCCTCGTGGCCTCCGAGCCCCACGAGGTCGTTCGAGGCCGGGGCGGGCGCGTCGTCGTCCGGCGGCGCATCGAGCCGGCCTTCGTCCAGGGTCTCGTCGGCGTCCTGCCCCGCGAGCTCCGCCCTCTCGTCGAGGCCGTCGCCAGCGGGCAGCTCCGGCGCGGCGTCCTCGTCCGCGAGCCCCTCGGCGCCGTCGTCGCTGGCCGCCCGGGGCTCCTCCGGCGGCTCGTCGAGGGGCGTTCGCTCGACGCCGTCGTCGGCCTCCGAGCCCTCGGTCCAGCGCGCCTCGTCGTCCACCTCGAGCGGCCCGATGGGGACGTCGGACGGGGCGTCGTCGAGCGCCGAGGCCTCGCTCGCCTCGTCGAAATCGGGTGGCTCGACGTCCGAGGCCTCGTCCGCGTCGAGCCACGAGGCGCCGTCGAGCGCGTCGAGGAGCGGCTCTGCCTCCGGCGCGCCGAGGCCCACCTCCTCGTCTCCGAGACCGCTCGGCGCCTCGTCCTCGGGCGCAGGCACGACGCGGGGGATGGGCTCGCTGCTCACCCGGGGAGCATGCGGGCGGTGGCGCCGGCCGCAAGCGCGTGCCGTGTTCAGCCCGTGAGGCGCTGCATGACCTTCTGCAGGTCCTCCCACACCGGTCGCTTCATCTCCGGGGTGCGGAGCAGGTACGAGGGGTGGTAGGTCGGCATCACCGGGATGCCCTCGTAGCTGCCCCAGAGCCCGCGCCAGCTGCGGCCGGGCAGGGCGCATCCGAGGTTCTCCGCAGCGCAACGTCCGAGCGCGACGATGATCCGGGGGGCGACGATCCCGATCTGCTCGCGGAGGTACGGCAGGCACTCGCCCGCTTCGTCGGGCAGCGGGAGCCGGTTGTCGGGCGGCCGGCACTTCACGACGTTGCAGACGTAGACCGCTTCCCGGGAGAGGCCCATCGCCGCGATCATCTTGTCGAGCAGCTGCCCCGAGGCGCCCACGAAGGGCTCCCCGGTCTGGTCCTCGTGATGCCCCGGGGCCTCGCCCACGAAGAGCACCTGCGCCTCGGTCGAGCCGCGGGCGAAGACCGTCTGCGTGCGGCCCTCGTGGAGGCGGCAGCGGCGGCAGGCGCGCACTTCGTCGGCGAGCACCGCGAGGCGTGCCTTGTCGCCGCGGGGCAGCGGCCTCGGGGCCGGTGCTGGAGCGAGCGCGGGCGCCTCGGCGTCGCCCTCGGGCGCGCTCGCCGGTCCGGCGGGCCGCTCCTCGCCCCGCAGCTTCGCGAGCAGGCGGAGCGCCTCGTCGGGCAGGGCCGCCGGGGGTGGGCTCGCGGGCGGCGCGTTCCGCGTCGGGCCGGCAGGAGCGCGCTCGGGGGATGCCGCCGGCGCAGGACGCGGCGGCGTCAGGGCGATGCCCGCGTGTCCGTGGCTTCGCTCCCACTCGAGGTGGGCCCGGACTTCGTCCCACAGCGCGCGCCGCTCGTCGCTCACCCCCGGGCGATGACAGCCGCCCGGGCCGCCCGCAACCCGCGCGGGCCCACCCCGCATCGACTGCTATGCTGCGCGCCCCGCGATGGATGTCACCTGCGAGCGCTGCGGCACCGAGTACGAGTTCGACGAGACCCTCGTCTCGGACCGCGGAACGACCGTCAAGTGCACGAACTGTGGACACCTCTTCAAGGTCTTCCGCGGGGGTGCGCCCGGCCCGGGCCCGACGAGCCCGCCCGAAGCCCGATCGTGGACGTTGAAGACGCGCGAGGGCGTGCGCGCCATCCACTCGCTGAAGGAGTTGCAGCGCCTCATCGCCGAGGGACACGCGGCGGAGGACGACCTCCTCTCCCGCGGCGGCGAGGGCGAGAAGCGGCTCGGAGACATTGCCGAGCTCGCGCCTTTCTTCGCGTCGGCGCGGGCGGCTGCGGTCGTCCCGAAGACGGACCGCCGCGACCCGACGCTGCGGGGGTTGCCGCGGCCCGCCGAGGCCCGCAAGGGTACGATCATGGGGGTCGGAGGACGCTCCAACGTCCCTGCGCCGTCGTCGGTGCCCGCGAGCACCTTCCGCGACGGAGGCGAGCCTGCGGCCCAACCGTCCGCCGTCGCCCTGGCTCCGGCCGCTCCGCCTCCCGCTGCGCCGCCTTCCGCCGCGCCGCCCGAGTCGACGGCCCCTGCCCCCCGGCCTGGGCCATCGGCGGGGCCTCCGCGCCGGGAGCCGACCGCGTCGCGGCCCGCGAGCCAGCGTCCGCCTTCCGCTGCGCCGCCCCCGGCAGCCGTGCCCCGGGCCCCCGCGCTGCCCCGCGAGCTCGCCGCCACCCAGCGGCTCGACGCCGAGCCCGAGCGCCCCGTGAGCCTCGCCTCGCGCGGGCTCGCTCCGACCGCCGCGCCGACCTCCGAGGCGCCCCCTCGGCCCCAGGGCCTCGCCACGCGCGGGCTCGCGCCCTCGGGGCTCGACCCGGATCGACCGACCCGGCCCCAGGGGCTCGAATCGCGGGGCGTGCAGCCGACCTCGCGCCGTCCGGTCTCCGATCCGCCTGCGCCCCTGCGCCTCGAGGAGGAGGACGACCTGCCCGTGGTGCCGCGCCGCAGCGCCTCCGGGCTCTGGGTCGGGCTCGTCCTCGTCGCGGCGCTCGGCCTCGGGGTCGCGCTCGGCTGGGACCGCATCCAGGCCCTGCTCAGCCCGCCCGAGAGCGGCGCGGCGCCCTTCGTCGCGACCGGCGATGCGCGCCTCGCCGAGGACCACGACGAGGCCTACCGCGGCGCGGCCGGCGAGTACACGAGGGCCCTCGCGCTCGACGAGCACGACGTCCGCGCGCTCGTCGGTCTCTCCCGGGCGCACGCGCTCCTCGCGCAGAACCGGCTCTTCGCGGCGATGGACCTCGATGCGCGCGCAGCGACGGACCCGGCCGCCTCGGGCGAGGCCGCGGCGCTCCGGCGGGAGGCGACCGAGCACACCGGCACGGCGCGCGAGCACGCCGAGGCCGCGGTCCGGATCGGGACGGGCGGGGCCGACGCGGAGGTCGCGCTCGCCGACGCGCTGCGGCTCGCGGGCGATCCGCTCGCCCGCTCGCGGCTCGACCGCGCCCGCACCCTCGAGCCGACCCCGAGCGCCGAGGCGCTGCGGGTCGATGCGCTCCTCAGCGCGGAGGGCGCGGGCCTGCTCGCCGCGGGCCTCCCGGGGGCCGTGGCCCTCGCCGAGCAGGCGGTCGCCGAGGACCCGGGGCTGCTCCGCGCCCGTCTGCTCCTCGCGCGCGCCCACCTCGCCGCGGGCAATGCGGCTGCCGCCCGGGCGCAGCTGCAGGCCGTGCTGACCCGCGCCGCCGAGCACCCCGTCGCGGCGCCGATGTTCGCGGGGCTGGATGCACCGATCGCGGCGCCCGACGCTGGCCTCGCGGCGCCGAGTCCGCCCGTCCCACCGGTCGCTCCACCGACCGCCGCCGCCCCGAGCGAGCCTGCGCCCGCCCCCACCGGGGAAGGCAGCGCAGGTGCCGGCGGCAGCGGCGGAGGGAGCAGCAGCGGTGCGGGCCGCAGCTACGACGAGCTCGTCGCCCTCGCGCAGGCGACCCTCGACGACGACGGTCCGCGCCGGGCGCGGCCGCTCTTCGAGCAGGCCCTCGCCCTTCGCCCGAGCGGCCCCGAGGCCCTCGGCGGGCTCGGCGCCTGCTTGCTCGGTGAGCACCGCACGACCGAGGCGATCTCCCGCCTCCGGGCGGCGGCGGCGGCCGGCTACACCGAGGCGCTCATCGGCCTCGGGCAGGCCTACCGCGAGACCCACGAGTACGACCGCGCCCTGGAAGTCTACGAGGAGTACCTCGAGCGCAGCCCGCGCGGCCGGAACCGATCCGTCGCCGAGTACCAGGCCGACGCGCTGCGCCGGCGGGGCGCGACGAGCGGCGGCGCGCGGCCGCCGGAGCCCGCGCCGGAAGCCGCGCCCGAAACCCCTCCGACGCCGGCCGGCACGCTCCCCGCGCCCGAAGGCACGACCGAGCCGCCGCCGAGCGACACCCCGGCGGTCGAGGCCGCGCCCTAGCGCTCAGCCCGCGAGGATCTCGGTCCCGATCCCGGTGTCGGTGAAGACCTCGAGCAGCGCCGCGTGCTGCACGCGGCCGTCGACCACGTGCACCTTCGAGACGCCGGTCGCGAGCGCGTCGAGCGCCGACTGCACCTTGGGGATCATCCCGCCGCTGATGACGCCCTCGTCGATCAGCGTGCGGACGTCGCGCGCGTTCATCGAGCTCGCGATCCGTCCGTCCTCGCCGCGCACGCCCTCGATGTCGGTCATGAGCAGCAGCTTGTCGGCCTTCAATGCCGCCGCGACCGCGCCGGCCACGGTGTCGGCGTTCACGTTGAGGGAGTGGCCGTCGCCGTCGACCGCGACCGGCGCGATCACCGGCACGAAGCCGCCCTCGACGAGCTTCGTGAGCACGTCGGTCTTCACCCGCACGACCCGCCCGACGAGGCCGGGGTCGACGTCCTTGCCCGACTTCGTCCGCATGCGCTCGATCTTCTCGCCGAGGAGGAACGAGTCGTCCTTGCCCGAGAGGCCGACGGCCCGCGCGCCGGCCCGGCACATGAGCGAGACGATCTCGGAGTTCACCTTGCCGGCCAGGACCATCTCGACGACCTCCATCGTCTTCTCGTCGGTCACCCGCAGACCGTCGATGCGCTCGGAGACGACGCCCATCTGCCCGAGCATCGCGTCGATCTGCGGGCCGCCCCCGTGGACCACGACGGGGTGGATGCCGATCAGCTTCATCAGCGTCACGTCGCGCGCGAACGAGTCGCGGAGGAGCGGGTCGATCATCGCGTGCCCGCCGTACTTCAGGACGAAGATGCGCCCGTGAAAGCGGCGGATGTAGGGGAGCGCCTCGTGGAGGATCGACGCCTTGAAGACCAGGTCCTGCATGGCGAAGCGGTGTAGCAGGGAGCGCGGCGGCCTTCACACCACGGGCAGGCGCCGGCCCGGATCGCTCACTGGGCCCCGCTTCTCCGGCTCGCCTTCCTTCGCTACCTCGAGGCCGAGCTTCTGCCAGAGCTCGCGGTCGAGCAGGTGGCTCGGGCGCACGTTGCCGAGCGCCGCGAGCATCGACTCGCGCACGCGCGGCGCGAGCTTCTCGAGGTCGCCGAGCAGGTGCTTGACCTGCTTGCGCATCAGGTGCTCCTGCGAGCCGCAGAGATCGCAGGGCAGGATGGGGAAGGCGCTGAGGCTCGCGAAGCGCGCGATGTCGCTCTCGGCACAGTAGAGCAAGGGCCGGATCACCACGTTGCGACCGTCGTCGGAGACGAGCTTGGGCGGCATCGACTTGAGCGAGCCGGTGAAGAGCAGGTTCAAGAGCAGGGTCTCGAGCGCGTCGTCCCGGTGGTGGCCGAGCGCGATCTTCGTGCAGCCCAGCTCGACGGCGAGGTTGTAGAGCACCCCGCGCCGCAGGCGCGAGCAGAGCGAGCAGTAGGTCTTCTCGCCGGTGCCCTCGGGGTCGAGCTTCTCCTTGACGATGGTGTAGGTGTCCTCGCGGACGATGCGGTAGCTCGCGCCGCGCGCCTTCAGCCAGCCCTCGAGGGGCGAGCCGTCGTAGCCGGGGTGACCCTGATCGAGGTGGACCGCGACGAGCTCGAAGGGGATCGGCGCACGGCTCCGCGCCCGCTCGAGCAGGTGCATCAGCGTGTAGCTGTCCTTGCCCCCCGAGAGGCAGACCATGATGCGGTCGTTCGGCGCGATCAGGTCGAAGTCCGCGACGGCCCGCCCGAGCTGCCGCCCGAGGTCACGCTCCAGGCGCTCCATCTCTTGCACCGGCCGCTTCTAGCATCGGCCTCGGGCCCCGTCGCCCGGGGCGACCAAGGCAAACGCGCTGGCCGGGCTCACGATCTGTTGTTGTCAAAAATGCGATGGCATTGCATTTTTGGCATCATGGGATGGATCCACAGGAATCTCGTGGAGTTGGCGCGACGCCACGCGGCGGAGCGGCCGGCCCTCGTCCTCACCGGCGCCCGCCAGGTCGGCAAGAGCAGCCTGCTCCGCCGCGCTTTTCCCGACCACCACGCCGTCTCCCTGGACCTGCCGAGCGAGGCCCACGACGCGGAGCACGAGCCGGAGGCCTTCCTCGCGCGGCATCCGCTGCCGCTGCTCGTCGACGAGGTGCAGTACGCGCCGGCGCTGTTCCGCCACCTCAAGCGGGTCATCGACGCCGACCGAGGCGCGCGTGGCCGCATCCTGCTCACCGGCTCGCAGCGCTTTGCGCTCATGCAGCGCGTCGGCGAGTCGCTCGCGGGCCGGGTCGCCGTGCTCGACCTCGAGCCGCTCTCACTCGCCGAGCTCGGGCCGCGGGCCACGGGGGCGGGGCTCGAAGCGACCCTGCTCCGTGGTGGATATCCCGAACTCTGGGCCGATCGCACGCTCGACGCGCGGGGCTTCTTCGCCTCCTACGTCGCGACCTACCTCGAGCGCGATCTCCGCTCGATGCTGCGGGTCGGGAGCCTCCGCGACTTCGAGCGGTTCCTGCGCGCCGCCGCGCTCCGCTCGGGCCAGGTCCTCAACAAGGCCGAGCTCGCGCGGGATGTAGGGATCGCCCCGAACACCGCCAACGATTGGCTCTCGGTCCTCGAGTCGAGCGGCATCGTCGGGCTGCTCGAGCCGTGGTTCGCGAGCGAGACCAAGCGCCTCGTGAAATCCCCGAAGCTGTACTTTCGCGACACCGGGCTGCTCGCGTTCCTCCTCAACCTGCGCGGCGAAGACGACCTCGCACGCTCGCCGCTGCGTGGGGCCTTCTTCGAAACCGCCGCGTACGGCGAGCTTCGGAAGCAGCTCTCGCTGCAGGACGAGGTCGGCTCGCTCTTCTATTACCGGGACCGCACGAAGGAGGTCGACTTCCTCCTGTTTCGCGGCGGCCGCTTCACGCTGATCGAGTGCAAGTGGACCGAGAACCCGACGCCGCGCGACCTCTCCGCCCTCACGCGGCTCGGCGGCGATTTGGGACCCGCGCTCGTCACCTCGCACCTGCTCGCGCGCCCCGCGCACCCGCACCGCATCGACGGCGTCCGGGTGCTCGACCTGTTCGGTCTCGCCACCGCAGTGGCCTGAGGCTCAGGCCTCGAGGAACGGGAGCAGGTGCGCGTTCACCGCGCCGGGCTGCTCCCATGCCGAGAGGTGACCCGCGCGGGGGATGCGGACGAGCTTTGCACCCGGGATGCGCGCGGCGATGTCCTCGGCGCGGGCGGGCGGCGTAGCGACGTCGTCCTCGCCGACGACGACGAGCGTGGGGCAAGCGATGGAGCCGAGCGCCGGGCGGATGTCGCGGCGGCTGAACATCACCGCGTCGAGCGCGTGCACGAGGCTCGCGCGGTCCATCGCGCCGAGCCGGCTGCGGAAGGTCTCGACGAGCTCGGGGCGGCTCTCCACGCTGGCCGGGGCGAAGAAGATCGGTACGACCCGATCGAGCAGGAGCGGGAAGGGGCCGAAGAGCCGCGCGAGCAGCGCCATGATGCGGTAGCTCGGGAGCTTCTCCCGCGTCTCCGCGTCGGCGTTCGTGTCGAGCAGCGCCAGCCGCTCGATGCGGCCTGGCGCACGGAGCGCGAGGCGCATGCCGACCATGCCGCCCCAGGAGAGCCCGACCCAGCGGCAGCGCTCGATCCCCAGCGCGTCGAGCACCGAGAGGGCGGCCTCGACGCAGTCGTTCATGTCGTAGGGCGCCTGGGTCGGTGCGCTCCGGCCGTGGCCCGGTGCGTCGATGACCACCGTCCGCGCGCGGCCGGTGAGCGCGTCCACCTGGGCCCGCCACATCCCGCCATCGCAGAGCAGCGAGTGCCAGAAGACGACGGGCGTGCCGGGCAGATGGGCGTCGCGCTGTTCCACGAAGAGGCGCCCGCAGCGCCGGGTCTCGATCAGCATGGTGGTCTCCTCTCGGACAGGCGTCCTTCGCACGAACGCAGCGCGCTCGATGGCAGGGCGGTTCGCGGCGTCACGGGCGACCCCGACCGAGCCGCATCGACACCAGCGTCAGGCCGTGCGCGGGCGCAGTCGGGCCCGCTTGGCGCCGCTCCGCGTGCGCGCCGAGCAAGTCGCCGACGCGGGCCGCCTCGCGGCCGCCGGTCCCGACCTCGACGAGGGTTCCGGCGAGGATGCGGACCATGTTCTTCATGAACGCGGTGCCGACCACGTCGAGCGCGAAGAGCCGCGGATCGCCGGCGAACGAGGGGGTGACGTCGAGCGAGATCACGGTGCGGACGGTGTTCTCGCGCGCGTCGTCGGCGGCACGGAACGCGCGGAAGTCGTGGGTGCCCACGAGGTGCGCCGCGGCCTCACGCATCGCGGTCAGATCGAGCCGCCGCTCGGCGCGCTTGCCGAGCTCGCGCGGGCCGAGGTGCCAGGCCCGGTGGCGGAGCAGCGGATCGCGGACCGGGTCGAGCAGCACGAGGTAGCGGTAGTGCTTGTCGACGGTGTCGAAGCGCGGCGTGTAGCCCGCCGGCGCGTCCTCCACGGCGCGGACCGAGACATCGTCGGGCAGGGCCGCATTCAGGCCCATCAGCCAGCCCTGCGGGGGGATCTCGCGGGCTGGATCGAAGGCCGCGCGCTGCCCGAGCGCATGCACACCGGCGTCGGTGCGGCTCGCGCCGCGCAGCTCGACCGGCGCGCCGTTCATCGACGCGATGGCCTCCTCGAGCGTGCCCTGCACGGTGCGCTGGCCGGGCTGCCGCGCCCAGCCCGAGAACGCCGTTCCGTCGTAGGCGACGCTCAGGAGGACCGCGGCGCGCTCGCCCACCTCAGAGGCCGGGGGCGGGGAACTGCGCGGTCATCGCCTCGACCTCGCCGCGCACGCGCGCGAGCACCTTCTCGTCGCCCGCGTTCTCGACCACGTCGGCGATCCAGTGGGCGATGCGCCGGGCCTCGTCCTCCTTCATGCCGCGGCTCGTCACCGCCGGGGTGCCGAGGCGGATGCCGCTCGGATCGAAGGGCTTGCGGGGGTCGAAGGGCACGGAGTTGTAGTTGCAGACGATGCCGGCCTTCTCGAGCGCGACGGCGGCGATCTTGCCCGAGACGTTCTTGCTCGTGAGGTCGCAGAGGAGCAGGTGCGTGTCGGTGCCGCCGGTGACGAGCGCCACGCCGCGCGAGAGCAGCGCCTCGCCCATCGCCTTCGCGTTCTTCACCACCTGCGCGGCGTAGGCCTCGAACTCGGGCTGCGCCGCCTCGTGCGCCGCCACCGCGAGCGCGGCGATGTTGCTGTTGTGCGGGCCGCCCTGCAGGCCGGGAAAGACGGCCTTGTCGATCTCCTTGGCGTACTTCTCCTCGCAGAGGATCATGCCGCCGCGCGGCCCGCGGAGCGTCTTGTGCGTGGTCGAGGTGATCACGTTCGCGAGGCCCGCGGGGCTCGGGTGGGCCTTGCCCGCGATGAGGCCCGAGACGTGGGCGATGTCCGCGACCAGGATGGCGCCGACCTCGCGGGCGATCTCGGCGAAGGCCGCGTAGTCGACGTGCCGCGGGTAGGCGGTCGTGCCGCACCAGAGGAGCTTGGGCTTGTGCTCGCGGCAGAGGCGCGCGACCTCGTCCATGTCGAGCCGGTGATCGTCCTTGCGGACGCCGTACTGGTGGGCGCGGAAGTAGTCGCCGGTGATGGAGACCTTCCAGCCGTGGGTGAGGTGGCCGCCCGCAGGCAGGCCGAGGCCGACCGTCACGTCGCCGGGCTTCAAGAAGGCGTAGTGCACCGCGAGGTTCGCGGGCGAGCCCGAGTAGGGCTGCACGTTCGCGTGCGGCATGCCGTAGAGCTTCTTGATGCGGTCGATGCAGAGCTGCTCGACGGCGTCGACGAACTCCTGCCCCTGGTAGTAGCGGCGGCCGGCGTAGCCCTCCGAGTACTTGTTGTTGAGGACGCTCGCGCTCGCCTCGATGACGGCCTTGCTCGCGTAGTTCTCGCTCGCGATGAGCCGCACGACGCGGCGCTGGCGGTCCTCCTCCTGGTGCAGGAGGGCGGCGATCTGCGGGTCGGTCTCACTCAGCGAACGCTCGGCCATGGTCGTGGTCTCCGGAAGGGGCCGCGAAGGTACCGCAAAAAAGGTCGGGGTCACGCCGGCGCGGCGCTCGCCCGGGCCGTGATTCAGCCGATGATCGCTGCGGCGCCGATCTCGGCGATGCGCTGGTCCTCGAGCTCGGGCAGGCCGCTCACGCCGACGCTCCCGACGACCTCGCCGCCGACCCGGACCGGCACGCCGCCGCCCCAGCCCACGTAGCGGGGATCGCCGTAGTAAGCGAGGTCGAACGCCTCGCCGGCGTTCTTGTAGCGCTGGCCGATGTCGTAGGTGCGGACCCGCTCGCGGGCCGCGGTGTAGGCCTTGTTCAGCGCGATGGTCACCGAGCTGGCCTTCGCTCCGGAGAGGCGCACCACGAGGAGCGGATCGCCGTGGGCGTCCGCGACGCAGAGCACGGCCGGCGTCTCGCCGAGCGCCGCGCGCATCGCGACCACGGCGCGCTCCGCCTCGAGGAGCTCCAGCGTTTGCATCGCGCGCATCAGGGCACGCGGGCGGCGCGGGCGATGGCGGCGAAGCCGGCCGCTTCGAGCGAGGCGCCGCCGACGAGCGCGCCGTCGATGTCGGGCTCGGCCATGAGATCGCCCGCATTGTCCGGCTTCACCGAGCCGCCATAGAGGATCGACAGCGCCTCGGCGGCGCCCGCGTCGATGCGCTCGCGGCAGCGCGCGCGGATCGCCGCGTGGATCTCCTGCGCATCCTCCGGCCGGGCCACGCGGCCCGTGCCGATCGCCCACACCGGCTCGTAGGCGATCACCACACGCGAGAGGGTCGCCCCGTCGCCCGCGTCGAAGATGGCGTCGAGCTGCCCCACGACGGTCGCGACGGCCTGGCCCGCGTCGCGCTGCGCGAGCGTCTCGCCGACGCAGACGATCGGCGTCACGCCGGCACGCAGCAGGGCAGCCACCTTCTTCTTCACCGTCGCGTCGGTCTCGCCGAAGTACTGCCGGCGCTCGGAGTGGCCGACGATGCAGAAGCGACAGCCCACGTCCACGAGCAGCGGGGCCGAGACCTCACCGGTGAACGCGCCCTTGTCCTCGAAGTGGACGTCCTGGGCCGAGAGCGCGACCTTCGAGCCGCTCAAGATTCGGGCGACCGAGGCCAGGGCGGTGAAGACCGGCGCGATGGCGATCTCCACGTCACCGAGATCCTCGGCGTGCTGCACGACGCCGCGGGCGAGCGCCTCGGAGGCGCTGAGGCCGTGATGGAGCTTCCAGTTGCCGACGACGAGCGGCCTGCGCGCGCCGTTCGTCACGGGCGCAGGGCCTCGACGCCGGGGAGCTTCTTGCCCTCGATCAGCTCGAGGCTCGCGCCACCGCCGGTCGAGACGTGCGAGAAGAGCTGCGAGAGCCCGGCGTCCTCGACCGCCGCCACCGAGTCGCCACCCCCGACGACCGTGAGCGCGCCGAGCGCGGCGAGCTTGCTCATCGCCTCGGCGACGCCGAACGTCCCGGCGCTGAACGGCTTCTTCTCGAAGAGCCCCATCGGGCCGTTCCAGAAGATCGTCCGCGCGGTGCTCAGCGTCCGCGCGTAGCGCGCCACGGACTTCGGGCCGATGTCGAGCGCCATCTCGGTCGGCCCGATGCCGGCGAGGTCGGAGCTGCGTCCGGAGGCAGCGTCCAGCGACTCGGCGAGCACGACGTCCTCGGGCAGGAGGACCTCCACCTTCTTGTCCTCCGCGCGCGTGAGCAGCGTGCGCGCGAGCGCGAGCTTGTCCTCCTCGACGAGGCTCTTGCCCATCGAGACGCCCTTGGCCGCGAGGAACGTGTTCGCCATCGCGCCGCCGATCACGAGGCAGTCGACCTTGCCGAGCAGGGCCTCGATGACGCCGATCTTGTCCGAGACCTTCGCCCCGCCGAGCACGGCGACGAAGGGCCGCTCGGGGTTGCCCACGATGCGGCCGAGCGAGTCGAGCTCCGCCTCGAGCAAGAGGCCCGCTGCGCGGTCGCGGAACTGCTGCGGCAGCGCCGCGACCGAAGCGTGGGCGCGGTGCGCGGCGCCGAACGCGTCGTTCACGTAGGCATCGGCGAGCTTCGCGAGCTCGCGGGCGAAGGCCTCGTCGTTCTTCTCCTCTTCGGGGTGGAAGCGGAGGTTCTCGAGGCACGCGATCTGCCCATCCCGAAGGTCCTGCACGACCTTCTTCGGGCCGTCGCCGATGCAGTCGTCGGCGAGCAGCACCTCGACGTTCATCAACTCGGCCAGGCGCAGCGCCGCGGGCTCCATCGAGAACTTCGGATCCGGGCCGCCCTTGGGCCGGCCGAGGTGCGAGGCGATCACCACCCGCGCGCCCTTCTCGAGGGCGAGCTTCAGGGTGGGGATGGCCGCGCGGATGCGGGTGTCGTCGGTGACGGTCTTGCCGTCGAGCGGGACGTTGAAGTCGACCCGCACGAAGACGCGCTTGCCGGTCAGGTCGAGGTCGCGGATGGAGCGGATGCCTTCGAGCACGGCTCAGCCCTTGCTCGCGAGGAGGGTCGTGAGGTCGACCATGCGCTGCGAGAAGCCCCACTCGTTGTCGTACCAGGCCTGCACCTCGACGAGGTCGCCGCCGATCACCGCGGTCTGCGCCGCATCGAGGATCGAGGAGCGCGGATCGCCGATGTAGTCGCACGACACGAGCGGCTTCGTCTCGACGCCGAGGATGCCCTTCAGCGGACCGTCTGCGGCCGCCTGCATCGCGGCGTTGACCTCCTCGACGGTGGTCTGCTTGCCGACGACGGCGGTGAGGCAGGTGAGGCTGACGTCGGGCGTGGGCACGCGGATCGAGGTGCCGTCGAGCTTGCCCTTCAGCTCGGGAAGCACGAGGCCGATCGCCTTCGCGGCGCCGGTGGTGCTCGGGATCATCGAGAGCGCCGCGGCGCGGGCGCGGCGCAGGTCCTTGTGCGGCAGGTCGAGGATGTTCTGGTCGTTCGTGTAGCTGTGCACCGTGACCATGTGCCCCTTCACGATGCCGAACGAGTCGTTCAGGACCTTCGCCATGGGCGCGAGGCAGTTCGTCGTGCACGAGGCGTTCGAGATGATGAAGTGCTTGCTGGGGTCGTAGCCGTCGGTGTTGATGCCGACGCAGAACGTCCCGTCGATGTCCTTCTCGCCGGGCGCGCTGATGATCACGCGCTTGGCGCCCGCGCTCAGGTGCTTCTGGCCGCCGGCCTTGTCGCGAAAGACGCCGGTGCACTCGAGGACGATGTCGACGCCGAGGTCCTTCCACGGCAGCTCCGCCGGATCCTTCTTGGCGAAGACGGGCACCTTCTGCGCGCCGATGGTGATGGCGCCACCTTCGGCCGAGACCGGGTGGGCGAAGCGACGGTGGTTCGAGTCGAACTCGAGCAGGTGCGCCAGGGTCTTGGGGTCGGTCAGGTCGTTGATCGCGACGAGCTCGAGCTCGCTCTGACCGCTGAAGAGCAGGCGGGTCACGCACCGTCCGATGCGCCCGAAACCGTTGATCGCAATGCGAGTCGCCATGTCGTCCTCCGGGAGCCGCACGCGTCGTTCTGGGCGGCTCGTTGAAAAGGCGCGCGACTGTAGCGAGCAGCCCCGAGGCCCACAAGCGAGAGCGAGAGCGCAGACACAGCGCGCCCGACGAAACGCGAACGGCCCGCCGAGCATGGAGCGCTCGGCGGGCCGCGGGACGGAACGCGAACGGCCCGCGCGAGGCAGGCCGCTCGTCGCTCATCGGGGATGGTTCACTCGGCGGCGGCCGCCTCGGCCTCGCCGCCCTGCAGGTCGGTGCTCACGAGCGAGAGCATCTCGGTCGCGAAGGCGAGGATCTCGGCGCGCTTGTAGCCGCTGCTCTTGAGCTCGCGGAAGACCGACTTCGCGAGGATGCGGAGCGCACGCGGGGGGGTCGGGGTCGAGGTGGTGGACGGAACGTCGCTCATGGTGGTGCCTCCAGGCGGACGGACTCCCAGCACCTCGTGTGCCACGCCCGCTGCCACACGATCAGCACGTGTTTTCAAGTACTTGCGCGTCAGTTTCAGTCGGCCGACCGGCCGGAATCGCAATCGGCGCGCAGCCCGCTTCGCAGGATCGCGGGGTCGCGGTGCGTAGTGCGCTGCGCGGTGCGCGGCGCGTCGCACACCCGCGCGGCGGGAGCCGCGTGGTACGAACGTCCGTGCCTGCCGTGCTGCCGCCGCCCGGGGATGCCCGCACCCTCTGGGTCATCGACCTCTCCGGGTTCATCTTCCGCGCCTTTCACGCGATGCCTCCGCGCACGACGACGCACGGGGAGCCCGTGCACGCCGTCCACGGCACGATCGCGACCTTGCAGAAGCTGATCGGCCAGCACCGGCCGAGCTACCTCGCGGTCGCGATCGACTCGAGGGAGTCGCGGCGCAAGGAGCGCCTGCCGGCCTACAAGTCGAGCCGCAAGGAGCGGCCGCCCGAACTGGAGGTGCAGGCCGGGCGGGTGCGGGAGATCGCCGAGGCCTACGCCATCCCGTGCCTCGAGGCGCCGGGCTGGGAGGCCGACGACGTGATCGCGACGCTCGTGCGGCGCGCCCGCGAAGCCGGGCTGAAGGTGGTCATCGCGAGCGCGGACAAGGACCTCTTGCAGCTCGTCGGTGACGACGTGGTGATGTGGGACGGAATGCGCGATCGGACCTTCGGCGCCGAGGAGACGGTGGAGCGGCTCGGCGTGCGGCCCGAGCAGGTGCGCGACTACCTCGCGCTCACCGGCGACGCTTCCGACGACGTGCCCGGGGTGCCTTCGGTCGGGCCGAAGACGGCCGCGGGCCTGCTCGCGACGTTCGGCTCGCTCGACGCCATCTACGCCGCGCTCGATCGGGTCGAGAAGCGGTCGGTGCGGGAGAAGCTCGCGGCGCATCGCGCGGACGCGGAGCTCTCGCGCGAGCTCGTGACGCTGAACGAGCACCTCGAGGTCCCCTTCGATCTGCCTGCGCTCGCGTGGGGCGGGGCGGACCGAGCGCGCCTCGAGGACCTCTTCCGGCGGCTCGAGATGCGGCAGCAGCTCGCGTCGATCGATCGGTGGGCGCCCGCGCCGCGCAGCGAGGCTGCGGCGCCGAGGTCGGATTCGCCGCCGTCCTCGGCTCCGAAGGCTCCGCCGGTCGCGCGCGGCAGCTGGACCTCCAGCGCTCCATCGTTGCTCACCAGCGAGGGCGCGCTCGCGGCGTTCCTCGAGGCCGCGCGCGGGCAGGACCTCGCGGCGTGGACGGTCACCGACGACGAGGGCGCGCAGCACGGGCCGCCGGTGGGCCTC
>Ga0068877_10001410_pt1 | contig 19838 bp, 8 predicted proteins | sample NOAtaG_FD_66437 | JGI IMG/M metagenome (GOLD analysis project Ga0068877, IMG submission 66437) | Freshwater lake microbial communities from Lake Erie, under a cyanobacterial bloom - NOAA_Erie_Diel6S_1000h metaG | ecosystem: Environmental > Aquatic > Freshwater > Lake | place: USA: Ohio, Lake... | reverse complement strand
AGAACCCGCCCACGCCCGCCAGGCCCTGACCGGCCTGGAAGAAGAAGCCGTCGGCGGCGAAGAAGGCGTTGTAGTCACCCTCGTTCGGGCCGGTGGTGCTGTTGGTGCAGCCCGGAGCCGAGACGAGCGGCGTGCCGTCGTCGCAGGCGATGTCTGCGGGGTTGCAGCCGGCGCTGGTGGCGGGAGCAACGACGATTTTGAAGAACGCGATATCCCACGGGCCGACGGTGTTGACGGCGGTAGCGACGTCACCATCGGTGTCGGTGATCTTGAAGCTGACGTTGGTCGGAGTCGCGTTGGGAGCCGCATCGCCACGGGCCATCACGCCGCCGAAGTCGCTCAGCGGAGCGCCGCGCCAGCGATCATCGGTGGGGCTGGTGATGCTGGTGGCGACGTTGTACTCCGCGATAGCGAGGTAGTATGTGCCGGCGGCGAAGGTGCGGGTGAGGGTCGATCCGAGGCTGGTGCTCGGGCTCGGCGCATCATCGTTGAGGAAGTTGCTGAAGACCTTGAAGTCCGAGTCCAAAATGATCATGTCGGTGTCGGTCTGGGTTCCACCGGTCTGCCCGACGGTGTTGATGGTGATGGTGCCCGGACGCAGCGTGCGCGCCAGATCCACCGGCGTCACGTCGCTGGAGGTCATCTGAACGCGGTAGTCTGTCACGGCCTGAGGCACGCCGGTCACGCGGACGTACACGTTCGCGTCGTCAGCGGCAGCGGGGTTGCCCAGGGTGTAGAACTGCACGTGCTTGTCGGTGATGGCCACGGGGAGGAACGAGGTGTTCTGAAGCACCGAGAGCGTGGCAGGGGTCGCCACACCGCCGGTCTGCCCGATGCCCAGGATCTCGACGTTGTTCGTCCCGGTGAAGGTGAACGGACGCATCTGGTGACGGACGATGCGGGCCGGGCCGGCGGCGATGTTCGCCTTGACCTTGAAGAAATCGGCGGACGTCAGCCCCGGGGTCAGCGTGTCGGTGCCGGTGCTGTTGCCACAGATGACCTCGCCGGCGTTCAGCGTCACGATGTTCGAAGCGGCCTTGCTGTCGTTGGGCTCGGTCTCGGAAGTGGTGCAGACGGGCAGCGATGCAACACGATCGGCGCGGAGCTGGTACCGCTTCTCGGCGGAGCCCAGAGCCGTGGTGCCGGTGCGTCCGACGACTACGTAGTAGCTCTTCGCGGCGTCAAGCTCAACGGGGATAGCCAGCGCGCCGCCGGTGCAGGTCAGCGTTGAGCAGGAAACCTGCGTCAGTGCGCCGCAAGGATCGGCGGGGTTGTACTCGAAGATCCCGATGATGTTGTTGGTGACGTTGTTGATCGTGCCGCTGCTGGTGCAGGTCTGGAAGCGGTACGGCGCGCTGGCCGGGGGCTGGAACTTGTACCAGACGGTCCGTGTGACCGCGGCGGCAGAGCAGCCAAAGGTCGGCTGGGCGACCGGTGCGCCGCTTCCACCGACCATGAGCACCGAGGGCAGGACTGTCGACGTACCGGGGCCCGTCAGGGCGGTGGCGAGGTTCGGGGTGATGTCGGTCGCTGTGGCGCACGTCTCGTTGGGGATCGAGGGTGCCGCGGTGGAGAGCGTCACCGTGAGGTTCGAGAGCTTCACCGGCTGACCCGAGGTCCAGCTCGTGCGGAAGGCCAGGAAGAGCGGCTTGACGCCGTCGGCGACGAAGGCCGAGTCCATGTTCGCGTCCCAGAGGATCGTGCCCGGGGTGTTGCTGGCAAGGGCGGAGGTGGGTGCCGCGCCGCCGGTGGAGAAGTTGCTGTAGTAGCGCGTGGTGGTGCCGGGGATGGTCGTGACGCCGTTGACGGCGGCGCTGGTCAGCGCGGCGCGGATGTCGTTCTGGAACTGGTTGCTGGGGGTATCGAACGAGTAGTCCGCGCGGATCTGTACGAACCCGTACGAGGCGGGCGGGACCGCCGGACCACTCAGATCGATCGACTGGAACTGCCCGTTGATCGGGACGGTGAATGGACCGGCGAACGGACCGGCGGTGTATTGCGCGAGCGCGGGAGAAACACACACCGCCGCGGCCGCCAACGCGAGAAGCTTCTTCATTCGAGTCTCCTGAAAGTGAGTCGCACCACCCGCCGAGGTTGAGCCGCAGGCCGACCCGCCACACGTTGGACGCATCAATCCACCCGCGAATTAAACCTCTCGGATTTGTCTATTCAAAGTAAGCCAACTTCGCCCAAGTTCCACACAGATTCCCCCTTGACCTCGACAAGTCCTTCAAAACCGGGAAGACCAACCAAGGGGAACCCCTATGGTTTCAAGTTCACATCGATGAACGTGGCAATGCGTACATACACCATACACGCGACCCGAGTTCAGACCTTGTTCGCTCCGAAGAAAAAGAAACCCCGGACATCTCGATCCGGGGCTTCGTGTGGTTCACGTTGTCAGGACGCAGGTCCGGGCCCTGGGGTTCTCACACTCCGCACTTTTCCCTTCTTCACTATCAAACGCACGGCAGGAAGAGGTTGTTGAAGAAGCAGTTGAAGTCACCCTCGTTGACGCCGTTGTTGGTGCAGCCAGGAGCGCGCGATGGCGGCTCGCCGTTGTCGCAGGCGATGTCGCAGGTGCCGCCGATGCCCGCGGGGCCTTGCGCGGCTTGGAAGAAGAAACCATCGGCCGCAAAGAAGGCGTTGTAGTCACCCTCATTCGGGCCTGTGGTTGAGTTGGTGCAACCCGGGTTGCTGACCAGCGGGGCACCGTTGTCGCAGGCGATATCGGCGGGGTTGCAACTTGCGGGCGTGGACTGGAAGGTCACGAGCACGACGGCCTCGATGCCGCCGGCAAGTGTGACGACGCAGGCCATGCGTTTGCCGTCGCGTGAGACGCTGAAATCTTCGGGCCCGGTGGAGAAGAAGTCGAGGACCGCGCCGCCGGGGAGGGTCATGCCTTCCTGCAGGACGATCTCGCTGCCGCGCATGATGCCGGTGTCGATGTTGGCATCGGGGTCGGACCAATCGGCCCACCACCAGACGAAGCCCTGGTTGTCGATGCGGACGCAGGTGGAGCCGCTGTTGATGGCCGTCACGATGAAGGCGGGGTTCGGCGGGAAAGGGTCGCCCTTCTGGATGAACTTCACGCCGTTTTTGACGATGACGCTGTTGGTGGCGGTGGCACCGTCGAGCAGGGCGCGGTAGACGTAATCGCCGTTGTCGTTGATGCCCACGGCGCTGTTGGTGCTGCTCTGGCTGCCCCAGTTGCGTCCCGGGATGATCGAGGGCGAGCCCTCCTTCACGAGTTCGGTGCTGGTGCCGAGGTAGATCATTTCGTCGGCGGTTGTTGGCGCGTCGGGGTTGCGCAGCAGCGGGACCCAGATGAACTGACCGTTGTTGTTGGCGTCGTTCTGGCTGCTGGTCACTTGGCTACCGCGAATGGGGACGGTTTGTCCGGTGAGGGTGTCGCCCTCGGTGGCGTAGCGGATGGTGGAGGCGAGGGTGCCGTCGGCGTTGAAGGTCGCCTGCATGACGGCGCGGTTGATGGTTCCGGTGACGGAGAAGTCGTCGACGGAGGCGATCATGAACGCGCGGCGGTTGCTGAGCATCTTCACATCGGCGAACGAGGCCCAGGTCGCGGCACGACCGAAGCCTTCGTCGTAGGCCAGCGTGCCCTCATAGGCCCCCTCTCTGTCTGGGCCGCGCCGTTTTCGCTGTAGAAGAGCCCCGAGTCGGTCCCGCTGGTCGGCACGGTCAACAGAGGCCAGACCTGCTGCCCCTGGTCGTTGATCGTCGTCTGATTCCAATCAAAGACCCGCACGGAACCGCTCGGCCCGTTGACCATCGAGGCCTCGGTGTAGATCACCGAGCCATCGCGGATGGCGGCCTGGGGCTGCGTGCCGGAGAACGAGTTCACCGTCGCCCACCAGTTGCCTAGCGAGTTGACCGATGCGCCGTCGACGCTGGTGACCGTCACGCCGTTGACGGTATCGCCTTCCTTCAGCACGACCTGGATGGTCATGGGCGGCAAAGCGGCGGCGGTGCCGCAGAGACTCATCAGCACGCCGATGGTCGCTGGCAACGTGCATGATCCGAACCTGCGTGAAGAAATTGAACGGTTGGCGGTTGCGAGAACGGGCATGGCATGCTCCCTAAAAAGCCGCGGGCAGTTCCGCGGCACTCCGACCACGAACACGTGCAGACGAACAACGCCCCGCGCGTCACCATCGGCACGCTTCGAGTTTCTCACACGGAGTACGTAAACACAATCGGGAACATCCCTTGCGTGAGATCGCGCACACGCCGGAAACCCGGGGAATCCGTGATGATGGAACGAAATCGCAGGTCTGCTTTCGTTCGTCAGGAGCAGGGAATGAACAGATTGTTGAAGAAGGCGTTGAAGTCGCCTTCGTTCACGCCGTTGTTCACGCAGCCCGGGGCTTCGGTTTTCGGCGTGCCGTCGTCGCAGGCGATGTCGCAGAACGCGCCGATGGCGTTGGCACCCAGCGCGGCCTGAGCGAAGAAGCCGCCCGCGCTAAAGAAGGCGTTGTAGTCGCCCTCGTTCACGCCGTTGTTCACGCAGCCCGGTGCCTCAGCCAGCGGCGTGCCGTCGTCGCAGGCGATATCGGCGGGGCAGGGCGGCGGCGGAGCGACGACGATCCCCGTGACGTTGATCACGTACGTCGGCGTGCCGGCGGCGTTGGAACTGATGGTGATCGTCCCGGTCTTGGTCCCCGGGGTAGAGGTGTTCATCGTGATGGTGTGGCTGCTCTGAAAGGAACTGCTCGCGCCGGCGGTGCGGTTGAACGAACCACCGGGCGCGGTGAAGCCGCTGCTGGCGCTGAGGGTGTAGGTGAGGGTTTCGAAGGCGGAGGTGTTGCCTCGGTTGAAGCGTGCGAAGTGCGGGTCGCTGCCGCTGACGAGCGCGTCGCCGTTGCGGACGGTGATCACGGCGCTGGCGGGCGCGCCGACATTCACGGTGCCGAAGTTGACGGTGGGCGTGGCCCAGATCTTCGCCGGCACGCGCAGGTCGAGGAAGACAGGCAGGTGCCCGTTGCCTTGGACGGAGTTGATCAGCGCCTGCGCGATGGTGGGGCCGACCTGGGTGTTGCCGGTGGTTTTGATCGGCACGTCGTAGGTGGTACCGTCGTTGCCCCAGACGCGGTAGGTGTGGTTCGGGTCGTTCCACGTTGTGGTGGAATAGGCCAGCGTGGTTGAGCCGATGTACTCGATGCCCGTGCCGTTGCGGAGCGTGGGGGCGATGAGGATCTGATCGTGACGCGAGTCCATCGCGCTCGAGGGCTCCTGCGTGTGGAGAATCCTGAAGTTCGAGTTGTTCTCCCACGAGCCGGGGGAGTTGATCGGGTCGATAAACCGTCCCGCGGCGTTCGCGCCGTTCTCGGTCAAGCGCACGTACGCCGCGTTGTTCGACGACTGCACGTTCAGGTCCGCCGCGAGAAGGAAGTTCACGCCCGTCGGCAGCACGTCGCTGTCATCGCGCAGGCGGATCGACTCGGCCTCACGCCGGTCGGGATCCTCTGAGCTTGTGCCGGCCTTGAAGTGCGCGCCGTAGATGTACAACTCCGAAGCGTTCGACGCGGGATACCCCGCGAGGCGAACGAGATAGCGGTGCGTGTCACGGGGCGGGCAGGTATTGCACGTTCCCGTGCCCGTGCCCAGGCGTTTCACGGTGAAGGGGGGGGTTGGCACCCCCGCCTGCGATAGCAGCGTCACCTTGCTTGTGCGGTAGTACAGCACGTGCATCGGGTTGCTCGACGGGAACGACGGATTCGCGACGTACGGCGTCGCCGCCCAGTCCGTCGGCCCGCCTGGAAACGTATTCAGGAGGTTCAGGAAGTTCGTTCGCCCGGTGTCGGTGTTGACTTCTTCCACGACGATGATGTCGGGGTTCATGCTCCCCGCGGGGCCCGCGAGATAGATCGCATTCTGAAAGTCCGCCACGCGCCCGCTGGAGTAGTTCGTGACGTTCCAGTTCACCACGCGGAGCTGCGCCGAGGTGCTCGGGACCGCCGACGCGCAAACACCCAGAGCCAGACCGGCCTTCATCACCAGATTCAACCGCTTCGCGTGCATGCGTGTGCTTCTCTTTCTCTTTATCAGACTCAACACTGATCGAACGCCTTGAAACCAACCGCACGAATGATTGCGCTCTGCAACAGCGCGCGGACACCACCCGCCATCGGCCGTCGGCCAGCGGGTGATGCGGTCCGCCAATGGTGCATCACGCCGCAGCATACGACAACCAAACCGACCCCTTTCAACCGCGCCTCGCACCACTCTGAGGTGCTTTCTCTCCGATCAGAATCCGTACATGCCCGGTAACCACAACCGCTATGCATCACGGGCACGGGAGGAAGAAGTTGTTGAAGAAGCAGTTGTAGTCACCCTCGTTTACGCCGTTGTTCGCGGCGCCGTTCGTTCCACCGACATCAAACGGCGGCAGGGCCGTGCCCTGATCGTCGGCGATGTCGCATGCGGCGTTCTCTGGCGCGGGCAGAAAGAAGGTGTTGAAAAAGCAGTTGAAGTCGCCCTCGTTCACGCCGTTGGACGGGACGTTGATGTTTCGGTCCTGGTTGATCAGCGGCGTGCCCTGATCGTCGGCGATGTCCGCCGGCTGGCACGGACGCGAGTACGCCAGCAGCGTCACGTTGTTGTTGTTGCGGATCAGACGGAACGCGGAGCTGCCCACGGGCGGGATGAAGGTGTTGAAGTTCCCGTTCAGGACGCTCGCGGTGAGGAAAGTGAACTGATCGACCGCGGCGGGCTCGAAGCCATCGACAAGTTCGACCTCGACGCTGCCGCCGAGATTAATGGTGCCGCCGACGATTCGGCTGAACTGCCCGGTGTTGCGCCCGCCGAGGACGATCTTGGTCTTGCTGGTGCTGCCCATGGTCAGGGAGCTGGCGATGTTGATCTGGCGGAGCGAGCCCGACGGGGAAATGGTGCCGTTGTTGACGTAGGCGCCGTAGAGAATGCCCGAACCGGAGAGGGTACGGTCGGGGCCGAAGGTGACGATGCCGGCGGAGACGTTGATGTTTGCGCGATTCACATCACCGCCGGTGGCGTTGAGATGGATGGTGCCCGCGCCGCCGACGTTGCCGGCGAGGTTGAACCGGAGCACGCTCTGCGCGACGCCGCCGTTGGAGTTCATGGTGATCACGCCATCGTGAACGAACGGCATGGTGCCGAAGGTCAGCGACGCGCTCGACGGGATGTTCAGCGGGCCGAGGAGTTGCAGGTTGCTGAGTGTCAGCGCCCCGTTGACGTTGAACGAGCCGCCGTTGATCGCCTCGAGTGAACCGCCGTTGAACGATGCGTTCTGGAGCGAGACGATGCCGCCGTCGGCAACGGTCCGTGCGCCGCTCGTCTGCGAGATCGTCTGCCCGTTGATCTGGAGCGTCGCGCCGTTGATGGCGGTGAGCAGGTTCTGGTTGTTCGTGGTCACGCCCGAGCTGAACAGCTGCAGGACCTTCCCCGGGATGTCCGCCTGAACAATGCCTTGGTTCGTCCACTGCCCGTAGATGTTGCCGCTGCCGCGCAGGACGCGGTTGGGCCCGTGGACCATCGCCACGCCGTTGGCCTGAATGTACGCGGCGTTGAGGTCCGTGCCGACGGTGTTGAGCACGGTTGTGCCCGTACCGGCGAAAGTGCCCGCCTGATCGAAGCGGAAGACGGTGTTGTTCGCCCCGCCGCTGGCGTTGATCGTGATGGTGCCGTTGTGACTGAACCCCGAACCGGCGATGATCAGCGTGCCGGCGTTGGGGATGTTGATCGGCCCGAGGTGCGTCACGCCGTTGTATGTTGTCTGCCCGTTGAGGTTGACGGTCCCGCCATTGATCGCCTCGACCGAGCCGCCCGTGACGCTCATGCTGCTCAGGTTGACGGTGCCGCCGTCGGCCACCAAACGCCCGGGCCCGACGCTCTGGTTCAGCGAACCGCCCGAGAAACCGAGCGTCGCGCCGTTGACGGCCGAGATGAGGTTGCGATTCGTCTGCGCGGCGAACGTGGTGAACTGCATGTTCCGACCGGCCTGATCAGAACGGATAATCCCGTCGTTGATCCACTGACCGTAGATGAATCCGCTGCCGCGGAGCACGCGATTCGCCCCGTGCGTGACGGCCGCGCCGTTGGCCTGAACATACGCGCGGTTCAGATCGGCTCCGACGGCGTTGAGTACCGTCTCGCCGGTACCGTCGAAGGTCCCGCCCGCGTCAAACTGAAGGTACGTTGAGGTTGCCCCGCCGGTCGGGTTGATGGTGATGGTTCCGTCGTGGGTGAAACCGGCCGTGGGGATGATGATGGCCGAGGCGTTGGGGATACCGAAGCTGCCCAGCACCGACGTCCCGTTGAGTGTGACGTTGCCCGTCATCGCCAGCGTGCCGCCGTTGATGAACTCGATCGTCCCGCCCTGAATCGTGTTGTTGTTGAGGCTGATGATCCCGCCGTTGGCGACGATGCGCCCCGGGCCGGTCTGCTGGTTGATCGTGCCGCCGGCGAAGTTCAGCGTGCCGCCGTTGGTCGCGGTGAAGAGGTTGCGGTTGTTCTGCGTGACGGAGTTGACGAACTGAAGCGTTCGCCCCGGGGCGTCGGCGTTGATGACACCCTCGTTGATCCACGCGCCGTAGATGTTCCCGCTGCCGCGCAGAACGCGCGCCGCGCCGTGGGTCATGCCCGGCGCGCCGTTGGCTTGCACGTACGCGCGGTTGAGGTCGGTGCCCGACGCGTTGAGGATCGTCTGCCCGATCCCCGCGAACGCTCCCGCCGCGTCGAACCGAAGCGCGGTCGAGCCCACGGCACCCGTCGGGTTGATGGTGATGGTCCCGTCGTGAACGAAGTTCCCGCTGGGGATCGCAACGAAGACCGACGCCGGGATATCGAACGAACCGATGACGTTGACACCGTTCAGGGTGATGGTGCCCGCGAAGTTGAAGGAACCATTGTTGAGCCGCTCGAGCGAGCCGCCGTTGATCGTGACGGCGTTGAGCTGCAGCGCTCCCCCGTCGGCGATCATCCGCCCGGGCCCGACGAGCTGGTTGACGGTGGTGGAGGCCATCGACAACGTCCCGCCGTTGGTGGCGCTCAGGACGTTTCGGTTGTTCATCGTGGACGTGCTGACGAAGTTCAGCGCAGCGCCGGTCACGTTCGCGTTGATGGTGCCCGTGTTGGTGTAGTTGCCGTAGAGGTTGCCCGAGCCGTTGATGGTCAGCGAGGAGCTGATGGCCGACCCGCTGAGCCCGATGATGTACGCACGGTTCAGATCGCCCACCGCGTTAAGGGTGATCGTCCCGCCGCCGCTGAGCGTCACGGTGGGGATCGCCGGCCCGCCCAGGCCCAGATACGTGTTCGAGACGGCCCCCTGTGGATTGATCACCATCCGCCCGTCAAGGTTCAAGGCGCTGGCGGTGTTGAGTTGGAGCAGGTTCCCGCTGTTGACGTTCACCGTCGCGTTGGCGTTCGCAACGTTGAGGCTCGCGATCGTGATGGGCGATTGGACGGTGACGATGTACGTCCCCGGCAGATCGATCAGCGCCGTCGCGGTGCTCGTATTCGGAAACCCGCTGGGGTTCCAGTTCAGCGATGAGTTCCACACCCCGCCCGCGCCGTTATTCCAGACGAACTGACCCAGCGCGCTGCTGGTGCTCCCCACCACGGCAAGCAGACCCGACACAGCGACCACAGCCCCGACGCGCGGCATCTTCATGGCAGTTTCCTCGTGCTGTCAAGAACGATCAAGCTCACCCGTCACGCCGACAAGGATCTTCTCTCCGGTGGGCGCTCGCCGCGGACGGGGATTTCGGTTCGGCCAACTCTAGCCCCTCGTATTGGCTTGCTCGTTCGCGATCGTGCACTCCCCACGTCGCTTTTCTCCGTTCCGCCGAGATTCCGGGTTATTCCCGACAACAACCGACCGATTCAACCCATCTTCACACTGTGTCGCCCGAAAACGAGCCGTTCCAAAAAGAGCAAAGGCCCGCCACGCTTTCGTCATGGCTGGCCTTGCTCATTCGATTCATGCATGTCGCGGCGACGTACCCTCGACTGCTCTTATGGGCAACCCAGGAACAGGAAGTTGAAGAAGCAGTTGTAATCGCCCTCGTTGACCCCGTTGTTCGCCGCGCTGCTCGAGAAATCAAACGGCGGCAGAGGTGTCCCGTCGTCGTAGGCGATGTCGCACGAGTCGCCGATCGCGGCCGCCCCGATCGATGCTTGGTAGAAGAACCCCGTCGCGGAGAAGAAGCAGTTGTAATCGCCCTCGTTCACATCCGTATTCACAGCGAGGCTCATGCAACTGGTGAACGGCGGCAGCGGGAACCCATCATCCCACGCGATATCCGCCGGCGAACAGCGGTTCACCTTCACGGTGTAGTCCGCAACGTTGCTGGTGGCGACGTTGCACAGCCCGCCAATCTGGCAACGGATCTTCACCGGGTTGCTGTGCGTGCCGAGGGTCAGCCCGGTGATGCTGATCGTCGGGGTGCCCGCGCCGGCGACGGTAAAGCCCATCCCGGTCGACGGATCGGTGAAGAACCCGTCCAAAAGCGGGACCCAGTTGCTGGTGCCGTCGAGCACCTGCCAGAAGAGCGCCACCGGTTGGTTGATCGGTGAAGTCCACACAATCGAGAACGACTGCGTGTCACCCGCACACCCAAGCACACTCTGCGGGTGCTGCGTGATCGTCGGCGTCGGCGCGACAACCACCACCGCCTCGGCGCTGGCGCCCGGGCACCCGAAGTTCACACCCACCACACACCGGAACCGGAAGTTCACCATCGGCCCGGGCACGATCCCGCTGATACTCAACGTCGGCGTGTTCGCACCCGAGACAAAGAACCCGATCACGTTTGTGAAATCCAGGTACGAAGGCGACGACAGGTTCACCCATTGCCCCGAGAACGTCTTGAACTGCCACTGATGGCTCGTCCCGCCCGGCGCACTGACGCTCATCGTTCCGCCCCCGCCCGGGCACGTGCTGAAGCCCAGCGGATTCTGCTCAAAGTCCAGCCCGCCGCTGACAAGAATCTCCTGCGTGAAGGCCGCCGTCGCGCCCGAGCACGCGTTCGCCGCCACGCACACGTACGTCGCGCCGTCCTGCGGCTGAATGTCCGTGATCGTCAGGTTCGGCGTCCCCTGCCCGCTGATCGTCGAGCCCGAGGCCTGCAGCCCGTTGCTGAGGAGCGTGTTGCCCTTGTACCACGTGTACGTCAGCGGCAACGTCGAGTTGAACGACGAGCCGATCCCCACCGTCGAGCCGATGCACACGAACTGTCCGAACGAGAACCCGCTGACCGTCGGCGGCGTGTTGACCGTCACCGCACCCGCGACCGTCGTGGTGCTCCCGCACGCGTTGGTGATCACGCAGTCATAACTCGCCGCGTCCTGAGGCTGCACGTTGAAGATCGTCAGCTTCTGCCGCTCGGGCGTGGGCTGCTGAATGAAATACTGCGAGCCCCATGCGGTGTTGCCCATCGAGATCGGCGTGCCGTTGCGCCGCCACTGGAACGTGTACGGCCCGAACCCCGCCGACGCCTCCGCGTAGGCGCCATACTCCTGCCCCAGGCACAGCGTCTGATTCGTCGGGTTCATCGTGATGACCGGAACATCCGGGCACGGCAGCCCCGTGATGCGGAACGCACGCGGCACGCCGAAGAACGTCCCGTCGCCGACGATCGTCGAGCCGTCGGCACTGATTCCCCGCACACTGGCAAAGCCCCAGTTCGCCGTGTTCACCCCGAGCGTCGGCAGCCACGTGTTCAGATTCCGCCAACCGGCGTTCTGCGACCACAACGCCGCGTTGCCGCCGATCGCGCCGCCGACAACCTTCCCATCACCGCTCACGGCATATACCGCGGCCTGCCCGATATCCACCATCGGCCCGGGGCTCACCCAGCGGAACGCACGCGTGCCCGAGCTGCCCACCACCACGCTGCCGTTGCTGCTTACGGCCGTTGCACCCGACGCCGTTTGGCTGGGCAGCACGCCCAGATCGACCATGGGCCCGGGACTGACCCAGCGGAACGCGCGCGTGCCGTTGGTCGATGTGCTGTTGCCCACCACCACGTTGCCGCTGTCGTCCATGCCGTAGGCGAACGACGTCGTCCCGCCCGGCAGCACGCCCAGCGAGATCGAGCCGACACCGACCTGCCAGCGCGCCGCACGCTGCGGGAAGCCCGAGCCGTCGGACTGACCCGCGACGAACGTGCCGCTGGAGTTGATCGCGAACGCGGCGGACGACGTGCCGCCGGGAAGCGGCGCCAGCATCGTGAACGCGTTGGATTGCCAGCGCCAGGCGCGGTTCCCGCCGCCGATGTTGTCGCTCCAACCCGAGACCGCCGTCCCGTCGTCGCTGATGGCCTGCCCATAGCTCCAGAGGTTCGAGCCGGGCGGCAGCCCCAGGTTCTGGATCGAGTTCGGCGCGATGAACCGAAACGCCCGCGTGTTGACGTCGTTGTACCCGCTTGTCCACGTGCCGGTAGAACTCACCCCGGTCGCATATGTGAACTGACTTCCCGGCGAGGGGGAAATGTCGTTGATCACGGGCACCGCGAGCGCCGAGGCCGAGGCCATCAACACATACCCAATCCCCGCGGCGATGGATTTCAATGGTCCAAACCGAGTAAACTCACTGCGTGGCATTTCAGGGCTCCCGTGTACAGGTCTTGCACAACACCCGCCCCGCCTCGAACGCCCCTCCCGGGCGCGTGATGGCTTCACACTCCTGAACATCTTGCCCTGTATAAGGGTTTCCCGCAACTGTTCACGTCTAATACCTACGACATTTCCATCATTGAGCCCCACAAGATGTTCGCGTGGCGTTCGTATACTGGCCGTTTCTGATCTTCTGAAAGCAAAAGGCCCCGCCGCCAGGGTTGGCGACGGGGCCTTTCCAGAGGATGAGCCAGCATGTTCTTCACGCCTCGCGGCGGATCCGACGATCCACCCGCGGCGTGCGATTCACCGATCAGACGCAGGGGTTGAAGAGGCTGTTGAAGAAGCAGTTGTAATCGCCCTCGTTCACGCCGTTGTTCGTGCAACCGCTGTTGCCCACGAGCGGGCTGCCGTTGTCGCAGGCGATGTCACACGAGAGGCCCACGGCACCGATGCCCAAACCGGCCTGGAAGAAGAAGCCGTCGGCGGCGAAGAAGGCGTTGTAGTCGCCCTCGTTCGGGCCCAGGGCGCTGTTGGTGCAACCGGTCAGCGGGAAGAGCGGCGTGCCGTCGTCGCATGCGATGTCCGCGGGGTTGCAGGAGAGCGGGGCGAAGGTCAGACCGATGTTGCCCGAGCCGACGGTCGAGCTGCTGTTGCCCGCGAGGCGGATGTAGTAGGTGCGGTCACGCTCGGTGATGAAGTCGCGGATCGAGGCCTGGCTGGAGGTCCCGGTGCCGCAGTCACCCGCCACGGCGGTGTCGTTGCACGCGACGCTGGGGCTGAAGCAGGCGTCGTGGATGCTCAGCACGGTGTTGACGGTCGTCAGCCCGCAGGTGAAGACGCGCAGGCGCCCGCGGTCCGGCGCGGTGTAGCTGTACCACACGTCACGCGCGTTGGTGGACGAGTTGCAGGGCACCAGCAGCGGGTCGGCGGAGGCTTCGGTCAGGTCGAAGGGGTTGGCGGTACCGGGGTTGAGCGCGATGGCGCCGCCGCAGGTGTCGTTCGCCGCCGCCGCGGGGGCGTTGGGGGTGATGGTGATCGAGCCGGTGGAGCCGGGGGTTGAGAACGAAGAAACGCGGATATAGACCGGCACGCCCTGGGTCACCGAGAGGCGGGGGATTCGGCTGCGCGTCGAGCTGCAGCTCGTGGTGGGCCCGGTGAAGTAATCGTCGTTGCACTCGATCACCCCGCCGCCGCAGGAGTCATAGATCGCCAAGAGCGTGTCGAAGTTGGAGCCGCAGGTGTCAATACGAGCGTTGCCCGTGAAGGTGGGGACATAGCGGAACCACACGTCGGTGTGGATGCTGAAGCCCAGGGGCAGGCAGGTCGGGGCGACGTTGGCGGTGTCGAGCACGTACGCGCCGCAGGCGTTGAAGGCGGTGGTCCCTTCGCCGATGCTGGTGGCGGTGGCGCAGGTGTCGTTCACGATGGCGCTCCCGTTGGTCGCGTCGGTGCTGACCACGCAGGCGGTGGAGGTCACGGGTGTGCCGCAGGCACCGGTGATGGTGCAGGTGTAGGTCCCCGCGTCGCTGGGCTTGGGCGAAGCGATGCGCAGGTTGAAGTCATTAGCGCCGGTGATGGTGCTGCCGTTGCCCGTCGGGCCGTTGCTCACGGGCGAGCCGCCCTTCGACCACTGGTACGTGAAGGGCCCAGAGCCCGCGGCCGCGACGTTCAGACTGATCCCCGCGAACGAGCAGTTCGAGAACGTCGCCGTCGCGGGCGGGTTCGAGCTGATGCTCGTGTTGATGCACCCGCCCACCGGCGGGGTGAAGTCCAGGATCCACGGCTGCGCACCGACGATGAACTGCGGGCCAACAACGTTGCCCGCCATCTTCGTCCCGTCCGGAGAAATCGCGATCGGCGTGCCCAGCTTGGGCAGGCCGCGGGTCGGATCACCGTTGTCACCGATCGGGCCCCAGTTGGAGATCCCCGGCGTGTTCAGCGAAACGAGGTAATCGTGGAAGTCAACCGCGGTGCCGGTCGACGAGCGGTAGATGAAGCCCGCGGACATGAAGCTGCCGCAGGTGCTGTACCGCGCGTTGCCGATCACGATGCTGGCGTCGTCGGACATGCCCGACAGGAAGAACTGCGCCGGCACGTTGCAGTTCGTCACCGCGAGAGGGAGCCACGACACGGGCTGCTCCAGAGCGCTGAAGAGCTTGGTCGGGCCGTCCCAGGTCTGGGTGGTGGCGTTCCAGTCCCAGCGGGCCATCATCGAGTTGCCGCCGTTGGCCCAGTCGAAGCCGATGCCCACGATGATCGTGCCCAGGCTGTTCATCTGGTACGAGCCGTTGGACTGGGCCGTCGTCGTGGCTTGGCCGGTCGAGGGGTTGATGAACCCGGGGAGGTACGACCACGTGTACGCGGTGCCGTTCCAGCGATAGACCAGCGGGCGCCCGCCGTCGGGATCAGGCCCGGCAACGCCCGTGGTGTTGTGTTCCTGGAACCCCAGCACGACGTTGCCGTCGTTGCTGACATCCCAGGCTTCGACGTTGCGCTGACGCCAGGTTTGCCCTGATACGGTTCGGAACGGCGCGGGGAGGGCGCGGGCGGTGTTGTTCGTTCGATCCCAGACCAAGCCCCGCCACTGACCGTTGTTGGTGGTGATGGCCGTGCCCGCCGACGTGCTGTACGACGAGATGTACATGCGCCCGACGACGAAGTTGCCGTTGGGCGAGATGTCGTACGGGAAGCCGATGGTGCTGCCGCTGGCGCCGGGGCCATAGACCATCGCGGCGGGATCAACCAGCACCGCCGGCACGCGGGAAGCGGTGGCGGTGGTTGCGTTGAAGACGCCCGGCCCGGTGCCCGTCGCCGACAGCACCGACGACGTCAGCGTGGGGGAGAGGCTGAACGGCGGCGTCACACCCGTCGCGGTGTTCCCCGCCAGCGAGTTCGGTGCCGCGTTCGTCACCGTGGTCAGCAGGATGTTGCCGTTGGCGCTCATCTTCCCGCCGCCGGTCCCCGAGGCCACGGCCGAGGTGATCGACGAGCCGTTGTACGTCCAGCGGGTGGTCAGCTGCGAGCCGGTGATTCCGCTGAAGTACGTGACCCCAGACTGCGGGTTGCTGGCCCCCTGGATGGAGCCGGTCCCGATGGAAATCAGGGCGGGCTGTGCGTGGACCGCGCCGGCAAGGGCGGCGGCCGTCAGAAACGCGTAAGCGGCAGTGCGACGGTTCATGGCTGAAGCTCCAACACCAAAGTGGCGATGAGCGAGAACAGGGCACAAACCCTGACTCTCGATGTGTCAGAACTCACTTTATCGGCATTTTTGGCTCTCGCAAGAACATTTAGAAATTTCTTTGGAGAAATCTCAAACGACTTGCAGAATGGTCGATGAGGCGTTATGCTGAGGAGGCTTACGAGTTCTACCCACAATCAGATAGGATTATGTACGGTGACGATCGCGGCGAACCCAACCTTGTCGAAGCAGCTTGCCGCACACGGGCAGTCGGCGATCCGTGATCTGCGTCGGGCGTTGACCGAGATCATCGAGTCGCTGAGCGGCGATCCGCTGGCTCCGCAGGAGCTTTCGCGTTCATTCCGGATCGACAAGACGCTGGCTTGGCGTCTGAGCCGGGCGATCCGCGAGGAGGATCCGTGGCTGGCGTTGCAGCACCTGCCGGGGCGGTCGGGGCTGGGGATCTTCGAGGCGGCGATGGAGCGGGCGGGTGCGTCGGCCGAGCGATTGGAGAGCCTCAAGCAGACCATCGAGCGGTTCGAAGAGTTTGTCTCCACGCACGCTCGCGACCGCGAGACGCTGGAGATGATCGTCAGCATGCCGAAGGTCGGAACGTCGAAGAAGCGTCTGGAGGCGTTCCGCAAGTCGGGGTATCAGTGCAACTCGTCGCTGCTGGGCGTTCGCGCCACGATGCAGTTCACCGCGCAGTTCCTTGCACCCAGCCGCAGCGAGGGGTTGCTGGACTTCGGACTCATCGGCGGACTGACCGAGTTGTGCCGACTGCGTGTGAACATGCCGTGGGGCGTTGCGACGGTTGCGAACTGGGGCTCGCACAAGTCTTCGGTGATCGACCACGATCAGGGCACGGTCCCGCTGGTTGAGCGCGATCCGGGTTCAACCGACGGGCACAGCCCGCTGCTGGAGCAGTTCTGTCGTCCGGATTCGCTGCAGGTCAAGGCGATTGAAACCAGCAAGGGTGTGCACCGTTACATGCTGGCGCCGGGCGCGGTTGGATACTCGGCCTCGACGGACGTGGTGTATGGCTGGGTGAACTTCGCGGCCGTGCCGCCGTACGCCAGCACACCGGGCGAGACGGGCGATCACTGCCTGTACCTGAATACGCCTTGCGAAGAGGTGGTCTTTGACTTGTTCGTGCACGAGTCGCTGACGTTTGCGCATTCGCCGAGCGTGCGGGTTTTCAGCATGTTCCCGGGGATGCCGCAGTACCCGGACCCGATGGCGGCGAACCTGACGCTTCCGGTGCCGACGGACCTTTTGGAGCTTGGACAGAGCATCCCCGAGCCGCCGAACAAGCAGATGACCAAGTACGACGAGATGCTGTCGCTGTGCGTGGCGCGGATGGGTCGGGGGTTGAACGAGTTTCTGGCGTTCCGGTATCGGCTGGCCTTCCCGCCGGTGCCGTCGATGGTGTGTTTGTCGCACCCGCTGCTGACGAAGGGGATTTGAGCGGATGTGCGAAGGGCGGGCGGGGTTTTCAGCGGAGAGAACCGACGGTGCGCCGGGCGTGGCGCACTCTTCAGAGCGGTCAGTTCGGGCGTACCGAGGCACGATCAACACTCGCGGGCGACAGGGGAAGCACACATGAAGAAACTGATCAGGCAAGACGGGTTCACACTCATCGAGCTTCTGGTGGTCATCGCGATCATCGCGCTGCTGATTTCGATCCTGCTGCCGGCGCTCGGCAAGGCTCGGAACCTGGCGCGGCTGACGCAGTCGATGAGCAACAACCGTCAGATCATGAGTGCAACGCTCATCTACCGCAACGACTTCAAGGACGCGATGCCGTACACGCTCGGTGTCGGCGGGTCGTTTGTGGGTTGGAGCAGCTTCAACTACGGGGGCAAGGCGTGCCTGCCGCGGTGGAAGAACCTGCAGGGCGGTGCGTATGACATCGCCCCGGGCAAACGCCCGCTCAACGCGTACGTCTACGGCGAGCTGACGCTGCCGATGAGCGTCAGCGACGATTCGCAGCGGCTGAACCTGGAGCTGCCGGTTTTCAAGTCGCCGGGCGACACCGCGAGCTACCAGTTCCGCACGCCGTATCCGACACCCGATCCGCAGTATTCCAGCTATGACGACGTGGGGACGAGCTATCACACGAACCTGGCGTGGTTCTACAAGCTGAAGAACTGGATGGAGCTGCGCGGTCAGGGCCAACGCACGGGCGAGAACACCCTCGTCTACACCTGGCGGATCATGAACTTCGGCGTCAAGCGGATGGGCACCGCGGCCAACTTCGTCCCCAGCAAGTTCGTCTTCGTTCACGACCAGACCGGGGACATCGTCGCGAACGACGCGCAGCGGCGCAACTGGACCGGTGAGTTCAAGGACGTGAACCGATCGGTGATGACCTTCCTCGACGGGCACACGGACTACATCGAGATGACCCCGGGCGAGGTGATGACGAGCAAGTACTGGTTCTGGATGCCGATGCCCGGTGACCCGACGCCTTGACTGTGTGAACCCACAACCCCGAGCACGGGCGCGGCGGCATAAACGCCCCACCTTTGCGAGCCGGGGATTGAACCAACGCAGCGTCTTTGTGTGTGACGCCCCGGGTTGCAAGACCCGGGGCGTTGCTGTTCATGTCACAAAGCGCAGCGGCGTCTTGACGCAGGTGCGCATCACGGGCAGGGGATGAACAGGTTATTGAAGAAGCAGTTGAAGTCGCCCTCGTTCACGCCGGTGTTTGCGGTGGCGTTGCTGCCGCCTGTGCCAAAGGGAGGGAATGCGGTGCCCTGGTCGTCGGATATGTCGCAGAACATGCCGACGCCTTCGAGGCCCAACGAGGCCTGGTAGAAAAAGCCATCCGCCGCGAAGAACGCGTTGTAATCACCCTCGTTCAGACCCGAGTTGTTGACACCCGGCGCGGGCGGGAGAGGGTTACCCTGGTCGTCGGCGATGTCGGCCGGGGAGCAGGGCGGTGTGGTGATGCCGGTGATGTAGGCGATGCTGACGCCGTCGAGAGCTGGTGGCGCGAGCGAGACTGTCTGCTGAAGAGCGTGAATGCGAAGCATGACGGAGGTTGGGGTGAATGTCTCTGGCCCGAGCACCGCCCAGGCGGCGTTGCTCGGCAAAGCGACGGGGATGGGGACGCCTGAGCCGGCAAACTCCGCTCGCTGCTCGAAGGGGAGCGCGGCGATGCGTTGCTGATTGAACCGCACACCCGCGGGGAACGGGGTGGTGTTGACCACGACGAACATGTCGAGCGTGTCGGCGAACTGGAAGACAAGGTTGGTGTTGTATTTCTCGGCTAATCCGAGCGGCCCGGCGTCGTATCGCATGACCACTGCCAGGGTGTTCGCGGGTTTGGAGGCTAAGGCGGAGATCAAGTTCGGATCGGACTGGATGTTGGACAACAAGCCGAAGGGTGCAGGGCCACCAATGACGTCCGGGCCGCCTGGAGTATCGGGGATGATGTTTGGGGCAGAGAAGGGCGTGGTGAAGTATGCGTGGGAGAAGACGGGCACAAAGTCGAGAGAAGTTGAAAGTGGTGCAGGCCCGATGGGATGGATGAGCGTGGGCGCATTGCCAGCAACGGCGTCACCATAGAGCACGCGGCCGGGCTGACCGCCGGTGGAGCCGACATCAGCGGAACCTGCGGGATCGAGGCGCGTGGCGGCGAGGAAGATGACGCCGCCGGCGCCGGCGGATGTTGAACCACCGTTCCCTCCGAGTCCACCGTGACCACCTGTGCCGCCTTGGCCGCCGTCACCACCTCGTCCGCCGGCCTGAGGTTCGCAGCCCGAGCCGACGGCGCCGTTTCCGCCGACGCCGCCGGCCGCACCGGGGTTACCAGGGGAGCCGTTCGAGCCGAGCGCGGGGCCTAGACCGAGGGCGCCTCGAGCGGAGAAGGCGATCGCGCCGTCGACGCGGCCCATGACGATGAACTGGAGCCCACCACCGCCGCCGCCACCCTTTGAACCTTTGCCGCCGGAGCCACCGTCACCCCCGCGTCCGCCGCCACCACCCGCGCCGCCGCCGCCGCCGCCGGTGCTCTCGCATGGAGGTGTTGGGGAGCCAC
>Ga0068877_10001409_pt1 | contig 19841 bp, 17 predicted proteins | sample NOAtaG_FD_66437 | JGI IMG/M metagenome (GOLD analysis project Ga0068877, IMG submission 66437) | Freshwater lake microbial communities from Lake Erie, under a cyanobacterial bloom - NOAA_Erie_Diel6S_1000h metaG | ecosystem: Environmental > Aquatic > Freshwater > Lake | place: USA: Ohio, Lake... | reverse complement strand
GACGGGCGCGAGGTGCATTTCCTGACGGGCACGGACGAGCACGGCCAGAAGGTCGAGAAGGCGGCGCGCGACGCCGGCACGACGCCGCAGGAATTCACCGACCGCGTCTCGCGCAACTTCCGCGAGCTCGCGCAGCAGCTCGACATATCGAACGACGACTTCATCCGCACGACCGAGCCGCGGCACAAGGAATGCTGCGCGGAGCTGTGGCGCCGCATGGCGGCGCGCAAGGCCCCGAACGGCGAGAGCAACATCTACCTCGGCAAGTACGCGGGCTGGTACGCGATCCGCGACGAGGCCTTCTACGGCGAGGACGAGCTGACCGTCGGCGCTGACGGCAAGCGCCGCGCGCCGTCGGGCGCCGAGGTCGAGTGGTTGGAGGAGCCCAGCTACTTCTTCCGCCTCTCGGCCTGGCAGGACTGGCTGCTCGACTACTACGCCAGGGGCAACGCGGAGTTCATCGGGCCGGCGACGCGGCGCAACGAGGTCACCAGCTTCGTCAGGCAGGGCCTCGTCGACCTCTCGATCTCGCGCACCACCTTCAAGTGGGGCGTGCCGGTGCCGGGCGACGCCGACCACATCATGTATGTGTGGCTCGACGCGCTCTCGAACTACGTCAGCGCGCTCGGCTGGCCCGCCAACGAGGCCGACCCCGATGGCCTCTTCGCGCGGTTCTGGCCAGCCGACCTGCACATGGTGGGCAAGGACATCGTCCGCTTCCACGCGGTCTACTGGCCGGCCTTCCTCGCCGCCGCGGGGCTCGAGCCGCCGCGGCGCGTCTTCGCCCACGGATGGTGGACGGTCGAGGGACAGAAGATGTCCAAGTCGCTCGGGAACGTCGTGAAGCCCGCGGACATGATCGCGCGCTTCGGCCTCGACCCCGTGCGCTACTTCCTCCTGCGCGAGGTCCCGTTCGGCCAGGACGGCGACTTCAGCCAGGCCGCGATGGTCCGGCGCATCAACACCGACCTTGCCAACGACCTCGGCAATCTCGGCCAGCGCGTGCTGAGCTTCATCCAGAAGAACGCCGGCGCGGCCGTGCCGGCGCACGGGGCGTTCACCGCCGAGGACGAGCGGCTCCTCGCGGCCGCCGCCGGGCTGCTCGTGCAGCTGCGCCCGGAGCTCGCGGCGGCGCAGGCCTTCAACAAGGCGCTCGAGGCGATCTTCCACGTGGTCGCCGAGGCGAACCGCTACGTCGACGTGCAGGCGCCCTGGACGCTGCGCAAGACCGACACGGCGCGGATGGAGACGGTGCTCTACGTGCTGGCGGAGACGATCCGCCGCGTGGCGATCGTCCTGCAGCCCTTCATGCCCTCGAGCATGGCGAAGCTGCTCGACCAGCTCGCGGTGCCCGCGGATGCGCGGGACTTCGCCCATTTCGACGCGCGGCTCGCGCCGGGGACCAGGCTGCCGCCGCCCAGCGGCGTCTTCCCGCGCCACCAGGAGCAGGCGGGCTGACCCCATGAGAGGCGGCCTCGTCGACAGCCACTGCCACCTCGACTACCTCGAGCGCCAGGGCGACCTCGCGGGCGTGCTGTCGCGTGCGCGCGGCGCGGGCGTCGGCACCATGCTCACGATCGGCACGAAGCTGCGCGAGTTCCCCTCCGTGCTCGCGATCGCGGAGCGCAACGACGACGTCGTCTGCTCGGTCGGCATCCACCCGCACGAGGCCGGCAGCGAGGAGACCGACACGCAGCGCCTGGTCGAGCTCGCGCGCCACCCGAAGGTCGTCGGCATCGGCGAGACCGGCCTCGACTACTTCTACGACAAGAGCCCGCGCGAGGCGCAGCAATCGAGCTTCGCCACGCACCTGGCCGCGGCGCGGCTCTCGGGCCTGCCGGTGATCGTGCATACGCGCGACGCCGACGACGACACCGCGCGCATGCTCGACGCCGCGGCCGGGCAGGGACCGCTCGCGGGCGTGCTGCACTGCTTCACCTCGTCCGCGGAGCTGGCGCGCCACGCGCTCGGCCTCGGCTTCTACATCTCGCTCTCCGGGATCGTGACCTTCCGCAACGCCGACGCGCTGCGCGAGACGGCGCGGGCGATCCCGGTCGAGCGCCTGCTGGTGGAGACGGATTCGCCCTTCCTCGCGCCGGTCCCGGTCCGCGGGAAGACCTGCGAGCCGGCCTTCGTCGCGCATACCGCGCGCTTCGTCGCGGAACTCAAGGGCGTGTCGCCCGACGCACTGGCCGAGGCCACGACGCGGAACTTCTTCGCGCTCTTCCCGAAGGCCGCCATCGCGCGCCAGGCCGTCGCCGCATGAAGGTCACCATGCTCGGCAGCGGCGGCTCGGGCGGCGTCCCGCTGATCGGCTGCCGCTGCGCGACCTGCACGTCCCGGGATCCCCTGAACCGGCGCCTGCGGGTGTCGATCGTCGTCGAGGGCGACGACGGCAGGCGCATCCTGGTCGACACCTCGCCGGACCTGCGGCAGCAGTTCCTGGCCCAGGGGCTCGTGACGGTCGACGCGGTCATCCTGACCCACGCGCATGCGGACCACATGCACGGCATCGACGACCTGCGCTCGGTCAACTACCACCGCAACGCGCCGCTTGAGGTCTGGGCCGACGCCGCCACGCTCGCCGAGGCGACCGGGCGCTTCGGGTACTGCTTCGACCCGCCACGGACCAATGCCGGGATCTGGTACGCGCCGTCGCTGGTCGGCCGCGAGATGCCAGTGGGCCGCCCGGTGGAGATCGCGGGCATGCAGGTCCTGGCCTTCCACCAGGTCCATGGCGGGACGCGGCCGCCGACGCTCGGGCTGCGCTTCGGGGCCTTTGCCTATTCGACGGACGTCAAGGAGATGCCGGAGGAGGGTTTCGCGGCCCTCGAGGGGATCGACACCTGGATCGTCGACTGCCTGCAGGACGAGCCGAACGTCGCCCATAGCCATCTGCCGCAGACGCTTTCCTGGATCGAGCGGGTCCGGCCGCGGCAGGCGGTGCTGACCCACATGGGCCACAGGCTCGAGTACCACGATCTCGCGAAGCGGCTGCCGCGCGGTGTCGTTCCAGGCCATGACGGGCTCGTCGTCGAGATTGGCGGGAACGAACCTTGAGGAAGATGCGGATCTCGGAAACCCAGGTAGCGCCCTGTAACCTTGGTCATAAGTTCATTTTCGATAATACTTATTATACGAACTAGAGATGCCGCAGGACGAGCGCCCGATCGACCGCCTCCTCGCCGTGATGGCCAGGCTCCGCGACCCGCGCGATGGCTGCCCGTGGGACGTCGCGCAGGACTTCGCGACCATCGCGCCCTACACGATCGAGGAAGCCTACGAGGTCGCCGACGCGATCGCGCGCGGCGACCTCGATGGTCTGCGCGAGGAACTCGGCGACCTGCTGTTCCAGGTCGTCTTCCACGCCCGGATGGCCGAGGAGCGCGGCGCCTTCGCGTTCGACGATGTCGCGCGTGGCCTGGTCGAGAAGATGATTGCACGCCACCCGCATGTCTTCGCCGGCGCCGAGCGCCATGGCGCGGAGCAGCAGGTCGGCGCCTGGGAGCGCCTCAAGGCCGAGGAACGTGCCAGGAAGGCCGCGGCGCGCCCCGGCGGCCCGGCCAGCGCCCTCGACGACGTCCCGGTCGGCTTCCCTGCCCTGACCCGCGCCCAGAAGATCCAGAAGCGCGCCGGACAGGTCGGGTTCGACTGGGGCGACGCCGCGCCGGCGCTGGACAAGGTCGCCGAGGAGACGCGCGAGGTCGCCGAGGCACTCGCCGAACCCGGCCGCGGGCGCGTCGCCGAGGAGATCGGCGACCTGCTCTTCGCCGCGGTGAACGTGGCGCGCCTGTCCGGGGTCGACGCGGAGACGGCGCTGCGCGACGCGACGGCCAAGTTCGAGCGGCGGTTCCGGCGGATGGAGGCGATGCTCGCCGAGGCCGGGCGGCCTCCCGCGGGTTCGAGCCTCGCCGAGATGGACGCCGCCTGGGAGCGCGTGAAGGCCGAGGAGCGCGGGAAGCGGGGCTGACGCCGCCCCTTCCCGCCCTCGGTGCCGGCTCACGCGGCGGCCAGGCTCGTCTCGACCAGGCGCGCCCAGTAGCTCGCGCCGATCGGTAGGATCGCGTCGTTGAAGTCGTAGCGGGCGTTGTGGAGCATTCGCCCGCCCTCGCCGCCGCCATTGCCGATCATGATGTAGGCGCCGGGCTTGTTCTCGAGCATGAAGGCGAAGTCCTCGGAGCCCATGACCGGCTCGACGCCGGTCTCGACGCGACCGGGATCCCCGGTGATCTCCGCCGCGGTCGCGGCAGCGCGCCGCACGGACTCCTCGTCGTTGACCAGCGGAGGATACCGGCGCTCGTAGCGCACGCGCGCCGTGGCGCCCATCGCCGTGGCGATCCCGGTCGCGATCTCGCCGATCCGCCGCTCCATCATGTCGCGGACCTCGCGCCGGAAGCAGCGCGTGGTGCCGCGCAGGACGACGGTCTCCGGTATGACGTTCCAGGTGTCGCCGCCATGGATCTGCGTGACCGAGACCACCGCGGCGTCGATCGGCCGCGCGTTGCGGCTGACGATCGTCTGCAGGCCGATCACGACCTGCGCGCCGACGACGACCGGGTCGATCGACTGGTGCGGCATGGCGCCATGGCTGCCGCGGCCCTCGATCTCGATCTCGAAGACGTCGTAGGACGCCATCATCGGGCCGGGACGGATGGCGAAGTTGCCCGTCGCCATGCCGGGCCAGTTGTGCATGCCGTAGATGGCGTCGCAGGGGAACTTCTCGAACAGCCCCTGCTCCACCATCACGCGCCCGCCGCCCTCGTTCTCCTCGGCCGGCTGGAAGACGAAATGCACGGTGCCGTCGAAGCGCCTGGTCTCGGCGAGGTACTTAGCCGCTCCGAGCAGCATTGCGGTGTGCCCGTCATGCCCGCAGGCATGCATCTTGCCCGGCACGCAGGAGGCGTGCGGCACGGCGTTCTTCTCCTGGATGTGCAGCGCGTCGATGTCGGCGCGCAGCGCGATGGCCCGCCCGCCCTTGCCAGCGCGCAGCGTGCCCACCACCCCCGTCCCCGCGAGGCCGCGATGCACCTCGATCCCGAAGCTCTCGAGCTGCCGCGCCACCATCTCGGCGGTGCGATGCTCCTCGAAGGCGGTCTCCGGGTTGCGGTGGATGTCGTGCCTCCACGAGATCATGTCCTCGTGGAAGGCGGCGATGCGGTTGATGACGGGCATGGAGGGCGCTCCTCGCGTCAGTCCTTGGCGAGCAGGTTGTAGAGGCTCGACGTATCCCAGCGCCCGCCGCCGCGCGCCTGGACCTGCGCGTAGAACTGGTCGACGAGCGCGGTGACCGGCAGGCGGGCCTTGTTGCGGTTCGCCTCCGCGAGGCAGATGCCGAGGTCCTTGCGCATCCAGTCGACGGCGAAGCCGAAGTCGAACTTGTCCGCGACCATCGTCTTGGCGCGGTTGTTCATCTGCCACGAGCCGGCCGCGCCCGCGGTGATGACCGACAGCACCTTCTCCGCGTCGAGGCCGGCGCGCATGGCGAAGTTCATGCCCTCGGACAGGCCCTGGACCAGGCCCGCGATGCAGATCTGGTTGACCATCTTCGTGAGCTGGCCGGCGCCCGCGGGGCCGATCAGCGTGATCGCCTTCGCGTAGGTCTTCAGGACCGGCTCGGCGCGTGCATAGGTCGCCTCGTCGCCGCCGCACATGATGCCGAGCTGGCCGTTCTCGGCGCCGCTCTGGCCGCCGGAGACCGGGGCGTCGATGAAGCCGAGCCCGCGCCTGCGCGCCTCGGCGTCGAGTTCGCGCGCGATCTCGGCCGACGCGGTGGTGTGGTCGACGAAGATCGCGCCCTTGCCCATGGTCGCGAAGGCGCCCGCGTCGCCCATCACGACGGAGCGCAGGTCGTTGTCGTTGCCGACGCAGGCAAGCACGAGGTCCTGGCCGCGCGCGGCCTCGGCGGGCGTCGCCGCGGCCCTGCCCTTGTGCTTCGCCGCCCAGGCCTCGGCCTTCGCGGCCGTGCGGTTGTAGACCGTGACGTCGTGGCCGGCCTTGGCCAGGTGCCCCGCCATCGGGAAACCCATCACGCCCAGGCCCAGAAACGCGATCTTCGCCATGTCGTCCTTCCTTCCCTTGTTCCGCGCGCCCTTCCCGGACGCATCACCCTAGCGGCGTCGCCAGCGTCACCATGTCCCTGCCCCGCGCCGGCCGCGGCGAGGGCATGAGGATGGTGCAGCGGTCGAACGGCGCCGCGAAGACCATGTCCCCGTCTAGCACGATGGGTTCTCCCTCGGACACTTCCTCGAAGGGCGCGAAGGCCCGCGCGAAGCGCGCGCCGTCCCGCGCGGGCCGATAGACCCGCCGGATCTCGTAGCGCGCAGGCGGATCGCGCGGCGCGGGCGGCGGCAGCGCCGCGTCCGGCAGGATGCCGTGATGGGCGAGGAAGCGCAGCGCAACCTCGTGGGCGAGCCGGCCGGCGGCGCTGGACAGGTGCGTGCCGCACTCGACAGCGATGCAGGTCGCCCTGGCGCCCGGATCGGCGAAGCGGCCGCGCTCGGCCATGGTGAGGCCGGAATACTGGCTGCCACGCATGTAGACCTGGGTCGGCGGGACCCCGATCGCGTCGGCGAGGACGCGGTTGCGCGGCAGGCCCGGCCCCACGAAGAAGGGTCGCTCGCAGAAGGTCGTGGAGTGGATGTCGAGCAGCGCGTCGAGCCCCTCGACGAAGGGCAGCAGCTCCCGCACGCGCCGCGCCTCGACGCTGTGCCTGTCCCCGAGCACGACGTCGTCGCCCCAGGCGCGGTTCATGTCGCGGTCGACGAAGCGGTGGCGCGTCTGGTTCGCGGGGTCGTCGGCGCGCAGCCTCTCGTAGGCGGCGACGTTGCCCAGCCAGAGCACGAGGCTGCCGCGCTCGGGCCTGACGCCGGCGTCGAGCAGCGCCGTCACCGCGGTCATGCCGCAGACCTCGTTCCCGTGCGTGAGCCCGGCGACGCCGACCGCCGGGCCCGCCCTGCCGCTGTCGAAGCGGAAGACGTAGTCGGTGCCCGTGTTGCCACGCCGATAGGCCGAGATGTCGCGCGGCACCACCTCGGGCGGCGGGAGCGCCATGGGCGTCTCGTTGCCCGCTCCGGCCATGTCATCCGCCATCCGCGGCTTCGACCTGCGCGCGCCGCTGCTCGAAGCGGGCGAGGTCGGCGGGCGCCATGCGCACCTTGAGATGGATGCGCTCGGGCCCGTCCGTCCGCTCGAGCACCTCGCCATGGCGGTAGAGCCAGGCGAGCGTCGCGCCATCCTCCGGCGCAATGTCGATCTCGCTCGTCGCGCGCGACGAGGCGAGCCGCGCCTCGATCGCCGCGAGCAGCGCCGGCACGCCCTCGCCCGTGTGCGCGGAGAGCGGGACGAGCGCCGGATCGCGCGCGGCCTGGTTGAGCACGACCTCGCGCGCATCTGGCGCGAGCAGGTCCACCTTGTTGAGGACCTCGATGACCAGCCCGTCGTCGACCAGCCGCGACAGGCCGAGGTCGCGCAGGACCCGGTTGACGTCCTCTCGCTGCGCCTCGGTGTCCGGGTTCGCGACGTCGCGCACGTGCAGCACGATGTCGGCGCCCACGACCTCCTCGAGCGTCGCGCGGAACGCGGCGACGAGGTCGAGCGGGATGTCCGAGATGAATCCGACGGTGTCGGAGAGGATGATCTTCTGGCCCGCCGGGAGCTGCAGCGCGCGCATCGTCGGGTCGAGCGTCGCGAAGAGCATGTCGGCGGCGAAGACCCCGGCGCCAACGAGGCGGTTGAACAGGGTCGACTTGCCCGCGTTGGTGTAGCCGACGAGGCTGACCACCGGATACGGCACGCGGCTGCGCGCGCGGCGATGCAGGCCGCGCGTGCGCTTCACGTCCTCGATCTGGACCTTCAGCCGCTCGATCTTGTCCGCGATGATCCGCTTGTCGGCCTCGAGCTGGGTCTCGCCCGGGCCGGCGAGGAAGCCGCGCCCGCCGCGCTGGCGCTCGAGATGGGTCCATGTGCGCACGAGGCGACCGCGCTGGTAGGTCAGCTGCGCCAGCTCGACCTGCAGCCTGCCCTCGGCCGTGCGCGCCCGCGCGCCGAAGATCTCGAGGATCAGCCCCGTGCGGTCGACGACCTTGCACTGCCAGGCCTTCTCGAGGTTGCGCTGCTGGATCGGGGACAGCGATCGGTCGACCACGGCGAGCGCGATCTTCTCGGCTGCGACGAAAGCCTTCAGCCGCTCGACCGTCCCCTCGCCCACCAGCGTCGAAGGCCGCCAGCCCTGCAGGGGGATTGCCTCCGCGAGGACGACGTCGAGCTCGATGGCGCGCGCGAGGCCAGCGGCCTCCTCGACCTTGCCCGCGATCTCCGCGTCGCTCTGCCGGCCGGACTTCAGGTAGGGATGCAGGACGATCGCGCGGACCGGGGCCGCGCGCGTCTCGGACGGGCCGCGCCCGGGCTCAGCCATGGCGGCGTGCCGGGCGGCTCATCCTTCTCCCGCTTCCTTGTCGCCCTCGAAGAGCTGGACCGGCGCGGCGGGCATCACGGTGGAGATCGCGTGCTTGTAGACGAGCTGCGAGTGGCCGTCCCGGCGGAGGAGCACGGAGAAGTTGTCGAACCAGGTGACGATGCCCTGCAGCTTGACGCCGTTGACGAGGAAGATCGTCACCGGGGTCTTGTTCTTGCGGATGTAGTTCAGGAACACGTCCTGGACGTTCTGGGTCTTGTCGGTGCTCATGGCGGAGCCCTGCCTCGTTCGCTGTTTGGGGCCTGGCCCGAAGGACCCGGCCCGGGTTGGTCGCCGTGGTCGTCGCCGCCGGAAATCGGCGGTCCCTCCGCGGACCGCGCCAATGTAGCCGTTCGACGGGCCGATTTCAGGCCCCCCACCCAGCACTCAGGCGCGTGCCATGTATGCAATATAGCTCTGGCGCAGCTTGCGGCAGATCGTCCCTGGCTTGCCGTTCGCGATCACCGTGTCGTCGATCTGGGTCACGGGCATGGCGTAGGAGGTCGTCGATGTCACGAAGGCCTCGCGCGCCTGCCGCGCCTCCTCCAGCGTGAAGGGGCGCTCCTCGACCTCGACGCCCTCCTCGCGCGCGATGTCCATCAGCGTCTGGCGCGTGATCCCGCCGAGGATCTCGTTCGTGAGCGCCCGCGTCACCAGCTTGCCGTCCCTCGTCACTATCCATGCGTTGGAGGAACTGCCCTCCGTGACGACGCCATCCGCGGTGACGAAGATCGCCTCGTAGGCGCCGCCCTCGCGCGCCGCCTGCTTCGCGAGGACGTTGGGCAGCAGCGAGATGGACTTGATGTCGCAACGCTCCCAGCGGATCTCCGGGACGGTCACCGCCTTGACCCCGTCCTCCTCGTACTTCGCGGGATGGGGCCTGGTCGACTTCGCGGTCATGACGACCTGCGTGCGCGCGCGCGCCGGGAACGCGTGGTCGCGCGGCGCGACGCCGCGCGTCATCTGGACGTAGATGATGCCGTCGCGCACGCGGTTGCGGCGGACGACCTCCTCCATGGCGACCACCAGCGCGGCGCGCGTCGTCGGCATCGCGATGCGCAGCTCGCGCAGCGAGCGCTCGAGCCGGTCCAGATGCGGCTCGAGGTCGACGAAGCGGCCGTGGCTCACCGCCACGACCTCGTAGATGCCGTCGGCGAACTGGTAGCCGCGGTCCTCGACATGGACCCTCGCCTCGCGATGCGGGACGTAGCGGCCGTTGACATAGGCGATGCGGGACATGGCCTGATCCTCAGAAATACTCGATGCGGACGGCGAACAGGCGCTCGACCGACTTCACGGCCTCGCGCAACGCGAAGAGGACGACGCTGTCGCCCGGCCGGACCTGCGTGTCTGCGCGCGGGACGATGACGCGGTCGCCGCGCACGATGGCGCCGACCACGATCCCGTCGGGAAGGCGTGCCTGGCCGAGCGGCTTCTTGACCAGCGCGGAGGTGTCGAGCGCCTCCGCCTCGACGATCTCGCCGAGCCCGCCGCGCAAAGCGTGGACGCCGCGGATGCGGCCTCGCCGCACGTGCTGCAGGATGGTCGAGACCGTGATCTCGTTCGGCGACACCACCGTGTCGATCCCGAGCGAGGGCGCGAGCCCGGCGAAGCTGCGGCTGTTCACCAGCGTGACGCAGCGGCCGGCGCCGCCGCGCTTGGCCAGCAGCGATCCGAGAACGTTCGTCTGGTCGTCGTTCGTCACCGCCACGACGGCCTCGCAGGAGGCTATGCCGGCCTCCTCGAAGAGGTCCGGGTCGAGGGCGTCGCCATGGAGGACGGTCGCGCGCGCCACGGAGTCGGCGACCACCTCGGCGCGGACCTTCTCGGACTCGATGATCTTGATGTTCATGCCCTCGGCCTCGCGCTCGAGCTGCTGGACGAGCGCCAGGCCGACATTGCCGCCGCCGAGGACGAGGATCCTGCGATGCGCGGTCTCCTCGTGGCCGAAGGCGGCCAGAGCGCGCGCGACATGGCGCGTGTCGACGACGAAGTAGACGTCGTCGCCGGCGCGCATGTGGTCGTCCGGTTCGGGGATGAAGCTCCGCCCGTCCCTGACGACGGCGACCACCTCGATCGCGAGCTCCGGGAAGAGCGATGTCAGCTGCCGCAGCGGCGTGTTGAGCACCGGGCAATCGGGCTGGCAGCGCACGCCGACCAGCCTGACGCGGTCGCGCACGAGCGGGATCATGTCGAAGGCGCCGGGGACGAGGATGCGCCGCGCGACCGAGCGGGCGACCTCCATCTCCGGCGAGATCACGACGTCGATGGCGACGTTGGCGCTCGAGAAGAGGTCGGCGTAGACCGGCTGGAGGTAGTTCTGCGCCCTGATGCGCGCGATGCGCTTCGGGACCGAGAACATGGCCTGCGCGACCTCGCAGGCGACGATGTTCACCTCGTCGCTCGCGGTGGCCGCGATCAGGAGGTCCGCGTTGCGCGCGCCCGCGCGCTCGAGAACGTCGGGATGCGAGGCGTAGCCGACCATGGCGTTCACGTCGGTCGAGGCGCGCAGCCGCTCGACCAGCGCGGCGTCGCGGTCGATGACCGTCACCTCGTTGCCTTCGCGCGCCAGCACGCGCGCGATGTGCCGGCCCACGCGTCCGGCGCCGCAGATCAGGATCTGCATCGGGAGACCACGTCCTTCCTCAGGAATCCAGCTGCGCCGGCCGGTCGGTCCCGTGCACGCCGAGCGTCTTGAGCTTGCGGTGCAGGGCGGAGCGCTCCATGCCGACGAAGCTGGCGGTGCGCGAGATGTTGCCTCCGAAGCGCGTGACCTGCGCGAGCAGGTACTGGCGCTCGAAGAGCTCGCGCGCCTCGCGCAGCGGCAGCGCCATGATCTCGGCCGAATGCTCGCCGCGCAGGGCGACAGGCATGATGGCGCCGATCTCCGGCGGCAGCATGTCCGAGCGGATCGGGCTCGCGGCGTCGCCCGGCGCCATGATCTGGAGCCACTCGACGACGTTTCGCAGCTGGCGAACGTTGCCCGGCCAGTCATAGGCCTGAAGGGCCGCGACGGCGTCCTCGCCGAGCGGTCGAGGCTCCATCGCCCCGCCCGCGCCACGGGCCATGAAGTGCCGCGCGAGCTCCAGGATGTCCTCGCGCCGGTCGCGCAGCGGCGGCACGCGGATCTGCACCACGTTCAGGCGGTAGAGCAGGTCCTCGCGGAACCGCGCCGCGGCGATCTCCGCCTGCAGCTCGCGGCTCGTGGTCGACATGACGCGCACGTCGACGGACACCCGCGAACGGCCACCGACGCGCTCGAAGGTCATCTCCTGGAGGGCGCGCACGATCTTGCCCTGCGTCTCGAGCGGCATGTCGGCCACCTCGTCGAGAAGCAGCGTCCCGCCATGGGCCTGCTCGAAGAGCCCGGGACGCGGCGGCGCGCCATCCTCGCCCTCCTGGCCGAACAGCTCGACCTCGACCCGCTCGGGCCGCATGCTCGCGCAGTTCATGACCACGAAGGGGCCCTGGGCCCTGCGCGAGCGCGCATGGATGAGGCGCGCGACCGCCTCCTTGCCCACGCCGGCGGGGCCGGTCACGAGGACGCGGCTGTTGGTCGGCGCGACGCGCTCGATGGCGTTGCGCATCGTTCCCACCGACGCCGACGTGCCGATGAGCTCGGCCGGGTCGCCGACGCGCGAGCGCAGCTCCTCGTTCTCGCGGCGCAGCCGGGCCGCCTCGATCGCGCGCTCGGCGACCAGGAGCAGCCGGTCCGACTTGAAGGGCTTCTCGATGAAGTCGTAGGCGCCGCGCTTGATGGCGCCGACCGCGGTCTCGATGTTGCCATGGCCGCTGATGATCACGACGGGGACATGCGGGTGTTCCTGCACCAGCACGTCGAGCAGCTGAAGCCCGTCCATCGAGCTGCCCTGCAGCCAGACGTCGAGGATGCAGAGGCTCGGCCTGCGCTCGCGCATCGCCTCGAGCGCGCGCGCCGCATCCCCCACGCCGCGCGTGGCGTAGCCTTCGTCCTCGAGGATGCCGCCGATCAGCAGGCGGATGTCCGCCTCGTCGTCGACGATCAGAACGTCATGCGCCATGCGTCGCCTTCGCCGGGGCGGCCGACGCCGCCATCCCGAATTCGAGTGTCACGCGCGCGCCGCCGCCCGGGTCGTCCTCGAGGCGGAGCGCGCCCCCATGGTCTTCCATGATCTTCTTGACGATCGCAAGCCCCAGCCCCGTGCCCTTGGCGCGGGTGGTGACATAGGGCTCCGTCAGCCGCTCGCGGTCCTCGCGCGGCAGGCCTCGCCCGTTGTCGCGGACGCTGACGGACGCGCGCTCGCCGTCGAGCAGGGCAACGTCGACGCGCCCCGGAGGCAAGGCCCCGCCATCCGCTGGCGCGTCCCGGCCGGCGATCGCGTCGAGCGCGTTCTGCAGCAGGTTGGTGAGCGCCTGGCGCACCTGCCGCGCGTCGAGCACGACGCGCACCGGCGCCGCGGGAAGCGCGACCTCGAACTCGACCTCCGGATGGGCCTGGCGCTGGAGGAACACGGTCTGGCGCACGAGCTCGGACAGGTCCTCCGCGCGCATCACCGGCGCGGGCATGCGCGCGAAGGACGAGAACTCGTCGACCATCCGCCCGATGTCGCCGACCTGGCGCACGATGGTCTCCGTGCAGATCCGGAACGTGTCGGGATCCGAGCGGATCTCGCCCAGGTACTTGCGCTTCAGCCGCTCCGCCGACAGCTGGATCGGCGTCAGCGGGTTCTTGATCTCGTGCGCGATGCGGCGCGCGACATCGGCCCAGGCGGCCTGGCGCTGCGCCGTCTGCAGCGCGGTGATGTCGTCGAAGGTGACCACGAACCCCTCGTCGCCACCCTCCATCCTCTCGGTCCCGACGCCGACGAGCAGGATCCGCCGCCTCCCGTCGCGCGACACGGTCACCTCGATGCGCTCGCCGCGGCCGCTGCCCGCGCGCGCCGCGGCGACGGCGTCCGCGAACTCCGGCACCGCCTCGTCGAGGGGCGTGCCCACCAGCCGGTCGAGGTCGGTCGACAGCATGACCGACGCCGAGCGGTTCGGCAGGTTGATGCGTCCCTGCGAGTCGAGGCCGATCACGCCCGCGGACACGCCGGCGAGCACGGTCTCCGTGAAGCGGCGGCGATCGTCGAGCTGGCGATTGGCCTCGACGAGCTCGCGGCGCTGCGCCTCGATCTGGTTGGTCATGCGGTTGAACGCCCGGCTCAGGGTCCCGAGCTCGTCGTCGGCGCGTCCCTCCGCGACGCGCGCCGAGAGGTCGCCCGAGCGCACGCGCTCGGAGGCGGCGATCAGGCTGCCGATCGGCTCGATGAGGCGGTTGGCGAAGACGAGGCCGACCCAGATCGCAGCCAGCAGCAGGAGCATGGCGACGAGGATGAAGAGCATCGCGAAGGTCACCTGGATGCCCGACCGCTGGCCCTCGAGGTTCTCGTAGGCGGCGACCGCGACGCGCGTGCGCTCGACATGCCCGACCACCTGCGGGTCGACGAGCCGTCCGACGAGCATGTAGAGGTCGCCGAGGTCCTCCAGCCGGACGAGGACGCGCACCCGGTCGTCGACCTGTATCGGCCCCATGGTCGCCTCCGGATCGAGCAGGACCACGTCGCCCGCGTCCGCGCGCAGCAGCGCCCAGCTCGGTATCACGTCCAGCGCGAGGGACATGGTCAGCCCGGAGAAGGCGATCACCCGCCCACCCCCCTCGAAGATCACGGCCTCGTTGAGCGAACGCAGGGCCGACTGCGCGCTGAGGACCTGGGACAGCGCGCGCGGGTTCAGGCGAAGGAGCTGCCCCTCGCGGGAGATGTCGGCGGCCATCGCGATCGCGTCGCCGCGGATGGCATTGCGATGCTCGCTCAGGTAGGCCTCGGCCACGGCGAGCGACTCGCTCAGCGCCGAGCGGACGCGGTCGCTGAACCAGGCCTGCAGGCCGAGATCGAAGAAGATCACGGAGAAGCCCGCCACCACGATCGCCGGCAGCACGGCGAGCGAGGAGAACAGCACGACGAGCCGGACATGGAGCTTAGCGCCCGCTGAGCCGCGCCGGCGCTGCGCCCAGATCTGGACGATGCGCCGCGCCACGACCGTCGCCAGCGCGAGCAGCAGGACGAGGTCCAGGTAGAGCAGCAGCAGGATGGCGCCGGGGTTCTGGGAGAGCTGCCCCGTGGTCAGCTGGACATAGGTCGCGAGGCCCGAGGCCGTCGCCGCGATCGCGAGCGCGACGGCGAGGCGCGCCGCCACGCGGCCGCGCAGGAAGCGCGACAGGCGCGCCGCCGGCGAGGCGGAGGTGCCGGAGGCCAATGCGGGGCGCTCCGGCTGCGTTGCTCCAGGGATCTCGGACACGCGGGGATGATAGCCCCGGCGCGGCGCCGGCGCATCCGCCGCCCGCGGGCTCAGCCGAGGCCGCGCATGACCTGGATGTCGAGGTCGCGGATCTTCTTGCGGAGCGTGTTCCGGTTTATGCCGAGGACATGCGCGGCCTTGATCTGGTTGCCGCGCGTCGCCGCGAGGGTAAGCAGGATGAGGGGGCGCTCGACCTCGCGCAGGATCCGGTCATGCAGCCCCGAGGCCGGCAGCCCGGACTGGTGGGCGTCGAAATAGGCCCTGAGGTGGCGCTCGACGGCGGTCGAGAGGGACTCGTCCGCGGCGACGGGGTCGACCGGCTGGGTCGCATGGGGCTGGGCCGCCTCGGCGAGCTCCCCGGAGATGACATCGATCCCGATCGTCTCCTGCGAATAGAGCGCGGCGAGCCGGCGCACGAGGTTCTCGAGCTCGCGGACGTTGCCGGGCCAGCGATGCTGCCTGAGGCGCTCGAGCGCGCCCGCGTCGAGCGCCTTGGCGGGAAGCCCCTCGGCCGCGCATTGCGTCAGGAAGTGCTTCGCGAGCTCGGGGATGTCCTCGGTACGCTCGCGCAGCGGCGGCAGCCGGATCGGCACGACGTTGAGGCGGTAGAAGAGATCCTCGCGGAACAGGCCCTGGCGCACGAGCTGGCGCAGGTCGCGATGCGTGGCGGCGACGATGCGCACGTCGGCGCGCAGCCGCTGCCGCCCGCCGATCGTGGTGTACTCGCCCTCCTGGAGGACGCGCAGGAGCCGGGTCTGCGCCTCCAGCGGCATGTCGCCGATCTCGTCGAGGAACAGCGTGCCGCCCTGTGCCTGCTCGAAGCGGCCGGCATGGCGCTGGTTCGCGCCGGTGAAGGCGCCCTTCTCGTGGCCGAAGAGCTCGCTCTCGATCAGCTCGCGCGGGATCGCCGCCATGTTGAGCGCGATGAACGGACCCGAGCGCCGCTTGCCGTAGTCGTGCAGCGCCCGCGCGACCAGTTCCTTGCCGGTGCCCGACTCGCCCGTGATCATCACCGTGAGGTCGGTGCCCATCAGGCGCGCGAGGACCCGGTAGATCTCCTGCATCGCCGGCGAGCGGCCGATCAGGGGCAGCTTCTCCTGGCCGTCGTCTCCCTTGCCGGGGGCAACCGCGCTCTCGCGCGGCTGGGTGAGCGCGCGCTGCACAGTCGCGACGAGGTCCTTCAGGTCGAAGGGCTTGGGCAGGTACTCGAAGGCGCCGCGCTCCGTCGCCTTCACCGCGGTGAGCAGCGTGTTCTGGGCGCTCATCACGATGACGCGCAGCTCGGGCCTGAGCTTGCGGATCCGGGGGACGAGGTCGAGGCCGTTCTCGTCGGGCATGACCACGTCGGTGATGACGAGGTCGCCCTCCCCGTCCTCCACCCATTTCCAGAGCGTGGCGGCATGCCCCGTCGTGCGGACGTCGTAGCCCAGCCGGGCAAGCGCCTGGGTCAGGACTGTTCGTATGGCCCTGTCGTCATCCGCCACCAGGATGGTGCCGCCGCCTGCGCCCATGGGATCGCTACCCTGCCTTCGAAGCCGTGGCGGCCCTCGGCTGCGTGTAGATCGGCAGCCTCACCCTGAAGACGGTCCTCCGGGGCTGGCTGTCGAACTCGATCACGCCGCCGTGGTCGCCGATGATCTTCGCTACCAAAGCAAGACCCAGGCCAGTTCCGTTGGTCTTGGTCGTGACGAAGGCGTCGAACAGGTGCGGGCGAAGGTCCTCGGGGATGCCTTCGCCATTGTCCTGCACGCTGACCACGAGGGGCAGGCTCATCGGCGTGTCGCTGCCCGGGACGGCGAGCCGGATGCCATGCTGGTAGGCGGTCGCGAGCGTGATCTCGCCGCCACTGGCCGGGCACGCCTCGGCCGCGTTCTTCACCAGGTTCAGGAAGACCTGGACCAGCTGGTCCCGGTTCCCGAAGACGGGCGGCAGCGACGGGTCGTAGCCCTCCACGAAGCGCAGCTGGCGCGCGAAGCCGTTCTGGGCGATCAGCCGCACATGCTCGAGGACCTGGTGGATGTTCACCGGGCCGCGCGCCGGAGGCCTGCTGTCGGAGAAGACCTCCATGCGGTCCACGAGCGCGCAGATGCGGTCGGTCTCCTCGGTGATGAGCCGGGTGAGCTCGCGGTCCTCGGCTGGAACCGATTGCTCGAGGAGCTGCGCCGCGCCGCGTATGCCGGAGAGCGGGTTCTTCACCTCGTGCGCGAGCATCGCGGCCATCGCCGTCACGGAGCGCGCGGCGTTGCGGTGCACGAGCTGGTGGTCGATCTTTCGCGCGATGGTGCGCTCGTGGATCGACAGCGCGACGCTTCCGTCGCCATCGCCGAGCGCCGACGCGGTGACGGTGGCGAAGCGCACGCCGATGCGCGGCCCCTCGAGGCTGATGCCGTCCTCGGACACCGAGACGCGGCGGTCGCGCGCCTGTCGGACGAGCGAGAAGAGCGGGCTGTCCGGCGAGAGATGCGCGCGCAGCGGCGATCCCGCGAGGACTGGGCTGGACGCCTCGAGGAAGCTCTCCGCCGCGGCGTTGACGAGCACGATGCGGTCCTCGGCATCGAGCGCGATGACCGCGACCGGCAGCGCCGAGAGCACGCCGGCGACATCGACCGGAAGGAGCTGGCTCGCGGCGCGCATCGACCTCGCCGGCTGCATCAGCGCACGCTCACGCGGCGAGCCTGCCGAGCGCGGGATCCCAGGCGCCGCGGATGGCGTCCCGGATCGCTTGGGGATCGGTCATCGTCATCGCGCGCGCGCGGAACTCGGCCGCGCCCGGGAACCCGCGCGCGTACCAGCCGACATGCTTGCGCGCCATGCGCACGCCGGTCTCGGCGCCGTAGTGCAGCAGCATCGCGTCGAAATGCTCGAGCAGCGTGTCGCGCTGCACCTCCGCCGGAGGATCGGGCAGGCGCTCGCCGGTCGCGAGGAAGCGGATGACCTGCGACAGGAACCAGGGCCGGCCGCAGGCCCCGCGGCCGATCATCACGCCGTCGGCGCCCGACTGCGCGAGCGCCTGCGCGGCGGCGTCGACCGTGGTGATGTCGCCATTGACGACGACGGGGATCGAGACCGCCTCCTTCACGCGCCGCACGAAGGCCCAGTCCGCCTTGCCCTCGTAGAACTGGCAGCGCGTGCGGCCGTGGATGGTCACCATCCGTATGCCGCATTCCTGCGCGATGCGCGCGAGGCGGGGCGCGTTGAGCGACGAGTGATCCCAGCCCATGCGCATCTTGAGCGTCACGGGGATGCGCACGGCCTTCACCGTGGCCTCGAGGATGCGCGCGGCATGGACCTCGTCGCGCATGAGCGACGAGCCCGCGTGGCCATTGACGACCTTCTTCACCGGGCAGCCGAAATTGATGTCGATGAGCGCGGCGCCGCGGTCCTCGTTGAGGCGCGCGGCCTCGCCCATGACGGCCGGCTCGCAGCCCGCGAGCTGCACCGCCATCGGGAATTCCTCCGGCTCGCTGCTCGCCATCAGCAGCGACTGCCGCGTCTCTCGCACCATCGCCTGGCTCGCGATCATCTCCGACACGACCATGCCGGCGCCCCAGCGCCGCACGAGGCGCCGGAACGGAAGGTCGCTGATCCCGGAGAGCGGGGCGAGGATGACTGGGGCCGCGAGCGAGATGGGCCCGATCGAAATGCTCATTTTTTGACCAGATCTGCCTTCTGGCTAATCTCTCGCCACTTAAAACAGAAATGACGCATTGCAGCAACCCGGGATTATCCTGCGCCATGGACTCCAAGGGCGAACCGATGACGACGGGCAGGCCGCGCGAAGGCCGCGCGCACGGCGCCTTCCCGCCCTTCCACCACCCTTCGATGCTCGTCGCGACGGTGCTGGGCATCGGCCGGATCCCCATCGCGAGCGGCACCTTCGGCTCGCTCGCGGCGTTGCCGCTCGGCTGGGCCATCGCGTACTGGGGCGGCGCGCCCGCGCTGGTCGCGGCCTCCATCGCTACCTGCATCGTCGGCGCGGTGGCCGCGTCGCGCATCGTGGGCCGCGACGGGGACGCGGATCCGGGCTTCATCGTCATCGACGAGGTGGCCGGCCAGTTGCTCGCCCTCGCCTTCGCGCCGCAGGAATGGTGGGCCTGGGCGATCGCCTTCGCCGCGTTCCGGGCCACCGACATCCTGAAGCCCTTTCCCGCGGGCTGGTGCGACCGCAACATCGGCGGGGGAACCGGCGTGATGGCGGACGACATGGTGGCAGGCCTGCAGGCGGGCGTGGCGACATGGGCGCTCTGCGCATTCTCGCCCCTGGCGGAGACGCTGCGTGCGCTCGGCGGCTGAACTCGCGCCGCGCGTGCTGGAGGCGTGCCGCCGGCGCAAGGCGATGCTGGCGACGGCGGAGAGCTGCACGGGCGGCATGATCGCCGCCGCGCTCACGGACGTCGCAGGCTCGTCGGACGTCGTCGAGCGCGGATTCGTCGTCTACTCGAACGACGCGAAGCGCGAGATGCTCGGCGTCCCCGCCGAGCTCCTCGCGCGCCACGGCGCGGTCAGCGAGGAGGTCGCGCGCGCGATGGCCGAGGGCGCGGTGGCGAACTCGCGCGCGGCGATCGCGGTCTCCGTCACCGGCGTGGCCGGGCCTGGCGGAGGAAGCACGGCGAAGCCGGTGGGACTGGTGCATCTCGCCTGCGCGATGCGCGGCAGGACCACGCGCCATCGCAGGGAGGTCTTCCCTGGCGACCGCGCGGACATCCGCCAAGCGACCGTCGTCGCGGCGCTCGAACTCGTGCTGCTGGTGCTCGAAGCGGACGATCCGTCGTCCTGACGTGGCAGGCGCCTCTCGCCCCTGCGTGTGCCCTGCTTGCCGAGAATGGTCGGAGCGGCGGGATTTGAACCCACGACCCCCAGTCCCCCAGACTGATGCGCTACCAGGCTGCGCTACGCTCCGACCGGCTCGGCTCCCTTGCGGGAAGGCGGCGGACTATACGCAAGCACCCGCGCGTCTTCAACGCCCGGAGGACTTGAGGAGCAGCAGTTCCGAGCGGATCGCCTCCAGCTCGCGGACGAGCTCGTCGAGAGCGCCGCGCGCCTCGTCCAGGTCCGACGCGGAGGGGCCACC
>Ga0068877_10001407_pt1 | contig 19851 bp, 17 predicted proteins | sample NOAtaG_FD_66437 | JGI IMG/M metagenome (GOLD analysis project Ga0068877, IMG submission 66437) | Freshwater lake microbial communities from Lake Erie, under a cyanobacterial bloom - NOAA_Erie_Diel6S_1000h metaG | ecosystem: Environmental > Aquatic > Freshwater > Lake | place: USA: Ohio, Lake... | reverse complement strand
GGCATGCCCCGCCTCGCCGCGCTGGCGATCATCGCGCTTGCGGCGACCTCGTTCGCCGGCATGTCGCGGGCGCAGCAGGCCGCCGCCGCCGGCGAGGCCCCCGCCCATGTCGTCGGCGAACCCGCCGCCCATGTCGCCGCCGCGCCCACGCGCGCCGCCCAGCCCGCGAAGGCCGAGGCGCGCAGGCAGCAGGACGCGCAGGCCCATCGCGCACAGGCCGCGCGCAAGCCGGCCGCGCAGCCCCCCGTGCCGAGCGGCCGCGGCCAGTGCGTCGCCTATGTCCACGCGCACAGCGCCTTCCGGATCCAGGCGAACGCGCATCTGTGGTGGGCGCGCGCCGCCGGCATCCATGCCCGGGGCAAGGCGCCCGAGGTCGGCAGCGTGCTGTCCTTCCGCTCCGTGCGCGGCATGCCGCTCGGCCACGTGGCGCTGGTCAGCCGCGTCGTCGACGAGCGCGAGATCGAGATCGACCACAACAACTGGCTGGGCGTCGGCCCCGTGCGCGGCGCCTCGGTGATCGACGTCTCGCCGAAGAACGACTGGACGGCGGTGCGCGTGGCGAACCGCCCCGGTGCGCGCGTCTATGGCCGCGTCTACCCGACCGACGGCTTCATCCACGCCCGGGCGCCCGGCTCCGAGCCGCCGATGGTCGCCGCACGCACGCCCGAGGAGGCGCCAAGGCGCGAGCCGCTGCGCGCGCGCGAGCCGGGCTGAGCGGCGACCGCGCCCGGCGACGCCGCCCTCACTTCGGCTCGGGCGTCTTCATCATCGCGCCGGTCATCGGGATGAAGTACACGCCGACGTCCTTGCGGCTGCGCACCCTGCCGTCGGCGTCCTTCGTGTAGATGTAGAGGAACTGCCCGCGGCGGAAGGGCTGGCCGATCGGGATCACCAGGCGGCCACCCGGCTTGATCTGCTGCAGCAGCGCCGGCGGCACGTACTGCGCGGCGCAGGTCACGATGATCGTGTCGAAGCCGCCATCGACCTCGGGCCAGCCGAAGAAGCCGTCGCCCACGCGCGTCTCGACGTTGGTGAAGCCGAGCGGCGCGAAGATCGGCGCGACGCCGCGGCCGAGCGGCTCGATGATCTCGATCGAGTACTGGCGCTTGACGATGCGCGACAGCAGCGCCGCCTGGAAGCCGCTGCCCGTGCCGATCTCGAGCACGACATGGTCCGGCTTCGGCTGGCAGACCTGGGTCATGTAGGCCTGGCCCAGATAGTCGGAGAGCGCGGAGCCGAAGCCGATCGCCCAGGGCTTCGCGTTCTCCTCGTAGGCCTCGCCGGGCGAGGCGCGCTTGCCGGCGTAGTCATAGTGGAAGTACTCGCGCGGCACCTCCGCGAAGGCGCGCATCACCTCGGGATCCGCCGAGCCGAGGCGCTCGCGCAGGTAGGACTGGATCGTGGCCAGCGCCTTGGTGCGCCGCGCCTGGATGGCGCGGAAGGAGGCCTCGGAGAGCTTCGTCTCGCGGCCCGAGGCGCGCATCGCCTCGAGATACGCGGCATGGCTCCAGGCCGGTGCGGGCGGCGGCGCGGCGAGCGCCGGGGCGGCGGCAGCGGCGACCGGCAGGCTGGCGGAAGCGGCAAGGAAGTGGCGACGCGTCAGGCTCATCTCGATCCGTTCCCCGGTGGAAGCGCGGGCAGGGTTAGCAGGTAGCAGATCAGCCCGGCAAGCAGCAGCAGCGGCAGGCCCGCGGCATGGCCAAGGAGGTTGGCCAGCGGCGTCGCGATCACCGAGAAGGCGCCGTTCAGCGCCCAGGCCCAGGGCAGCAGCCCCGCATGCTCGGCCTGGAATCGGTCGAGCCCGATCGGGAAGGGCAGCCCCATCGCCACGGCGAGCGGCGCGACGGCGACGAGGATCGCGGCCGCGCGCGCCCAGGCCGGGAGGTCGACGAGCGCGAGCGTCGCCGGGCGCAGCCCCTGGAAGGCGAGCACGCACCACAGCGCGATGGCCGCCACCGCGATGGCGAGCCCGCGGCGCGGCGCGGCGGCGAAGCGCCCCGCGGCCATCGAGCCGAGGCCGGAGAAGACGAGCATCGCCGTGAGGACGAGCGCGAAGCCGCTGACGCGGTCGCCGAGCAGGAAGGCCGCGTGCTCGATCAGCGCGATCTCCACCAGCAGGAAGCCGAGCCCGAGCGCGGGGAAGTAGACGAGCGCGCGGCCCAGCAGGCCGGCGCCGACGCCAAGGGCACGGCGCGAGAACAGCGGCAGCGCCGAGACCAGGAGCGCGAGCAGCATCGCCTGCGCGAGCACCGCGGCGTTCACGAGCAGGCCGATCTCCTGCTGCGGCAGGACCTCGACGCGCGCCAGCGCGGCCGGCAGGGCGGCGAGGCGCACGACCGGGCTCAGCCAGGCGCGGTCCGCGGTGACCGGCGAGCGGTCGAAGGCGTCGACCGGCGCCTCGCCCGCCATCACGAGCAGCGCCTCCTCCGCGACCGCGTCGACCGCGCGGTCCGACGCACCCGACGTCCCGCTGTCGAGCGACACCGGCGGCAGGTCGTTCCACACGCCGCGGCCGGGCGCGGTGGCGTCGAGCCCCGGCGCGTAGGAGACGTCGAAGCTGCGCTCCTCGCAGAAGGCCAGCAGCCGCGCGAGGCGCGCGGCGTCCCACGGCGCGCGCGACACCAGCACGCGCAGGTTCCAGGCGGAGCGGTAGACCACGACATGCGCGGCCGGGTCGGCGACGCCGGCGGCGAGCAGGGCTGTGCGCGCGGTGGCGAGCACGCGCACAGCGTAGACCGGCAGCTCGCGGATCGAGACCGGGATGGAGAGCACGCCCTGCGGCGCCAGCCGGTCGAAGAGCGAGGCCAGCGCCTCGGCCGCGTAGAGGTGGCGCGCCATGTCGTCGGCGCCGAGCGCGTCGCCGGCGATGGCGACGATGTCGTAGCCCCGCCCGCCCGCCGTCAGCGCATGGCGGTCGAGCAGGTTCACGCGCGGGTCGGCCGGCAGGGGCGGCACCGGCCCGAGGCCCTCGCGCAGGATGCGCGCGACCATCGGCTCCGGCTCGACGACGTCGAGCCGCGCCGCGCCAAGCGCCAGCGCCTCGGCGACGCGGAAGCCGCCGGAGCTGCCGATCAGCAGCATCGTGGGCCTCTCGACCAGCGCGTGCGGCGCCGCGTCGAGGGCGGCCGGTGCGTAGCCGGCCGACAGCGCCTCGCTCGGCAGCGCCGCGATGCGCGCGCCGTCGCGGTAGAGGCCGAAGGCGCGCGGCGGCGGCGGCAGGCCCATGGCGCCGGCGTTGTTCGAGATGTCGATGTCGGGCCGCTCGGTGAAGTTGTCGAGCAGCTGGTACAGGCCGCGCGGCGAGCGCAGCTCGGCGAGCACGCGCCCGTCCGGCACGTTGAGCGGCGCGAAGATCGCCTTGTACTCGCTGACCGCGGGCCGCGCGAGGACGAGCACCGCGCCCGCGCTCGCGGCGAGCAGCGCCAGCGCGGCGATCGACAGGGCCATGGGCCGGCGCGACGGCGTCAGCGCCGCCGCCAGCGCGAGCGCGGGGAGCAGCGCGGGCACGAGGTCGAAGGGATGCAGCGCCCACATCGCCGCCAGCGCCAGCGCCGCGCCGAGCCCGGCGCCCAGGAGGTCGAAGCCGTAGACGCGGCCGACGTCGCGCGCGTGCACGACGAAGTTCAGGCTGACCGCGAGGCCGGCGAGGAAGAAGAAGGGGAACAGCGCCGCGTAGTAGCCGAGGATCCCCATGAACTCGGCCGCCGCCGTGGCCGGGTTCTGCAGCGCCAGCGGGTTGAAGGCGTTGAGCGTCACCGCGATCCAGCCGCCGGCGCCCGCCGGCAGCATCGCGAGGGGCAGTGCTGGCAGCATCCACCCGGCATGGCGCAGGAAGGCCTCGCGCCCGAGCACCATGACGACGCCGCTCACCGCGAAGCCGGTCATCGCGATCGAGATGATCCAGTAGCCGTACTCGGACCAGCTCGCGACGGCGAAGTAGCGGGTGAGCGCGATCTCCACGCCCACCGCCGCGAAGGCGACGAGGAAGAGCGGCAGCAGCGCGCGCGCCGCCACGCGATCGCCGGCCATGCGCGTCACCATAGCGCCCGCCGCGCGCAGAACGCGTCGAGCAGCGCGTTGAAGCGCTCGGCGCGGTCGACGAAGAGCGCGTGGCCCGCGTCCTCGAAGACCTCGACGCTGGCGTCGGCGTGGCGCGCCTTCACCGCCTCGCCCTGCGCGGCGAAGCGCGGGCGGATCGCGTAGAGCACGGGGCGGCGCGTGGCGTAGAGCGCGTCGCGCCAGTACTCGCGTGGCCGCGGGTAGGAGAGCAGCTTCGCCTGCGCGTCGTAGGGCGTGGCGAGCGCGGCGCGCGTGACCGCCTCGAGATAGGCAGGGTCCTGCGGCGTGGCGTACATGCCCTTCACGAAGCCGCGCATCGTCTTCTCGCGGTCCGTGCGCAGCGACGGCAGGAAGGTCGAGGGCCGCGACGGCGCGGGCGGCTTGCCCTCGCCCACGGAGTTGTCGACCAGCACCAGGCCGGCGAGGCGCGCGTCGCCGTGCTCCTGGACGAAGGCGAGGCCGTCGAGCACGCCGAGCGACCAGCCGACGAGGACGACGCGGTCCGCGCCCAGCCGCTCGATGGCCTCCGCGATGTCGCGGCCGCGGCGCGAGGGCTCGTGCCCGCTGCGCGCGACCTGCGAGCGCCCCTGCGAGCGCGGGTCGAGCGCCACCGTGCGCCAGCGCGGCGAGAGGCCCGCGAGCTGCGGCTCCCAGATGAAGGCCGGCATCGACCAGCCAGGCACGAAGAGGATCGTGCGCCCCTGGCCCGCCTCGAGGTAGTGGAGCTTCACCTTGTCGCTGGTCACGAAATGGCCGCTGCGCGCGACGGAGCGCGGATGCGCGGGTGCGGGTGCGGGTGCTGGCGCCGGCGGTGGCGGCCGCGGCTCCGCGCGCGGCTGGGCCCGCGTGGCCAGCGGCGAGGCGGCGAGCGCGGCGGCGGCGAGCGCGCTGCGCAGCGCCGCGCGCCTGCGCGGATGGTGGACGCCGGGGATCATGAGGGGGCGGAGGCTCGCATCCCCGCGCGCGGCGGGAAAGCGACTTCGGCGTTCAGCGCAGCAGCAGGGCGGTGCCGTAGAGCCCGGCGGCGAAGACGGTGTGCGAGACGACGTTCAGGAACCGGACCTGCCATGCGTTCGCGCGCTTCGACGCCGCCCAGCCCGCGCCCATGCCCGGCTGCAGCAGGAACCATCCCGCGCCGATCGTGACCATGCCCAGGATCCAGGCCGGCAGGAAGGTCGGCTCGCGCGTCCAGGCCGGGCCCGCGAGCAGGACGAGGATGCCGGCGTAGACGATGCCCACCGCGTAGTGCGCGATCCAGCCCGCGGCGAGCTCGTTGCGCCACGGCGCCGCCGCGCCGATGTCGTCGTGGAAGACCTTGCCGCCGGACAGGTGGCAGAACCAGCGGCCCACCAGCGCCCAGTTCGGCAGCGGGATGCCGAAGACGCGGTTGAGCACGATCGCCCAGGCGTCCATCGCAGCCGTCCCGCCGATGCCGATGGCGAGCGAACGCCACAGGAAATCAGAGATGTCCATTCTTCCCCCCGCCGGTCCTTGCCCGAGGCGGGCAGCATCCATCGCGCGGGCCGCCGCGGGCAAGCGCGCTCAGAGCCCCTCGGCGGCGAAGGCCTCCATGGCCGCGGTGATCGCCGCGCGCGTCGCGGAGAGTTCCGCCTCGCCATGCGCGGTCGAGACGTACATGAGGCCCCGCGGCAGCGCGAAGGCGCCGGCGCGCAGCATCTCGCCGGTGAACCGCAGCACGAGGTCGCGGTCGGCGCGCGCGATGTCCGCGAAGCGCTCCATGCGGTCGACGCCGGCGAAGACCTGCAGCGCGCCGGTCACGTGGGTCGCGCAGATGCGCGCGCCCGTGCGCGCGGCCTCGGCGGCGACATGCGCGGACAGCCCGGCGGCGGCGGCGGCAAGGCCCGCGTAGAGCGCGGGGCCGCCCTCGCGCAGCTCGCGCAGGCAGGCGATCGCGGCGGCGACGCAGGCGGGGTTGCCGTTGAAGGTGCCGCGATGCAGGAGCCGCCCGTCCATCAGCGTCGCCATCGCCGCGCGCGTGCCGGAGACCGCGCCGATCGGGAAGCCGGCGCCCAGCGCCTTGCCCAGCACGCAGATGTCGGGCGCGACGCCCCAGGCCTCCTGCGCGCCGCCGAGCGCGACGCGGAAGCCGGTGACGACCTCGTCGAAGACGAGCATCGCGCCGTGGCGGCGCGTCGCGGCGCGCAGCCGCTCGAGGAAGCCCGGCGGTGGCGCGAAGCACCCCGCGTTCATCGCCGCCGGCTCGACGAGCACGGCCGCGAAGCTGCCGTCGAGCGCGGCCTCGACCGCGTCGGCGTCGCCCCAGTCGAAGAGCACGAGCGATTCGGCGGCGCGCGGGTCCTGTCCCAGCGTGCCCGGGCCGTCCTTGCCCGGGCTGCCCGCGACGTGAACCCCGTCGAACCAGCCATGGTAGTTGGAGCGGAACTTCGCGACCTTCGTCCGGCCGGTGCCGGCGCGCGCGACCCGCAGCGCGAGGTGGATCGCCTCGCTGCCGGTGCTCACGAAGGCGCTGGCCTCCGCGGAGGGCACGCATTCCGCGACGAGTTCCGCGAGTTCCACCTCGCCGCGATGGACCGTGGCGGTGCGCAGGCCCCGCGCCATCTCCGCCTGCACGGCCTCGATCACGCGGCGCGGCGTGTGGCCGAGGATCAGCGGCCCGTAGCCCAGGCCATGGTCGACGTAGGAATTCCCGTCGACGTCGAAGACCCGCGCGCCCTCGCCGCGCTCGATGGCGACCGGCACGGGGAGCTGGCTGGCCCGCGGCGTGGAGGACACCCCGAAGGCGAGGTGGCGCAGGGCCCGCTCGCGATGCGCGCGCGAGGCCTCGAAGCGCCGCTCTCCTGCCCGGTCCGTGCGCGTGCCGTCCATGGATTGGTCCTCCCTCCCGCCTCAGGTATCAAGGATGATACAAGTGCGCAACGCGCGTGGCGGCGCACCCGGCAGGGGCCGGGGCCCGGCGCGCGCAGGGGAGCGGGCGGGATGGCGATGCGGCGCGGCGCGGTGACGGCGGCGGACCTGGCCGGCGGCGGGGCGGACATGGTCCCGCTCTACCACCGGGTCTACGTGGTCCTGCTGCAGAGGATCACCGGCGGCTCCTTCCCCGACGGCAGCCCGATGCCCGGCGAGGACGAGCTCGCCGCCGGCTTCGGCGTGTCGCGCGTGACGATCCGCAAGGCGATCGAGCGGCTCGAGCGCGAGGGCCTCGTCCTGCGCCAGCGCGGGCGCGGCACGTTCCCGCTGCCGCCGCGCGACGGCGCGCGCCAGGCGCAGAACCGCCTCCTGCGCGACCAGATCTCGCTCGCGGCGCGCACGCGCGTCACCGTGCTCGAGCACGCGATGGCGCGCATGCCGCGCCAGGTCGCGGCCGCGCTCGGCGCCGAGGCCGGCGCGCCGGCGCTGCGCATCGTGCGCGTGCGCCACGACGCGCGCTCGCCGATCTCGCACACGACCTGCCACCTGCCGGCGGACCTCGCGCCGCTCGTCCCGCGGCGGCGGATCTCGTCGCTGCCGATCTCCGCGACGCTGGCCGCGGCGGGGCTGCGGCTCGCGCGCTTCCGCGAGCGCATCACCGCGACGCTGGCGGACACGCAGGCGGCGCGACACCTCGGCGTCGACGTCGGCACGGCGCTCATCGCCATGACGCGGCTGGTCGAGGACGAGGCGGGGCGCGTGGTCGAGCTGCTGCAGGCGCTCTACCGCCCCGACCGCTACGAGTACCGGGTCGAGTACACGGCGGACGGCGCGCGCGACGACGCGCCGTGGCGCGCGGCGATCACCGACAGCCGCGGCTGAGGCGCGGCCTCACCTGCGGATGAACGGGTTCGGGATCTCGAGCGCGGTGGAGATCCACACGCTCTTGACCTCCATGTACTCGCGGATGCCCGCGATGCCGCCCTCGCGGCCGATGCCGCTCATCTTGAAGCCGCCGAAGGGCGAGGTCGTCGAGGTCGAGCGGTAGTTGTTGACCCAGACGGTTCCCGCGCGCACGCGGTCGGCCATCGCCAGCGCGCGGCGCATCGACTGCGTCCATACGCCCGCCGCGAGGCCGAACTGCGTGTCGTTGGCGATGCGCACGGCGTCGTCCTCGTCGCGGAAGCGGATGACGGCGAGCACGGGGCCGAAGACCTCCTCCTGCGCGATGCGCATGTCGTTGCGCACGTCGGCGAAGATGGTCGGGCGGTAGAACAGCCCGTTCGGGTAGCCCGGAACGCTCGCGGGCTCGCCGCCCGCGACCAGCCGCGCGCCCTCGCGCCGCGCGATGTCGACATAGGCGCGGATCTTCTCCATCTGCGGGCGCGTGGAGATCGGCGCGATCTGCGTCTGCGGGTCGGCGGGGTGGCCGAAGCGCACGTCCGCCACGAAGGCGCGCAGGCGCTCCAGGAAGGCGTCGTGGATCGTCTCCTGCACCAGAAGCCGCGAGCCCGCGACGCAGGTCTGGCCCGAGGCGGCGAAGATCCCCGCGACGACGCCCTTCACGGCCTGGTCGAGGTCGGCGTCGTCGAACACGATGTTCGGCGACTTCCCCCCGAGCTCGAGCGTCACGCGCTTCATGTGCTGCGCGGCCTTCTGCGCGATCATGCGGCCGGCCTCCGGGCCGCCGGTGAAGGCGATGCGCCCGACCAGCGGGTGCGTGACCAGCGCGTCGCCGACCTCCGCGCCCGTGCCGGCGACGACGTTCACCACGCCCGGCGGGAAGCCCGCGGCCTCGACGAGCTTCGCGAACTCCAGCAGCGAGGCGGAGGTGAACTCCGACGGCTTGAGCACGACCGTGCAGCCGGCGGCGAGCGCCGGCGCCAGCTTCAGGCTGGTGAGCGGCAGCGGCGAGTTCCACGGCATGATGCAGGCGACGACGCCCGCGGCCTCGTACTTCGTGTAGTTGAAGACGCCCGGCTTGTCGGTGGGGATCACCGTCCCCTCGATCTTGTCCGCGAGGCCGCCGTAGTAATAGTAGTAGTTGGACATGTAGCGCATCTGCATGATGAGTTCGGCGTAGAGCTTGCCGTTGTCCCTCATCTCGACGCGCGCCAGCCACTCCGCGTTCTCGCCGATCAGGTCGCCCAGCCGGCGCATCAGCGCGCCCCGGCGCGACGGCGACATCGCGGGCCACTCGCCCGACGAGAAGGCGCGGTGCGCCGCCTGCGCGGCGCGGTCGACGTCCGTGGCGTCGCCGCGCGGCACCATCGCCCAGTCCTCGCCGGTCACCGGGTCGGTCGCCTCCATCCAGCGCCCGGAGGCGGGATCGACGAAGGCGCCGTCGATGTAGTGGCGGTAGACGCGCCTCCCGTCCGCGCCGCGCGGCGTCGGCGCGATGGCGGCGGAGGTCGGGTCGAGGGACAGCGGATCGACGGTCATGGATGCTCCCGGCATGCACGTTGGCGGGGATGCTGGACCAGCATTGTACTATTCACAATACAATTAGGCAGGCCCGCGCGGGCCGGGGTAAGAAGGCGGCCGGGAGAATGCGGTGGGCAGGCCGGCCGGGACGGCCCGGCGACGGCGCGCCCGCCCGAAGGAGAGGAACCGGAGATGACGACGAGATCGATGCTTTCCGCGGCCGCCATCGCGGCCGCCCTGCTCGCCGCCGCGCCGGCGGCGGACGCGCGCGACCTGACCGTGATCGGCTTCGGCGGCGGCTTCCAGGACAACGCGCGCAAGCACCTGTTCCAGGGCTACGCGCGCGAGCGCGGCGTCAAGGTCGCCGACGACGTCTACAACGGCGAGATGGCGAAGATCTACTCGATGGTGAAGGCGAACGACGTCACCTGGGACGCGGTGATGGTCGAGGCGCCGGAGCTCGTGCGCGGCTGCGAGGACGGCGTCTTCGAGAAGATGGACTGGAACGTCGTCAACAAGGCGAAGTTCATCCCGGCCGGCACCACGACCTGCGGCGCGGGCGCCGTGGGCTGGGGCGTGACGATGTTCTACGACCAGGCGCGCGTCGCCGCGGGCCCGACGGACTTCGCCGGCTTCTGGGACGTGCAGAAGTTCCCGGGCAAGCGCTCGCTGCGCTCGATGGCCAAGACGACGATGGAGGTCGCGCTGATGGCCGACGGCGTCGCGGCCGCCGACGTCTACAAGGTCCTGCGCACGCCCGCGGGGCAGCAGCGCGCCTTCGCGAAGCTCGACCAGCTGAAGCCGCACCTCGTGTGGTGGAAGTCGGGCGCGCAGCCGCTCCAGCTCGTCGGCAGCGGCGAGGTCGCCTATGCGCTCGGCTTCGTGGGCCGCACCATCCGCGCCGCCGACGGCGGGGCGAAGTACCCGATCCTCTGGAACACGCTGCTCTACTCGTTCGACTACTGGGCCGTGGTGCGCAACTCGCCGCACAAGGCCGAGGCGATGAAGCTGGTCGAGTACATGACGGACGAGAAGCCGCTGCTGGCGCTCGCGCAGGACTGGGCCGTGTCGCCGGCGACCGCGTCGGTGGCGAGCAACCCGGACGTCGCGAAGCGCAACCCCGGCATGGTGGCGAGCCACGCCTCGAAGGGCCTGTTCATCGACACCGACTTCTGGGTCGAGAACGGCGAGGACCTCGAGGCGAAGTTCAACGCCTGGCTGGCCCGCTGACGCGCGGACCGCGGGGAAGCCGGGCGTGTCGAGGAGGAACCTGCTCGCGGCGGCGCTGATCGCGCCGCTCGCCCTCCTCGTCGCGCTCAGCTTCCTCGCGCCGCTCGGCGCCACCCTGTGGCGCGCGGTCGAGGACGGCGCCGTCTCGACCGCGCTGCCGCGCACCGCCGCCATGCTCCGCGCATGGGACGGCGAAGGCCTCCCGCCCGAGGAGGTGCACGGCGAGCTGCTGCGCGAGCTGCGCGCGGCGCAGGAGGACCAGTCGATCGGCCCGGTGCTCGCGCGGCTCAACTTCGAGGAGACCGGCCTGCGCTCCATGCTGCTCCAGGCCGCGCGCGCCGCGCCGCGCCTCGCGCAGCCGCTCTCGCGCTCGCTGCCGGAGCTCGACCCGCGCTGGGGCGACCCTGCCTTCTGGCGCCTGCTCAAGCGCAGCGCGACCGGCTGGACGCCGCTCTACCTGCTGCGCTCGCTCGACCTGCGCATCGGCGCGGAGGGCGTCGAGCGCACGCCGGCCGGCGAGGCCGTGTTCCTGCGCCTCTTCGCGCGCAGCTTCGAGATCAGCCTCGTGGTGACGCTGCTCTGCGCGCTCGTCGCCTATCCCGTCGCCTACGGCCTCGCGACCATGCCGCCCGCCTGGGCGACCGCGGGCATCGTCCTGGTGCTCGTGCCGTTCTGGACGTCGATCCTGGTGCGCACCGCGGCCTGGTTCATCATCCTGCAGCGCGAGGGGCCCATCAACGCGGCCCTGCTCGCGCTGGGCCTGGTCGACCAGCCGCTGACGATGATCTTCACGCGCTTCGCGGTCTACGTGGCGATGGTGCACGTGCTGCTGCCCTTCGCCATCCTGCCGCTCTACGGCGTGATGAAGCGCATCCCGCCGGAATACATGCGCGCCGCCGCCTCGCTCGGCGCGCCGCCCTGGCGACGCTTCCTGCGCGTCTACCTGCCGCTCACGATGCCCGGCGTCGCCGCGGGCTCGGTGATGGTGTTCATGCTGGCGGTGGGCTTCTACATCACGCCCGCGCTGGTCGGCGGGTCGGGCGACCAGATGGTCAGCTACTTCATCGCCTTCTTCACCAACACGACCATCAACTGGGGCATGGCGGCGGCCCTCGCGACCCTGCTGATGGCGATGACCGGCGCGTTCGTCGCGCTCGCGCGCGCCTTCGTGCCCGGCCTGGGCGCCGGCGCTGCGCGGGGCTGAGGCCATGACCGCCCACGCCCCGCGGCGCGCGACGCCGTCCGGACGGCTGCTGCTCAACGCGGCGACGGGCCTCGTCCTGCTCTTCCTCGTGGCGCCGATCCTCGTCGTGTTCCCGCTCTCGCTGTCCTCCGGCGAGCTCCTGGTCCTGCCGCCGCCCGGATGGTCGCTGCGCTGGTACGAGGACTTCTTCACCTCCCGCCGCTGGCTCTCCGCGACGTGGAACAGCTTCGTTGTCGGCGGCTGGACCATGGCGCTGGCGACGACGCTCGGCACGCTCGCGGCGATCGGGATCCATCTCGGGCGCTTCCGCGGCAAGGCCGCGCTGGTCGCGGTGCTCTCGCTGCCGATCGTCACGCCGGTGATCGTGACCGCGATCGCCCTCTACTTCGCGCTGGCGCTCGTCGGGCTCGGCAGCACGCTGACGGGCCTCGTCCTCGCGCACACCGTGCTGGCGACGCCCTATGTCCTGCTGACGGTGCTGGCCTCGCTGCAGACCTTCGACGCGACGCTGCTGCGCGCCGCGGCGAGCCTCGGCGCCGGCCCGGCCACGGCGTTCAGGCGCGTGATGCTGCCGATGATCGCGCCGGGCGTGGCGACGGGCGCGATCTTCGCCTTCGCGACCTCCTTCGACGAGCTGGTCGTCGCGCTCTTCGTCGCCGGGCCGCAGCAATTCACCCTGCCCCGGCAGATGTTCGCGGGCCTGCGCGAGTTCCTCAGCCCGACCATCGCCGCCGCGGCGGTGCTGCTGATCGCGCTCTCGGCCATCCTGCTGGCGCTCAGCGAGTTCGCGCGCGCCCGCGCGCGGGCGCGGGGGATCGGCTGATGGCGCAGCAGGGCGACGCGCCGCTCGTCGTGTTCGAGGGCGTGCGCAAGAGCTACGACGGCAGGACCGACGCCGTGCAGGCGCTGGACTTCGCCGTCGCGCGCGGCGAGTTCGTGACGCTGCTCGGGCCCTCGGGCTCGGGCAAGACCACGACGCTGATGATGCTCGCGGGCTTCGAGGACCCGACCGCGGGCCGCATCGTGCTCGACGGCAGGCCGATCAACGACGTGCCCGCGCATCGCCGCGGCATCGGCGTGGTGTTCCAGAACTACGCGCTGCTCCCGCACATGACGGTGGCCGGGAACCTCTCCTTCCCGCTGGAGATGCGCGGCGTGGCGCGCGCCGAGCGCGAGAAGCGCGTCGCCGAGGCGCTCGACATGGTCCGGCTCGGCCACCTCGCCGACCGCCGCCCCGCGCAGCTCTCCGGAGGCCAGCAGCAGCGCGTCGCGCTGGCCCGCGCGCTGGTCTTCCGCCCCGCGCTCGTGCTCATGGACGAGCCGCTCGGCGCCCTCGACAAGCAGCTGCGCGAGCGCATGCAGCTGGAGATACGGCGCATCCACCGCATGCTCGGCGTCACGGTCGTCTACGTCACGCACGACCAGGGAGAGGCGCTGACGATGTCGGACCGCGTGGCGGTGTTCGATCATGGCCGGATCCGCCAGTTCGCCCCGCCGGCCGAGGTCTACGACGAGCCCGCCGACGCCTTCGTCGCCTCGTTCATCGGCGAGAACAACGCCCTGCCCGGCCGGATCGTCGCGCGCGACGACGCCTGGTGCTCCATGGCCCTCGCCGACGGCACGACCCTGCGCGCGCGCTGCGCGCCCGGCCTCGCGCCGGGGGACGCGGCGGTGCTGGCGCTGCGCCCCGAGCGCGTGCTCGTCGGCCCGGAGGCATGGGCCGACAACGCGCTCGAGGCCGAGCTGCTCGAGACGGTCTATTTCGGCGACCACACGCGGCTGAGGCTGCGCGTGGGCGGCCATGACGAGTTCGTCGCGCGGCTCGGCTTCCGCGACGGGCTCGCCCGGCCGCGGCCAGGGGACAGGATCCGGCTGGCCTGGAGCGCGGCGTGCTGCCGCGCGCTTGCGCCCGAGCCGGCGGAGTGAGCGCGACGCACGGGGCGCACGGGGGCGAGATGGTCGGGACGATCGACACGGAAGTGGTGGTGGCGGGCGCGGGACCGGTCGGGCTCGTCGCGGCGCTCGCGCTCGCGCGGGCCGGCGTGGCGGTGGCGCTGCTCGAGAAGCGCGACGCCCTCAACGCGGCCTCCAAGGCCTCCACCTTCCACCCGCCCACGCTGGAGATCCTCGCCGCGCTCGGCGTGCTCGACGAGGTGAGCGCGCAGGGCGAGGTGGTGCGCCGCATCCAGTACCGCACGCCCGACGGGCCCTTCGCCGAGTTCGCGATGTCGGACCTGGCGCCGCGGACGGCCTATCCGTTCCGGCTACACCTCGAGCAGGCGCGCGTCACGCCCGTGATGCTGGCGCGCTTCGCGGCGATGCCCGGCGCGCGCGTGCTGCTCGGCACGGAGTTCGCGGGCGTCGAGCAGCACGCAGACGGCGGCATCGTCGTGCGCGCGCGGCGCGGCGACGACGGCGACGTGGCGATCCGCGCGCGCTACCTGGTCGGCGCGGACGGCGCGCACAGCGCGGTGCGCCGCGCGCTCGGCATCGCCTTCGAGGGCGCGGCCTACCCGCACAAGATCCTGCGGGTGATGACGACGGACGACCTCGACGCGGTGCTGCCCGGCATCGCGCCCGTCACCTACCTGTTCAACGCGCCGCGCTCGATCAGCTTCCTGCGCATGCCCGATTGCTGGCGCATCATCCTGCGCGTGCCCGACAGCGTCGACGACGCGACGGCGATGCGCGACGACTGGCTGGGAGAGCGCCTCGCGGAGGTGCTGCCGTCCTGGACGCGGCTGCCCTCGATCGCCGGCCGCGACGTCTACGGCGTCAGCCGGCGCGTCGCCTCGCGCTACGCCGAGGGCGCCGTGTTCCTTGCCGGCGACAGCGCCCATGTCACCAACACGCGCGGCGGCATGAACATGAACTGCGGCATGCACGACGCCTTCGCGCTCGCCGGCGCGATGGCCGCCGCGCTGCGCGGCGGCGACCCGGCTGGCGTCGCGCGCGCCTCGGACGAGCGCCGCCGCGTCGCCGAGGAGATGCTGATCCCGCGCACGGACCGCGCCGTCGCGGGCGGCGACGCCTGGCTGGAGAAGATCCGCGCCACCGCGGCCTCGCCGGCGGAGGCCTCGGCCTATCTCGCGACCGCCGCCATGCTCGACATGCTCGACCGACCGGGAGCCGCATCATGAGCGCCATCGACGCCGACCTCGCCAACCTCGCGAAGGGGCCGGCGCTGGGCCTCGTCGTGCCGCCGGCCAACCCGACGATCGAGCCGGAGATGGCGCGGCTCGTGCCCTCCGGCGCGCGACTCTTCGCCACGCGGCTGCCCGTCTTCCCGGGCGAGCTCAAGGATCGCAACCGCGCCTATCTCGGCGCCTACGAGGCGGCCTTCGCCGACTTCGGCAGCCTCAGGCTGCAGGCGCACGTGATCGGGCTGACCGGGCCGAGCTATCGCCTCGGGCCGCAGGGCGACGCGGAACTCGTCGCGCGGCTCTCGGCCAGGGCCGGCTGCCCCGTCGCCACCGCGAGCGCCGCCATCGCCGCCGCGCTCGCCGCGCTCGGCGCGAGGCGCATCTGCCTCTTCTCTCCCTACGAGGCGTGGCTCACCGACGAGGCCGCCGCCTACTGGTCCGCGGCCGGCTTCGCGATCGCGCAGACGGTCAAGGTGTCGGAGACGTTCCGCGCCTACGAGCTGACCGCGGAGGAGGTCGAGGCCGCGCTCGGCGGCGTCGACATGAACGGCGCAGACGCGATCGTCATGAGCGGCACCGGCATGATCACGCTGCCCGTCATCGCCGCGCGCGCCGGCGCGGCGGGGCCGCCGCTGCTGTCGTCCAACCTCTGCTGCGCCTGGTGGGCGCTGCGCACGCTGGGCGTCAGGCCGTCCGCCTTCTTCGCGCGCGTCGCGCCGGCATTGGCGCGCGTAGCCGGCTGACAGGCGCGCAAGACGAGGGGCGTCTTTTTCGCTCCAGCACGGGCGGGCTTCCTGACACGGCGCGGGCCGTTTGCGCCGCGCGCAGGCCCGCGCCCTTGTTCGCGCGGCGTTTTCCGGCATGGCCCGCGAAATGCATCTCTTCCTGCAACCCCAGAGGCAGGAGGCTTGCATGAATAAGATCCTTTCCAGGTGCGCGGCCGCGCTGCTCGCCACGACGTCGCTGCCGGCGCTCGCCGCGACGGTCGAGAGCGTATTCATCCTCGGCTCGGGCAACCTGTTCGAGGACTACAGCGGCGAGGTCGTCATGCGGAACGTCGGCACGCCCAGCGCGCCGGTCATGACAGTCGTCACCTCCGGCTCGTTCCTCGTCGGCGACCTGCTCGTGAACAACTTCACGCTCGAGCGCGTCAACTCGACGAACATCGGCGTCGGCTCGCCGATCAACGAGATGACCGGGATCGGCGTGCTGCGGATCACCTCGAAGGTGCCCGAGCCGCCGCCCTTCGGCTCGCCGCCAGGGCTCTACGCGCGCTACGAGCTCGGCCCGGTCGCGCCGGCGGAATTCATCGCCGCCTCGGCACTGGCCTCGGGCACCGCCGGCGTGCCCACCGTGACGGCCGGGACGATGGTCCAGTTCTACGAGGACCCTGCCAAGAACTACACGAGCGCCAGCGCCACGCTTGGCTTCGCGAGCGCCATGGACGGGATCCTGCGCCTCGAGCTCGGCTTCAACGGCAGCGCCGACGAGTTCCGCGTCGAGATCATGCCGGACGACCTCGCGGGCTTCACGACGGGGCTGCGCGGCGTCGATGTCGGCGACTTCTTCTACAACTACTCGATCATCTCCGAGACCTTCATCCATGGCTTCCAGGACCTGCCCGGCCTCGACGTCGAGTTCACGGGATCGGGCAACCTCTACCGCGCGTCGACGGCCAGCCCCTTCCCCATCGAGGACAGCATGACCTTCGGCTTCTTCCCGCGCGAGGTGGCGGTGCCGGAGCCGGCCACGGTCGCGCTGCTCGGCGCTTTCCTGCTAGGACTTGGATGGCGGTCCGGGCGCCGCGCGCACCCCGGCCCCGCGATGCGATGAACATCCCCTTCCCCGGCCGGGCGCCGCGGCCGGGGAAGGCAAGGAGCCGGGATGGCGGACCTGCGGATCGACAACGGCGTCGTCGTGACCATGGATCCCGGGCGACGCGTGATCGAGCGCGGGTCCGTGGCGATCGAGAAGGACCGGATCGTCGCGGTCGGGCCGACCGACCGCGTGGCGCGCAGCCATCCCGCGCGCCGGGTGATTGACGCCTCCCGCAAGGCCGTCATCCCCGGGCTGGTCGACGCGCACGCCCATGCGGGCCACGGCCTGGTCAAGACGATGGGTGGCGGGCGCGGAGACCTCTGGTACGAGGCCTGCCACGCGATCTACACCGGCGCCTCGCCGGAATCCTTCTGGCGCGCGGAGGCGCAGCTCGCGGCGCTGGAGCGCCTGCGCTTCGGCGTCACCACCGGCGTGTCGCTGCTCGGCGGCGGCGACAGCGTGATGCGCAGCGACGAGCCGTCCTATTGCGACGCGCATTGCGACGGCGTGCTCGAGGTGGGCACGCGCAGCGTCGTGGCCGTCGGGCCGACGCGCCCGCCGCATCCCCGGACCTACGCGCGCTGGCGCGGCAGGAAGCAGATCGAGCGCGCGGTCTCCTTCGAGGACCAGCTCGACACGTGCCGCGCGCTGCTGCGGTCCTGGCACCGCAGCCACGGCCGGCGCCTCTCCATCGCCCTGATCACGCCGACGCTGCGCCGCGAGCACCTGCGGTCCATGGATCGCGCCCTGCTCGACGAGGCGATGCGCCAGGCGAAGGCGACGCGCGCCCTGTCGCGCGAGGCCGGCGTCGTCTTCACGCAGGACGGGCACCAGCGCGGCAGCGTCTCCCTCGCCGGCAGGCTGGGCCTGCTCGGGCCGGACGCGCTGCTTTCGCACGCCACCGACCTCACGCGCGCCGAGATCGCGCTCTGCGCCAGCACCGGCACGCGCATCGCGCACAATCCCTCCGCGATCGCGTCGGTATACGGGCGCTGCCCCGCGCCGGAGCTCATCGACGCGGGCGTGACGGTCGCGCTCGGCTCGGACGGCACGGCCCCGGACCGCTCCGCCGACATGTTCCGCCACATGCAGCAATGCATGCACTACCACCGCCGGCATTTCCGCGACGCCTCGCTGATGCCGCCGGGCAAGGTGCTCGAGATGGCGACGATCGACGCGGCGCGCGCGCTCGGCATGGACGACGACATCGGCTCGCTCGAGAAGGGCAAGAAGGCCGACGTCGTGCTCGTGGACCTTGCGAAGCCGCATCTCTACCCGTTCAACATGCCGGTCTTCCGCCTCGCCTGCTTCGCCAACGGCGCCGACGTCGACACGGTCGTCGTCGACGGGCGCGTCGCGCTGGCCGGCGGCAAGCCCGTGTTCGTCGACGCGCGCAAGGTGCTCGACGCGGCGCAGCGCGAGACCGAGCGCATGCTCGACCGCGCCGGGCTGCGCCACCTCCTGCGCGAGCCGCGCGGCATCTGGGGCGCGAGCCGCTACGAGACCGGCCCCGCGTGACGGGGTGCCGCGTCCCGGTCCATGATGGCGACCGGATGCCCACCTGCCCCGCCTGCTCGACCGCCCACGCCACCGGAAGCCGCGTCTGCCCGGCCTGCTTCCAGGCCATCCCCGGCGCGGGCGCATCGCCCTACGACCTCGTCTCCTTCCCGCCCCTCGACGCGGAGGCCTTCGCGCACCTCGCCACCGACATCGCGCGCCGCGCGCCGCTGGCTGGGCCCGTCGCCGTGCTCGCGGAGGCGTTGCTCACCGCCGTCGCGGGCGGCCCGCTCGGCTACCTCGGCGGCCGCAAGCCGTGACGGCGGTATGGACCGCGGCGGCGGCGGCGTGGAAACTTCCCGCATCCAGCCAGAGCCCGCGGAGCGCGACATGACCGGCGAGACCGTGACTTCCCTCGAGATGCTGCGCCGCCTGGTCGCGTTCGACACGACCTCGCGGCTGTCCAACCTCGAGCTCATCGACTACGTGCGGTCCTACCTGGCCGGACACGGCATCGCGTCCGAGCTGGTGCCGAACGAGGACGGCAGGAAGGCGAACCTGATCGCCACGATCGGGCCCGACGCGCCCGGCGGCATCGTGCTGTCCGGCCACACGGACGTCGTGCCCGTCGACGGCCAGCCCTGGGACACCGACCCCTGGACGCTGACCGAGAAGGCCGATGGCAACCTCTATGGCCGCGGCACCTGCGACATGAAGGCATTCTCGGCGGTCGTGCTCGCGCTCGTGCCGCGCTTCCGCGACGCCGGCATGAAGGTGCCCGTCCACCTCGCGCTCAGCTACGACGAGGAGGTCGGCTGCTTCGGCGCCTTCCGCCTTGTCGAGCGGCTGGTCTCGCGCGTGAAGCGGCCGCGCGCCTGCATCGTCGGCGAGCCGACGATGATGGGCGTCGTGAACGCGCAGAACACGGCCGCGTCCTTCCAGACGGTGTTCACCGGGCACGAGGCGCATTCCTCGATGACGCACCTGGGCGTCAGCGCGGTGCATTTCGCGGGCGAGTTCATCCACTGGCTGAACGTCGTGCAGGACGAACTCGCCGCGCGGCCGCGCACCGACATCGACCTCGTGCCGCCCTTCACGACGATCAACGTGGGCATCGTCGCGGGCGGCACGGCGGGCAACATCCTCGCGCGCGAATGCGTCGTCACCTGGGGCTATCGCACCACGCCGGGAGAGGACCAGCCCGCGCTCGAGCGCCGCGCGCGCGCCTGGCTCGACGACGTGCTGCTGCCGCGCATGCGCGCCCGCCACCCGGCCGCGCGCATCGAGACGACGCGGCGCGCCTCCATCCCCGGGCTGATGCCCGACGACAACGAGGAGGCCACGCGCCTCGCCCTCGGCTGGTCCGGCGGCAACCGCACCTACGCGGTGCCCTACGGGACCGAGGCCGGCATCTTCCGCGCCGCGGGCATCCCGACCGTGATCTGCGGGCCGGGCGACATCTCGCAGGCGCACCAGCCCAACGAGTTCCTCGCGAAGTCGCAGCTTGGCGCCTGCGAGGCCTTCATGGAGCGGCTGGTCGACTGGGCGCGCCGCCAGTAGGCGACCGGGGCGGGGGCGCCGCGGCAC
>Ga0068877_10001406_pt1 | contig 19851 bp, 15 predicted proteins | sample NOAtaG_FD_66437 | JGI IMG/M metagenome (GOLD analysis project Ga0068877, IMG submission 66437) | Freshwater lake microbial communities from Lake Erie, under a cyanobacterial bloom - NOAA_Erie_Diel6S_1000h metaG | ecosystem: Environmental > Aquatic > Freshwater > Lake | place: USA: Ohio, Lake... | reverse complement strand
ATCGACATTTCGACTGGAATCCAGAAGACCTACGAAGCGCGACTAGATGAACCCAGGACACTGCGTCTTCGGCTACTGAAAGCTGATCCACTGCCCCACCCCGCTCTCGCCCCTAGTGCTTCCGCCGACGGAAGATTTCTCTTCGACAAACCCTCACCAAATCAGTTGGTCTGGTGGTCTACGGCCGATCCCGGCCAGTCCGACTCTCTAGCGATCGACGAGGTCAGCTATCTGTACCCAAGCGGAACCGGCCGTTGGGTAGCCGTCGGTGATGAGAAGTACCGCCTCCATTCGCTCGTAGATAGGACCAACAAATCCATTGCTTATCGTTTCGACGAAAGTGACGCACGTGCTACCTTCTCGCGGGACGATCGTTTGATGTTCGTTTCGCCTTCAAACCGTATCCTGGAGACACAGAATTGGACCGTCCTGGCCGATCTTTCAGATGGAGTTTGCTCAGCTGCCGCCTTCACGCCCGACAGCGCTTTTCTGGTGCGCGGCGAGGAGGAGTCGCATGATCTGCTGTTCTACTCACTGAAGGAAGGCCGAGATCTCCTCCGAATCAACGTCACTCCACTAACCCCACGCCATCTGCAGTTTACCAACGATGGACGGAAGCTGATCCTGGCGCTCGGATCCCTGGCTATCCAGCGGTTGCAGGTATTCGACTTTCAGCAAATGGCGATCGCCTCCCAGCGACTCTTTCCAGACATTCCCTATATCCCGGAACCAATGCGGAAATCCCTCGCCTCCCCCATCGACGCCCAAACCAGACAACAGCCGCGCCTGCAACGCATCACGATCGAAGACACCACTGAGGAGGACGATGCTAGGAAAGAGCCGATCGATGGCGACCCCGCCGCTCCTCCCCAGTGGTTTGCTCAATTTGGTCAACTTCCCGAACTCGATTTTGAATCGGTTTGGAGCGACATGTTCGAGGAAGTCCGTTCGCAGTGCATCGAACCCGATCGCCGCGCGATCGAAGCGTGGGAGAGCGACCCCACGAAGGATCTGGGGACGATCCAACTGAACCAATTGGCGCAAGGTTTGGCTAATGCGCAGCGTTACGAAGAATCGATCGCCGTCTGCGATCGCTCACTGCTCAAGTTTCATCCTAATTTCAACGCTAGCATGACCAAAGCCTACGCCCTCTGGAAGCTCCAACGCACCACCGAAGCGATCGAATTACTTCAGGAGATGGGGCTGGAGATTCAGGAGTTTCCTTTCGCGAACTACTACAAGTTGGCGATGGAATTCATCCTCCGCAGATCGACCGATCCCTCCCTCGATTCGCAGCAGTTCGTGAGGACTACCTCACCGCATACTAGGCAGCACCCCACCTATCGGCTTTTCCTACTACTAGAAGAAAGCATGCTGGATCCACAGGTCTGCAACCTGAATGACCTCCACGTTGCGCTAGCCGAGGAACTGATCCAACAGAACGATCAGATCCCCGATCACTGGTTCGTCCTGGCGAAGACAAAAGCACGAAAAGACGACATCGAAGGAGCCAAGCAGGCTTTGCAGCGTTTCATCCAGCTCAAGCAACACGCACGCCGCGAACTGATTTCACCGTGATCCACTGGTCGATCGACGTTTCCTGCGGCTCACCGACGACTCCACCACCATCGCCCTCTGGCTCCGGCCACAAACTCACGTGCTGCCGCAATCACTGGATTGACTTGAATCCCGCAACTCCTTTCGAATCTCCATCAGCAATCGCCCTAACCGATTCTCTCCTTTTCCATCGCCACCATCGCCCCAGTAGGGATCCGCAGGCGCATGCTCGACCAGTAGCGCCTCACCGGTCTCCAACAATCGCTGACGCAGATCGGGGTGCTGAGCAAACTTCGCTCGGACGGCCCGATCCATCACTTGGTCTTTGACCCGATACCAGTCCGAACGGACTGGGTGCTGGGCATGACGGCCCATGCGCCAGGCATCGTACGGACGAACCACGCGCCGAATCTCCTCCTGCCACGCCGGATCGTCGGCAAACTTAGAGGCCTGGTAGTAATGTTCGCTGGTCGGCCACTGAATACCATCGATCAAAATCGGATAGGGAGCGAAATTGGAAAGCCATCCATGCTCACTGGTCTTCAAGTGGAACTTGATTGTCTTTGGGTCGCTCATACGATTCGGCTCTCCGACACAAGATAAGAGTAGTTCGTCTACGATCGCTGGATCAAGCCAAGCGGTTTACGGCTTGAAAGACGATGCAAGAACTCCGACTGCCGTGTAGCCAGTCCCCGGCACAGCGGCTCCCGAATCGGTCATCTTTTCTAGTCTCTCACTGCGGCACGGGGGCAAGGAGCGAGAAAACCTGCTGAGGAATGGAGGAAGCTGGAACGCTTTGCAGCGATCGACGATCATCCTTCTCAGTCTGCACTCTCCCTCTCCGTAACGCGGTGCGTCATGCGTCGACGCGTTCCAGTCAGTGCGATCTCGAAAGCGGAACGCGAGGCGCAAACCGGATGAACCCGAATTAAACGGTTGGTTGCAGCAGCGCGGTCAGCGCGGTGCGGGCGGAGGGATCCAGCGACGGCGTCGCGCCGCGACGAGAGGCGACCCAGGCGCCATACCAGTTGGCTACCGCCACGATTGTCGCAGGGCTCCAGCCTCCCACCACCCCCGCCAAAAACGTCGCTGCCGTCGCATCCCCTGCCCCGACCGAATCCGCATCGTCCTGCCGATCCAGGGTGACCGGTGAGCCGCTCCAGTGCACCTGGTGGTCGATCAGTGTGCAGCCCAGGGCACCCCTGGTCAGGAGTAGCGACTTGACTGGCAGTTTCTCCATCATCTGACGCGCTGCTGCCAGCCATGGTCCAGGCAGGCCTTCCGATCGTGCCAGTCCCTCCCTGTCCTCTGGCACGGCGCAATCGAAAACCTGCATCAGCATCCTTAATTCGTCGCTGTTGCATTTCAGCAGCGTGGCGTGCTGGCAACTGAATCGCAAGGTGGGGGTGTCGATGAAGGGAGGTCGCAGGTTGATATCAAGCAATCGGTGGGCGTGCCGTGCCGACTCCAGGAAATGGGAAATCGTCAGGCGACTGGCCGGGTGCCGCTGAGCCAGCGTGCCAAAACAAACCCCAGAACACGACTCGGCTAGGCTCTGTAGCGGGTGGTCCCACACCAGGTGGTCCCATGCAACTCCCTCCACGATCGTGTACGTCGGCTCACCGGCCTCCAACTCCACCCGCACCGTTCCGGTAGGAAGTTCTGGATGGCGTTGCAACCATTCAGTTTCTACTCCATGCGCTGCCAATTGGCGTGCGATCGCGTCGCCCAGGCGGTCGCGGCCAATGGAGCTGACGACGGCGACCGAGGCGTCGGGGAAGCTTTGAAGGGACTGGGCCAGCTGGGTCAACTGCCGAAGGTGGAAAGCCATATTCAGCGGCGCTCCCCCCATCACCTCCTGGTCGCCAAAAAGATCGAACAGCGCCTCCCCCATGCCGACCAGACGGATCTTTTTTTCCACCCCTTCCATCGACCTATCCCTCCGCTTGGGCACCGACTCCGACTCTTGCAATCGTTGTCTGCATCGTATCATGGAGGGAGGATCGTCGAAAGCGAACGCTGGCCCGACGCAGGATCGCCCCCCCTTTGATGCAAACCGAGTCCCATCCATGGTTGAACGGATCTTTCCCCTTTTGCTGCTCTGCATGCAAGCCGCCTCCAGCCTTTGGGCCGAGGAATCGATCTGGTCCGATGGGGCAAGGCCCGAGGATGCAATCGTCCAGCAATCGCTGGCGCGGCAATGGCAGGACGCCTGGGAGGGAATGTCCCCCGAGGCGCGGAGTGGTTTCCAGCATTTGACTAGCTCCCCTTACCTTCCTGCCGACTTCGATCGTTCGACGCTGGAGACCTTGCTGGCTCAGTCCATCAAGCTGCCGCTGGTGGATGCCAACAGCCAAGGGGCATCCCTGGCAGTTCGGGGACTTCGCTTCGGCTTATCAGTCCACCCGCTTCAGCAAGAGCAGCCTCTTCAGTACATCCAAAGCCCCGATGGCCAGATGGTGATGAACTGCTTTGCGTGCCATGGAGGCAACCTCTTTGGCACCTCCTTCCCCGGCTCGCCCAATACGCTCTACGCGCTGGAAACACTGACCGAGCAGGTGCGGCGAGAGAAGCTGCGCGCCGGCAAGCCGCTGACCCACATGGACCTGGGGCTGATGGCCATGCCACTTGGAACAACGGTCGGCAGTAGCAATGCCGTCATGTTCGGCGTGGCACTGATGAATTACCGCAATCCCGACCTGACGATCGAACCGCTGCGGGCTCCCGCCGAGATGCTGCATCACGACATGGATGCCCCTCCCTGGTGGCATTACCGCCGCAAGCAGTACCTCTATATCGATGGCTTTGCAGGCAAAGGGCATCGCGGTCTGATGCAGTTCATGCTAGTCAAGGAGAATGGTCCAAAGCAATTCCAGGATTGGGAATCGGACTTCCGCGATGTCGAAGCGTTCTTGAGTGAACTTCCGGTTCCCAAGTATCCCCTTCCGATCGATGACCAGAAAGCGGCCGCTGGCAAGATCGTCTTTGACGAGCATTGCAGCCGATGCCACGGCACCTATGGTCCCGACGGCAAATACCCGGAGCTGGCCGTATCGCTGGAGGAAGTAGGAACCGACCCGGTGCGCTACGAAGCATTGACCGACAGGCATCGCAAGTCGTATGCAGGCAGTTGGTTTGCGGAGGTGGAGCGGCATCCGACGAAGGTCGAAGTGGAAGGTTATGTGGCACCACCGCTGGATGGGATCTGGGCATCGGCCCCCTACTTCCACAATGGTTCGGTCCCGACACTAGCGCAGGTGATCGACCCCGACAAACGGCCTAAGAAATGGCGACGGAATCGACTGGGGATCGACTTCCTGCAGATCGGTTTGTCGGTCGAAGGGATGGAAGAGGACCAGAAGTCCAAGCCACCCAGGCTGGCCCCGGCTGAAAGACGGTGGATTTTCGATACATCGCGCCCGGGCAAATCGAACCAGGGTCATGACTTCGGAAAAGGACTCACCGACACCCAGGCATCGGACCTTCTGGAGTATCTTAAAACGCTTTGATCGTCCCGAAAGCTCATTTTTCGCAGCGCGGAAAAGGGAGATCCAGCATCGGTTCGAGTGGTCGCTGGGAGGCATCAGCGATACACTGGAACATCCTGCTGCTTCGAATCATCGAATCGGTGCGGCGGTCCGAGTTCTGGATCGAGCGGGTCGTGGCGGTAGGCCACGGTAACTCAGGAAGCAAAACAAAAAAGCCATCCTTCTCGAAGGAGCATACAACGGATGACGACGCAGATTCTTGCCGCCCGCAGTGGGCAGATCACCCCGGAGATGGAATATGTCGCCAATCGGGAACAATTGACTCCCGAGCTGATCCGCGATGAGGTGGCGGCAGGACGGATGGTGATTCCCGCCAACAAGGAACACCTGAAGGGGGTGCTGGAGCCGATGGGGATCGGGATCGCGGCACGCTGCAAGATCAACGCCAATATCGGCAACTCGGCTGTCACCAGCAACGTCACCGAAGAGCTAGAAAAGCTGCACACGGCGGTTCACTTTGGAGCCGATACGGTGATGGACCTTTCGACCGGCAAGGATATCGATGCCATCCGCCGCGAGATCATCGCCAAGTCGCCAGTGCCGATCGGAACCGTGCCGATCTATCAGATGCTGGAACAGCTGGGCGGGTCGATCGAGGATATGAGGCCCCATCACTTTCTCGACATGGTCGAACATCAGGCTAAGCAGGGGGTCGACTACATGACGATCCACTGCGGAGTTCTTCTTGAGCACCTGCACCTGACAGTGCAACGGGTGACAGGGATCGTCAGCCGCGGTGGTTCGTTGATCGCCAAGTGGATGATGGCCCATCAGAAGCAGAATCCGCTATACACCCATTTCGATGACCTATGCGACATCATGCGGAAGTACGATGTCACCTGGAGCCTTGGGGATGGACTGCGGCCAGGATCGCTGGCCGATGCCAGCGATAAGGCGCAGTTCGCCGAGCTGGAGACTCTTGGCGAACTGGTGCAGCGCGGATGGGATCGGGGAACCCAGGTGATGGTCGAAGGGCCTGGTCACATTCCGATGGACGAAGTGGCGATGAATGTCCACAAACAGATCGAAGTCTGCCATGGAGCTCCGTTCTACGTCCTCGGCCCCCTGGTAACCGACATTGCCCCTGGCTACGACCATATCACCAGCGCCATCGGCGCAGCGCTGGCCGGATGGGCGGGAGCTGCGATGCTCTGCTACGTCACTCCCAAGGAACACCTGGGACTACCGAATCGAGAAGATGTCAAGCAAGGGGTGATCGCCTACAAGATCGCTGCGCACTCTGCCGATGTCGCCAGGAAGCGCCCCGGATCGCGAGACCGCGACGATGCCCTGTCGCGTGCGAGATTCGCGTTCGATTGGAACGAACAGTTCCGATTGTCGCTGGATCCGGAGACAGCCAAGGCGTATCACGACGAGACATTGCCGCAGGAGACCTTCAAGCAGGCTCATTTCTGCAGCATGTGCGGTCCCAAATATTGCTCGATGAAAATCACCGAAGAGATCCGCAAGATGACTCCGCCAGCCAAGCTGGTGGAAATGCCATCCTGAACGAACGGAGGGGGACAGTTCCTTCGCGTCCCCTTTTTCATGGCCCATCCGGCTTTATCGTGGGTCGCGATCGCTTCACTGCCGCGACTCAAGAAATGCCGGTGGCCACAGCACCCAGTCACCCTCCCTCAGGGAGGGTGAGATCCATCGCAAGCATTGTATCCGTAGCCCTTGACCCTATGACTTCATCCCGCCTACTCCGGTCGGCCGGACGGATACGCACCACAGAATTGCCGGATGGACCTTTTTCATCGGCCACCGTATCTGGTTCCTCAGCCCGTCGCTTTGGCGATGGGCCATCTGGCATCGGGTCCCAAGCAAGGGGAATCCCAAAACGCAAGCCTTCCAGCAGTCCATCTTCCTGGTAAGGCGAAGTTCGTCAGTTGGATCAGCACTTCTTGAGAAGGCGGAAGGGCACTGGGACTGTGGATGCCCCCCTCTGCGAATCGGTTCGGCAGCCTGCAAGCCGGTAGAGGTCGCATTTCGGGTACGGAAGTTGCCAGCGAGCAGTGCGGGAAAAGTGGTACACTGCCAAGGTCTCGTTGGACTTGCTGATCCTTCCGAACTCATCGGCTGGCGTGGACCAGAGGTATCCTGCGAGTCTCCTTCCGTCGGCCTTGGTCGGTTTGCTTCAGGAGTTCGCCACGTATGGACGCATCGACGGAAGAGACATCCCCTGCTCAACGCCCCAGCCTGTGGGTCGATCGTTCGTTCTGGGGGATGTTCTGGACGCAGTTTCTAGGAGCGTTCAACGACAATCTCTACAAGCAGATGGTACTGCTACTGGCGCTTCCAGTGGCGGCTGGCGCAGCGGGGCTGGACAAGGCGGAAAGCGATCTTCAGGGATGGGCGACGTTCGTTTTTGCTCTCCCGTTTGTCCTCTTCAGCGGCTGGACCGGCTACCTTTCCGATCGTTTCAGCAAAACCCCCATCATCGTCGGATCCAAGATCGCCGAAATCGTCATCATGCTAATGGCGTGTGTCGCCTTTCTAGCCTATGGAAAACTGGGAATGGCCGGAACCTGGACCGTGCTTTTCCTGATGGCGATGCAGAGCACCTTCTTCGGGCCGGGCAAGTATGGCATCCTGCCCGAGCTGTTTGACTCCAAAGATCTTCCGCGAGCCAATGGGCTGATGCTGATGGGGACCTTCCTCGCCGTCATCTTCGGTGTGGTCTTCGCTGGACAGCTTTTCGATTCCTTGGTGAGCGAAGTGGATGGCAAGCGACAGATTGGAAATCTTTGGATCGGCTCGCTAGTCTGCACAGGAATTGCGATCCTCGGAACGCTTACCAGCTTGCTGGTTCGAAAAGCTCCCGTGGCGCAACCGAATTTGAAATGGAGCTGGGATTCGGCTTGGCTGAGCCACTCGATGCGCGACCTGTTGCTGGCCGATCGCGGCCTGCTAATGGCGCTGATCGCCTCCTGCGTCTTCTGGATGGTCTCGGCCATGGCGATGCCGACGATCAATCGCTTGGGGACCGAAAGTCTGGGGCTCAACAAAGCGCAGACCGGTATCCTCGTTGGGATGATTGCCATCGGCATCATGCTGGGCGGTCCACTGGGTGGGTGGCTATGCCGAAGATTCTCCAGTAGAGCGATTGTCACCACCGGTCTTTGGGGAATTGTGATCTGCCTGACACTGCTGTCGCTATGGAAAGCTGGCGGAGCGCCGCTGTGGTCGTCCGCCACCAACCACGGCATCCTGATCGCGCTGGGGATCACAGCCGCCATCTACTCGATCCCGATCCAAGTCTACATGCAGGACCGCCCCCCAATGGCACTCAAGGGCCGAATGGTGGCGACGATGAATCAGGCCAACTTCCTTGGGATGTTGTTGGCCGGTCCACTTTACCAGCTCTTCGAATCGATCTCTCAAGCGATGCGATGGCCGATCCAGAGCGTCTTTGGGATGATCGCGCTACTGGTGTTGCCCCTAGCACTCTTCTATCGACTGGATGAGCGTCCGGCCCCAAGCCAGATATCGAGTTCGATCGAACCGTGACTTGTGCCAGCCGACAAGCTCACCTCCCCCATCTGGCTCGCACCTCCGGCAGGGGATAATCGAGCAGATCGGGACGATCCTCGAGGTTGAAGATTTCCCAAAGTCTCTGGTAGCCTGCGGTGACCAGCGCGGAACGCTGAGCGAAAAAGCTGGGGTCCAGCTCGCTGCGCCCACCCGGCCCCAGATGCTGAACCGGGGGCTGGAACCTAGCGTCGTCGATAAACTGCGAGAGCGCCGAATTGCATCTCAGATGGCATTCCGGAGTGGTATGCAGCGTTTCAGGATCGATCCATCCTAAGACCAGCATCAAGTAAAGACTGCTCTCGAAGATCTCCTCCACTTCCTCGCGACAGACTTGGCAGAGGTATCCTTCATCGCATCGGGCCATCGAAGTTCTTTCCAATTCGTTGATGCTGGATGGATGATGGCTATTGCCTAGCCCCAGCCCGGTAGCAAGTTGGGTGTGTGAGCCGGTCGTCGAACGAAGTTCATTATGGCGCTAGTTAAGTCAAGGCGACACTCCGGCTCATCACGGAAGCGACTCGACCGCGAACACACCAGAACTCAACGCCTGCGGAAGATGGTGTTTGTCGAGTACGAGAAGTAATGCAAAGACCGGCTGATCGCATGCGGCGAGTCAGCCGGCAAGTGGGAGCGACAGAAGTTGGGTGGAGGGGATCCTTGTTGGTCGCCAGTTGCCGGGGTCATGAGAGGCCCAGGACATCGTTCATCGAGTAGAGTCCTGCGGGTTTGCCGACAAGGTACTTGGCGGCCGCCAGGGCGCCGGCGGCGTAGCAGTCGCGATTGCTGGCCGCCACGCGCAGTTCGATCAGCTCCCCAAGCATGCCGAAAAGGATCGTGTGCTGGCCGGGGTCATCACCTGCGCGCACGGCATGATAACCGATCGAATTTTCTGGGCGTGCACCGACCTGACCGACACGACCATGTTCGGCTCGATCAAGCCCCATTTCGTTGGCGATCAGTTTGCCAAACTGAAGTGCGGTGCCGCTGGGGCTGTCTTCTTTGTACCGATGATGGCGCTCGATAATCTCCACATCAACACCTCCAGGAACACCGCGTAGGGCGCGAGCCGCCTGCTTGGCCAAATTCATCGTCAGATTGACCGCCAGGCTCATGTTGGGAGCATGGCAGACGGCGATTTCTTTGGAGGCCTGTTGAATCGCCGTCATCGTTCCTGGCTCCAGGCCGGTGGTAGCGACGACAATCGGGATCCGATGCGCCAAGGCATTCTGGACTGCTGAGTCGCAGGCATGGGGGGTGGAAAAGTCGATGACCACATCCAGTCCCTGCGGCCACTGGCTTGCCAACTGAACTCCGATGGGATCGATCCCTGCCAGGGAGCCGGCATCTTGGCCGATCCAAGGCGCTTCCGGCCGGTCGATCGCGGCGGCGATTTTAAGCATCGCGTCTTTGGCTCCTAAAGCCACCAGACGTCGCCCCATCCTCCCTGCAGCTCCGTGAATTGCCAGTGCGATCGGTTGTGCCATGCTTTCAGCTCTCCCTTGCATCCGTTGGGTATGACTCAGGTGTAAAGTTTCAAAGTCCGAATGATCGAATCAAGATCGTTGGGGACGGCGATCGAGCGATTGGCGTAGGAGGCGCGTGAGACGCCACGGCTGCCGAGCACCTCGTTGAATTTCGCTTGGTCGGTGGTGTGGTACGCAACCGTAGCGGTCGGATCTTTCAGTTGATGGCCCGTCAGAATACAAACGACACGATCGGAAGGGGCGATGATCCCTTCCTGCCGCAGCAACCTAGCACCCGCAACGCTCGCCGCACTGGCTGGCTCACACCCAATCCCCCCGGCACCAACTTTCGCTTTGGCATCGAGGATCTCTTGATCGCTGACACGGCGGACCACGCCGTCGCACACCTCCAGAGCGCGAAGGCACTTGGCGAGATTGACCGGTCGATGGATTTCGATGGCACTGGCGATCGTGTCGGCCTTCGCTCCCTTCGCATCCAGTTCGTCGTAGTAGTGGCAGGCGATCTCCAGCGATGGCGCACCTCCATTCCACTTCAGCCCTCGATGCTCCACCAGTTCAAAGAGCGTATCGGCTCCCGAGGCATTGATCACCGCAAGACGCGGCATTCGATCGATGAGCCCCAGCTGCTTCAGTTCCAGGAATGCCTTTCCGAAAGAACTACTGTTTCCCAGATTGCCACCCGGCACGACGATCCAATCAGGGATTTCCCACCGCAGCGCCTCCAGGACGCGGAACATGATGGTCTTCTGTCCTTCCAGTCGGAAGGGATTGACACTGTTGACCAAATAGATTCCCAGTTCCCTGGCCACCTCCTGGACCCGCCCCATCGCGTCGTCGAAATCGCCAGCGATCTGGATGGTCAGCGCGCCGTACTCGAGCGCCTGCGAAAGCTTGCCGTAGGAGATCTTCCCGCTACCGATGAAGATGATGGCGCGCATCCGCTGGGTCACCGAGCTGTACATGGCCAGCGAGGCGCTGGTGTTCCCGGTCGATGCGCAGGCAGCTCGCTTGGCCCCCACCAAGTTGGCGTGCGTGAACGCCGCGCACATGCCGTTGTCCTTGAAAGAGCCCGAAGGGTTCATCCCCTCGTATTGCAAATAGCAGCATCCCGCGTCGACTCCAATGTAGGGAGCCACCGTGTCGGCACGCTGCAGTAAAGTCTGTCCCTCGCCAGCTGTCACCACCATTTCGGGCGGAGCGAAAGCCAGCAATTCATAAAATCTCCAAACGCCGCTGAATCTTAATGGGTCCCACCGACGCGTCCAATGCGCCTCCAATTCCCGGAGCGATCGGGGCACTGGAAGGCGGTTCCAGTCGTAGGAAATATCCAACAAGGCCCCGCAGGCTGGGCATTTGGTCAGCACCTGACTTACGTCGTAAGTCGATGCGCAGCAAGGATTTAGGCATTTCTGAAAGACGGCGTCCGAGGGATGGCCGGCGGAGCTGTTTCCCATGCGGTCACTGGTCATAACGATCGCTTGCAAAAATCTCAAGGTTGGGGCCGATCAACCCATTGTACGCCGGTTGTTGGGGCTGTCTGCTACCCAAGGCCTTTGCAGACCGCCTGCATGTGCATTGACCCTTTCGGAGGATGCACCTACATTTCTCTTCCGAGAAACCTTCGGATTGCAGACTTTCGGTCGGCCGTCAAGGGGTTCCTCGCCTACCAGCCAAACTCTCTGGTCGTTTTGCCGTTATCCGTAGCGGGATGGTAACGGTCGTTCCAGGGAATGGAGGGAAGGTGCCAAGCGAAGCCACGAAGGCGATGAACGTTTTAGCGCGGTGGAGCGGGTTGGGATGCTTTGACCCGCTCCTTCGCTGGGAGTATTCCTCAGCGGCCGCATCAAGGAGGAGGAAGACCGAGCCTGATCCAAACTCAATTCACCTCTCGGAATTGCTCATGGATCCCGCTGGCCTTCTCAGGTCGGCAAATTGAAGTGACATCCGTGTGCCTTGAATCCGCGATATCCACGCTTTCATGTGAGGTTCCATCAGTGGCCAACAGCAAGAAAAAGCAGCCGGGCATGACCAAAGAGGATCTGGCCAAGTTTCGCAAACTTCTGATTGAACTGAAAGCCCGATTGACGGGCGACGTAACGATGATGGCGATGGAAGCGCTCAACAGCAGCAGCAGCTCGGGCGCACCAACCCACATGGCCGATCTGGGTACCGACGCTTACGAACAGGAATTTACCCTCAATCTGATGGCCAACGAAGGGGATCGCCTGGAACAGGTCCAGGCTGCTCTTGAACGAATCGCTGACGGTTCCTATGGTACCTGCCTGGAATGCGAAGGACGCATCCCCAAGGCAAGGCTCGAGGTGATTCCGGAAACACCCTACTGTGTCAAATGCGCCAGTCAGCCGCGACCCCGCGAGTAGCCGTTCGGTAGATCGAAACGATTCCTCGGTCCGCTCGCAGAGCGCCCAAATCCCTACCGGTCGGCTTGCCGCTTACGCCAGCCTGGCTGTCGTGGGAGCGGCCATCGACCTGTTCAGCAAGCAGGTCGTTTTTCAGTCGATGGGGCTACCCGGACAGCGCAACCCATGGTGGCTCTGGGAGCCATTCATCGGCATCGAGACCGCTGTGAATATCGGTGCCCTGTTCGGCATGGGGGCAGGCTTTGGACTCTTCTTCGCAGCCTTCTCTCTGGTCGCTCTGGTGGCCATCCTGCTTTGGTTGGTTCGCTATCAGGGACTTCAGTCCTGGTGGATCACCATCGCTCTGGGGCTGATCACCGGAGGCATCCTTGGAAATCTCTACGATCGCCTCGGGCTTTGGTATGAACCCGGCATGCCCATCGCATGGAAATCTGCGGTGAGAGACTGGATTCTACTTCGGTATGGACAATTCACCTGGCCGAACTTCAACATCGCCGACAGCCTGCTGGTGGTAGGCACCGGCATGCTGCTGTGGTCAGGTTTCCGCGAGCGGGAAACTACCAATTCTCCAGCAAGTTGACCCCGCTACGACCTAGTTCCTAAACCGTAGGGCTAGTAGCGAACTGGCTCGTTGGATGTGTGCGCCGGGGCCTCCAATGGAGTTGCTGGATAACGAGTTAGTATCGGCCTTGGGTTCTACGAAGAGCCGCGCAAGACTCGTAGTCCCTTAGGGTGTGTGAGCCGGGCCGAGGACGTTGGACTACAGTGTGGTAAAAACTGCCCCGCGAACACACCAGGGGTTGGTAACGGGATTGAGACTTTGGTTCTGGTGTGTTCCGCGGCGGGTGACTTGCGCGCTGCACTGGTGACATCCAGGCCGCGTCACACACCCTACGAAGAGGCGTGGCATGCCGCGTCACACACCCTACGAAGAGGCGTGGCAGGCCGCGTCACACACCCTACAGTTGAATGAGTACCGCCAAGAAAGGGCTCGTCCATCTCCGCTACGATCACAGGCCATCCAACCTGCGCTGCGCCGATCGACCTTCTCTAGGGCGCGCCCCCAGGCTGGCTTTCCGGTGTGACTTCAGGCAGTTGCCCCTCCCGCACAGCTTCGATTGGCATCGCCAACAGCTTTCGGAGTTTGGCGCGACACTTCGGATCATGCCCCTGAAGGATCAACGTTCCTGGTTCCAGACGCAGTCCTGAGCGGGGGTTCTCATGCGGCTTGCGGTCATCCTGCCACTGGGTCACCTGAACTCCTTCGACCCAAGTCGCAAACCGATTGCCATCCGCTACCAGGGTTAAATGGGTCCACTGCCCTGTCTCGGACAATGCCGCGCGGGCTTCCTGGCGGCGGAAGATACCACCCATGCCGCCATCCAAAGGATGCAAGCGATCGGGGTCAAAACCGGTGTGGAGCTGCATTTCATAGCCGTTCATCACATCGCCGGGAATGCTTCGAAAGAAGATGCCGGAATTGGTTTCGTCATTCTCTGTCAATACTTCTGCCTGAAGGCAAAAGTCGCCAAATGGTTGCAACAGTTCCAGCTGCCCCTTCCCCCCCTCGATCGACAGCTGCCCTGATTCCTCCAATCGAAAATCGGCATCTCCCTTATGCTCCTGACTCCACCCATTCCACTGATCATCGGGCATCAGCTTCTGAAGCAGTAGCGGGCGGATCCGAAGATTTCTAAACGCCACCGCTCCTTCGCGGAACTGCAGCCCAATCCTACCAGTGGTTCGGTCTTCAAGCTGTGTATCGACCACCGAACGTCCATCGAACCAGACCTGCATGTGCGGGCCATCGGCCAGGACATGCAGCGTGTGCCACTGGTCTGGCGGATTTTCTCCCAGTGCCTCCGGTTCCACCCGCACTCGCTCCACCAACGATCCTGTGGGGAATGGATTGTCGGAAGGCGCGATATTCAGTTCGATGCAATCGGCGGCAGGCGACGTAGGCTGCGCCTCGGTCCGCAGGAATATCCCGCTATTGGTCCGCTCCGTGGCACGGAATTCCACCATCAACTCATAATCGCTCCATCGCACCTGCGACATGAGGAAACCCGGTTCACCTTCGTCGGCCACCAATTCCCCATCCTCGACGCGCCAGTTGGCCTTGCCATCGCTCTCCCATCCAAACAGCGATTGACCGTCGAACAGGCGAATCCAACCCTGGTCCAACTCCTCCACCGGAAGACGCATCTCCAGAAGCCCCTGCCAATCGACTGCAGGAGCTAGAGATTCTTTGGCCTCCGATCCTATGGCTGTGGCGTCGATCTTCGCGGAGGACACCCCCGTCGCTTCTGCAGAAATTCTTTCCTCAGAAATCCCCTCTGCCGACTTCATCGCCGCAGGTTCCCCCGCAGACTTCACCTCCGCAGCAACCGAGGGGACCGGTGCGGTGCTGGCCGAAGATCCTCCGCGACTTGAAGACCCTGAGTTGGCCGAAAGCGCTGGGCTGGGACTTGGGGCCGATGGGCTGGGAGCTGTCGGTTGCGGGGTGCATCCCGCAAGGACGACGGCGGCCAGAATAAGTTTGCCAGCTGACCATTTCATCCGACGGAATCCTTGAAAAGGAAAGATCGCTTACTTCGCAGTTCGCGGATGCAACGACAGCCACGCATCCAAAAGCCAGGGGTTTTCGAAAGTCTTCGGAAACCTTCCATCCAACGGGCTGATCCACGCCCGGGCCATTTCGGCCTCTTCGACCACATCCAACTGAAGCTGATTATAGGCGGACAGCCAGGGGTCGATCGAGACGCCTTCTGGGCCCACTGCGAGTTGGCTAGAGAGAGCCTGTCCATTCAGTTGCAAAGCAAGCAGACGGATCTGGGGTTGGAGGACCAGATGGAGTCGAATCGACTCCAAGCAATCCATTCCGTCGGTTTGGTGAAACGCCCGGAATAACCGAACTTGGTCCTGGTTGCGTTGCCAGTCCCAAGGGCCTCTTAGCCGGATGCGATGGACCATTGGCCCCCCCTGCCAGCCATCTGTTGACAACCGGTTCATCCCACGGTTTCGAACAGATTCACCGATTCGCCGCGAACCCGCTGCATCATGAATCGATCGGCGATCCGCAGCATAGTGCTGTCGAGTCCCCGAGCGCCGGGGAAAATGGCAGGGTAAGCATTCAGATGGGCCATCTGAGCGAATCGCAGGAACTCGATTGCCTCCGAGGTCATTTCAGACGATTCGGACTGCCCATGCATCGAAACGATCGGAAGCTTTCGCACCGCCTCCCATTGCGTCAGCATTCTGGGAAGCCGGGGAATACTCCCTTCGATCGCGATCACCCCTGCAAATTGCTGCGGATACCGCAGGCCAATCGCCTGAGCCATCGTGGCACCACTGCCATAGCCAGCCAGGAAGATTGCCCGTCCATTGAGCTGCACTCGGGCCTTCAGGCCGTCGATCGCCTCAAACAGCATCTCTTCCACCTGCGACACGCCCGTCTCAGTGACCTGCCAACCGAAAAGATTGCGGTGCGGATGATCGCGACGATTGCCCCGAAGAGCCATCGCCACATAGTTTCTCAAACTCAAACTACTGGCGACGCCATCCAGTTCCCATTCACTGCTGGCGCACGAATGGAACCAGATCACCAGGGGATAGGCATAGTTCGGCTCATATCCCTCGGGCATGAAGATTTTGCCCGGGCTACCCAAATCCAGTGGCCGTGGATCAAGACGAGCGGTATCACCAACCATTCGTCGCCGCGCTGCGGCTGCGCAGGCCGTCGCTGCCTGTGAGGAAGAAAACGACGAAGGCCCGCTGCCATCAAAGCGATTCATGCGACTTCCATCCGATTCGATAAGAGGGAGTTCTCGGAATGCTGATAAGAACCATGTCGCCTGTGCGTGCCAAGGAGTATCCAAGCTTGGTGATCATCCACCAAGATCGCTTCCTTCCAACACTCCAGGCCGCCTCCCTGACATCACTCTCCCAATCATCCCCTACCGACGCCTCGGCATCGATTGCAACGATCAGGAAAGCACCAGCGCGAATCCCTGCGACTGGTTGTATAGACCATCTCTCTCGCGAGTAGGACGGGAAGTCCCAGGAGCCATCGAGTCGCCTTGCATCGATCGCTCACGTATCGCACTGCTCGGGTTTTAGACGTTTTCTAAGCAGTATGTCAACCCGACAGGAACGAGAAAACACGCATCCTATCGACGAAGCTTTCCTAGATTGCTGACGCTAGTATTCGCCGCGCGGAAAATATCCAAGCGGCGGGGAATCTACGGGGAGGGACTTGATCCAGCTCCCCAAACGTCATGCACGGCTGCCAGAAGCTTTCTGGTTGTCTTTTTGGCCTTCTTCTCGGGCAGCTTTCGGGCTCGGGGAAGGTCAAGCCGACTGAAGCAATTGACCCATGGTGGCCACTAGGCTCTTGACCGCATCGACGCTTTTCGCGAAGTCGGCCTTTTCCGAGTCGGTCAGCTGGAGTTCGATGATTTTTTCAACCCCCTTGCTGCCCAGAATGACCGGCACACCAACGTAGTACCCACCCACGCCATATTCTTTATCGCAGTAGACGGCACACGGAATCAAACGCTTCTTGTCGCGGACGATCGCCTCAACCATTTGAGCGGTGGCAGCTGCTGGGGCGTAGTAGGCGCTACCGGTTTTGAGCAGCGAGACGATTTCGGCACCACCAACTCGCGTCCGCTGGACGATCTCCTCCAGTCGCTCTGCAGAGATCAGTTGGCTGACCGGAATACCGCCAACACTGGTGCAGCTGGGCACTGGCACCATGGTGTCGCCGTGCCCACCCAGCAGCATGGCGGAAATATCCTCGACACTGACCCCAAGCTCCATCGCCAGGAAGGTTCGATAGCGTGCCGTATCGAGCACCCCGGCCTGCCCGATGACTCGGTGGGAAGGAAAGCCTGTGACCTGGAACGCCCGCTGCACCATGGCATCCAGCGGGTTGCTGACGACGATCACCACCGCATTGGGGCTGGATTTCTTGATTTCCTCGGAAACACTGCTGACGATCTTCGCATTGGTGCTCAACAGATCATCGCGGCTCATCCCCGGCTTGCGCGCGATTCCCGCAGTGACCACCACCACATCGCTTCCAGCGGTATCTTCGTAGCTGGTGGTGCCGATGACGTTGCTGTCAAAGCCCATGATTGGGGAGCTTTGCATCAGGTCGAGCGCTTTTCCCTTCGGCATTTGCTCGGTGGCGGGCACGTCCAGCAGCACGATGTCCCCAAGTTCGGCCGCCGCGCACCAATGCGCGCAGGTGGCTCCCACGTTCCCTGCCCCGATGATCGAAATCTTCGCTCTGCGCATGCTTCCGCTCTCCCGCGTTTTGTTCCTGGATATCCCATTCGATTCAGGCCATCGCCAGTCACAACCTGACAGACGCTAGGCCGTAGCAACTCATCATACCCAATCCCGCTGGATCGCGAATCGGGGGAGCTGACGACAGGCAATGAGATAACGAGGGATGGACCTGATGAGTCGCTGCAGCGGTTCATCCATCACGCTAAATGCGATGGCCGGAATCTCGGTCCGCCAACTCCCTTCCTTTGGCGCGAAGCTTCCGTCGCGCTACCGCATCGCGACGGATCCACCACCAAGCCAACCCCGCAATGCCGGCCATACCCCAGAACCAGATCGAGCTCCCTTGATCGATCGCACGGCGCACCTGGCTAACCGACAGCGGTGGCACCACGGTCCACCGAGCCACCGCGATCAGAGGTGCGAGCTGGGCTCCCGTCGCATCGTCGGGACGGTCGATCGAGCGGTTGGCGATGCGCTGGCTTCGATAGGCCCACATCCGGTAGTGCAGACCTTCCACCTCCACCTGCCCGCGCAGTGCGATCTGCGCGGTCTGGGTCTCCTCCATCACCTCCCCTTCGGCCAGTAGTTCCCCAGGCAACTTTCTGGCAAGCAGCGTTACCGGAAACTCCCCTTCAAATCGAATTGGTTCACCGGCCTGCGACGATGGACGATAATCGATCCGGGTCCCTTGCAAATCCCCCATCCCATCGACTTCGTAGTAATGATCTGCCCCCAACCACTGCCGCTCGGCTGGATCCACCACATCGATCCGGGCTGCACGCAGCAATCGCACCGAGATGGCGACCGGCTGCAGCATCGAACCAGGGGGATCTCGTAGCAACTGAGCCAACGTACGGTGAGCCTCTGGAACCCCACGCGATTTCTCCGCGCCAGTGCCGGGGACCCATGCCGATGTCTCAGCCTCTCCCCCAGCACCGGTCGCCTTCTCCGTCCCAGTCAACGGCTCCGTCACCATCCGCAACAGCGGCATCAACGCCTCCCCATCAGCTCGCTGAATCGGCTTCCCCTGCAGTCGCTCCAGGGTATCGATCTGAGCTAGGTTCCATCCCTGCGATCCTAGGTACCGATAGGTAGCTGGCAGTGCGTCGACGCCGCCAGGAAGTGACGTGTCCCAGCCGTCCCAGGACCAATCGATACGACTGGCAATGGCCAGGCCCTGCGTTCGATCCGCCGGTATCTTCGGTGCATCGATCGCCAGCCAAAGAGCCGCCACCGACACGGGCTGGTCGATCCGGGCGGAGGAGAGCCACAGCCGGGGGATCTGTCGGCAGTAGATCCAGCAACCGGTTGCTCCCTTCCCCCCGAATCCTCCCTCTGGCGACTTCTCATCCACCACGCCAGCGGGAAGATCTGATCTACCTGATGGGGGACCATCTGCCGTACTTGCCAGGGCAGGCTCCCACCAGAACCGATAGCATCGATCTCCGCCAAACCACTCGGCCTCCTCTCCGGTGACTGTCAGCTGCTGCCACAGCTTGGCCGTTCCCACCATCGATCGCAGCGGTACATTCCATCGCTCCGCCAGCCTCGGCTGCTCGGCCCATTCCCGCACCAAGTCCGATTGACGATCCATCTGGTGGATCATCGCCAGGAGCGACGAAGGAGCCGACTGGGAAAAGGTCGTCCCCTCGTCATCTGCAGATGGCTCATCTGCCTCAAGCTTGCTGTACCACCCGCTAGCCGTCGTCACCTCGCCTCGCAGCTGATCCATCAGCGGTCCCAACACGCCACCCAGCGTCCGCAATGCAGCCAGCTCCCTCCCCGGTGGCTTCCACTGGGGCCAGGGCAACGATTGATTCGGCGCGATGGATGCGATGCCCGGTAACGGCCCGGTTGCGATCGAGGCGGATTCTGGGTCGATGCGCCGCGCGATCAATACCGGGACCACATCGACCCCTCGTTTCGATCGATAGGCTAAACGCTTCAGGTAAAAGGCCTCGATCCTGCAGGCGACTGCCTGCATCGCATCCTGTGTCTCCGGGAAGCTGGGATTGGAGTGGCGAGCGGCCAACCAGACCGGTTCGGGAA
>Ga0068877_10001400_pt1 | contig 19875 bp, 29 predicted proteins | sample NOAtaG_FD_66437 | JGI IMG/M metagenome (GOLD analysis project Ga0068877, IMG submission 66437) | Freshwater lake microbial communities from Lake Erie, under a cyanobacterial bloom - NOAA_Erie_Diel6S_1000h metaG | ecosystem: Environmental > Aquatic > Freshwater > Lake | place: USA: Ohio, Lake... | reverse complement strand
GTTCCACTCGCAACCGCCATATTCAAAGTATTCGGATTTGACCTTGCCCGTTTGCCCGGTTACTTTGGTTACTATCCTATCGAGAAAGTCGTAGATGTAAACTCCCCGGCAGAAGGAAGCGGCACCTTTGTTAAATTCCTCCCAGTTCAGGTAGTTTTCATCGGGATAAATAAAGCCAACTACAACCGGGCCTTGAATCGAAGTTGATAAATAATGCAGAACCTGAAATGACTCATTTGGTCCTAATGTAAGAATGTAGTCTGTGATTGTGGCTTCAAGGACTACATTGCTATTATTAGGAAGAAATTGAGAAGCTACATAATCATCTGGTCCGGTGCTACCATCAGCCAAATAAATCTGAAATTTTATGGAAACAGTTATTCCTTGGCCAGAACTAAATTTGTCGGTAATACATTTTAGTTTTCCGTTTAGTATAAAAGTCCGGGTAAATGATGTATTGTTTTTAAAGATAACATTTGTGCCGGAAAAAGCTAAGCCAATAACATCAAATGAACTGCCAAATGGCCCTTTAAAGTCACTATTCTGCCAGTACAAAGGCCAAACATGGTCGGCTGAGCTTGTGTCTGTGGCAGTTGCTGATAACTGCCCGCAAAAACCCTTAATGTACAACTCCTGCGAATGCAGCGTAACCTGACCCAAATTAAACGGCCCGACATCAGTGCCATCCAACGCATCTTCATTCAGCAAGTCCAATTCGACATCCTGATTCCTGAGAAATGACTCCCGCCATTCGTCTTCAATTATGCTGACTTTCACCCCGTCTGAGCAACCGTCGCAGACCTCGGTTTCTTCATAAGTTGTAAAATCAATAAGCCCGTTAAACTGCCATTGGGTGCCTTCAAAAACGAAGTCGGATTCAATGCGGACATCGACTGAGCCGTTGATAAATTCATTGACAAAGGCAAGGCGAAGGATCCCGGCACCATTGGCCATCTGGGGCATCCGGTCTTGGTCTCCGGTAAAAGTTAGCCCGGTGGTAAACGATTGGTCAATACCATGCGATTCCATCCGCTTAATGGCGAAAATCACTTGGTCCCAACCGACCGGCTCATCAACTTGCTGATTGTTTAGGAAAAACCTGTAATTCATAGTCATAGGTTTGCGCCTCGTTTTTTGTTGAGGATTTTCGTAGTCCTATTTCCCTTAGTAACATAACGCTCCAATCCTCTTTCGGATATTTCCAAAGACTGAACTGGAATTGCTTTGATTGCCTGTGCAATCGGGGCTGTGTCGATTGCCGTCCATTGGTTTTGCCGATTCAGGAAAGTTGAATTGCCCTGCAACAACTCCCTTGTCTTCGGGGCGGTGATTACATCTGAACCTTTGGGCAGGTAGGTCATTGTGGCCTTGTCAGGGGTCAGGAATAGGCCTTTGTCGGTCCTTACCAACTCACGGCCTTGCTCACCAACAATGGCCGGACCGCCTTCAAAGTTTTCCACCCCTTTTGCAAATTCTGGTACTGGTTGGGCAAGGATGAAGCCAATCTGCAAGGCAGCAGATGCAGCGGCAATAGTGGCAAGCGGTGCCGTTACAACTCCGGCGGCATACTTGGCAATTATCGGGGCTGTGTTGAATATCACATTGGCAATGGCCTGCATTTGGTCAGCTTTGAATTGCTTAATCCGGGCTTCCTTTTCCGCTGCCCGCCTCTTTTCCTCAATCTCGGTAATTTTCTGCTGATTGCCGTCTGCCAGTCTGATTTCCTCATCGAATTGCCGCTGCTTTCGTGCAAGTTCATTGGCCGCATATTGGGATTGCAGGTTGAAGATTGAGTTTACCGTCATTTGGGCCATCTCGATAGTCATCCTTTCGGCCTCCTTGCGCATTTCAATTTCTTTCTGAATTTGCTCATATTGCTTGGCCTCAAATCGGTCTGTTGATTTTTTCAATTCGTCATTTTGCTCGTTGTTTCTTTTTACAACACCATCCATTGCCCTTTTTCGAATATCGGCAATTTCTTTTTCAGTCTTTTCGATTTGCTTTTTTCGCTCATCATCAGACTCTTTTTGAATTTTGGCCTCCATTTCCTTCATATCGCTTGCAGCCTTTTCTTTTTTCAGGCGGGTCAGCTCAATCTCGTCATCAGTTACCGCAAGTCCTTTTCTTTTATACTCAATCTGCAATTTGTAAAGGGCATCAAAGTAGGCCACATCAGCGCCAATTATTCCAACTGGGTCATTTCTGAGGTCGGCCCTTAATTTCCGGATTGCGGTCTGCGTGTCGAACATTTTTTCCCTCAGAGCAAACATATCTTTGAGTGCTTTCAGCTCCTCTTTTGTCAGCTCTACACTTTCCTTTTGAACCTTTGCGGTGTCTTCGGTGGTTTTCAGGTTGGCATACATACCATCCCTAAACTTTTGCTGCATGGTAATCTTATCGGCCAACTGATCCACCATAACTTTTTCCAAGTCGCTCATCTCTCCATCAGCGGCAACTATATCGGCCGTCAGTCGGTATTGCTCTTTCAGCTGCCTGATTTCTGCATTCTTGTTGTTGATTGCAATTTTTAAGGCCTCCTGCGATAGCTTCATGGATTGCTGCATACCCTTATCAAACATTGCCGTACCCGGGTCAATCAGGCCTTTCACCCGGTCAAAGTTATTTGCCCAAGTATCAAAGAAACTCTTAATCCGGCCCTCATAAGTCGTACCGAGGGCAACCATCAGTGAATCCAATGCAGCCCCGAATTTGTTTTGGCTTGCTGTCAGTGTATTGATATTCTTTGCGGCCTCTGCACCAAAGGTCTTTTCTAATTCAGTCGCAAACTTTGGCAGAAATTCAGCACTGATTACCTGACCTTGTTGCAGCATCTTATTCAGTTCTGCGGTAGTTACTCCCATTGATTTGGCTGCCAGATTAAAGGCACCCGGCAATCTTTCGCCGATTTGGCCCCGTAATTCTTCTGCCTGCACGGTGCCTTTACCCATAATTTGCCCGAGGGCAAGAAATACCCCCTTGGCATCGTCCGTACTGAGGCCCATTGCTGCAACCGCTTTTGTAACTGCCAGAAATTGCCGATTCGTTTCATCGGTACTTTGGCCGGCCATTTTGGAACTGGCTGCAAAAGTCTTGTAACCTTCGGCAACCCCGAGCAAGTCCAATCCAAGGCTGGATGCAGTGCGCCGGATGAAAGCCATTGATTTTTGACCTTCCTCAATTGAGCCGGATGCAAAGGTGATAGCCTTTTGAAGTTGCTCGAATTTGGCCGTAATGTTGATTACCTCTTTTCCGAAGGCCACTATTGCGGCACCGCTGAAAGCTATACCTAAAGAGCTGCCAATGCTGTTGATGGTGCTGCCAAGGTTTCCCATACTGGACCTTGCAGAATTAACCCCCTGACTGACCTTTTCAGCCCCGGCCTTGCCTTCGTTGCCCATCTTTTGGAATTGAGCCGTCAGCCTTTTGGCCTCAGCAAGTGCAGCCTGCTCATCTTTTGTCAGGTTGGATAACTTGCCTTCAAGTTGAGCCAGCCCGGAGACATCCCCGAGTTTATAATTGACTACAATGTCGTTAGTGCTAATCGTTGCCATGCCGTTTGTTTTTCGCAAAAATACCCTTTTGATAATTAGGATAATTGCAAAAGTATTTCCATAAAAAAACCACCCGCAAAACAGGTGGTCTTTCAATTCAAAGTTAAAACAAAATGGACCTTACTTTTTTCCTTTCAGCATCTGGATCAGTTCTTCTTTAACAACATTGTGCTTCCAAATAGCCATTACTTCCAATTCCTGATAATCTCGAATAACTCCTTTTGTGAGTCTAATAAGTTCTGCAATTCTGGATTTATTTCGCCGGGTGTACTCAGCATAGTAACTACTTCCAGATGGTGGATTGCCTTTATTGCCTCGGCTCGTATAAGCGTTGCCAAATTCTGCTCCCAGTCTTGCAAAGAGGGCAGAAAGTTTAGAATTGGCAGCTTCAAAAAAAAATCAGGGATGTCATGGCTTTCAGCCCAGTGCTTTGCCTTTGCCACGCCATATTGATAGTTATAGGTAGTAATATCCTCGGTCTCATCGAAGTAAAGGACCGTTGCCAATTTCATGCGCAATGTCAGATTGGTCGCCAAACCAAATCGCTCTTTTAGGTGGCTATTCAGCACCGCCAACTTTGCCAATAGTTGTTCTTTGGTCTTGTTTTTTGGGTCAGTCAGGACTGAATCAACGGCCTGAATATGCTTCTGCAGGAATGCCGGACTGATTCCCCATTCAAGTTCTTCATAGATGTCCAAGGCAGCATTGGCCCGGGTGTAAGGGATGTATGGTTCGGAAATGAACCGAAAGAAATGAACGCTGCCCGATGTAAAGGCATATTCAATTTTATCAGCCCATTCCTTTGGTGCGTTGCCGTTGTACTTAATCGGCAGGGGCAAAATATCGCCCGAAGGCTTCGTTGGCGGCATAGACCCAACCGAAGCCGTGCGGGACTTGCCAAAGAGTGTGAATAAGTTCATTTTGTTTCGTAATAATGTAAAGTAGAAATAACCAAGGTGCCATGCAGAATGGGCATCGGCCTAATGGCTTCTCCAAGTGGTAAGGCATTCGGTCAATTAGCCGGCCGTACCATTTGAGATAAGGCACATTGTCTAATGAATAGGCAAAGAACCATGCGAAGAAAGCGGTGGAGATGGCTGCAAATATCATCGTTTGCCGCCTCTGGTTCCTTTTGGCCTTTTCGTGCCGCAGTTACATTTATTTTTCATCTCAGTCAATAAGTTGCTTTGCGATTACTTGCCCAACACGGTACTTTCCGCATTCGTCAAGAATGATAATCTCATCGTTGCTGTTTTGCGCTCTCGCCCGGTACTTGCATATCAAGCTGGCAGGATCAACCCGGTAACAAGTGAATTCTCTGTACTTTGGCTTTTGAGTGCAGCCAACTGACATGGTCAGGAGTGCAACTGCGATTACAATTATCTTTTTCATGTTATTTTGTTTTTGCAAATGTATAAAAAAACCGCTTAGCACAACCAAGCGGATTTTTAACCTGTTATTCAAATCATTCTGAAACAAAGGGATTCAGTTCGCCAACTGAGTCAGAGTATTGGCCGACTGAAAATGCTATGGTGTCGTATGCCTTGCCGTTGTACTGCGACAGGATTAGAGTTTCTTCGGCATCAAAGTATTGCAGTAGGTATTGCCCGGCAAAGGGATTGAACCACGCTGCATCAATCAGGGTTAGGTCAGTCAGGTCGATTAAGGCCTTGCCGTTTTCAACATCCAGTATCAGATTCACCATCATGCCCTTGCCATTGGTTATCTGAATTACAATGGTTTCAGATAAATAGCCCGGTGGAACATGGATATAAAACAACTCCATGCAATCGGGCAGAAGGGTGCAGACTTTCAGGATATTCTTGCAGCAGCTCATGGGGCAAAGTTACTACTTTTCGCAATTTTGTCGCCAAATTCTTGCAGGCCATATTCAGCAACTATCTGGTAAAAGTTAGTTGTCAGGTAGTAGCGCAAGGCATCTAGACAGTGGCCGATTTGTGGGTTTTCCTTCTTCCATGCATCCAGACTGCCATCGTTGTTTATCCGGGCCGCTTTTAAGTCCGCTATCAATTCAGGCATAAAGGTAGCTGCAAAGGTGCCTTCGTTATGGTCGTGCAAGGAGAGTAGAACCTTGCCATGCTTCAGCACCAGATTCGTGTGCAAGCGGCTGGAAATGTAGCGTGGATTGGCATTGGGTATGTGCATCTGGTAAGTCGGATCAAGATGCAGGTAATTGGCTATTAGTTGATAATTGGACTTGTTGTCGCTTGTCGCCTCATTCGCATTTTTACCGCTTCGGTCCCCGTTGATATGATATTCGAATCCCGGATATTCAGCTAATATGGTTTGGCACATGGCTTCCAAGTCGTGCATCCGGTAGACCTTCAGCACATGGACATTGCAGTAGTATCGGTCCTTTGGTGCGTTGATAGTGTGCTGTGCGACAAGGCAGGTATTCCCGCCGTTGGCCGAGTTGAAGTCAAAGGAAAGGTAAAGAGGCATCCCGGGCTTGGCTTTGATTGCACCCCGGAAGACATGAATATCCTCGTCAAATTCTTTGGCAAACAGCTTTTCCTTATCCCAGATACCCCAGTGGCCGAGGGCATAGATTTCGTACATCGTCTCATTCACTTCCCGGAGGGCTTCCATGCGAGTAATGTAGTTGGCATCCAGAAAAGACAAGGCATCCCGGTAGGTACCATGCAGCCTTAGTATTTGGTCCTGCTCCGCTTCCGGCACCTCATCAAAGAACCTTTTCTTTATCCAATGGGTATCGCTGACCGGGTTAAAGGTCAGGAAAAACCGCTTTTGGTGATTGGACTTGCCCCGCAATCGAAGGGTTATCTGGGTAAAGTCATCCAGAAATAATTCGGTCGCCTCTTCAATCCAAATGTATTTCGCCTGTGAGAGCGATTTCAGCTTTTCAGGGTCATCGCAGCCGAGGAAAACTATCTTGTTGGTACCTGAATGAATCTCCATATAACCGGGTTTGACCTGCAGAAAATGGTTTATACCCCATTCGTTTATTTTGTTACGAAAGTCGGCAAATACTGAGTTCCGCAGCGTTGCGGCAACCTTCCTGATGACAAAGAAGGTCTGGTATTGGTTTTCGGAGTGATTGCAGATTTCAGCCAAAAAGAGCTGAATCATGGACTGGCTTTTACCCGAGCCGCTGCCGCCCCAAAGGATATTGAAGGTGTTGGGATTGATTACTGCGGGCAGGTACTTGTGCTGCCAGAGTGCCGGGTCTGAGAGGTCAAGAGTCTGCAATCGGTTTGGGTTTGATTACCGTTACCATGCTGCCGGAAAGGTCCACATCTTGCTTTGGCTTGCCATACGCCCGGTCAAGTAGTAGTTCGGCGGCCCGGACATCGCCCCGCCTTGCCCGCTGCTCAAGTGCAGAAAGTATGGCCTCTGCGCTTGTTGTTCCATTGTCGGCATTGCCTAATACCTTTGCCAGCAACTCTTTAAGGTCGGGCAATTTAGGACGGCCTTTTGGGTTTCCAGACTGGCCTTTTTTGAACTTAGTATGGTCTGGTGGAACTTTATACATAATCCCTGATTTTTCCCTGAAATTTTAAGGGCAATCTTGCGGCCCTTATCTTACTTCTTTTTTGCTGCCTTCTTTGCTTTCCGAGCAACCGACAAGGCAATTGCAACCGCTTGTTTCGTTTTCATTTTCGGATGGCGCTTCATTTCAGTCTTAATATTCTTGCTGATTGATTTCGCTGAATAGCCTTTTTTTAATGGCACGGTCGTAGGGTTTGTTTCGGCAAAGGTACGAAAGAATCAAAATAAAAAAGCCCCCTATCCGGAGGCTTTGAAAATTACCAATAAAAAAAGGCACAAAAAAATTTTGCGCCCTTTTCGATTTTCTCTTATTTAACCAATTTCAATGTATTCGCAAAACTATTACCTTTTCCCAATTATCAGCATGGCCGCATCCCTCATGTGGTGTTCGCCTTTCAAGGTCTTTATCCCGGTCAGCTGTTCAAAGTATTCCGGGCTTGTTTTTGTTATCCGGTAGTTAGGAGTCACCATGCGATGCGGGTACCGCCTCAGTTGGCAGAACGCTTCCCATTCCTTTGAGTAGGCTTTCACATAGCCCACGCCTTGATCCTTTGCCTTCGTCTGAGTTCGGGCATGGTAGGCCGTCTTTATCGCCAATCGTGCATCTTCAATTGTTAATTCAACATCCCAATCGTTTGCCAGTTCGATGACGAAAAACATCGCTTCGATGTTAGACTTGAACTGATAAACATTCGGGTTTCGGATTCCGGCTTGCAGCGTTGCAATTCCGCATGTGCTTCCCGGATCAACTCCTATAAATATTTTAGGTCGTGCCATTTCGATTTTAAAGCCTATCAAGGAAAGTTTGAAGTTCAAGAATTACCTTATCGGCTGTCTTTTGCTCATCTCGCAAAATCTCCCGGTCAGGTCCAAGAATTTCGTCGCAAATTTCGTAAAAAGTTTTTCGCAAAAAAGATGCACTTCTTCGGTCCTTCAGCGCATTCAGGTAAGCAACGGCAAAAGGCCGGATTTGTGTTTTTTGTTCTGTTGTCATGATTAGAAAATATTAAATTCATTTAAACCATTGGATGTAATCGGCTTTGGAAACTGGGTAAATTCAGGGGCTTGCCTTGCGTGGTAATCCGCGAACCGCATCACCTTGTTTTCAAACCTAAGCGCAAATTCACCAACCGAACCATGCCTGTTTTTGGCAAGGCTACCGACCGCAAGGCCATCAACTGGATATTCTTGATTATCCACTAAAAAATTCCCGGTCAGGCCGTAGTATTCAGGCCTCATGAGGAAAAGAACTTGGTCAGCATCGGATTCAATATTTCCTGATTCTCGCAAGTCTGAAAGCTGCGGTATTTTATCGGACCTCTTTTCGACCTCTCTATTAAGAGAAGAAAGGCAGACCACCGTAATGCCTAATTCTTTTGCAATTGCTTTTAAAGTAGCTGAAACTTCGCCCATCTCTTGGTCTCGATTCAAGTTTTTAAAGTTCAGGTTGCTCCCGGAAATCTTTTGCAGGTAATCAACAAAAAGAATCTGAATGCCAAACTTTCGCTTCCAGATGTGTGCTTTGGTGCGGATGCTTTGAACTCTGATTGTTGCCGGATCCGAAATGTAAATCGGCAGTTTTGCGGCCATCCCTTCGTAATGGGTAAGTCGCTGAAGGTCGTTATCGGATAGCGTATTGCTATTGCGCAACTTGATTGCCTCGACATCGGATAAATTGCTCAGAATCCTTTGAGTGATTTGTTCGCCAGACATTTCAAGTGATACGACCCCCACCGGGATGCCTGCCATTGACAAGGTTTTTATGGTGGTGGTCATCCAACTTGTTTTACCGCTTCCGGGCCTGCCACCGAGAACCCAAAAATCAGTTGGTACAAATCCACCCGTCAAAGAGTCCAAAACCTTTGACCCGGTCGATATACCACCGCCACCGTTTTTGATTTTCCTTGCCCGGTTTTCCCTTTCGATTTCAATGCGTTCCTGCATGGTCAGGTCGTTAGACTTGAAATTGTTGGTCATTACATCAGACACCCCTTTTTGGACAAATTCGGCAACCTCGAAAATATCCTCTTTTTCGTTTAGGCTTTTGGATAGGCCTTCAGTAACGACTTGGTTAATTTTACCCCGTATGTATTGCTCGAGTAGAATCCGGGAATGGACTTCAACATAAGCAGCCGTTGAAACCTTCATGGCCAAAAACCCAAGTTGTGTTGCGCCTCCGGCTTGTTCGTAGGTGCCTTCTTTTCTCAGGGTTTTGGCCAAAGTGATGGTATCAATCTGAATTCCATCGGCTGACATTTTTTGCAGCGTTTGGAAAAGAATTTGATTTGCCGAATTGTTAAAGCAATCGCAAGTCGGCAAAATATCCAATGCCTTTATTAAGGCTTGGTTGTCAAGAATCATTGCTCCTAAAACTGCATATTCAGTTTCAAGGCTTTCATCGTAAATTGGTTTTGCTGTCATGGTCTGGATCGGGGGTTAATTTTTGTTTCTGTTTGATAATTTGAAAAGCCGGGTATGGCCGGATTGTTTTGGTCCTTTATTAGCCAATTGCGCAAGGTTAGGTTTACGCTGACATAATCAAGTTTGGCTTTGTTTTCCATTGCCATGAGTTTGTTTTGAATTATATCAATATCAAAATCAGATGCTATTTTTTGTGCTTCTTGAAAGGTTAGTTGCGTTTTAAGTTTAGCAACACGAGGGCAGTTTTGCTTTATCCAATTTTGAAGAGGATGAACTGGTTCAATTATTTTTGAAATCTTTTCTTTAGGTTTTTCTTCTAAACCTTCTTTTCCTATTTCCTTTTCCTTTTCCTTATCCTTTTCTTTGACCCTATCCTTGACCTCAATTTGAGGTCTAAATGAGGTCAAGATGACCTCTAAATCATTACCATCTGAAACATAGAGGTTTAGGTTTTTTATTATGCTTTCATGCAGTCGGTTAGTAGGATTTAATGTTTGCCCATATTGAAACTTAATAAAGGTTTTTAAATACCATCTTTCACCATAGGGAATGATTCTAATTTTATCTCGATTTGCCGTTTCAAAAAACTGTTCCAGACTAAATTTTTTTCCAACAATATATTCAAATCTTTTACGATTAACTCTCCAAAAACCGGAATGATCGCAAACATCTTTAAGGTAAAACCAAAACAGTTTTTCCTCTATACTAAGGTCAAGAAACCAATCTTCTTGCCAAATTTCGGTATCCGTGAATCGCTTTGCCATATCAAAACCTTTTTCTAAGTGAATCCCTAAATGCATAATACAAATCGCTTAGACTGGCATTTTTTTTCTCTTTAAGAAAAAACTCATCATAAATCTCTCGTAGAACATCAACGACATCGCTATCGGAAATTGTATGGCTTTCTAAATCAAATTGAATTCTATGCAAAAACATAAAAACCATTTTTGCTTTCAATTCTTCCGGCAATTCAAATGATTCAAGAGCATAAGCCAAATAGGTTGTTGGCAGGTTGGAAATTGGTATTCCCTTGTACTTTCCAAATGGGAAAACTTCGTAATTCATTAGTAATTAGTAATTAAAAAAAAACCCCTGCCTGCCGTTCAGGGTAGCGGACCCTACTAGGCAAACAAGGGAGTTAAAAAGATTTTTTTACTCAGAGCCGCTACTCTCTGGTCTTTCGACTGCGCAAAGTTAAAAAAGTTTTTGGAAATAAAAGACCCTCCAAAAATCAGAGGGTCTTTTATCGCTTCACTTAAAAAAATTATTTTAACCTAATGGCCTGCTCTTGTGGTAAAATGCGTTACTTTTATCTACAATTAACCTACTATTTTCATCTCTTAATTCATCAACCAATAAAATCAAATCTGCGCACTTTTCTCGCATTCCGGAATAATTTTTTTTCATCTCTTCAATGCCTTTAGCCACCTCTTTTTCAATTTGATTTTCAAAATATTCAGCTTCTTTTTTATACTTACTGCACACACGATTGAGGCCATCTAATTCTTGATTTAGCAAGCTGTTTTCTTTTTTTAGCCCGTATTGTTGTTCCTGCAATTTTTCAAGTTCTTCTGACAAACTTTTGACCTTTGATTTTTCCTCATCCAACTGAATTGTAAGTTGTCTTTTTTTCAATTTCGATTCGATAAATCTTTCGGCAAGGTATTGGATTATCTCTTTATGCAGGGCTTCAGTATGAAGGTTTTTACCTTCATAATTGACGATAAAATAATCTTCGGCTCCTTTGTCAACGACTACAAAGCGGCCAAACTCAAGGCCAACTTGTACTTCAATTTTGCTGATCTTCATTTGTTTTATCTTTGTTTAATATCGCTTTGTACTTTTTCCCGTTTTCCAAAACCTCAATCAACCTCTTCAGGCAAGCCAATTCCGCCTCTTCGTAAGATTGAAACCCAAGTACACCGCCAATGTCCTGAATGTCGTACTCATAGACACCTCTACTGTCGTAGGTATCAACAGTCCGAAATCTAAGCCAACTATGCTTTTCCCGGATCCACCGGAATGCATCGGAAAAGCTGACATACAAAGTAGGAGTTTCCATACCCAACAAACGCAGCGAAACAACCTCATTCAAAGGCACCCGGTCTAATAAGTTACTCATAATGCTTCTTTTTCAGGAAAATCAAAAGCGTTGAGGTGGTCCAAATACAACTCCAATTCGGCATCTTCCATTTCAAAAATCTTCCAAACCAGTTCAATCAGGGCATGATTAGTTGATTCCTCGACCACCGCAATTTTCGGGCCTAATGACTTATGAACTGCCTTTTCCATCTCCATAGCCGATGCCATAAGCCTGTTAAAGTGCATCTTCATTTCGTTCTTTAGAATCTTATCACCGTACTTAATTACGGTGCCGGATTCGATTACACCCTTGACGAAAAAGAAAAACTTTGTGAAATCTCGCATCAATCCAAATTCTTAAACTTTGGACCCTTCTTAGCTTCTTCCAGGTTCTTTGCCAACTCCAGATTTTTGGAATTATCAATCAACATCAGCCTGCCATTTTCAAGTTGGATGTCCTGAAACTTGCGCAAAAGCAAATCCCTGCGAACTAAATGGTACCTTATATTTGAACTCATGTTTTCGTACTTCCTGACGAAGGCGAGAACCGAGATTGGTAGATTCGTAAAACTCATTTTCAAAAATATTTTTGCAAAAGTAAAAACAAGACTTTTAATTTGCAAAACATTTTCAGAAAAACAAATGGATAGTCCAAAAAGAAAAGTAATCGAACTCGTATCGGGGATGCGGTTCGGTGTCGGTGTCGGTAAGTTCACCGTTGAAAAAGTGACTGAAGAACTTTGTCAGGTATCTTACAATCGGAAAGCCGGAAGCGAGGTTGAATCGACCTTTTACATTCAGCCCGAGGCTCTAAAAAACCTCATTCAGATTGAGGAGACAGAGAGGCTTTTGAAAAATGCAGAGGAAAAAGCCCGGTATTGGAAGCAGGAAAGGAATGACTGGCACAAGCCCAACATGGAATACCACATTAAACTTTACAAGGCCGAAAAGTTAGCGCAGCATTGGCAGGACGATCGCAACCGGGAAACCGAAAAACTGAAAGAGTGCCAAAACCAAATGAAGGCTCAAGAACTTCTGCATTTGGATAGACTCAACGCCAAAGGTGCATACATTGATGACCTCAATAAGCGTTTACTGGATCTCAACAAAATAGCATACGAAAAAGACGATGCGGTGAAACTTGCCAAAAGAGAAATCAGGGAGCTGGAAGAAGAACTTGCCGCAGCCAAAAGGAAATACCGAAAGGATATGTTTTTGGTAGGCTTGGCCAATGTAATTTTCTTCCTTGGATATGCCGTTTATATCGCTTGCTTTGTATGAACCTCGGAGACTTTAAAAAACACATCGAGGGCTTCCCTGCCGGAACCGAATTCAAGTTTGGCATTTCTGAACCTTCAATGTGCTGTTATGTGTCTGTAATTTTTTTAAACTTTTGTGCGTGGATTTTGTATTTCGGATTTATTTTAGTAGTTTTGTATCTTAAAATATAAAAATATGGCTAAAAAGCAAAAAACAAACGACAATATTAAATTGGTATTGGAAAGTCCAACAGGTAGTCCAACAAGAACATACGGTTATGAGATTACTCATTTTGATAGGCTTGGTAAAGAAATTAAAGTAAGCCCAAAGGCTAATGCAATGTTTCATCCAAAAGGCTATAAAACAGAATTTTATGTAGATAGTGTAAGCGTTGTTATTGGGATTGGAAATAATCATACAGCAGATTTGGTAATGAGCAAATTGGCATGGGATGATTTACAAAAAGGTGCAAAGGTAAACATTGAAACAACCGAAGATTTTAAAAAGAAGTATATCTACAAAAAATAATTTCTCTTTTTGATACTTTGGGAAATTTACCCTTCGTTACTGCAAAGCGAAGTAAAAACATAAGCAGTGATTAATCTCTGAAATAAAAGGGAACGGTTTTAAGTAGCAGATGCCCTTCTTCACAAATCAAAATAAATATGGACACAAAAAAGTATGATGGAATGGGAATATTCCAAGAAGCAAAACAAAGAAACATTGATGGTATGGGATACCGTGCAAGACGTTTCAAAATCCTTTGGCAAAGTAAAAAATGCAGTTGGCAACACTTAATGATTGAGTGGGGTATTCGATGGTCAGACCAATGGCAATTACTACCAATTAGAAATGTAAGCGACAACTGCCACCGTGCAATAATGTTTGGGTTTTGGAAACTTCATTTAACGGTATCTTATGCTCGTTCAGGTTATTTTAATCAGGATAGAAAATTATTCCTTCGTAAAAAACTATGGAAGTTCTATCAGTTGGTTTCTTAGGGTTGCCGGTAACGTTCCGCAGCTATACGCAGTTGTGCGTTGGATTAGAGCGTTGGGAAAATTGCGTATAGGTGCTGTTATATGAAGTGCCGACTTATTTAGCACTAAACTTGAATTGAAATACTAAACAGAAAAACAAAAAGAAAAAAAGCGATGGAAAATAAAAAAATAATTTGTTGGTGGAGTGGTGGGATCACATCGGCCGTGGCCTGTAAAATTGCATTGGATTTATTTAAAGATAAAAACGAATGTAGGGTGATAATGATTGATACTGGCAATGAGGATGAAGATACATACCGATTTAAAAAGGATTGCGAAAAATGGTTTGGACAACCTATTGAAGTGATTACAGAAATAGGAAAGGATTATGAAAGCATACAAGATGTTTGGACTAAACACAAATCTTTAAATGTGGCTACTGGTGCAATATGCTCAACTCAATTAAAACGAAGAGTACGTGAAAAGTGGCAAGATGTAAATGAGTTCGATTATCACGTGTTTGGTTTTGAATTTGAAAAGAAAGAGTTTAATAGAGCATTAGGATTGCATAAGAACCACCCGAAAGCAAAAGGAATTTACCCTTTAATGATGATGGCTTATGATAAAGACGATTGCCTGAAAATTGTTCAAGATGCGGGGATTGAAATACCCAGAATGTATCGCTTAGGATTTAGAAATAATAATTGCTTTAAGACTGGATGCGTTCAAGGAGGTATCGGCTATTGGCAAAAAATGGAACGTGATTTCCCTGCTAAATTTGAAGCAATGGCAGAAATGGAACACAAGCTTACTGCTTTGCGTGGTGAACCTGTAACGATGCTGAAAGACCAAAGCAATGAAGCAAAGAAGGTTGTAGAAGAAACTGGTGTAAAATGGAAGCAATTTATATTTCTTAAAAAGCATCCTGAATATCCTGAATTGAAATGTTTGAAAGATATGAAGCAACAAGAGGTAAAGCCTTTATTTGAATGTAACGGTTTTTGCGGAACAAATGATTTGAACACAAGAATTGAAACTGAAAATGAAATTAACTTTGACACACGAGATATTTAAAAGTGCGTTGGCTTTTTCTTTTTGTTTTTCCTTCACGGAACTTCAATTGGAAACGGTCAGTAAGGTATTTCATATAACGGTTCTCGGCTTTGCGTTAGTGCCGTAATTGAAAAACTAATGCTCACTTATAAACAAAAGTAAAAATGAAAGACGAAAGCTCAACACAAGTACCAAAGCAGGCATTACGCAAAACCGATGTTATATGCTGTGGCGTTTTGGAACGGATGCAACTTGGATGGATGAAACTTGAAGATGGTACAAGGTGTCTGCCTTACATCAAAGGTCATTCAGATGAAAATATGTATAGGGTAAACAACTGCCCTTCTTGTGGTAAATATGTTAGGGATGTGATGGTTGAGCCATAGCATATAACGTATGGGTATTTGCGAAGTTGCCCTTGCAGATACTTCAAATTAAGCACAAATGTTGATGGGCAATTTTGCAAATACCTTGTTATGGGTAGTGCGGTTAATTTAGATAAAACTTAAATATGGAAAACAAAATTTTTGCCGTTAAAAGGCTGACAAACTTTAGAGAAAAGGAATACAAATGGTGGAGTGTGATTGACTGCGGAGAAACAAAGGTAGGTGGCATGACCGTTGGTAATTTTTGGAATAACCATTTTAAAAAGAATGGCAGAACTTACAGATATTATGCTGAATTATTTATGCCACCTGCCGACTTAATGGAATGGCAAGAAATAAGAACGATAGATAAAATGGTTACAGTAGTTGATGCCAACGGAAATGCTTTTGAAGGGTGGGAAGATAAGGAAGATGGAGGATTAGAAGTGCTGATAAAGTTTGCGAAGTTGCTCGGCAAAAATTTGACTATTGATGAAGTGAAAGTTTTAATCGGAGCAGAAAAGTAGCATTACCTATAACGAGCAGGGCTTTGCGATGTTGCCGCTCCGAATGTTCAATAGAATTACTAATGTTTAAATTATATACAAAATGTCAAAAGAAGCACTAAACGGCAATATTGCCAAACCCTTGTTATCGGCTGTTTTTCTTTTTCTCGATGATATTCGTGAACCTGAACACGCCTTTGAATACACAAAACAAGAAATGTTCCTAAAACAAAAATGGGAAGTTGTAAGGAATTTTGATGAGTTCAAAAGTCATATTGAAATAAACGGAATGCCTGTTTTTATTTCGTTTGACCACGACTTAGCCGACACTCACTACACGCCCGAACACTTATGGACTGATTATGATAAATCAAAAGAATGGCAAGATAAACAAGTACATAAAGAAAAGACTGGTTATGAATGTGCAATGTGGTTGGTAGATTTTTGCATAGACAATAATTTGCAATTACCTAAATACTATTGTCATTCAATGAACCCTGTCGGTAAAGATAAAATTGTCGGTTTATTGATGTCGTTCCAAAATAGCCGATAACGGTTTGCAGATTGCCGAAGGTGGCGAATACGAAGCACTAAAGTTGATATAAAAACAAATGTTAAACCGAAGCACAACAGTTGATATTAGCACTAAACTGCCACTTTTGGCAATATGCTGTTATAAGCCGTTTTTCTTCACAAATCAAAAATAATGACAAGAGAGCAATTAATCGAACTTTGCCAAGATGCAGTAGTTCACCACACAAAATGGAATGACCGTGATAGTTATTCAGCACAAAAAGGAATACAATCAATTTATGAAGGCTTGACTGCTGGATTAGATTTTAGAATTGTTACAAAAGAAATTTCACCCGATTATCATTCGGATGATAGAACTCTAATTGTTGAGTTTTTACAGCCGATTGATTTTGATAAATTGAAAGATGCAAAACACTTAGAAATTTCTTCAAGGGAAGATTACTTTAAAGATTGCGACCCTGAGTATGAAAGTGAAATGTTTGATGGAGATGGAATTGATTTCTATTCGTCATACACTCAAACTTACATGCCAACTCGTCAAAGATTGGAAGAATGTGGAATTGGGAACGACTGGTATTAAAATGGCTTATAACGTTTTGCGTATATGTGCAGTACGCAGAAACGAAAGTTTAAATTAACAACAAATGCTGAAAGCGTATTGCACATATACGCTGTTAGGCGAAGTTACTCTTATGGATATTAAAGAATTGAAACCGCAAGAAATGCAAGAAATAATCGACTTCTACCACCACATAGAAGATTATGGACATATCTTTCATTTTGAACCTGAAAAATTAGATGAACCTTTCAAAAAGATTATTGAAGGCATTTCGGAAATTAGAAAGATGATGGATGATAGTTACGGTATGTAATTTCGCCTAACGGTTCGGCGGCTGGCGTAGTAACAATAAAATAAACAATATGAGAAAGATACTAATAGAACTTGAAATTGATTGGGAAGGATACGATGATGTAGCGGATGAATTGATTGTTCAAGATGCAATACAGGCAAGAGTAGATGGTGTTGGGTGGAAGTTATTGCGCCAACCGCCTGATAGCGGTTCGTTGCAAGACAGGTTGTTTGAATTGGCAAATGATTTTGCAGTAGCTAAAAAAGGTGAAGTAGCGGTAAAACTTCATAGTATCCATAATGGATTGCAATGACCGCTAACTACGCAATAGTCGCAATATTGCGTGATATTTTTTCCTTCCAAATTATTTTTAAAAATATTTTTGTAATTAAGATTTCCGCCTTAACTTTGCCGGAGTTAAAACACAAAAACATGAATACAGAAAATTTTGAAACTTACGAGTTTGAGTACAACGGCAAGAATTACGCATTCGAGGCCGAAGTTGAATTTAAGTTCGAAGGCTTCGATGGCATCGGATTCTTCGAATTTGGCGGTTCACAGGATTATGACAAAGGGAATCCAACTTGGGATGTTATTACTGTTACCATCAAGTGGGTACACGACCCGGATGCAGGTGAGTTTCTCGACCTTGCCACCATTAGCCCCGATTTAATCGAGGCCATAAAGGAGTTCGCCACAGAACACTGCGAAGAACCTGAATACATCGACTAACAAGATTAAGATACCCTGCCTGATGTTAAGCGACCGCATCGGGCAGGCTTTCACCCGGTCGCAGAATCAAACAAATGTCTAATTTACAAACAAACCAACCAGACCGATTTCCGGTCAAAACTTTTTTTACTCAGGATGGGGTAAAAAAGAAGTTTGATGAATTGCTTGGGAAGCGTTCATCTGCCTTTATTACAAGCGTTCTTCAAATTGTAAGTAATAACTCCTATTTACAGAATGCATCGCCTCAGAGCATCTTTAATGCGGCCTGTGTTGCGGCAACTTTAGACCTGCCAATAAACAACAATTTGGGATTTGCATACATTGTTCCTTATGGAAAGGATGCTCAGTTTCAAATGGGTTATCGAGGTTTTATCCAATTGGCACAAAGGTCTGGACAATTTAAAACCATTTCAGCCAGCCCGATTTATGAGGGTCAGTTAATTTCTGAGAACCCATTAACCGGATTTGAGTTTGATTTTAAGGTTGAAAAGAAAGGAATCCCGGTTGGTTATGCAGCTTATTTCAAATTACTTAATGGGTTTGAGAAAACACTTTACATGACCACCGAAGAGCTAAAACAGCACGGACTACGTTTCTCTCAGACATTCAAACGTGGAGGAGGATTATGGAAGGACGATTTTGATTCAATGGCCCTTAAAACAGTTCTAAAACTACTCCTTTCAAAATTCGCTCCTTTGTCGGTTGATATGCAAAAGGCGGTCATTACCGATCAGGGAGTAATTGATAATCCTGATACTTTGGATGTGGCCTATGTTGATAACCAGGAACAGGAAATAAACCATGAAATTGACCGAGCTACCAAAATGATTGAAAAGCAAACAACGGTTGAAAGTTTGGAAGCTGTTTTGTCGCAATTTTCAGATGACTTAAAAATTGAATTGCAGCCAGTAATTGAGAATCACAGAATCTTTATTGTTAATGCAAATGGATAAGCCTAAATTCAGATGTTCGTCATTAGGTCATTTAATGACTGAGCCGAAAGCCGCAAAAGACAAAGAATCAGGTAATCTATCAGAGGGCGCAAGGACTCACGTTGTTGATGTCTGGACTTCATGGAAATACAAGCGCAATGAAGATGTTTATTCAAAGTATATTGAAAAGGGCAATCAGTTGGAAGAAGATGCGATTACGCTTGTTTCTTTACAATCAAATGTTTTCCACAAAAAGAATGAAAGGACTTTGGAAAACAATTGGATTTGTGGAACTCCTGACCTTTTTATAGGTCAAAGCATTGAGCAGGCGGAATTCATTGAAGATACAAAATGTTCATGGGATGTCTTTACATTCAACAGGACAAAGCATAAGAAGTTGAATGACCTTTATTACTGGCAAATGCAAGGGTACATGATGCTGACCGGAGCCAAAGAAGCAAGACTAAGATATTGCCTACTTAATGCGACTGATGACCTTATTAGAGATGAATTAAGGAAGTTAGGCTATGCGATGCGATTGGTTGACTTTGAAGAAACCAAAGAATACATTGATAGGGCTGCAAAGGTTGAAAGGAATATGATTTATGATTTGGCTGCATTTCGTAAAAGATACCCTAATTTTGATTTGCACTTAAATGTAGCTGAATGGAAATTTGATATTGAACCGGAAAACAGATTGTTTACAATTGTAATTCCACGTAATGAATCTGATATTGAATTGATAAAGATTAAGGTTAAAAAGGCATGGGAGTACATTAAAACGGTTTTAGATAAAAATTGATTTGGTGTTTTAACGATTGGTAACGAAAAAAGGGAGGCTTTTGGCCTCCCTCTTTTTTTTGGCACCTATCGAAATTAGGTCGCCTGAGTAAAACTTGCATTCAAGATGCCATTCACACCGGCAAGGCGGTCTCCAGCCTTATACATATCCAGAGGAGCAGTATAAAGACCAAAGTGCAAGCCCATGATGAAGTCGTAATCTTCGTCACAGCCGTTTTCAACAATGCGCAGGTCAGCATTCAATCCGGGGATGCCGGGCATTGGAATGGTCATGCG
>Ga0068877_10001399_pt1 | contig 19881 bp, 17 predicted proteins | sample NOAtaG_FD_66437 | JGI IMG/M metagenome (GOLD analysis project Ga0068877, IMG submission 66437) | Freshwater lake microbial communities from Lake Erie, under a cyanobacterial bloom - NOAA_Erie_Diel6S_1000h metaG | ecosystem: Environmental > Aquatic > Freshwater > Lake | place: USA: Ohio, Lake... | reverse complement strand
ATGAAGAAGGGGCCCCGGAGGGCCCCTTCCTTGGTCCGGCGACAGCCGCCCGGAGGCGGCAGGCCGGCGTTGCGGCGCGCCCGGTCAGCGCACGACCGCGATCTGGTCGCGCTTGCCGCCCTTGTAGGTGTAGAGGGTCAGCGCGCCGTTCTTGATGTCACCCTTCTCGTCGAAGGCGATCGTGCCGGTGACGCCCTTGAAGCCGCTGGTCTTGGCCAGCACCGGCAGGTACTTGGCCGGATCGGCGGAGCCAGCCTTGACCATGGCGTCGACCATCACGTTGACCGCGTCGTAGACGTAAGGCGCGTAGACCTGCACGTCGGCGCCGAACTCGGCCTTGAAGCGCTTGCCGAAGTCTTCCATCGACTTCTTGGCCGCGCCCTCGACACCGCCGGCCTCGGCGCACACCACCTGGCCGTCGGCCATCGCGCCGGCGGCCAGCTTGGGCAGCTCACTGGAGCAGATGCCGTCGCCACCCATGAACTTGGCGTTGATGCCCAGCTGCTTCATCTGGCGCATCATCGGACCGGCGACGGCGTCCATGCCGCCGAAGAACACCACGTCGGGGTTCTTGGCCTTCAGGCTGGTCAGGATGGCGGTGAAGTCGGTGGCCTTGTCGTTGGTGAACTCACGGCCGACGATCGTGCCGCCCTTGCCCTTGACGCCCTTCTCGAACTCGTCGGCAACGCCCTGCCCGTAGGCGGTGCGGTCGTCGATGACGGCGATCCGCTTGCCCTTGACCTGCTCGACCGCGTAACGGCCCAGCGTGCCGCCCAGGTGCACGTCGTCGGCGACGACCCGGAACGTGGTCTTGTAGCCCTGGCGGGTGAAGCGCGGGTTGGTGGCGGAGGGGCTGATCTGCGGGATGCCGGCGTCGCTGTAGATCTTCGAGGCCGGGATCGACGTCCCGCTGTTCAGGTGGCCGACGACGCCGTTGACCTTGCTGTCCACCAGCTTCTGCGCCGCGGCCGTGCCCTGCTTCGGGTCGGCTGCGTCGTCTTCGGCGAGCAGTTCGAAGCGGGCCTTGCGTCCGCCGATGGTCACGCCCTTGGCGTTCAGGTCCTTGATCGCCAGACGGGCGCCGTTCTCGTTGTCCTTGCCGAGGTGGGCGATCGCGCCGCTGGTCGGGGCGACGTGGCCGATCTTGACGACCAGGTCCTGGGCGTACACCGCGCCGCCGACGGCGAGGGCCGCGACACCGGCGAGCAGCTTGAGCTTGAGTTGCATGCAGATACCTCCGAGTGGATGTTGTCTGGTTCGACGAACCGGGAAAGAAGGGGCCGGAACGGCGCGGGACGATAACCGAAAAGGCCACGCGTCCCAAGCGGGTCTTTCCAGCCCGCGCGGGCCGCGGCCGGAGCACGGACTCGCCGATGGCGTGCCTGCCAGGCCCCCGAACGCGCCGGCAGACCCGACGGCCGACAGGGTCTTCGGGATGGCCAGTGGCGGCCGGGCTCAGCCGCGCGCCGGCCCGTGGTGGCGCACCTCGAGCCCCAATTGCCGGTAGTGACGCCAACGTTCACGCCCCGCCGTGGCGAGACCTTCCTGGGCACCGACGATCTCGATCAGCCGCGCGAAGTGCTCCGGCTGCCCGGGCACGCCGGCACCCAGGTTGACCAGGACCCGCCCCGCCGCCGGCGCCGGGTCGCCGCCGCACAGCCAGACCGGTGTGCGGGCCGCCACCTCCGGTCGCGCGCCCGGCATGCGGACGTGCGGCACGAAATCGCGCTCCTCGAAGGTCCACAGCGCGCGGTCGAGTTCGTCTAGCACCGCGGGCTCGGCAGTGCACGCCAGCGCCGCACCCGCGCGCACCGCTTTGCGCAGCAGCCGGCACGCAAAGGCCACGGGCGCCTCGACGCCGGTGTGGAACTCGACCTCGCGGATCACGGCAAGGAGCCTTCGCTGGCGACGGCGCGGCCGCGGCCGGCCATCAGCCGGCGTGCGAAAGCACCCAGTGCGCGAGCAGCCCGACCGGCCGGCCGGTGGCACCCTTGGCGGCGCCAGACCGCCAGGCCGTGCCGGCAATGTCCAGGTGCGCCCAACGCTGGCGCGCGACGAAGCGCTTGAGGAACATCGCCGCGGTGATCGCGCCGCCGGCCCGCGGGCCGACGTTGGCCATGTCGGCGAAGTTGGACTTCAGCGCCTCGTCGTACTCGTCGTCCACCGGCATGCGCCAGGCCGGGTCGTGGGCGGCATCGCCCGCGGCCAGCAGTTCGGCGGCCAGCGCGTCGTCCGGGGTGAAAAGGCCCGAGCGGTGGTGGCCGAGCGCGATCATGCAGGCGCCGGTCAGCGTGGCGATGTCGACCACCGCCGCCGGCTTGAAGCGCTCGGCATAGGTCAGCGCATCGCACAGGATCAGGCGCCCCTCGGCATCGGTGTTCAGGATCTCGATCGTCTGTCCGGACAGGCTGGTGACGACGTCGCCCGGCTTGACCGCACGGCCGCCCGGCAGGTTCTCGCAGGCCGGGATCAGACCGATGAGGTTGACGCGGGCGCCCAGCGCCGCCACCGCCTTCAGCGTGCCCAGCACGCTGGCCGCACCGCCCATGTCGAACTTCATCTCGTCCATCTCGGCTGCCGGCTTGATCGAGATGCCGCCGCTGTCGAACGTGATGCCCTTGCCCACCAGAACCAGCGGCGGAACGTCGCGACCGGCGCCCTGGTAGCGGGCGACGATGAACACGGGGGGCTCTTCCGAGCCCTGGGCCACGGCCATGAACGCGCCCATCCCGAGCTTGGTGCAGTCCTTGCGGTCGAGGACCTCGACCTTCAGGCCGTGCTCCTTGCCGAGCTTGCGGGCCTCGCCCGCCAGGTAGCCGGGGGTGCAGACGTTGCCGGGGCGGTTCGCGCACTCGCGCGCCAGCCGCACGCCGGCGGCGATGGCCTGGCCGCGCGCCAGGCCGCTCACGACCGACTTCTCGTCGCCCCGGGCGCAGACCACGCTCGTGCGCGCCAGCTTCGGGTCTTCCCCCACGCTCGGCTTGGTGGCCCGGTACAGGTAGGTCGCGTCCGTCACCGCGGACACCACGGCCTCGGCCTGGGCCGCTCCGAGTTCGCCGCCGGCCACCGCCACGGCGAGGTGACGGGTGCCACCGCCCTTGAGGACCGCCACGCCGCCGGCCACGGCCCGGCGCAGCGCCTTCGGCGTGGCGTCGGGCGCCCAGGCGAGCGCCACGCGACCGGCCTTGACCCCGGCCACGCGATGCAGGTAGAGCACCTGCCCGGCCTTGGGCGTGAAGTCACCGTCGGCCAGCGCAGCCTTCAGGGCCTTGCCCAGGGGGTCGTCGACCCCGCTGCCAGCCGCGTCGCCGACCACGACCAAGAGCAGCGCATCGGCCGCCACACCCGACAGGCCGGCCTTGCCCGGCACCAGAGTTCCGAAGTCCATAATTCCACCCGGTAATGACGCCGGGTATCGGACCCGGTCGGCCTGGAAGAAGGCGCAGAATGTTATTCGATTCGACCGTGCGCCGAGAGCTCGCCAGGAGCTTCGGCGCGACGCTGGTGGTCATCCTGACGATCGTGCTGACGATGTTCCTGATCCGCACGATCGGACAGGCCGCCAGCGGCGCGGTCGCGCCCCAGGACGTCGTGCTGCTGCTCGGCTACGTGGCGCTCGGGCACCTGCCGACGATGCTGGCGCTGTCGCTCTTCGTCAGCGTCGTGCTCACGCTCGGCCGCATGTACCGCGACAGCGAAATGGCGATCTGGTTCGCCAGCGGCGTGGGCCTGTCGCGGTTCGTGCGGCCGGTGCTGCGCACGACATGGCCGGTGCTGCTGGTCGTCGCGCTGCTGCTGCTGTTCGCCTGGCCCTGGGGTAACCGCAACAGCCTCGAGCTGCGCGACCGCTACCAGCAGCGGAGCGACCTGGCCCGGGTCGCGCCGGGGGTGTTCCAGAGCAGCAGCGACGGGCGACGCGTGTTCTTCGTCGAGCGCGAGGGGGCCGACGGCATCAACGCGCGCAACGTGTTCATCCTGACCCAGAACGAGCGCGGTGAGGCGGTGACGTCAGCGCGCGCCGGCCGCCTGGAGCGCAGCGCCGACGGCCGTTACCTCGTACTCGAGCGCGGCCAGCGCAACGAGTCGCTGTCGGACACCGGCGCCCGCACGCTTTCGAGCTTCGACAGCTATCGGGTGCTGGTCGACGAGAAGGCGCTGCGCGAGGCTGAGCAGCGGCCGCCGCGCACCGTGGCCACGATCGACCTGATGCTCGACCCTACCCCGCGCCACCAGGGCGAGCTGGCGTGGCGGATCGGCCTGCTGCTGGGAGCCGCCAACCTGCTGCTGCTGGGCATCGGACTGGCGGCGACCAACCCGCGCCGGGCCAGCAACTGGAACCTGCTGTTCGCACTGCTCGCGTTCGCCATCTACTACAACCTGATCAACCTGGCGCAGGCGTGGGTGGCTGGCGGCCGGCTGTCTATGGCCTCGGCGCTGTTCGGCGTGCACGGCGCGGCCCTGGCCCTGGCATTGCTCCTGATCTGGTGGCGCGACCACGCGACCGTGGCGCCCCCATGGCGGCGGCAGCGCGCCGACGGGCTGACGGCAGGGGCGGCCCCGTGAAGACCGTGCGCCGGATGCTCTACCGCGACATCGTTGCCTCGGTGACCTTCGTCGCGCTCGCCTTCCTGGCCCTGTTCTATTTCATCGACCTGGTGGACCAGCTCGGCGACGTCGGAGTGCGCGGCAGCGGCGCGCTGCACGCGGCGCTGGGGGCGGCCTACGAGCTGCCGGGGCATGCCTACGAGCTGGTGCCCATCGCGCTGCTGATCGGCACCATCTACTCTTTGGCGCGGCTGGCGCAGAGCTCGGAGTTCACGATCCTGCGCACCGGCGGCCTCGGCCCGGGGCAGGCGCTGGTCATGCTGGCCGGGCTCGGGCTGTCGTTCTCGCTGCTGACCCACGTGCTGGGCGACTACGTGGCGCCGTGGTCGGAGCGTCAGGCCGTGCTGCACCGCGCGCAGGGGGCCGAGGGCACCGGCGGGCTGCGCATCGGCGGGGCCGGCGCCTGGATCAAGGAGCGGCGCGGCACTCCGCAGGGCGAGCGCAGCTACTCGATCAACATCGCCGCCACCGGCAGCGGCGGCAGCCTGCTCGCCGTGCGGATCTTCGAGTTCGATGCCGACGGGCGACTGGTCAGCCGCGTGTCGGCGCGGCAGGGACGGGTGGCAGACGACGGCCGCTGGCTGCTGTCGGACGCGGAGGTCACCGAGTGGCCGGCGGCACGCGACGAAGCGATGCGCCCGGTGCGGCAGCGCCAGGAGCCGGCGCTCGAGTGGCCGAGCACGCTGACGCCGGACGTCGTGGCGGCGGCCGTGCTGCCGCTGCGCACGATGAGCACCGTGGAGCTGTGGCGCTACAGCGCGCACCTGTCGGGCCAGGAGCAGGCGTCCCAGCGCTACGAGATCCAGTTCTGGAAGAAGGCGCTCTATCCGCTGGCCTGCCTGGTGATGGTGGCGCTGGCGCTCCCCTTTGCCTACCTGCACGCGCGCGGCGGCGGCATCAGCCTGAAGGTGTTCGGCGGCATCATGATCGGCATCGGCTTCGTGCTGCTGAACAACCTGGCCGGGCACGTCGGCCTGCTGCGCGGCTGGTCGCCTTGGGTGGCGGCGTCCGCGCCCAGCGGACTGTTCCTGCTGCTGTCGCTGGCCGCCTTCGCGTGGCTGGTGCGATTCCGCTGAGGAAGCCGCGATGAACCTGCACCAGCTCCGCTTCGTCCAGGAGGCCGTGCGCCGCGGGCTGAACCTCACCGAGACAGCCAAGGCGCTGCACACCTCGCAGCCGGGCATCAGCAAGGCAATCCTCGAGCTGGAGGACGAGCTCGGCATCGACCTGTTCGCGCGCCACGGCAAGCGGCTCAAGCGCGTCACCGAGCCCGGGCAGCAGGCGCTGAAGTCGATCGAAATCATCCTGCGCGAGGTCGCCAACCTGCGGCGGATCGGCGAGCAGTACGGCAAGCAGGACCAGGGCACGCTGTCCATCGCCACGACGCACACCCAGGCCAGGTACTTCCTGCCCGAACCGGTGGCGCAGCTGCGGCGGCGCTGGCCGCGGGTGCAGGTGGTGCTGCACCAGGGGGTGCCCGAGCAGGTGGCGCGGATGCTGCTCGACGACGTGGCCGAGGTCGGCGTCGCCACCGAGGCGCTGTCGGCGCACGAGGAGCTGGTGACGCTGCCGTGCTACGAGTGGCAGCACGCGCTCGTGGTGCCCGCCGAGCACGCGCTGGCGGCCGTGGAGCGGCCGACGCTGGAGCAGCTGGCGCGCGAGCCGCTGGTGCTCTACCACCCGTCGGTCACGGGCCGCAGCCGGATCGACCTGGCGTTCGCGCGGGCGCGCCTGCAGCCCCAGGTGGCGCTGGAGGCGATCGACTCCGACGTGATCAAGACCTACGTCCGCCTGGGCCTCGGCGCGGGCATCGTGACCGAGCTCGCCCTGCGCGACGAGCCGCCGTCGGCGGCCGGCGGGCTGGTCTCGCGGCCGCTCGGCCACCTGTTCGGCACCAACCTCACCCGCGTCGCGTTCAAGCGAGGCACCTACCTGCGGCACTTCGTCCACGCGTTCGCCGAGCTGCTGTCGCCCCGGCTGACGCCGGCGCTGATCGAGCGCGCGATGGCCGGCCGCGGCAGCGACTACGAACTCTGAGCCCCGACCCCCGCCATGAAGACCGAGACCACGACCCGCACCCCGCCATTGCCGAGCCGGCTGCCCGCCGTCGGCACGACCATCTTCACCGTCATGTCGGCGCTGGCCGCCGAGCGCGGCGCGATCAACCTCGGCCAGGGCTTCCCCGACTTCGACTGCGACCCGACGCTGGTCGGGCACGTGCACGCGGCGATGAGCGCGGGCCTGAACCAGTACCCCCCGATGGCGGGCGTGCCTGCGCTGCGCGAGGCGGTGGCCGCCAAGGTCGCGCGGCTGTACGGCCGCTGCTACGACCCCGCCACCGAGGTCACCGTGACCGCCGGCGCGACCCAGGCGATCCTGACCGCGATCCTGTGTGCCGTGCACCCGGGCGACGAGGTCATCGTGCTCGAGCCCTGCTACGACAGTTACGTGCCCAACGTCGAGCTTGCCGGGGGCCGGGTCGTGCGGGTGCCGCTGACGCCGCGCACGTTCCGGCCGGACTTCGACCGGATCGCGGCGGCCCTGTCGCCGCGCACGCGGATGATCGTCGTCAACAGCCCGCACAACCCGAGCGCCACGGTTTGGACGCGAGAGGAGATGCAGCGGCTCGAGGCGCTGCTCGCCCCGACCGACGTGCTGGTCGTCAGCGACGAGGTCTACGAGCACATGGTGTTCGACGGAGGGCAGCACGTCAGCGCGTCGTCGCTGCCGGGGCTGGCAGCGCGCTCGTTCGTGGTGTCGAGCTTCGGCAAGACCTATCACGTCACCGGCTGGAAGGTCGGCACGGTCGTCGCGCCGTCGCCGCTGACGGCGGAGTTCCGCAAGGTGCACCAGTTCAACGTCTTCACCGTCAACACGCCGGTTCAGCACGGGCTGGCGCGCCACCTCGCCGACCCGCGCCCGTACCTGGAGCTGCCGGCCTTCTACCAGCGCAAGCGCGACCTGTTCCTCGATGGCCTGAGGCAGACCCGGCTGGTGCCGCTGCACACGCAGGGCAGCTACTTCCAGCTGGTCGACTACTCGGGCGTCAGCGACCTCCCCGAGGCCGGGTTCTGCCAGTGGCTCACGCGCGAGGTCGGGGTGGCGGCGATACCGCTGACGGCCTTCTACGAGGGCGGATTGGAGCAGCGTCTGGCCCGGCTGTGCTTCGCCAAGCGCGACGAGACGCTGCAGGCGGCGCTGGAGCGGCTCCAGCGCCTGTGACCGGGATGCCGCGCGCCGGCCCGGTCTTCAGGGCCGACCGTGCCCTTCGCGACCGAACGGCCGCGTCGCCGGGCTGTCGAGGTCCCCGAAAGCGCTGCTGCGGTCCGACGGCGGCTCGCTCGGATCGAGATCCACCGCGGCGGTGTGGGCGCGCGCCGTGTCCGGCAGCTCGGGGCCGTCGTCGAGGTCCGGTGCAGGGCCCGCCACCGGGCGGTGCGACACCGGGTCGTCGCCGAGCGGCAGCAGCAGGTCGACGCTGCCGCTCTCGGCGGCCTCGCGGTCGAGCAGGTCGCGCGCCACCGAGTAGAGCATCAGCACTTCGCGGTATGCGGGCAGCTCGAACAGCTCGCCGCGCGAACGGCGGAACAGCAGGGCCTCGAGCTCGGCCATCGACTCCAGCGGTTGCGGCCACAGCTCCTGCAGCCGCGGCACAACGCCGGGGTAGTCCTCGAGCGTGCGGCCGTGGCCGAGGTCGGCCCCCCACTCGGGCGCGTAGGCATTGAAGCGTCGGTTGAAGCGCGAGCGCATCCGCTCGTAGGCCTCGCGGTCGTTGCGGCGCCCGTAGATTTCGAGCAGCTTCAGGTAGGGCAGCGGGCTGCCGCCGCCGGTCTGGCGCAGGTGCTCGACGAGCAGGTCGATGGCCGCCTCCTCCTGACCCAGCACCACGAAGAACTCGGCCTGCTGCTCCAGGTCGATCAGTTCCTCGATCGAGACGTCGCGCGGCTGGTTGCCCTCGACGGTGTTCGGCGCCGGCAGCGTCACCGACCGGTGGGCGGGGGGCGGCTCGGGCTCCGGGATGAACACCGGCGCGGCGGGCGGCAGCCGGGCCGGCACGCTGGCGATGGCAGCGGCAGGCCAGGAGTCCCCCGGGGCGGCGGCCGGGGGTGGCCACGCCGGCGCAGGCCGGATCTCGCTGGTGACGAACGGGATCGGCGCGGTGCCGGCTCGCTCGCCGAACGGGTCGATCGTCGCCGGCCCCCCGGCCTGCGACCGCCACTGCGCCGCGCGCTGCCGCTGCAGCGCGCTGACGCGCCGCGCCAGCCACAGGGCCGTGCCAGCGAGTACCAGCACGAGCACCAGCAGCGGCACCGTCCAGCGGCTGCTCGCGTCGGCACGCGCCAGGCGCCCCTGCAGCTGGGCAGCCAGCTCGCGCTGCGCGGAGGCATCGGCTCGCAGCTGCTGCACGGTCTGCTCCAGACCGGCCACGCGGGCCTGGGCCGCCGACGCCGCCGCAGCGGCTGCGCGCGCCGCGCTCGCCGCCTCGGTCACCGCCTGCATTGCCTGTTCGACGGCGGTCGCCTCCGCCGTGGCAGCCGCCGGCCCGGCGGCCAGCGCTTCGGCCGGCTCGAGACGCAGACGGGGCTGCGTTGCGGGCGCGGTCGCAGGCGGGGTTGCCGCGCTGCGGGCGGGTCGCGCGGGCCGGGCGGCCCGAACAGAGCCGGGCGACGCTCGCTGGGTGGCCGGGCGCGACGGCGCCGCCGCGACCTGATCCGGACCGCCGGCGGCGGACGCGGCGGGCCCGGCGGCGGCGGCACCCCCGGCCAGGGATGGGGACGGCACCGCGGCCGGCTGCGGGGGGGCCGGCGCCGCGGGCGGGGTGACGACGGCGGCCGGCAGCGAGGCCAGCCCGGCATCGGCAGCAGGAACGATCGGCACCGCGCCGCCGAGTGCCGGCGGATCGACCAGCAGCACGTAGCGACGCGCCACGCGCGACGCGCAGCCGGCGGCCACCGTCAGCGTGACAACCGGTTCGTCGACGACCTGCGTGCTGCTGACACGAATGCGTGCGGCCTCTGGACCGAGCGCCTCGACCGAGGTGCGGACCGAGGAGCCGGGAACGAGCCGCTCGCCAATGAACAGCTCGGCCTTCACGCACCGCGCCTCGAGCGGGTCGGCCAGGTCCGTCCGCACGGGGATCGCCAGTTCGAGCGGCCGACCGAGCTCCGGAGCGGCCACGTCCGGGCCGAAACCGGTGGCGGCAACCGCCGCGCCTGCCGTAGACCACGCCGCAAACCCCAGCGCCGTCAACCGCCCCGCAACACGGAGCACCCGGGCCATGCGGGCGTCGGTGCCCTGCGGTACAGGCGTTGGCGGCATGCGGTGCGGGAAACGTGGGCGGGCGTGGATCTAAATCACTCTAGCATGGCCCATTGCCCGCAACGACACGCAGCCGCGGGCCTGTCCGCGAAGCATGGCACGGCACGGCACGGCGATCGCCCGGGCGCCGCGCCTCGTGCCGGCAGCTCAGGCGTCGTAGCCGGGCATGCGCCGATCCAGGCGTCGAAGCAGACCGGGCCAGGTGATCTGCGCGCCGAGCCCGCGCGTCACCTGCGCCGCCTGCTGCCGCGCGCCGGCGATGATCGCCGGATCGATCGGGACCAGTTCGCCGCCACCCGCCTGCGCGCGCACCTGGATCGCGCAGGCGGCTTCGAACAGGTACATCGAAAGGAAAGCGTCGGCCACGGTGGGGCCGACGGTCAGCAGCCCGTGGTTGCGCAGCATCAGGTGGACACCGCTGCCCAGGTCGCGCACCAGGCGCGGTTTCTCCTCGTCGCGCAGCGCGACGCCCTCGTAGTCGTGATAGCCGAGAGAGGACAGCACGAAGATCGACTGCTGCGACAGCGGCAGCAGGCCGCCACGCTGCGCCGACACCGCGATGCCGTTCAGCGAGTGGGTGTGCAGCACGCAGCGTGCGTCGTGGCGCGCCGCGTGCACGGCACCGTGGATCAGGAAGCCGGCCGGGTTGACGTCGAACGGGGAGTCGTCGAGCTTGCGCCCCGACGCGTCGATGCGCACCAGGCTGGAGGCCGTGATCTCCTCGAACATCAGGCCGTAGGGGTTGATCAGGAACCCGTCGCGACCGCCGTCCTCGCCCTCGGGCAACCGCGCGCTGATGTGCGTGAAGACCAGGTCGTCCCAGCCGAACATGGCCACCATGCGGTAGGCCGCGGCGAGGTCGACTCGCAGGTCCCACTCGGCAGGACTGACCCGGCCTCGGAGGTCGGGCATCGGCAGCGCACGTGCGGGCATCGGGTTCTCCTCGGTGGCGGTTCGCCCTGCGCGCAGGCGGCGGACAATGCGCGGCGGCGGACGCTGCATCGTGCCGCGGTTGTCGCTTCAGGGACAAGCCATGAATACCCCGGTTCTTACAATGAGCGAGCGGCACTGCATCGAGTCCGGCGCGTGGTTCTCCAAGCTCTCCCCTGCCCTTCGCAGCGCGATCCTCGCCCGCTCGCACGTGCGCCGGCTCGCCGATGGCGCAACGCTGGCCGCGCGCGGCTCGGCGGCCGAGGACTGGTGCGGCGTGGCGGCTGGTGCCGTGCGGATCAGCTCGGTCTCGCTCGCCGGCAAGCAGGTCACGCTGACGTATGCCGAGCCGGGCAGCTGGTTCGGCGACATCGCGCTGTTCGACGGCCTGCCCCGCACGCACGACGCCAACGCCCACGGCCCGACCACGCTGGTGTGCGTGCGCAAGCCCGACTTCAAGGCGCTGCTGGCCAGCCACGTCGAGCTCTACGACGCGCTGCTGCGGCTGAACTGCCGCCGGCTGCGCCTGATGTTCGACCAGCTCGAGGACCTGAACACGCGCCCACTGCGCGCGCGCCTGGCCCGCCAGCTGCTGCAGCTGGCGCGGCGGCACGGCAGGCAGCGCAGCGGCGAGATCTTGATCGGCCTGGCGCTTGCCCAGGAAGACCTGGCCCAGCTGCTCGGCGCGTCGCGCCAGCGGGTCAACCAGGAACTCAAGCGCCTCGAGCGCGAGGGCGCTGTGCGCGTCGAGCCCACCCGGCTCGCGGTGCTCGACCGCGACAGCCTGCTCGCCATCGCCCGCTGAGCGCGCGCGGCGGCCTCTCCATGCACCCGAGGCCCCTCTGATGGAACAGTTCACCGGCACCCGCCCCATGGCGGCCAGCCACGCCTTCCACGTGGCCGCGCTGCAGGCCCACCTCGAGGCGCGGCTGCCCGGCTTCGCCGGCCCGCTCGCCATCGAGCAGTTCAAGGGCGGCCAGAGCAACCCCACCTACAAGCTCGTCACGCCCGGCCGCAGCTACGTGATGCGCAGCAAGCCCGGGCCGGTGGCCCGGCTGCTGCCTTCGGCCCACGCGATCGAGCGCGAGTTCCGCGTGATGAGCGCGCTGGCTGACACCGCGGTGCCGGTGGCCCGGATGCTGCTTCTCACCGAGGACGAGTCGGTGATCGGCCGGGCCTTCTACGTGATGGAGTTCGTCGAGGGGCGCGTGCTGTGGGACCAGGCGCTGCCCGGCATGACCCCGGCCGGGCGCGGCGCCGTGTACGACGAGATGAACCGCGTGATCGCGGCGCTGCACTCGGTGGACGTGCGTGCCGCGGGCCTTGCCGACTACGGCCGGCCCGGCAGCTACTTCGAGCGCCAGATCGGCCGCTGGAGCAAGCAGTACGTGGCCAGTGCCACCGAGCCGATCGAGGCCATGGACCGCCTGATCGACTGGCTGCCCGCCCACATGCCCGCCAGCGCGCGCGACGACCGCCAGCTCGCGGTGGTGCACGGCGACTACCGGCTCGACAACCTGATCTTCCACGCCACCGAGCCGCGCGTCGTGGCGGTGCTGGACTGGGAGCTGTCCACGCTCGGCCACCCGCTGGCCGACTTCAGCTACCACTGCATGGCCTGGCACATCGAGCCGGGCACCTTCCGCGGCATCGCCGGGCTCGATCACGCCGCGCTCGGCATCCCTTCGGAGCGCGAGTACGTGCGGCGCTACTGCGAGCGCACCGGCCGCGCCGACTCCGCGGCGCTGGCCGCTGATTGGGACTTCTACCTCGCCTACAACCTGTTCCGCCTGGCGTCGATCATGCAGGGCATCGTCAAGCGCGCGGCCGACGGCATCGCGGCCAGCGCGCAGGCGCAGTCCAGCGCGTCGCTGACACGCACGCTGGCCGAGCAGGCCTGGTCGTTCGCCCGCAGGGCCTGAGGCCGCACAGGCCCGCCAGGCCCGAGGCCGAACCGCGGCGCCTCCCCTAACCCACCGGAGACCGAGATGGACTTCAGCTTTTCGCCCCGCACCCAGGAGCTGCGCCAGCGCGTCTCCGACTTCATGGACGAGCACGTCTTCCCTGCCGAGGCCCGCTACTGGCAGGAGCTCGAGGCCAACACCTCGGCGGGCCGGCGCTGGACGCCGCTGTCGGTGATCGAGGAACTCAAGCCGAAAGCGCGCCAGGCCGGGCTCTGGAACCTGTTCCTGCCCGAGAGCGAGTACGGCGCGGGGCTGACGAACCAGGAGTACGCGCCGCTGGCCGAGCTGATGGGCCGCGTGTTGTGGAGCAGCGAGGTCTTCAACTGCTCGGCCCCCGATACCGGCAACATGGAGGTGCTGGTGCGCTACGGCAGCCCCGAGCACAGGAAGCGCTGGCTCGAGCCGCTGCTGGCCGGCGAGATCCGCAGCGCGTTCGCGATGACCGAGCCGGCGGTGGCGAGTTCCGACGCCACCAACATCGAGTCTCGCATCGAGCGCGACTCCTCGGGCGGGCGGGACGAGTTTGTGATCAACGGCCGCAAGTGGTGGACCAGCGGCGCCGGCGACCCGCGCTGCAAGATCCTGATCTTCATGGGCAAGACGGACCCGGCGGCGCCGCGCCACTCGCAGCAGTCGATGATCCTGGTGCCGATGGACACGCCCGGCGTGAAGGTGCTGCGCGCGCTGCCGGTGTTCGGCTACGACGACGCGCCGCACGGCCACATGGAGGTCGAGTTCACCGACGTCCGCGTGCCGGCCTCCCACATCCTGCTCGGCGAAGGCCGCGGCTTCGAGATCGCGCAGGGCCGCCTCGGCCCGGGGCGCATCCACCACTGCATGCGCCTGATCGGCCTGGCCGAGCGCTCGCTCGAGCTGATGTGCCGGCGCGCGGTGAGCCGCGTGGCCTTCGGCAAGGCGGTGGCGCAGCAGACGGTGACCCAGGAGCGCATCGCCGAGGCGCGCTGCCTGATCGAGCAGGCGCGCCTGCTGACGCTGAAGGCGGCCTGGATGATGGACGTGGCCGGCAACAAGGCGGCCAAGGCCGAGATCGCGATGATCAAGGTCGTCGCGCCCAACATGGCCTGCAAGGTCATCGACTGGGCGATGCAGGTCCACGGCGGCGCCGGGGTCAGCGCAGACTTCCCGCTCGCCTACTACTACGCCCAGGCGCGCACGCTGCGATTCGCCGACGGCCCCGACGAGGTGCACCGCAACGCGATCGCCAAGATCGAGCTCGGGCGCCACGCACCGGCCCGCGGCTGATCGGGGCCACGCCAGGCGGCTAGCGTCCCCGGTGCTCGTCGCCGGGGAGCGCGCTCTGTCCCCAGACGGTGGAGTGCAACCCTGTGGAGGGAGCGACCGCGTGCTCGTTGGCCACGCGGCGGGCTTCGCGCATAGCGCTCTCGAACAGGCGCAGCCACACCTGCAGGCGCGGCACGTCGGGCTCGTCGAGCGCGGTGCGCAGCATCAGGCGGCCCCGGCCGATCATCAGCACCACCGGCACGCCGGGCTCGACCTGCAGCGACTGCAGCGACGTCGCCAGCGCCCCCTCCAGCCACTGCCGCAGCCAGCCTCGCTGGCTGCCGGCAGCCACCCAGCGCTTCCCGAGTCCGGCCATGTCGCCATCGTCGAGCCGCTCGAACATGACGATCCAGCGCATCTCCGGCGGCGTCTGGTTGTCGATGCGCGTCCGCGTACCCTCGACGGACTGTTCGTAGACCGTCCGCTCGAGCTGTTCATGAAGTTGCCGGCTCAGCAGCACCGCCTGCAGGTCGGGACTGAGGCCCATCTCGCTGCGGATGCGCAGCTCCTGGCCACCGATGTACGGGCGCTGCGCCGGGCCCCACTCCAGGCGCCAGGCGGTGGTGCCCAGCCGGCCGTCGACGACGAAGCCGCGTTCCGGCACGGCGCGGTGGCGGTACTGGTGGGACTCCGCCCAGGGCACGACCTCGCCCCAGGGCGCGTCCGTGGCAGTCGCGCCGCCGCCCAACCAACGCTTGATGCCGTCGAGCATGGGATAAAGTGTGAAGCAGCCGGCCGGTGTGCAGATCCGCCGCGGCAGGCGCCGTGGAGAGACGATGATCGAAGTGTATTCGTGGCCCACGCCCAACGGCCACAAGGTCCACATCATGCTCGAGGAGTGCGGCCTGCCCTACCGGGCGCACCCCGTCGACATCGGTGCGGGCGACCAGTTCGAGCCGGACTTCCTGGCGATCAGCCCGAACAACAAGGTGCCGGCCATCGTCGACCCCGACGGTCCGGACGGCCAGCCGATCTCGCTGTTCGAGAGCGGCGCGATCCTGCTCTACCTCGCGGTCAAGACCGGCCGCTTCCTGCCCGCCGGCACGCGCGGCCGGTACGAGACGCTGCAGTGGCTGATGTTCCAGATGGGCGGCGTCGGCCCGATGCTCGGCCAGGCGCACCACTTCCGGATCTACGCGCCCGAGAAGATTCCGTATGCGATCGATCGCTACACCAACGAGGCGCGGCGCCTGTACGGCGTGATGAACCGCCAGATCGCCCGGCACCGCTACATCGCCGGCGACGAGTACACGGTGGCCGACATCGCGATCTTCCCCTGGCTTCGCAGCTGGAAGAACCAGGGCATCGACTGGGACGACTACCCGCTCCTGAAGGGCTGGTTCGACGAGATCGCGGCGCGCCCGGCCGTGATGCGCGGCGTGGAGGTGCTGGCCGCGCAGCGCCGCCCGATCACCGACGACAAGGCGCGCGAGGTGCTCTTCGGGCGCACGCAGTACGAGAAGCGCTGAGCTCGCCGCTGCTCCCGCAAGCGTCGGGCTCCGCAGCGACAATCCGCCCCGTCTGCCCGTAGCTCAACTGGATAGAGCAGCGGCCTTCTAAGCCGCAGGTCGGGGGTTCGAGTCCCTCCGGGCAGGCCAGCCGGAAGGCACGGCGCTGTCGCGGCTGGATGGGCATACAGTCGCGGCATGCCCCGGCTCGCGACACCTGCCGCTCCCACCGAGGCCGCCGTTGCGCTGAACCCTGCCCAGCGCGCCGCGGTCGAGCATGACCCGCAGGCCTCGGGGCTGCTCGTGATCGCCGGTGCCGGCGCGGGCAAGACGGCCACGCTGGCCGCGCGCGTGGCCTGGCTGCTCCGGCACGGCTCGGATCCGCAGCGGGTGCTGCTGCTGACATTCTCCCGCCGCGCCGCCGCGGAGATGACCCGGCGTGTCGGCCGCCTGCTGGCCGCCGAGCGCGCGCTGCCGCCCCACGTGCCCGCGCCGCGCCTGCCATGGTGCGGCACGTTCCATGCCGTCGCCGCGGCGCTGCTGCGTGCCGAGGCGCCGCGACTGGGCCTGCCGCACGGCTTCACGCTGCTCGACCGCGGGGACGCCGAGGACCTGCTCGGCCTCGAGCGGGCGCGCATGGGCCTGTCGGAGAGCCGGCGCCGGTTCCCGCTGCCCGCGACCTGCCTGGCGATCCACTCGCGCCAGGTCAACACGCAGCAGCCGCTCGACGCGCTGCTGCATGGGCAGTACCCGTGGCTCGCCGATCACCACGTCGCGCTGGCCGCACTGCTCGAGGCCTACGGCGCGGCCAAGCGCAGCCAGCACGCGCTCGACCTGGACGACCTGCTGCTCGCGTGGTGGGCGCTGATGCGGCACCCGGCATCGGGGCCGGCGATCGCCGCCCGCTTCGACCACGTGCTGGTCGACGAGTGGCAGGACGTCAACCGGCTGCAGGCCGACCTCGTGCATGCGCTGCGGCCGGATGGCCTGGGCGTCACCGCGGTCGGCGACGACGCGCAGGCGATCTACGGCTTCCGCGGCGCCGCGGTCGAGCACATCCTGCGTTTCCCCGAACGCTGCACGCCGCCGGCACGGGTCGTGCTGCTGGAGCAGAACTACCGCAGCACGCCGCCGCTGCTGGCCGCGAGCAATGCCGTGATCGCGCTCGCGCCCGAGCGCTTCGCCAAGACGCTGTGGAGCGAGCGGCCCGACCACGGCCGGCCGCGGCTCGTCACGGTGGCCGACGAGGCGGCGCAGGCCTCGGGCGTCGCCGACGCGGTGCTGGCGGCGCGCGAGCAGGGCCTGCTGCTGCGGCGCCAGGCGGTGCTGTTCCGCAGCGGCAGCCACGCCGCCGCGCTCGAGCTCGAGCTGCTGCGGCGCGGGATCCCCTTCGTGAAGTACGGCGGGCTGCGCTTCTTCGAGTCGGCGCACGTCAAGGACGTGCTGGCGCTTCTGCGCTGGGCGCAGAACCCGGCCGCTGCACTGGCCGCGTGGCGGATCGCGAAGCTGGTGCCCGGGCTCGGACCGGCGCACGCGCGGCGGCTGCTCGACCACGCCGGACCGCTGGACGCGTTCCGCGTGCCTGCGGCCGCGGCCGCACCCTGGCGCGCGCTGCGCGACGTGCTCGATGGGCTGCGCACGGGCCGCTCGGGATGGCCGCACGAACTGCACGACGCGCTGGCCTGGTACCGGCCGCACCTGGAGCGGCTCCACGCCGATGCGCACCTGCGCTGGGCCGACCTGCAGCAGCTGGTGCAGGTGGCCGCCGCCCAGCCGGACCGCGAGGCCTTCCTCGCCGCGATGGCGCCCGACCCGCCGGCGGCGAGCAGCGACGAGGCACGCGACCCGCTGCTCGACGAGGACCATCTCGTGCTGTCGACCATCCACTCCGCCAAGGGCCAGGAGTGGAACGCGGTGCACGTGCTGCATGTCGTCGACGGCTGCCTGCCGGCCGACATGGCCACGCGCAGCCCGGCCGAGCTGGAGGAGGAGCGCCGGCTCCTCTACGTCGCGATGACCCGGGCCCGCGACGCGCTCACGCTGTGGGTGCCGCAGCGCTTCCACGTCACCCAGCAGCGCGCGCTGGGCGACCGGCACGTGTACGCGCTGCGCTCCCGCTTCGTGCCCGACGCGCTGCTGCCCTGCTTCGAGGTGGCGGGGGCGACGGCTCCCGCGGGAGGCTTGCCCGGGGCCGCCGCGCCCCAGGGCATCGACCTGATGGCCCTGCTCCGCGGCGCCTAGCTAGGGCAGCCGCGGCGTCGCTGGCGGCTCCGCCGGCAGCACGGCGACTTCCACCTGCGCCGGCGCCGGGTCGCTGCCGTCGGCCGGTGCCGGCCGGGGCACATGCAGCAGGCGCGTGTCGGGGTGCAGCACGAACTCCATCTGCAGGCCCGTCAGCATCAGGTCGACCTTGGCCGTCAGCGTCACCGGGCCGTCGATGATGGGCCGCGCGCGCAGTTCCTCGGCGGCCAGGGCGAGCATGTCGCGCATCTGGGCCACGGCCTCGCGGGTGGCGGCCGTTCCGGCCCTGTCCCCGAGCTCCGCGGCCTTACGCCGGGTGGCGTGCAGCGCGTCACCGGCTTGGCTGGCGACGCTGCCGGCGCCCTCCTTCACCGAACCGGCCACGCGGACCGCCGACGTGGTGAGCTGTCCGCCGAGTTCCTTGATGCGGTCGAGCATGGCGTGGGGCCCGCTGGCGGGGGAGAAGTACGACCCCGGCATCTTGAGGCCAGCCGGTCTCGACGTCCGGCCGAGGCGGGAAAGGCGGACCCGGCCCGGGGTTGGTCGGGGTGAAAGGATTCGAACCTTCGACCCATTGCTCCCAAAGCAATTGCGCTACCAGGCTGCGCTACACCCCGACGTGAGGAGGATTGTAGGAGCGCGGGGGGCCGCGCGACAGGCGGCCGGCAGCGTGCGGCGGCCGGACTTCCGCCGCGCGGGCCTAGGCCGCCGGCGCCGCGGGCATCACGACGACGCCGTCCTCGTCGGCGCACAGCCACTCGCCGGGCCGCACCCAGACGCCCTGGACCTGCACCGGCACGTCGCGCTGGCCCTCGTTGCGCTTGTCGGGCGGCATCGGGTGCGGCGCCAGCGCCTTGATGCCGACCGCACAGCGCGCGAGCTCGGCCGTGTCGCGCACGCAGCCGTCGACGACGACGCCGGCCCAGCCGTTGCTCGCTGCCGCCGCGCCCAGGTTCCCGCCGAGCAGCGCGCGCCGCATCGAGGCGCCGCCGGCCACGACCAGCACGCGGCCCTGGCCCGGGGACTCGACCGCCGCCTTGACCAGCGAGTTGTCCTCGTGGCAGCGCACGGTGCTCACCGGGCCGTGGAAGCGGGCGCGCCCGCCGAAGTCGCGGAACACCGGCGGCAGCACGCGGAAGGCGCCGCTCGCGTCGGACCGGTGCGCGTCGCACAGGTCGCAGGTCGGGATCTCGGGGGATTCGTCCATGGTCCGGTCCTCGCCCGGGTTGCGCTCGGGGCGGCGCGGCGCGATCAGCGGCCCGCCTGCAGTGCGGCCGAGCGGATCGCGCCGAGCGTCGTGCGCGAGGTGATGACGTCGGGATCGAGCCTGAGGTGCAGCAGGCCCGGGCGGTCGGCCGCCAGCCAGCGCTCGAGCGCCGGCTCGAACTGCTCGGTGCGGTCGACGAAGTCGGCGTGCCAGCCGTAGGCGCGGGCGAGCATCGCGAAGTCGGGGTTGCTCAGGTCGCTGCCGCTGACGCGGCCCGGGTACTCGCGCTCCTGGTGCATCCGGATCGTGCCGTAGGTGCCGTTGTCGACGACGACCGAGAGCAGCCTGCGCGCGCCGCCGCCCGTGGCGGTGGCGAGCTCCTGGCCCGTCATCAGGAAGTCACCGTCGCCGGCGATGTTGACCACCGTGCGATTCGGCTGCAGCAGCGCGGCGGCCACCGCGGCCGGCAGCCCGTAGCCCATCGCCCCCGAGGTCGGCGCGAGCTGCGTGCGGCCATGGTGGCGCAGCCCCGGGTAGCGGACGTAGCGGTGCAGCCAGCCGCTGAAGTTGCCGGCGCCGTTGGTCCACACCGTGTCCTCGGGAAGCCGGCGCTGCAGCGTCTTCATGACCACCGCGAGGTCGAGCGGCGCGACCTCGGGCGCCGCGAGGTTGGCCTCGTAGTCGGCGCGCGCCGCGAGCGCGTGGTCGCGCCACGGCAGCTCGGTCGGCGCGGTCAGCGACTCGAGGGCCTTGGCCGCGCAGTCCATGCCGGCCTGCAGCAGCAGGTCGGCCGCGTAGACGCGCCCGAGTTCCTCGGCGCCGGCGTGCACGTGCACGAGCTTCTGCCGTGGCCGCGGGGCCTCGA
>Ga0068877_10001394_pt1 | contig 19947 bp, 16 predicted proteins | sample NOAtaG_FD_66437 | JGI IMG/M metagenome (GOLD analysis project Ga0068877, IMG submission 66437) | Freshwater lake microbial communities from Lake Erie, under a cyanobacterial bloom - NOAA_Erie_Diel6S_1000h metaG | ecosystem: Environmental > Aquatic > Freshwater > Lake | place: USA: Ohio, Lake... | reverse complement strand
AGATCGCCGCCGTCAACGTCGTCTTACCATGGTCAATGTGACCCATCGTTCCGATGTTCACGTGAGGCTTCGTACGCTCAAACTTTGCCTTCGACATTTCCTATCTCCGTTTTTGTTGCTGGTGGGTTTTCAAGGATCGGTGGTTGCTTCGCGAATCTTTGGCTACTCGCCGCGGACGCGCTTGACGATTTCGGATGCAATTGCGCCCGGTACCTCTTGGTACGAATGGAACTGCATCGTGTAGGTCGCGCGCCCTTGGGTGCGTGACCGGAGGTCGGTACTGTATCCGAACATCTCGGAGAGCGGCACCTGGGCACGAACGACCTGCGTGTTGCCACGGGCCTCCATGCCTTCGATGCGGCCGCGACGGCTGGACAGGTCGCCCATGACGTCGCCCATGTACTCGTCGGGAGTGACGACTTCGACGGCCATGATCGGCTCGAGCAGAACGGGCTTGGCCATTTCGGCGGCCTTCTTGAAGCCCATTTGACCGGCGATCTTGAACGCCATTTCCGAGGAGTCGACGTCGTGGTACTGACCGTCGACGAGGCTGACCTTGACGTCGACCGTCGGGTAGCCGGCAAGAACACCCGACTCGAGTGCCGCCTGGATGCCCTGGTTGGTCGGCTGGATGTATTCGCGCGGAACGCGACCACCGGTGATCTCGTCGGCAAAGACGTAGCCACCACCGGGGCCGGTCGGCTCGAGCGTCAACTTGACGACTGCGAACTGGCCCGAACCACCCGACTGCTTGATGTGGCGGTACTCGACCGACTCCACCTTCTTCGTGATGGTTTCGCGGTAGGCGACCTGTGGCTTGCCGACGGTTGCCTCGACGTTGAACTCGCGTTGCATGCGGTCGACGAGAATTTCGAGGTGCAATTCACCCATGCCGGAGATGACCGTCTGGCCGGTTTCTTCGTCGGTGCGCACGCGGAAGGTCGGGTCTTCGTCGGACAGTGACTTGAGCGCCTTGCCCAACTTGTCCTGGTCGTCCTTGGTCTTCGGTTCGATGGCGACGTGGATGACCGGCTCGGGGAATTCCATGCGCTCAAGAATGACCGCGTTGTCACGGTCGCAGAGCGTGTCGCCGGTGGTGGTCTCCTTGAAACCGAGTCCGGCAACGATGTCGCCGGCCATGGCGACGTCGAGGTCTTCGCGCTGGTTGGCGTGCATCAGCAGGATGCGGCCGAGACGCTCTTTGCGTTCCTTCGTGCTGTTGTAGACCTCGTCACCCTTGTTGATGGTGCCCGAGTACACGCGGAAGTAGGTGAGCTTGCCGAACGGGTCGGCGACGATCTTGAACGCAAGCGCGGCGAAGGGGCCGTTCTCGTCGGCGGAACGCTCGACGACCTGGTCGCCCTTCAGGTTGGTGCCCTGTGCGGCGGGAATGTCGAGGGGGCTCGGCAGGAAGTCGACGACTGCGTCGAGCATCGGCTGCACACCCTTGTTCTTGAAGGCCGAACCACAGAGAATCGGCACGAAGTCGAATGCCAGCGTTCCCTTGCGGATCGCGGCCTTGATTTCCGCCTCGGACACTTCTTCACCACCGAGGTACTTCTCCATGAAGGCGTCGTCGGACGTCGCGATGGTCTCGAGCAACTGCTCGCGGTACGCATTCGCTTCGTCGACCTGGTCGGCCGGAATGTCGACCTCGTCCCACTTGGCTCCGAGTTCCTCGTCGCGCCAAATGAGTGCCTTCATCTTCACGAGGTCGATGAGACCCGCGAACGGCTTGTTCGATTCCGGACCACCGGCGCCGACGGGAAGCTGGATGACTGCGGGCACGGCCTGCAGGCGGTCCTTCACCATGTCGACGGTGCGATAGAAGTTCGCGCCGATGCGGTCCATCTTGTTGATGAAGCACATGCGCGGCACGCGGTACTTGTTGGCCTGACGCCACACGGTTTCGGTCTGCGGCTCGACGCCGGCAACCGAGTCGAACACCGTCACCGCACCGTCGAGAACGCGCAGCGAACGCTCGACTTCGATCGTGAAGTCGACGTGACCCGGGGTGTCGATGATGTTGATGCGGTGGTTGTTCCAGATGCAGGTGGTGGCAGCAGACGTGATGGTGATGCCGCGCTCTTGTTCCTGGGCCATGTGGTCCATCGTCGCGGCGCCTTCGTGAACTTCACCGATCTTGTAGGACTTGCCGGTGTAGTAGAGGATGCGCTCGGTCGTCGTGGTCTTGCCGGCGTCGATGTGCGCCATGATGCCGATGTTGCGGGTGCGCTCGAGGGGGTACTCACGCTTTGCCATGTTCAGTGTCTGCCTTGTTTCTCGCGTGGGGGGATGGAACGGAACCGACTACCAGCGGTAGTGGGCGAAGGCCTTGTTGGATTCGGCCATCTTCTGCATGTCGTCACGCTTCTTGATGGATGCGCCGAGACCGTTGGCAGCATCGAGGAGTTCGTTGGCGAGACATTCGGCCATCGTCTTTTCGCGACGGTTGCGCGAGTTGTCGACGACCCAACGAATGGCGAGCGTGCTTGCGCGACGCGGACGGACCTCGACGGGAACCTGGTAGGTCGCACCACCGACGCGGCGGCTGCGGACTTCGAGAGGCGGCTTCACGTTGTCGATGGCGCGCTTGACGGTCGACAACGGCTCGGAACCGGTCTTCGTCTCGATCATCTTCATCGCGTCATAGACGATGTTCTCGGCGATGCTCTTCTTGCCGTGCAGCATGATCTTGTTGACGAGCTGCGTAACGAGCAACGAGCGATAGACCGGATCGGGGGTCATCTCGCGGCGCTGAGCGGGTCCTTTGCGGGGCATGTGCTACCTGTCTTTGTTTTTCTCGAGTGGCTTACTTGTCGCGCTTCGCGCCGTAACGGCTACGCGCCTGCTTGCGGTTCTTCACGCCGGCTGCGTCGAGCGCGCCGCGGATGATCTTGTAACGCACGCCCGGAAGGTCGCGCACGCGGCCGCCGCGCACGAGCACGATCGAGTGCTCTTGCAGGTTGTGGCCTTCGCCCGGGATGTAGGCGGTGACTTCGACACCACTGGTGAGACGCACACGTGCGACCTTGCGCAGAGCCGAGTTCGGCTTCTTCGGGGTGGTGGTGAACACGCGCGTGCACACGCCACGACGCTGCGGCGATCCCTTCAGGGCGGGGGTCTTCGTCTTGGTTGTCTTGACGCTGCGACCCTGGCGGATCAACTGCTGAATTGTGGGCACGCGTGAACCTCTTTGTTGATGGAATTTCGCGGGGCACCGACGGTCGGAGCCTTCGCTACAGAGAACGAATTGAGGATGGAAAAACCGCCCTCGGGGACCCGTGAAACGCTATAAGCGACCCGGCGTCGGCCACAACCTGCCGAACGCCGGGTCGATACGTTCCATCAGGCGTTTTCGGCGTCGCCCTCGGGGTGGACGTAGGAGCCCTGGATGCCCGCCAGGAAGGCGGCCGGGTCTTCTTCATCGCTCGAGTAGAAGGCCATCGGCTCGTAGTCCGGGGCCTCGATACCGAAGTTGCGGTAGACCTGCATGCCTGTTCCGGCCGGAATGAGCTTGCCGATGATGATGTTTTCCTTCAGGCCAACGAGGCTGTCGGAACGACCGTCGATCGCGGCCTCGGTGAGGACGCGGGTGGTCTCCTGGAAGGACGCGGCCGACAGCCACGACTCGGTGGCAAGTGACGCCTTGGTGATTCCCATCAGTTCGGGACGACCTTCGGCGGGACGCTTGCCCTCTTCGACCATGCGGCGGTTGGTGTCGCGGAAGGTCTTCGCATCGGTGCGCTCGCCCGGGAGGAAACCCGTGTCGCCCGGCTCTTGGACGCCGATGCGACGTGTCATCTGACGAACGATGAGTTCGATGTGCTTGTCGTGGATCGACACGCCCTGGTCGCGGTACACCTTCTGCACTTCCTCGACGAGGTACACCTGCGTCTCGCGGATGCCCTTGATCTCGAGAAGTTCCTTCGGGTCGAACGGACCGTCGGTGAGCGGTTCGCCCGCCTGCGCCTCGGCACCGTCGCGGATGTTCGGCATGAGGCGGCTACCGGTCGGCAACAGCGTGAGATGTTCCTCACCCTTGTCGTCGACGACGGTGACCGGAATGCCCTTGCCTTCGTCTTCGCCGATACGAATCACGCCCGACGCGCGAGAAAGACGTGCCGACCCGCGGGGCGTACGCGCCTCGAAAAGTTCGACGACGCGCGGCAGACCGCCGGCGATGTCCTTGCCCGCGACACCACCGGTGTGGAACGTACGCATGGTCAACTGGGTACCGGGCTCACCGATCGACTGTGCCGCAATGACGCCCACTGCTTCGCCGAGTTCGATCGACTTGCCGGTGGCAAGCGAACGGCCGTAGCACAGCGCGCAGACGCCGAGTTCGGCGTCGCACGTGAGCACCGAACGCACGCGCACGCGGTTGATGCCGGCATCGTCGCGCAGAGCGACGACGTCGTCGTCCGAGAGGATGCGGTTCTTTTCGAGAACCGTGCCATCGGCGAGGGTGACATCGTTCAACAGCGCGCGACCAAAGAGCTTGGTCTCGAGGTACGCGCGCATGTTCGCGGTGTCGCGCTGCACGTTTTCGACCCACACGCCGAGCGACGTGCCGCAGTCCTGCTCACGAATGATGAGTTCCTGGGCGACGTCGACGAGACGACGAGTGAGGTAACCCGAGTCGGCGGTACGAAGAGCGGTGTCGACGAGACCCTTACGGGCACCCGGCGTTGCGATGAAGTACTCGAGAGTTTCGAGGCCTTCGCGGAAGTTGCTCTTGATCGGACGCGGAATCATGTCACCGCGGGGGTTGGCCACGAGGCCGCGCATTCCCGCGATCTGCTTCATCTGCGTCATGTTTCCGCGGGCGCCCGAACCGACCATCATTTCGATCGGGTTGAAGCGCTGCGCCTTGAACTCTTTCTCCATGGCGTTCTGCACTTCGGCCGTCGCGTCGGTCCAGATGCGCACTTCCTGCTGACGACGCTCGCCGTCGGTGATGATGCCGCGACGGAACTGGTTTTCGACCTTGTCGGCCTGCTTTTCGAATTCGTCGAGGATGGCCCGCTTGGTGGCGGGGGTCTTCACGTCTTCGATGGAAATGGTGAGGCCGGACTGCGCCGCGTAGCGGTAACAGACGTTCTTGATGTTGTCGAGCGACTGTGCGATGACGGCCTTGGGGTAGTTGTCGGCGAGACGCTCGACGATCAGACCCATTTCCTTCTTCTTCAACGGCTCATTGATGTGGCCGAAGCGCTCGGTGTAGTCGGTGGGCAACGCCTCTTCGAACAACAAGCGGCCTGCGGTGGTGTCGATCGTGCGACGGTCACCCGTGGAGAGGGTTTCGCGGAACTTGATCGGCGTGTGCAGCGAGATCGACTTCTCGTCGAGCGCGCGGAACACCTCCCAACGGTGCTGGAACACGCGACCCGCACCCGCCGACTCGGCAACGAGTTCGGTGAGGTAGAAGCCGCCGATGATCATGTCCTGCGACGGCGTCACGATCGGACGACCCGAAGCCGGCGACAGGATGTTGTTCGCCGACAACATGAGCACGCGTGCCTCGGCCTGGGCCTCGGCCGACAGAGGCAGGTGAACCGCCATCTGGTCGCCGTCGAAGTCGGCGTTGAACGCCGTGCACACGAGCGGGTGGATCTGAATCGCCTTGCCCTCGACGAGCACCGGCTCGAAAGCCTGGATGCCGAGGCGGTGCAGCGTCGGTGCGCGGTTCAGGAGAACCGGGTGCTCCTTGATGACGTCTTCGAGAACGTCCCACACCTGCGGACGACGACGCTCGACCATGCGCTTTGCCGACTTGATGTTCTGGGCGAGTTCGAGGTCGACCAGACGCTTCATCACGAACGGCTTGAACAGTTCGAGTGCCATCAACTTCGGCAGACCGCACTGGTGCAGACGCAGCGTCGGGCCGGCCACGATGACCGAACGACCCGAGTAGTCGACGCGCTTGCCCAGAAGGTTCTGACGGAAGCGGCCCTGCTTGCCCTTCAACATGTCGGAGAGCGACTTGAGCGGACGGTTGCCCGGACCGGTGACCGGACGACCGCGGCGGCCGTTGTCGAACAGTGCGTCGACGGCTTCCTGCAGCATGCGCTTTTCGTTGTTGACGATGATCTCGGGAGCACCGAGGTCGAGCAGACGACGCAGACGGTTGTTGCGGTTGATCACACGGCGGTACAGGTCGTTCAGGTCGGAGGTCGCGAAACGACCACCGTCGAGTTGCACCATCGGGCGCAGTTCCGGCGGGATCACCGGAACGACGTCGAGGATCATGGCCTTCGGGTCGTTTTGACGGCGACCGTATTCATCGCGCTGGTTGAACGACGCGACGATCTTCAGACGCTTGATGGCCTTCTGACGACGCTGGGCCGACAGCGGCTTGCGACCACCACCGGCTTCGATGGCCTCGCGCAGGCGAAGTTCCTCGACGTCGAAGTCGATGCAGTCGATGAGCGACTTGATCGCATCGGCACCGGTGCCGCCTTCGAAGTACTCGGCGTAGGGACCGAACGGATCCCGCAGGTTGCGCCACAGGACTTCGTCTTCGATGATGAGTCGCGGATAGAGGCTCTTGAATTCGTCCCACGTGCGCTTCTCGAGATCGATGTCGGCCTCGAAGCGCTCGCGCATGGACTGAACGTCCTTGTCGATCGCCTTCTGGCGTGCCTTCACGTCGCTGTCCTTGGCACCCTCTTTTTCGAGAGCCTTCAGCTCGGCCTCGCCGTCCTTCAGACGACGAGCGAGCGCGAGCTCCATGTCCTTGCGGATGCTGTCGAGGGTTTCGAGGTAGCCCTTCTCGAGTTCGGGAAGATCGGCGTGACGACGCTCGTCGTCGACCTTGGTGACGAGGCTGGCAGCGAAGTAGATGACCTTCTCGAGCTGCTTGGCCTTCAGTTCTTCCTTCGGCTCGATGCCGCCGAGGAGATAGGCCAGCCAGCTGCGCGTGCCGCGCAGGTACCAAATGTGCACGACGGGTGCGGCCAATTCGATGTGGCCCATGCGCTCGCGGCGCACCTTCGAGCGCGTGACTTCGACGCCACAGCGTTCACAGATGATGCCCTTGAAGCGCACGCGCTTGTACTTGCCGCAGTAGCACTCCCAGTCGCGGGTTGGTCCGAAGATCTTCTCGCAGAAGAGGCCGTCCTTCTCGGGACGCAGCGTGCGGTAGTTGATGGTCTCGGGCTTCTTCACCTCGCCCTTGGACCACAGGCGAATCTGGTCAGCGGTCGCAAGACCGATGCGCAGTTGATCGAACATGTTGACGTCAAGCATGTGTGTTCCGTTTCTTTCGATCTCGTGGTCCGGTTATCAGAAGGCGCGCTCGCGACGACGCTCGCGGTCGTCATCGTCGGATCCGCGCTCGGGGCGGCTGATGTCGATGCCGAGGGCTTCGGTCGCGCGGAAGACGTCGTCATCGATGTCTTGCATCTCGATCTCGGAGCCGTCGGACGACAGCACCTCGACGTCGAGGCAGAGCGCCTGCATTTCCTTCATGAGAACCTTGAACGATTCGGGGATACCCGGCTCGGGGATGTTCTCGCCCTTGACGATTGCTTCGTACACCTTCACGCGGCCGAGCACGTCGTCCGACTTGATGGTGAGAAGTTCCTGCAGGCAGTACGCGGCGCCGTACGCCTCGAGTGCCCACACTTCCATTTCACCGAAGCGCTGGCCACCGAACTGCGCCTTGCCACCGAGCGGCTGCTGGGTGATCATCGAGTACGGACCCGTCGACCGTGCGTGGATCTTGTCGTCGACGAGGTGCGACAGCTTCAGGATGTACATGTAGCCGACCGTGATCGGGTTGTCGTAACGCTCGCCCGTGCGACCGTTGCGCAACCACGCCTTGCCGGTCGGCTGGATGAGACGCTGTCCGTCCACGCCGTCGGGGTTGAGGTTCGTGAGGATGTTCTGAATGGTCGGGTGCTTGCCCGCGGCCTCGGCTTCGTCCCAGTGCGCACCGTCGAAGACGGGCGTGGCGATGAAGCGTGCAGGCGGCGTTCCGGGACGGGTCTTGACTTCCGTGCCGCGCATTCCCTGACCGACCGGCTGGTTCGTTGCCGGGTCGACCCAGCCCCAACGTGCGCAGTAACCGAGGTGCGCTTCGAGCACCTGGCCGACGTTCATGCGTGAGGGCACGCCGAGCGGGTTCAGAATGATGTCGACGGGCGTGCCGTCTTCGAGGTACGGCATGTCTTCGACGGGCAGGATCTTCGAGATGACACCCTTGTTGCCGTGGCGACCGGCGAGCTTGTCGCCCACCGAGATCTTGCGCTTCTGGGCGACGTAGACACGGACCAATTGGTTGACACCCGGCGGAAGTTCGTCACCGTTCTCGCGCGAGAACACCTTGACGTCGATGACCTTGCCGGATTCACCGTGGGGCACCTTGAGGCTCGTGTCGCGAACCTCGCGGGCCTTTTCACCGAAGATGGCGCGCAGCAGGCGCTCTTCGGGGGTGAGCTCGGTTTCGCCCTTCGGGGTGACCTTGCCGACGAGAACGTCGCCGGGGCCGACTTCGGCGCCGACGCGGATGATTCCACGGTCGTCGAGGTCGCGGAGGATGTCGTCGGACAGGTTCGGAATGTCACGCGAGATTTCCTCGGCACCCAACTTGGTGTCGCGCGCATCGACTTCGTGCTCGTGGATGTGGATCGACGTGAGAACGTCGTCTTTCACCAGACGCTCGGAGAGGATGATTGCGTCTTCGAAGTTGTAGCCCTCCCACGGCATCAGCGCGACGAGCAGGTTCTTGCCGAGTGCGAGTTCGCCGAGGTCGGTCGAAGGACCGTCGACGAGCAAGTCACCCTTCTTCACCTTTTCGCCCTCGCGGACGCGGATGACCTGGTTGATGCAGGTGTCCTGGTTCGAGCGACGGAACTTGGCGAGGTTGTACTTCTTCTTGCCGAGCTTGTCGTACTGCACGGTGAGACCGCGACCGTTCACTTCGGTGACGGTTCCGTCGTCGAGTGCGAGCAGAAGGTCGGCGCCGTCACGTGCGGCGCGGGCCTCGATGCCCGTGCCGATGTAGGGCGCCTCGGCGCGCACCAGCGGAACGGCCTGACGCTGCATGTTCGCACCCATGAGTGCGCGGTTTGCGTCGTCGTGTTCGAGGAACGGAATGAGTGCGGTCGCGACAGAAACGATCTGCTTGGGAGAGACGTCCATGTAGTCGACCTCGGCGCCCGGCACGAAGCCGATGTCGGTGGTCGCACCGAAGAACGACTCGGCTTCGAGCATCTTGCGAAGGTCTTCGAGGCTGGCTGCCTGCGGCGAACGACGCACGAGAACGCGCTCGTCCTTGAACGTGCCGTCGGCGTTGAGCGGCGTGTTGGCCTGGGCGACGACGTAGTTCTCTTCTTCGTCGGCGGCCATGTACACGATCTCGTCGGTGACGCGACCGTTCACGACCTTGCGGTACGGGCTTTCGATGAAACCGAACTCGTTCACGCGCGCAAACGTGCTGAGCGCACCGATCAGACCGATGTTCGGGCCTTCCGGTGTTTCGATCGGGCACATGCGGCCGTAGTGCGAGAAGTGGACGTCGCGGACTTCGAATCCGGCGCGCTCGCGGCTGAGACCACCGGGTCCGAGTGCCGACAAACGACGACGGTGCGTGAGACCTGACAGCGGGTTCACCTGGTCCATGAACTGCGACAACTGCGAGGTTCCGAAGAACTCTTTGATTGCCGCCACGACCGGACGAATGTTGATGAGCGTCTGGGGTGTGATCGCCTCGGCATCTTGCGTCGTCATGCGCTCGCGCACGACGCGCTCCATGCGCGACAAACCGATGCGCACCTGGTTCTGGATGAGTTCGCCCACCGAACGGATGCGGCGGTTCGCGAAGTGGTCCTGGTCGTCGAGGCGGTAGCCCGGCTCTTGCTTGACGAGGTGCAGCATGTACGAGATGGTCGCGAGAACTTCGCAGCGCGACAGCACCGGCTGGTCGTCGGCGGGAAGGTCGAGCTGGTCGTCGGAAAGGTTGAAGATCGTCTTGATCTTCTGCAGTTCGGCGCCGAGCTTGCGGTTCAGCTTGTAACGGCCGACGCGCGACAGGTCGTAACGACGTGACTCGAAGAACGCGTTCTCGAAATATGCGCGCGCGGACTCGAGCGTCGGCGGCTCACCGGGACGTGCGCGCTTGTAGATCTCGACCAGCGCTTCGTCGCGGGTGGGCGCAATGTGGCGTTCCTTTTCCCACTGGCCCTCGAGGAAGTCGAAGTAGTTGACGAAGCGGTCGAGGAAACCCGGGAAATGTTCTTCGTCGTAACCGAGTGCGCGCAACAACGTGAAGACGCCGAGGCGACGCTTGCGCGCAACGCGCGTGCCTGCCGTGACGTCCTTGCCCGGCTTTTGTTCGACGTCGAATTCCAGCCACTCACCGCGGTACGGGTGGATGGTGCCCTTCACCAACTGGTGCTTCGAGAGGTTGCGCAGACGGAACCGCTCGCCCGGTTCGAAGATGACGCCCGGCGAACGAACGAGCTGCGACACGACGACGCGCTCGGTGCCGTTGATGATGAACGTGCCCTTGTCGGTCATCTTCGGGAAGTCGCCCATGAAGACGACCTGTTCCTTGATTTCACCTGTGTCGGCGCGAAGGAAGCGCGCACGCACGAAGATCGACGACGAGTACGACATGTCGCGCTCGCGGCACTCTTCCATCGAGAACTTCGGCGGCGGACAGAGATCTTCGTCGGTCGGGTCGAACTCGAGTTCGAGTTTCATGTTGCCGCTGAAGTCGCTGATGGGAGAGATGTCCGAGAACGCCTCGGCCAAACCCTGGCGCATGAACCACTCGAAGCTCTCGCGCTGAATCGCGATGAGATCGGGCAACTCAATGGGCTCGCTCAGATTGGCGAAGGAATACCGGTCGCGGGACAGCGGGCGTGAGGTCACAATTGACTCCTGGAGGCGAGCACGGGCAGGGGCGTGCAGGGACCCCAAAGACTCATGGAGAGGCAAAGGGGGCAACGCACGGCAACCGACAAGGCTACCGCTGGACCCCCAAAAGCAACTACGGGACGCGAAAAGACAGACCCCCACCGTCGGGGTCCGCCCAAGTGGGGTGAAAGGTAAGCCTGCCCACCCCCCGTGTCAAGCATTCGGGGGTCAGAAATGACAAAGACCCCGGGGTCTCCCCCGGGGTCTCGTCTACTCCGCCCGGCGAATGCCGGAGATCGTGAGCTTGTGACTACTTGACTTCGACCTTGGCGCCGGCCTCTTCGAGCTTGGCCTTGGCCTTGGCGGCGTCGTCCTTCGAGGCCTTCTCGAGGACGGGCTTCGGCGCGCCGTCGACGAGGTCCTTGGCTTCCTTCAGGCCCAGGTTGGTGAGCTCGCGCACGACCTTGATGACCTGGATCTTCTGGGCGCCACCATCGGCGAGGATGACGTCGAATTCGTCCTTCTCTTCTTCGGCAGCTGCGCCACCACCGGCCGGCGCACCGGCAACGGCGGCAACCGCCACGGGGGCGGCTGCGGTGACACCGAAGCGCTCTTCGAACGCGTCGAGCAGTTCCTTCAGTTCGATAACGGTGAGGGCCGAGATGCCGTCGAGGATTTCTTCTTTGCTGAGAGCCATTGCTCTGTCTCCTTTGTGAGTTCTTTCTTGAAAGTTCTTGGATTTGGATTTGCGGGGAAGCTGCTAGGCAGCTTCCATTTTCTGGAACCTGCTACGCAGCTTCCTTCTGATCGATGAGTGCCTTGAGGCCGTAGGCCATGTTGCGCGGGAGCGCCTGCAAGAGACCCGCCGTCTTGACGAGCGGAGCCTGCAGTGCACCGGCGAACTGGGCCAGAAGCACCTCGCGCGAGGGCAGATCTGCGAGAACGTCGAGATCACGCTTGGTCATCGTGGTCGAGCCAATGACGCCGCCCTTCACGATGAGGAGCGGGTTCGCCTTTGCTTGATCACGCAGGGCCTTTGCTGCTGCTGCCGCATCGCCTTGCACGAATGCAATTGCGGTCGGACCGGTGAGGAACTGTTCGAGTCCCTCGAAGCCGGCCTCGCGCACTGCGAAGCGGGCCAAGGTGTTCTTGTACACCTTGAATTCCGCACCGGCATTGCGCAGTTCACGACGCAACGAGGCGAGGGCAGTCACGGACATACCGCGGTACTCGGCCACGATGGCAGCGTCTGCCGCCTCGAGCTTGCCGCGTACCTCGGCGACCACCGCCGCTTTTTCCTCACGGATTGCTGTTGAAGTCATGTCACCTCCTTCGTGTTCGCTTGGTCGGAGCGCTCGCTTGCACGAACGCTGCAACGACCCGCGTTGACGTCACTGCGTGACGCACACGAAGGGCCATCTCAGGGTCCGCCTCATCTGGTGGGAAATCCATTATCCGAACCGGCGAACCGGTGCGGGCCAGAGGTCTTCGGCGAGAGAACCGAATGGTTTATGTAGAACGGGAACGCTACTGCCGTGCCGGCAGCAATCACACCGTCTCAGGCTTGAGGCGGTTGGTATCGATCTTGATGCCCGGGCCCATCGTCGAGGCGATGCTGACCTTGCGGAGGTACTTGCCCTTGGCCGCGGCCGGCTTGGCGCGCTGGATTTCGTCGAGAACCGCGAGCAGGTTGGTCGTCAGGTCGGCCGCCGAGAAGCTGGCCTTGCCGATCGGGACGTGCACGTTGCCGTAGCGGTCGGTGCGGTATTCGACCTTGCCGCCCTTGAACTCGCCCACCGCGCGGGCGACGTCCTGGGTCACCGTGCCGGTCTTGGGGTTCGGCATGAGACCGCGCGGGCCGAGCACACGACCGAGGCGACCGACGAGGGGCATGAGGTCGGGCGTGGCGATCGCGAGATCGAAGTCCATGTTGCCCTTTTCGATTTCTGCTGCGAGGTCATCGGAACCGACGAGGTCGGCGCCTGCATCGCGGGCTGCCTGGGCGGCCTCGCCGTTTGCGAACACTGCGATGCGCACGGTCTTGCCCGTACCCGACGGCAGCGCAACCGTGCCACGAATCATTTGGTCGGCCTTGCGCGGGTCGACGCCGAGGCGGACCGCAACTTCGACACTTTCGTCGAACTTCGCCGTTGCACACTTCTTCACGATCTCCGTCGCTTCGGCGGGCGTGTAGAGCGCTTCGCGATCGTACGACGCGACGGCGGCCTTGTATTTCTTGCCTGAACTTGCTGTGAGTGCCATGACATTCCTTTCGCGATCACCGTGTGGTGATCATCTCCCTCATGTGTCGGCATTCGCCGGGCGAGGTCCTCCCGGTCGTGCCGTATTCAATTCGAACTTGTCAGACGACTTTCAGACCCATCGAACGGGCGGTGCCGCGAACCTGCTGCTTGGCAGCTTCGAGGTCGTAGGCGTTCAAGTCGGGCATCTTGATCTTTGCGACTTCTTCGATGTCGGCCTCGGTGACCGAACCGGCGACTGCCTTGCCCGGCGTCGACGAAGCCTTTTCCAGACCGGCCTTCTGGCGCAGCAGCACCGGTGTCGGCGGGGTCTTCAAGATGAAGGTGAACGAGCGATCTTCGAAGATGCTGATCTCGACCGGGATGATGGTGCCGGCCTGGGCCTCGGTCGCAGCGTTGTACTGCTTGACGAAGTCCATGATGGCGATGCCGTGTGGTCCGAGTGCGGTACCCACGGGCGGTGCCGGGGTGGCCTTGCCGGCCGGGATTTGGATCTTGACGATCGCTGCGAGCTTCTTTTTTGCCATGACGAGTTCCTTGTCGGCTTTCTATCGAGGGATCAGAGCTTTGACACTCTTAGAGTTTTGCAACCTGGCTGAAGTCCATTTCGACCACCGTTTCGCGGCCGAAGATGTTGACGAGGACCTTCAACTTCATGTGATCGACGTTGATGTCGTCGATCGTGCCGGTGAAGTCGGCGAACGGGCCTTCCTTCACGCGAACGCTCTCGCCGACCTCGTATTCGAGTTTCGGGGTCTTGCGCTTCGGGGCGGCCTTGCCGTCGCCCTTGGCGGACAGGAAGGTTTCGACCTCGCGGCGCGACAGCGGCGTGGGCTTCTGGCCCTTGTGGCTCTGGCCGACGAAACCGGTGACGCCCGGGGTGTTGCGGATACAGAACCAGGACTCGTCGTTCATCTCGCAACGCACCAGCAGGTAGCCGGGGAACACCTTGCGCTGGACGATCTGCTTCTGGCCCTTCTTGAACTCGACCGCGTCTTCCATTGGAATGACGACTTCGTAGATGCGGTCGTCCATGTTCATCGACTGAATACGGGTGTTGAGGTTCAGTTGAACCTTCTTTTCGTAACCCGACTGCGTGTGAACGACGTACCACTGGCCGGGACGCGAGTACGGCGAGTCGACTTCGACTTCTTCGGACTCGTCGCCATCGACGATCTCGTCGGTGGTCGTGAGGTCGAAGCTGGCGTCGGGCGTCGTGGTGTCTTCGACGTCGTTCGACTCGGTGGTCGAGCTGCCGCCCATGTTGAGGAGGAAGTTGTCGCTCATCGCCGCATCAGTCCTTGTACAACCAGTTGGCGAAGAAGCCGAAGGCCGAATCGAGGCCACCGACGATCGCAGTGAAAACGACAACCGTTCCGAGAACGACGAGTGAGTAACGACGCACTTCGGGCCACGTCGGCCAAGCGACCTTGCGCATTTCCTCGCGAACTTCACGGATGTACGTGACGGGCCCGACCTTGGGCTCGTTCGGAGCCTTCTGCTGCGGACCACGGGCGTTGCGAACCGGGGCGCCCTGTTCGTTCAGGGCACCCATGCGCTTCAGCGCTCGCTTTTGCTCGCGGTTGAGGTCTTGGCTCGACATGTCTTTCTCGTTTGTTCGTGCTGTGCAGGGCAGGAGGGACTCGAACCCCCGACCGTCGGTTTTGGAGACCGATGCTCTACCAACTGAGCTACTGCCCTCGGGGAGCAGTCAGGCTACCAGCGGCCTAACGGGTCTCCTTGTGGAGGGTGTGGCGACGCTCGCGGGAGCAGTATTTCTTCATCTCCAGGCGCTCGCGGTCGTTGATTTTGGACTTCATGGTGATGTAGTTCCGCTCTTTGCACTCGGTGCATTCGAGCGTGATCTTCACCCTCTTGTCGCTCTTGGCCATGGCTGGTTCCTGTCTGGTCGAAAATTTGCTGCCGGTTACTTGATGATCTTCGTGACGCGACCCGCACCCACCGTACGACCACCCTCACGAATAGCGAAACGCAAACCCTCGTCCATCGCGATCGGCTTACCCAGTTCCACCTTCATCGTCACATTGTCACCAGGCATCACCATCTCCGTACCCGACGGCAACTGAACAGTCCCCGTCACGTCAGTCGTACGGAAAAAGAACTGCGGACGATAATTGTTGAAGAACGGCTTGTGACGACCACCCTCTTCCTTGGTCAACACATACACCTGACCCTCGAACTCGGTATGAGGAGTGATCGAACCAGGCGCACACAACACCTGACCACGCTCAACATCTTCCTTCTTCGTGCCACGAAGAAGCGCACCAATGTTGTCACCAGCCTGACCCTCATCGAGCAACTTGCGGAACATCTCCACACCCGTGCACGTCGTCTTCTGCGTGTCACGCAAACCAACGATCTCGATTTCATCACCCGTGTGCACACGACCCTGCTCAACCTTGCCGGTCACAACCGTGCCACGACCCGTGATCGTGAACACGTCCTCGATCGGCATCAAGAACGGCTTGTCCAACTCACGCTGCGGCTGAGGAATCTTCTCGTCACACGCAGCCATCAACTCCATCACCTTGTCCTGCCACGCACTGTCACCCTCAAGGGCCTTCAACGCCGACACACGAACAACCGGAGCATCATCACCGGGGAACTCGTACTCGTTCAACAACTCACGAACCTCGAGCTCCACCAACTCGAGCAGTTCCTCGTCATCAACCATGTCCGACTTGTTCAACGCCACCACGATGTAAGGCACACCCACCTGACGAGCCAACAACACGTGCTCACGCGTCTGGGGCATCGGACCATCAGTCGCAGCCACCACCAAAATCGCGCCGTCAACCTGAGCAGCACCCGTGATCATGTTCTTGATGTAGTCAGCGTGACCCGGCATGTCCACGTGCGCATAGTGACGATTCGCCGTCTCATACTCAATGTGAGCAATCGAAATCGTGATACCACGCGCCTTCTCCTCAGGCGCCTTGTCAATCTGATCAAACGGCGTGTACTCAGCCAACCCACGATCAGCCAACGTCTTGGAGATCGCCGCCGTCAACGTCGTCTTACCATGGTCAATGTGACCCATCGTTCCGATGTTCACGTGAGGCTTCGTACGCTCAAACTTTGCCTTCGACATTTCTGATTACTCCGTTTGTTCTGTGGGTGGTTTGGTGGATTTCTTGAAACTGGTTTGGTAGCGGCGATCGGGATCGAACCGATGACCTTCCGATTATGAGCCGGATGCTCTGACCAACTGAGCTACGCCGCCATCGCCGTGCCGGGTTGATCGGAACCTGGCGGAGCCCTCTGTGGGAATCGAACCCACGACCTTTTCCTTACCATGGAAACGCTCTGCCGACTGAGCTAAGAGGGCGTGACCCGGGCGGACCCGAGACGGGTGCTGATGCTATCGGCGGATTTTTCGGGTTCTCCGCCCGTCGCCGGGGCTAGTTTCGAAGGCGATGTCCGCGAAGTCCGATTCCCTGGGGGCCGTGGCGCTACGGCCCGCCACGCTGGCCGACGCGGCCGCGATCGCCGCGATTTACAACCATGAGGTCGAAAACACGACCGCGACCTTCGACCTCGTGCCCCGCAGCCTGGCCGAACAGGAAAAGTGGCTCGCCGACCGGACCGGAGCCTTCAGCGCGATCGTCGCGGTGAACGCCGAGGGGGAAGTGCTCGGCTTCGGTGCCCTCTCCCCCTACAAGGAACGGGCCGCCTACAGGACCTCGGTCGAAGACTCGGTCTATGTCGACCGGTCGCTCTCGCGGCGCGGCATCGGCCGCCTCCTTCTCACTGCACTTCTGGAGGTCGCCCGCGAGTCGGGTTTCCACGCGGTGTTCGCCCGCATCGAGGCGAGTGGCGCGGCATCGCGTGCACTCCACGAAGCCTGCGGGTTTCGCCTCGTCGGTGTCGAGATCGAAGTCGGCCGCAAGTTCAACCGCTGGCTGGACGTCGCACTGATGCAGTGCCTCTTGCACGAAACGAAAAACGACTCCGCCCGTTGACCGGGCGGAGTCGTTTTCGGGTTGGGCTGTTTTTTGGTGCGGAGCCACCCGCAGTGGGCCGGGAAGGATTTGAACCTCCGTAGGCAATGCCGGCAGATTTACAGTCTGCTCCCTTTGGCCGCTCGGGCACCGACCCCTTTGCGCCAGTGAGGCTACAGGCTCGCTAGCGTTTCGCACATGCCCTCATTCGACGTCGTCTCCGAAGTCGACCGCCAGGAACTGCGCAACGCGGTCGACCAGGCCCAGCGGGAAATGGCCAACCGCTTCGACTTCAAGAACACCAACTCCTCGATCGAGCAGAACGAACTGGTCATCACGATCCGCACGATCAGCGAGGAAAAGGCCCGCGCCGTGCGCACCCTCCTCGAGGAGAAGTTCGTGAAGCGCGGCATGTCCCTGAAGGGCATCGATTGGGGCAAGTTCGAGCAGGCATCGGGCGACACCGTCCGCCAGGTCGTGACCGTGAAGGTCGGCATCAATTCCGACAAGGCCCGCGAAATCAACAAACTCATCAAGGAAAAGGGCCCGAAGGGCGTCTCCAGCCAGACCCAGGGCGAGCAGATCCGCGTGACGGGAAAGAAGCGTGACGACCTACAGGCTGTGATCGCGTTGTTGAAGGGGTCCGACCTCGAGGTGCCCCTGCAGTTCGAGAACTTCCGCGACTGACGATCAGTCTTCGCTGGACTGCGCCGCGCGGTTCTGCAACTCCGTCACCACGCTCGCGTCGGCGAGAGTCGTCGTGTCACCGAGGTTGCGCCCCTCGGCAACGTCGCGCAACAGACGCCGCATGATCTTTCCGCTGCGCGTCTTTGGCAGATCGGGTGTGAAGTAGATCGTCTTCGGCTTTGCGATCGCACCGATTTCTTTCGCGACGTGATTGCGCAGATCGGTTTCGTTCACTTCGGCACCACCGCGCAGGGTCACATAGGCGATGATCGCCTGGCCCGTCGTCGCATCGTTCGCACCGACGACCGCGGCCTCGGCGACGCTGGGATGCGACACCAACGCCGACTCGACTTCCGTGGTGGAGATGCGGTGTCCTGACACGTTCATCACGTCGTCGACGCGACCGAGCAACCAGAGGTAGCCATCGTCGTCGAGCTTTGCGCCGTCGCCCGCGAAGTAGCGGCCGGGGAAGCGACTCCAGTACGTCTCCTTGTAGCGCTCGGGGTCGCCCCAGATGCCGCGCAACATGCCCGGCCACGGATGTGTGAGCGTGAGATAACCGCCGCCCTTCGTCACCGCGTTGCCGGCTTCATCGACAACCTCGGCACCGACGCCGGGCAACGCGAAGGTTGCCGACCCGGGTTTGGTGGTGGTTGCTCCGGGCAACGGGCTGATCATGATGCCGCCGGTTTCGGTTTGCCACCAGGTGTCGACGATGGGGCAGTTCCCACGACCGATGTGCTCGTGGTACCACATCCACGCCTCGGGGTTGATCGGTTCACCGACACTGCCGATGACCCGCAACGACGACAGATCGTGCTTCGCAGGTTCCTGGGTTCCCCACTTCATGAAAGTCCTGATCGCGGTGGGGGCGGTGTAGAAGATCGAAACCTTGTACTTCTCGACGATGCTCCACAAACGATCGTTGCCGGGAAAGTTCGGCACTCCCTCGTAGATCACCTGCGTGGCTCCGTTGGAGAGCGGCCCATAGACGATGTACGAATGCCCGGTCACCCAGCCGACGTCGGCGGTGCACCAGTAGACATCGGTGTCGGGGTGCAGGTCGAAGACGTACTTGTGCGTGTACGTCACGTGCGTGAGATAGCCACCCGTCGTGTGCATGATGCCCTTGGGCTTGCCCGTCGTGCCGCTGGTGTAGAGAAGGAACAGCAGTTGCTCGGAGTCCATCGGTTCGGCGGGACACTTCGCATCGGCCGTTGCCATGAGGTCGTGGTACCAGTGGTCACGGCCTTCCTTCATGGCGACGGTGTTGTTGCCACGCTTCACCACAACGACGTGTTCGATCGACGGTGTCGACGCGAGCGCCTCGTCGGCCTGCGGCTTCAACGGGAAGACCTCTCCCCTGCGCCAGCCGCCGTCGGCGGTGATCAACACCTTTGCGCTTGCATCATTGATGCGATCGGCAAGTGCCTGCGAACTGAAACCGCCGAAGACGACGGAATGTGCCGCACCGATGCGTGCACACGAGAGCATCGCAACGACTGCTTCGGGGATCATCGGCAGATAGATGTTGACGCGGTCTCCGCGCGTGACACCCAGGCCACGCAGCACGTTGGAGAAACGCTCGACTTCGTCGAGGAGTTGCGCGTACGTGATCGTGCGGGTGTCGCCCGGTTCTCCTTCCCAGTGGATGGCGACCTTGTCGCCACGACCCGCTTCGACGTGACGGTCGAGGCAGTTGTAGGCGACGTTCAACGTGCCGCCGACGAACCATCTGCTGAACGGCAGGCTCCATTCGCACACCGTTTTCCACGGCTGCGACCACGAGACGAGTTCCTCCGCCTGGCGGGCCCAGAACGCTTCGTAGTCGGAGTCGGCCTCGTCGTAGAGATGGGTTCCGACGACGTGCGCCGTCTTCTTGAAGGCTTCGGTTGGAGGGAACTTTCGCTGTTCGAGGAGAAGTGCTTCGATCGTTTCGTCCGCCATGGGGGCAACCCTAGTGGCGCATGAAACGGCGCCTCCCCCGACGACAACCCCACGCCACAACGGGTAATTTCATACCCATGGCCAAGCCCGCACGACGCACGAACCAGAAGCCAGCCGCGAAGAAGGCCGGCGCAAAGCGAGCGGGTGTGCCCAGCAAGACCGCGAAAAACGTCATCCACATCGACGGCCGCGACCGCCGACCGTGGGCACTCGTCAGCAAGGAA
>Ga0068877_10001389_pt1 | contig 19991 bp, 13 predicted proteins | sample NOAtaG_FD_66437 | JGI IMG/M metagenome (GOLD analysis project Ga0068877, IMG submission 66437) | Freshwater lake microbial communities from Lake Erie, under a cyanobacterial bloom - NOAA_Erie_Diel6S_1000h metaG | ecosystem: Environmental > Aquatic > Freshwater > Lake | place: USA: Ohio, Lake... | reverse complement strand
TTCTGAGTACGCCCAAGTGTGCTCGCCGTCAAGGTGACCCTGCGGGCAAGCTGCGCTTGGCCTTGACTGCTGCGCGCCTTGGGCAAAGCAACCTTATATCGAGGCGAAGGGCTTAACTGAAGGTCGGGATACTATGAATTCGCTGGACGAAGTTAGGACGTCTTGACCCACCCAATGGATGAAGGCCGAAATCGTCCTCGTGGGCACTCATCCCGTTCAGTATCCATCAGTTGCGCATGGATGGGGGCAACTGCCGTTTTCAGGGTGAAAAGAGTTGGCACGTGCTGGAACGTGTTCATGCGCGGCAGGCAGCCAGCGTAATGCCGGTGAAGGGCTTAGCGAACAATTAGTACCGGACAGGAGACATTGTGGCGAACGGCATTGATGGTTGAGCCGAAGATGATGTCGCGGATGCCGGTATGGCCGTGCGCGGCCATGATGATGAGGTCTGGCTGGGATTGCTTGGCCAGGGTGATGATGGCGTGGCGGGGGTGCTGTTCGTGAATGATGCGAATTTGGGAGCGGATGCCGAGGTCTTCGAGGTTTTTCGCGAGGCGGCCGAGGTAAATGGAGCCCTCCTCGACTTCAGCAGTCTCACTGAGCTCACCGTAAACACGGCTTGTGACGCCTTGTTCGACATGAAGCAGGATGAGTTGGGCGCCGTGCTGGCGAGCGAGGGCGCTGGCATGAGAGAGAGCGACCGGGTCGCGGTCGGAGTGGTCGAGGGGGAGAAGGATCGTGCGATAGACGGGAGGGCAGATGACCGGAAGGTCGGCGGCGGGCATGGTGTCGAGTTGCTTGACAGCTTTTGGCTGGGGCAGCCAGGGAGAGGCGGTGACCCAAGCGAGGAGGACGAGAAGGGGCCCGGAGAGCAGAAGAGCCCAGGGCCCGAGGGGTTCCAGTGTTTGCCAGGCGAGGCGGAGGTTCAACACGACGATGATGGCGGCCGTGGCCCAGGCCAGACACTTGACCCAGAGGGGATTGGCGAACGGGCCCATTTTTTGTGGGTCGGAAGTGAAGTGAATCAGCGGGATGATGGCGAAGGGCAACTGGAGACTGAGCAGAACCTGGCTAAGAATGAGAAGTTGATAAGTGGCTGCTTCTCCGGCAACCAGGATGGTGATGATCGCGGGGGTGATCGCAAGCAGACGGGTGAGAAGGCGCCGGAGCCAGGGTTCGATGCGGAGATTGACGAAGCCTTCCATGACGATCTGGCCGGCCATCGTGCCGGTGATTGTTGAGGACTGACCGCTGGCCAGCAGTGCTACGGCGAACAAGACGCTGGCCAAGGTGGTGCCCAGCAGGGGGGCCAGCAAGAGGTGGGCCTGTTGAATTTCCTTGACTTCGAGTCCGTGCTGGAAAAAAGTGCTCGCGGCGAGAATCAGGATGCCTGCGTTGACGAACAAGGCTAAGTTGAGGGCCAGGGCGGAATCGAGGAAGTTGAAGCGGCAGGCGGCCTGTTTTTCGGCGAGCGAGGCGCCGATGCGGCGGGTTTGGACCAGCGCGGAATGCAGATAGAGGTTGTGGGGCATCACCGTGGCGCCGAGGATGCCGATGGCCACATAGAGACTTTCAGAATTGAGACGCGGCAGCAAACCGGTGGCCATATCAGGAAGCGAGGGCCGGGCGAGAAAGATCTCGTAGGCGAAGCATCCGCCGATGGTGACGATGAGGACGAGAACGAGGCTCTCGATGAAGCGGATCCCGTAGCGCGTCAGCCAGAGGATGAGGAGGGCGTCGAGGCTCGTCAGCAGGACACCATAGAGCAGCGGGAGATGGAAGAGCAGATTGAGGGCGATGGCCGCGCCGAGGATTTCCGCCAGATCGCAGGCGGCGATGGCCAGTTCGCACAGGACCCAGAGCGGGTAATTGATCAGAGGGGGATAGGTTTCGCGGCAGGCCTGAGCGAGGTCGCGTCCACGAATGATTCCGAGTCGCGCGCTCAGGGTTTGCAGCAGCAGCGCCATGAGGTTGGACATAAGCAGAACCCACAGCAACTGATAGCCGAAGCGGGCACCGCCTTCGAGGTCCGTGGCCCAGTTGCCGGGGTCCATATAACCAACACTGACGAGATAAGCAGGGCCTGAGAAGGCGAAGAGGCGGCGCCAGAACCCAGTTTGCCTGGTGCCGACCGAAGCGTGTACTTCGGCGAGGGAGGGCGAGCTTGGGTGGTGTGGAACCATAGGTAGCTCTTGCGAGTTAACTACAGTTTATATCACTTTTTATAGGATAAATGCCAAATCTTGTTGTTGCCGTCTTCAGACACGAGCAGCGAACCGTCCGTGAGTTGAGCAATCCCAACGGGGCGGCCCCAGACCTCACGCTGTCCGGCGTCCATCATCCAGCCGCCGAGGAACTCTTCGGGCGGGCCGTTGGGCTTAGCGCCTTTGAAGGGGATGAAAACAACGTTGTAGCCGATGCGTTTCGAGCGGTTGCCGGAGCCGCGCTGCGCGATGAAGGCGCCATTACGGTAGCGTGAAGGGAACTGTTTGCCCGTGTAGAAAAGGAAGTCCATTGCGGCGACGTGGGCCGGCAAGACGACGTCGGGCGCAATAGTCTTGGCAACCATGTCCGGGGCAGCGCCTTTATGGCGAGGTTCCTCGTTGGGACCAATGTAGGCGAAGGGCCAGCCGTAGAAGGCGCCCTGCTTCACGGAGGTGAAGAAATCGGGGACCAAGTCATCGCCAAGCCCATCGCGTTCCTGGACGGTTGTCCAAAGCTGACGGCTTGTTGGGTGAAAGGAGATCGAGACGGGATTCCGTAGGCCGGTGGCGAAGATTTGATGGCCGCTGCCATCGGGATTGTAGACATTGATCGCGGCGCGATTGGCCGGGTCGCCCGTATCGACGTTGGAACCGGAACCAACGCTGACGAACATTTTGCCGGTTTTCGGTTCGAAGGCGATCGAGCGAGTCCAGTGGCCTTTGTTGAAGCCCTTCAGGCTCACGACGGATTCCGCCGGTCCGGCGGAAAGGTTGGATTCGTCCAACTTAAAGCGCTTGATGGCCTCGTCTTCTGAGACGTAGAGATAGCCTTGATGGAGCGCGAGGCCGAAGGGGCGGGCGAGACCCGTGATGAGATCCTTGCGTTGCTTGCCGAAGTTAGTCAGAGCGATAACGCTGCCGCCCGGGACGCTGTCGGCGACCAGAACGGGACCGGAGGGGAGTTGCAGCATGATTCGGGGTTTCTTAAAGCCTCCGGCGAACTCCTTTATGGTGAAGCCGGCGGGGACAGTTAATTGCCGCCCGTCGGGTTGGCCGACCACCTTGGGCGGGTTCGTTGCCGAAGGGGTATGGTAGGGTGCGGGGAGCTGAACTTTCTTGGGGTCGGCGGCGAAGGCGACCGAAACAATGAGGAAGATTTGAAGAGATCGCATAGTCATAAAGAGAATCGTCGAGTCTATCACTAAGATGGAAAGGGTGTGGCCAATTTTCCTTCTTGCTGCCTTGGCGCAGGCGCCTGCCGTCGAAGAGATCGAAGTTGTCATCGAGACAGATGCGGGGCCATTCCGCGTTGAGCTCTATGCGGACAAGGCGCCTCGCCATGTGGCGTTTTTCCTCGATCTGGTGCGCAAGGGCTTCTATGATGGGAGCGGCTTTCATCGGGTTTATGCCAATGCGTTAGTGCAAGGGGGGGACCCAGGGCTGAAGGATCCGAAAACGCCGCGGAACTTGTGGGGAACGGGAGGGTTGAAGCTGCAAAAGACGGAGATCAGTGACCTGAAGCATGAGCGCGGCGTGATCTCAACGGTCAGCATCCCCAATGTAGCCGACAGCGATGGAGCGCAATTTTTCATCTGCTTGGCGGCGCAGCCGGTGTTGGACGGGAAATACTCGGCATTTGGGAAGGTAAGCGAGGGATTCGAGGCGCTTGAGAAGATTTCCCAAAGGCCGGCGAATGGCGAGGGCTTGGTGGAAGAGCCGGCAAGAATCCTGCGCGCAACCATCGAGAAGAAGAAACGGGAACCATTTCTATCTGCCAGCATCGACGAATTGCGCCGCCGGGTTCGGATTGAGACGACGCTTGGCACGATCCGGGTCGAGATGAAACCGGACTGGGCGCCGGAGACGGTAAGGAGTTTCTTGAAGCTGGTTGAGTCGGGCTGGTATAACGGGCAGGGCTTCCACCGAATCGCGAAAGGCTTTGTGGTTCAAGGGGGGAGCGAGGGCTACCGGGAGGGATCGCAATCCCATCCGGCAGACCGCTGGGTGCGTCCGGTGCAGGGCGAATTCCGTAAAGATGTGAAGCACAAGCGCGGGATCCTCTCCATGGCGCGGGGGGAAGACCCGAACTCAGCGACCACATCGTTCTTCTTCGTACTGGCGGATTCCCCCCATCTCGATGGGCAGTATGCTGCCTTTGCCGAGATTGTTGAGGGCGGGGAAGTGTTGGGGGCTTTTGAGAAGGAGGAAGTGGAGGGAGAGAATCCGAAACGGCGGCTCGAGATCATACGCGCGGTTCTGGAATAAAAAAGGGTCTGCCGACGTGGCGGCAGACCCAGGAAGAATAAGAGGAGGCGTGAATTAGTTCTCGTCATTCAGGACGATCAACTCAAACGTACCGTTTGTGGGGCCGTCGACGGCGACGATCGTGCGCACGGCGCGGGGGGTGAGAGTGAGGCGACGAGAATCGATGACAACAGTGCGGCTACCAGTGGGCGTTACACGTGCTTGGTAATCGGCAGCAGGAACCGTGAGGTAGCCCGAGGAGGCGATGAAGGGAACAGCCGTGAGGAGGGGAGCGGAGGGCAAGGTTACGAAGGGCGCGGTGACGAAGATGTCAACAGGCGGAGCAGTGGAGGCGCCGTGAACAATGCGAACTTTCGTAAACCCTATTGCGGGCGGGGTGAGTTCGTCACCGGTGCCGATGATTGTGAGAGAGGAATTGGCGAGCTTACCAAAGGCATAGAAGGTGTAGACTTGACCGGCCATGAGGTTAAAGGGCAGGCTGAGGGCGGTGGTGGTGGTTCCGGCGACGTTCAACGCGAAAGTGCGGGTACCGGAGGGAACGGGAGTGTAATCGGTATAGTCCTTAAAGCGAAGGTTCTGGAAAGCTACGTTGCCATCGACGAGAACGTCAACGGCCGGGGCGTCCGAACTGGCGTGGACGACACGCACGCGGGCTGTCTGAGCGGCGGCTGGCATTAGGCTCAAGCCGAGGAGGAAGGTGAGAGAAAGAGTAGAGAAGAATTTTTTCATAATGAGTCTCCATCAGTAAGAACGGTACAGGTTGGAGATTTGGATCTGTTTGGCGGAAAAAAATGCAAATCGGCTACATCATGGGATAGTTAGCGAGGTGAAGGTCGAATTCGTTAGAGACGAGAGGGTGGCCAAAGAGGAAACCCTGGGCGAAATCGCATTCGAAGTCGCGGAGGAAATCGAGTTGTTGCTGGGTTTCGACGCCTTCGGCGATGACCCGTTGGCCGAGGGAATGGGCGAGCTTGATGATGCCGCGAACGATGGCTTCATCATTGCCATTCTGGCCAACGCCCCGGAGGAAGGAACTGTCGATCTTGACGCACTCGATTGGGAACTCCTGCAGGTAGGTGAGCGAGGAGTAACCGGTGCCGAAATCATCGAGCACCAGTCCGATGCCGGCGCCGTGGAGGGCATGGAGTGTTTCGCGGACGCGGGTGGACCGGTTGAGGAGAACGGTTTCGGTGATTTCGACCTTGAGTGAACTGGCTGGGATGTCGAAGCCACGCAGGAACTGCATCACGATGCCGAAGACATCTTGTTGGTTGAACTGCACGGCGGAGAGATTGACGGAGATCTTGAGCGGAAGTCCGCGCCGCTTCCAACCTTGAAGCTGGAGCAAGGACTCGCGCATGACCCATTCGCCGATCGAGAGAATGAGCCCGGAATCCTCGGCGATGGCGATCACCTTGCCCATGGGGATGTCGCGGGCGGAGGCGGTGCGCCAGCGCAGCAGGCTTTCGGCGCCGACGACCTGATTGGTGCGAAGGTCGATTTGGGGCTGAAAGGCGATCCACAGGTCGCGGGTAGCAATGGCGCGGGACAACTCGCTTTCGATTGAAACGCGTTCGTTGATCTCGGCTTCGAGCAGTTGGTCGTAGTAACGGTAGCCGCGCCGGCCCTCCGCCTTGGCGCGGTACATGGCGAGGTCGGCATTACGCAGCAGGGATTCCGCCGTGGAGCCATCCTCGGGGAATACCGTGACCCCAACGCTGGCGGTGACAAAGATGGCCCGGCCATCGACTTCGATTGGACGGGAAAAGCTTTGGAGGAGACGATTGACGGCGAAATCCACCGTCTCGTGATTTTGGGCCCCCTCGATGAAGACGACGAACTCATCGCCGCCGAAGCGGGCGAGCGTGTCGGTCGGCTGGAGATTGGCTTTCAGCCGTTGGGCAATTTCGAGAAGCATTCTGTCGCCTACAAGGTGGCCGAGGGTATCGTTGGTATCCTTGAAGCGATCGAGATCGAGGAAAAGGACGGCGATGCGGCCGCGGGCGGCGGTCTGGCGGGTGATGGCATCCTCGAGGCCGGCAATAAAGCTCTTGCGGTTCCAGAGGTTTGTCAATTGGTCATGCTCGGCGAGATAGCGCATGCGGGCTTGCGCCCGCTTCTGTTCGGTGGTGTCTTCGAGGGTGACGATGAAGTGCGACACAACTCCGGCGGCGGCGAGGATCGGCGTAATGGTTTGACGGACCGTAAATGCATCACCGCCGCGGCGGATCAAGTCGAGTTCGCCTTTCCAGGTTCTGCCGGTTTGGCGGCAATTTTGGATGAGTTCCGCGAAGGAGTGCCGGGAGTTGGGTTGTTCGAGGAATAGGGGCGGCTGATTGAGGACTTTCGCCGAGTCGTGGCCAGTCATGGATTCAAAAGCCTCGTTGACCCAATCGATGCGTCCGTCGAGGTCGGTAATGAAGATGGCGTTGGCGGTCGAGTGTAGAGCAGCCAGTTGGAGGCTGATGCGTTCACTCATCAGAACGTGTTCGGTAATGTCATGGTGCATCACAACGGCGCCACGGCCGTTCGGGTCCCGCAGCCCACTGATCACCAGTTGATACCAGCGCCGGTCGGGGCCGTTGGCTGTCAGGTGTTTGAGGGTGAAGGTTTGGACGCTTCCGGTGAGAACATCGCGGAGCCCGGTGGCGATCTCGGAGTCCCTCGGCAGTCCGAGGGCTTCTTCACAGACATCGAGGTAATCGCCGCCGACGCCGCAGCGCTTGTCGAGAATTCCGCGGTTCTGGGCAAAATCGCGCCAGGCATTGTTGACAACGAGGATCACACCCTTGGCGTCAAGCATCGCCACCTGTGCCGGCAGAGCATTGAGAGTAGCTTCCTGGCGGCTGGCGAGCAGGAGCAGGCGGGCTTCCGAGCGCCGCAGTTTTTCGGTGACCTGAACCGACTCCGTCGTTTCGTGGAAGATGACGAGAGCGCCGCGCGTCGATTTGTGCATGCCGATATAGGGACGGATGGAAACGAGGAAATGCCGGTTCCGGATACTGGCGCTGAGCTCGGCGCGCTCGCTGTCGGCGAGCATGTTTTGTATGGCAGCGGCAATCTGCATGCCGAGCGCCGTCTCATTGGGCAGAATGAGCGGGCCACCGATGTGTTCCGAAGTAAGGCCGAACAATCCCTGCGCGTCTTCATTGATGTGACGGAAGTATCCGCGGGCATCGGTTACCAGCAGCGCGGCATCGAGGGAGTTCTGGATGTTTCCTAGGTCTTCAATCGAGAAGCTCAACTCGATCGATTTGTGTTCGAGCTCCTCGTTGACGGTGAGAAGTTCTTCGTTGGTGGACTGCAGTTCTTCGTTCGAGGATTGCAATTCTTCGTTGGAAGCCTGTAACTCCTCGTTGGAGGACTGCAATTCCTCATTGAGGGCCTGGAGTTCCTCATTGGAAGTTTCCAATTCCTCGACGACGGCTTGCAGATTTTCGCGCGTGGTGGCGAGTTCGCGCTCGAGCTCACGGAAGCTCTCGTCGCTTTCCGGGTTCAGGCTCACCAAGGGACCGGCGTGCGTCTGGAATGGCGTTTCGAGAAAACAAACCAGATAGAGACGCTCGCCGGGGGCTTTATCGTAGGGAATGACATTGGTTTGCAGCCAGATCGGCTGACCCTCCAGATCGACCCGCCGGCGGATGCCACGCGAGGGGACGCCTGTTTTGACGGCGCGCTGTACCTGTGCCCGCAAGGCCGCGACGATGGGTTTGGGAACCAGTCCGAGGAGGGTGAATTGCGGTTTACCTGAGGGCAAGCGGAGGAAGCGGCCGACTTCGCCGTGTGATTGCACGACACGGAAAGTCTCATCGATCAAGGCCGCGGGGGGGGCGAAGTGATCCATGAGCAAGGATCGGAAGCCGTCGCTGTCGCGCGCGGCGACCGGTTCGTTTCGCCCTGTCCCCCGGTCCCAGCCGTTCCAGTCCCGGGTGATGGGAAGGCGGCGCTCATTGTCGAGAAGCGGTTTGTTGATGTAGATGCGCGACTTGCGGTCGGCAACATCGAAATACTCAGGCAAAGCGTGTTCGGACCGGCCCAGAAAGAGCAGTCCGCCAGGCTTGAGGGCGTGGTGAAACTTACGCATCACCTCTTCCTGAAGGGCCGGCTTCAGGTAGATGAGGAGGTTTCGGCAAGAGATCAGATCGAGGTTCAGAAAGAGCGGATCACGCAGCAGGTCGTGGCGGGCAAACACGACGCGATCGCGGATTGGACGGTCCACTTGAAAGCCGGTTGTGGTCTCGCGAAAGTGCTCCGCCAGAACGGCCACCGGCACGGTCTTGACCTGAGACAAGGGATACCAGCCGCGCCGGGCCACCGTGATGGCTGCCTCATCGAGGTCTGTGCCGAAGATTTGAACTCGCCGCTCCGGCATCAAGTCGGCCAATAGCATCGACAGGGAATAAGTTTCCTCACCGGTAGCGCAACCCGGAACCCAAACCCGGAAAGGCTCGGTCGAGTCGGGCTGCGCCCGGAGGCGTAATAAGTCTCCGAGCGCTTGAAAGTAGCTGTCTTCGCGGAAAAAACTTGTGACCGAGACCAGACAGTTCTGGGCCAGAGTCTGGACCTCGTTGGGGTCATTGTCGAGGAGATTGATGTATTCCCGCAGCGAGGAGCAGTGTGTACTCAGCAGCCGATGGTTAATTCTCCGGCTGATTGTATTCGACTTATAGCCGCGAAAATCGATGTTCGTGGCAAGACTGATTTTTTCGAGAATTCGATCCACTTCAGAGGATTTTTTTCGCGAACCGCCCTGGTGAATATTGGGTATGCCCTGGTCCCGGTAGTTTTGCAGGAAAGGGCCAATCTGCTCGGTTGGGAGCACACGGTCGACACAGCCGGTGGCGATGGCGCTTTGAGGCATGCTCGAGTACTTCGCCATTTTGGGATCCTGGGCGATGACCAGACCGCCCGCCGCTTTCAAATGCCGGGCTCCGATGGCTCCGTCGGATCCGCTGCCGGAAAGAATGATCGCAACGGTGCGCCGGGGTTGCTCGTCTGCCAGCGACATGAAAAGAGCATCCACATTGGGTTTGGGGCCACGCTCACTTGGTGTGCGCAGCCTGAGCCACCCTTGCGAATAGAACACATCGTGATTAGGGGCCGTTACATAAATGAATCCTGGCTCCATGAGACAGTCGTCATCGAGCTGCCGGACATGAAGCAGCGTCTCGCGTGAGAGCAGGTCCGTCAGCATGCTGCTATGCTGCGGGGCCAGATGCTGGGCGACGACGTAGCTGAAACTCTTGTTTACCGGCAAGTGCTGCAGAAGGGAGCGAAGGGCCTCCAGCCCGCCGGCCGACGAACCGATCGAGACGATGAGAAAGTCGGCGGCTTGGAGCGAATCCGTCGGGATGAAAGTTTCTTTTGTGAGCATACTAGGCAATATCAGAAACCTAAAAAATCATATAAAGGCAGATAAAACTTTGCTCATATTACATGAATGAACTAGAATCGGCAACAAATGTCGCGAATTCAAATTAAGTCGAGTCAAATTTGGAAAGGACTCAAGCTCCGCTAAGAAGCGAGGTGCAACGGACCTCGACATCGAGTTGGTGCTGGCCCCCGCCGATCGTGATCCCCTTCACGGGTGTAACGTCGCCAAAGTCCCGGCCCCAGGCCAAAGTGAGATGTTCGGCGCTGGGGAGAAGGTCATTTGTGGGGTCGAAATCAACCCAGCCCCAATCGGGCAAGAAAACTGAAACCCATGCGTGGGAGGCTTGGGCGCCTTCGAGATGGGCGCCGCCGCGCAGGTAACCGCTGACATAGCGGGCTGCCAGGCCGTGGGCGCGGAGCACGCCAATCATCGCATGGCTAAAGTCCTGACAAACGCCTTTCTGCTCGAGGAGGACTTGTTCGAGTGGAGTTTCGATGGAAGTCTCCGCGGGGCTGTAGCGGAATTCCCTGTAGATTTGGTGCATCAGGGCGGTGGTTGCCTCGAGCAAGGGGCGTCCCGGGGAAAGGGCGGCGCGACCGAAGGCTTGCAGTTCATCAAAGAGCGGCACGAAGGGCGACTCGTGGGTGAATTCATCAGCGGCGAGCAGGCCAGCGCTGTCACAGCAGCGGAGCAAGTCACGCGTCTGTTCCCAGGACAAGCGTTGTGGCGGTGGGCCAGTGGGAGCGACGCGTTCGACCACGCTCCGGGAAGTGATCGAGAACTCCTGATGCGGTTCGAGTACCGCAAAGGAGTTCACATCGTTGCCGAAGTAATCCTTGCGGGAAATAATTGCCGCGGGCCTCGGAGTCACTTCAAGTGACCAATTGAGCAGGCGCTGGTGCGGCAGGATGCGGGGGGTGAGGCGAGCCTCGCTGTGGCAATGCGCGACCGGATTCTCATAGCGGTAGCGGGTCGTGTGCGTGGTTTCGTAAACCATGGAATTACATTGAGGTCAACCGCGAGGGCATGACATGGCTCAGATAGCGGCCGGTAAGTGCTTCCGATAGATCGTGGAGGTCGCTGACGAGGATATTCAAGAAGGCTTCCAGGGCTCTTGGGGTAATGAGTTCGGGCGCATCAGCGACACGGACCGCCGAGAGCGGTTGATGGGCCAGCCGTTTTTCGAGGCTCCAGGCTGAGGAAGAATCCTGGCGAGGTAACTTGCCGGTTAACTCGACAAGAGCCGCCAATTGAAAAGCAACCGAGCGTGGATTCGATTCGTCTAGCAGGAGCAGTTCGAGTACATAATTGGGGCGAAGCGCAGTGAGGTAGCGCGAGCGGTATGTGATGGAACTGTCGGCGATGAGCAAAACCAGATCCATGTGGCTTGGCTCGACGGGATAGCGGCCCAGGCCGTACCTCAGTAATTCAATGGTTTGCAGGGCACGCTCGAGGCGCCGGCCGATCTCGAGAAATCTCCATCCGTGACCTCGCGTTGTCGAGTCCGAGAGCAGTCCGGCGAAGGCCGACAAGGCGGTAATGGTCTGATCGAGCCGCAACTGCATCGACGCGGGCCGCTTGCTGAGAAAAGGCCGGGCGGGTTGAGAGCCATCGAATTCGATCAACTGCAGGACACGCCATGTATCAACGGAGAGGCGCTCCTTCAAGGGGAAGGCGGCATGACGCATCGCCTTCAGATTCTGGCCCAGCTTGGAGGTAGCAGACGGGTCATTGACGCAGCCCGTCAGCAAGGTCTCCAGCTGCCACAATTGTTCCCCGATCGAGGCGGACAAAACGGGTCTTGGCAGGAGATCATTTCCGGTTAGCAATTCCAGGACGGCGGCGAGGCTAAGATTATGGATGGCATCCTCTTCGCCATCAAGAACAGGTAAAATGGCGCGGAAGGTGCGGACCATGCTTTCGACGCGCTCCGCATAACGGCCAAGCCAAAAGAGATTATCGGCTACGCGGCTCGGCAGGTCGCCCGTTGCATGGACCTGTGGCAGGTGTGGAGGTTCGTCATCATCGATTTGCAGCCGGGCATGGAGGGAGTGTTCCGGCCGTCCCAGCACCCAGGTGTCCTTGCTCGACCCGCCCCGCTGCATATTCACGATGAAGGAATTGGAGGCCTGCGCGACGCGCGTGAGGCCGCCCGGCAGCGTGATGAACTTCTCCCCGTCCCAGGCGGCGAAGGCGCGCAGAACGATATGACGGGGCCGGAGGCCTTCCTCGGTCCAAACGGGCGCGCACGACAATGAGACCATCTCCTGAGCCACATAATAAGCGGGTCGCGACTCGATCTTGCGCCGCAACTCCTCGCGGCTCTTGCTGTCCAGTTCCGGCCCGAAGACGGGATTGAGGCCGAAGCGGGGGAAGGCAGGCTTGATAATCAGCCGGTCTAGGTGATCGAGTACATAGCGCCGCTCTGTTTCCTGGCCGCACCACCAGGTTGCCACTGAAGGCAGCATCAGTTCCTCGCCCAGGAGGTGGCGGCATAAACCTGGCAAAAAGGCTTTGCTCCCGGGTGTTTCAATGAGTCCACTCCCAAGCGCGTTCGCAATCACTACGTTGCCCGCCCGCACGGCCCCCAGCAGACCCGGGATGCCCAAAAGGGAATCGCCTCTGAGTTCCAGCGGGTCGCAGAAGTTGTCATCCTGCCGGCGTAGAATCAAGTCCACCGGCTCGAGACCCTCGAGCGTTTTCAGGTACACACGCTGATCCCGCACCGTGAGATCCGGGCCCTCAACCAGCGGAATCGCAAAGGTTTTCGAAAGGAAAGAATGCTCGAAATAGGTCTCGTTATAGGGTCCGGGCGTCAGTAGCACCATGCGCCGGTTGCCCTTGGCCAGCGAGAGCAAACCATGTCGCTGAGCGGAAAAAAACTGATTCAGCGGGCGGATGAAATGTTGGTTGAAGAAGCTGGGCAGAGTTCGCGCTCCCACTATGCGGTTCTCGAGGGCATAGCCACTGCCCGAGGGTACCTGCGTCCGGTCGGCCACTACCCACCAGCGGCCCTCCGGTGAGCGGGCCAGATCGACGGCGTAGAAATGAAGCCGGACATCGCCGGGCACCGGGATGCCATGGCACGGCCGCAAGAAGTGCGGGTTGGCGAAAATCAATTCTGGGGGCAGCTTCCTGCCGGTGAGCAATTGCTGCGGTCCATACGCATCGCGCAAGATCCCGTCCAGCAAACGCGCCCGCTGGGTGATGGCCTGATCGAGCCAACTCCACTCGTTTTCCGAAAGGATCAGTGGAATCGGATCCAGCGGCCACAGCCTTTCCGTACCCTGGGCATCGCCATACACGTTGTAGGTGATGGCGTTGTTGCGGATGATCTGCTGGGCGGCCAGCCAGCGCCGGTCAAATTCACCGCGGCCCATGTTTTGAAAACATTCGCGAAAGCCTTGCCAGTGGGCGCGCGGACTGCCGTCCGGCGAGGCGAATTCATCAAAGAAACCGCTTTGGGGAGAATAATCCCAATCCGCTGGGGTGCTGGTGTCGAGGCTGGAGTTCGTGGGCGGCAAGAATCGAGGAAATACCGGCTACTCTTCTCATTTCAACACGGTCGGGCCGACCTCAGCCATTACATAATATCTCCATGAGCGAAGTAGTTTTGCATCTGCCCAAAGGCGGCGATGGACAAGAAGCCCTTTGGCGGGCGATCGGCGTCAGCCGCGTCGTCCGCGACAAGGCCGAAGAAGATGCCTTGGGGCGCCTCGTGCGCGACGGCACTTGGCCGGGGACCCGCCGTCCCGCCAATAGAACCGGCTTCGAAGCCGAGGTGGCCAGCGCCAGCAACGAACCTTGGGTCGATGCGAACGGCTACCTCGTTGAGTATTGGCGCAGCCTCGATCCCGGTCGCCCCGTGTGGCTGGCCCCCTCCCCACCGGAGCGCGAGGATGTCAAGTTCGCCGACCATTCCCTCGAATTGGCGCTGATCGAGGCCCGCTTGGCCGGCGGCAATTGCGTACTGCGTCTGCCCAAAACATTTTCCGATCGTTTGTCTGCAAGCGAGGCTCGCGCCGTGGCGGCCTGGACTCGCCTCGGGGAAACCGTTCGCTGGTTGCGGCAGCACCAGTCTCTGTTTGGTCTCGAGCCAATGCCGAACATCACGGCCGTGGTCGAGCCGGGCATGCCCACTCGCGAGATCGCCAATCTCCTGCACCGCCGCGGCGCGAGCCCCTATCTGCTCGCTGCCGCCAGCGCGATGCCGCCCGGCCACAAGGCCACTGCTCTCGTCGGTGCGGGTGTGAAGGTCTTGCCGGCCTCCGTGCTCGCGGCTGTGCGCGCCGGCTCGCTGCTCGTCTGGGACCAGCCCGCCCCTGCTGGGGCCGAACTCAGCCGCCAGGATGTCGATCGTAATTTCTACACCCTGGGGCAGGGAACAGTGGTGAGCTACACCAAGCGAATTGCCGACCCCAGCGAGTTTGCCCTTGACGTGATCGATCTCATCACCCACAAGCGGCGCGCCGCCCGCATCTGGAATGCTTCGAGCGCCATTCCCGCCGCTACCCGCGGCCCAGTTGCCGGCGAGGCGATCCTCCGTTTGGTTAACTATGGCGCACAACCGCGAGAAGACGTACAGGCACATGTCTTCGGCCATTATTCCCGCGCCCTCCTGCTTCGGCCAGCCCATGCCCCGCTGCCCCTGAAAACAGCCCGGCGCGGCTCATCAACGGAAGTCTTCCTGCCCGTGCTCGAGCGCACGGCAATTGTGCGATTCTCAAACTGAGGTGATTGAATCGCTATGGAAATGACACGCCGTCACTGGCTGGCTGCCGGAGCCGCCAGCATGGTTCCCATGGATCTGGAGGCGGCCCGGACCGCGAAATCACACTTTGCCGTTCATCCTTTCATCGAAGCCCATCCGCAAGCGGTCTTCCTCAAGCGCACCCGCATTGCCTCGAAGACAGACTCGGCTGGCAAACTGCGCGCCGGTCTCGAACTCATGCGCGAGGTGCTCCTGCCCGTCGAGCAGCTGGGCATTCCTGTTGGCCACCGCGTCATCCTCAAACCGAATTTCACCAGCGTGCGCAATAAGCGCCCCGACATCGAAAATTGGGGCACGGGAACCGACTCGCAGTTCTATGAAGGCGTCGTTCTCGGCTTGAAGGAACTCGGCGTGCGTAAGATGCACTTCCTTGAAGCCAATAATTTTCACACCTGGAACTTTCGTGGTCTTGTCGATATCAACGAGCGCCATGGCATTGAAATGAACGAGCCCGAACGCCGGGAACGCAACTTTCGCGACAGCTACGAGATGACCTGGACCAAGGTGCACGATCCGGTCGTTTACCGGCGCATCCCTCATTTTGCGCCGGTCAATGAGCATGATACTTGGCTGCTCAATATCGCCAAGTGGAAGAGCCATGGTATGTGCATGACGCTATCGACCAAGAATCTGCAGGGCCTCGTGGTCAAGCCCTTCGTGCGCTTCTGTCCCGGCTGGAGTATGGTCACCGGCGTGCCGGCCTTCATGAAACCCGATGTGCATGCCGAAGCGGAACCGCGGATCAAGCGGTATTTTGAAAACCATGCCCGACTCGGTTACGCCCGCTATGAAAGCCAGGCCGACCTAAGCCCCATGCATCAGGAAATCTGGGCGCACAAGACGTGTGACAACTACCAGACTTTGAATCCGGGCCTCAACATTATCGAAGGCCTCTATGGACGCGATGGCGATGGTTTCGGCATCGGTGTCGACCATTTGACCAATCTCCTGATGTTCGGCAAGGACCGGCTCACCCTCGACCTCATTGGAATGTACCTCGGCGGCCATGAGCCTGGTAACGTGAATCTCTTCCGCATCGCCAAGGAGCGCGGTCTGATGCAAAGCTTCAATCCCTGGGACATCGAAGTCTACGAATGGATTAACGGTACTCCCGTCCGGCGCAAGCTGGAACAGTTGCCACGCACTCCACTGAAAACCTACTACCTCCAAAAAGACGGCGAACCTCGCTTCCATCTGGTCAACGAGCGCTTCGACTACGACAAATTTTGAATCAGTCCGGTAAGCTCCAGTTTATCCCCCACATTAGCGTTACTGGTCTCGTGGCCCTTGAACCACTCCACCATTTTCTTGGGGACTCCCTGGTGAATCACCTCAAATCAGGTCAGCATGTTGGTTCTCAACCAAGCCACCAGCATTTTGAAGAACCCATCCGCCTTGTCCTCGTAAACCTTCTTCGTTCCGGCGCTGGCCGACGCAGCCATTTCACGGGCGCCAGCGCACTGGCGCAACGTGTATTGAAACTGCTTGTCCATGAAGTTGAGCTTGAAAAAAGACCTCATCCGAATGCTTTTAGTCTTCAAAGTTTGGTGGTTCGAATGGCTTTACGAATTAAAGGTAAAAGTCCCTCGGCGGCTGCGCGGTGGAGCGCTTGTTCGGCGCACCAAAGAATAGATTAATGAAAGGGCCTAATGTGGCCTGCTCCCAGATCTTCTGCTAGAAAAGCAGATGCTCCACAAATCACCTTTGTGGAGCACTGTAAACTACTGATTCTAATGGTGGGCGCGCAGGGGCTCGAACCCCGGACCTCCTGCGTGTGAAGCAGACCGATTTTCGCAAGTTGTTGATTACAGGACGAATATTTACGCAAGAAAAGTACGATTGCGCAACTAAAGTACGTCTCTGGCTGGGCTGTTGGGTGGGCTGTTTTCGCGGGTCCAGGAATGTCGAGACCCAAGCATGCGCGGCGCACTGCTCGCTGCACAAGAATCTTCTTGTGGGCAAACGCTGGCGCTCTTTAGGCGAGTCGCGGCTGATCACAAGGACCACTCGCGATTCTGTAGCCCATGTCCGCATAGCCCCGTAACCGGCGCTCGTACATTCGGGCCAGCATCAGCACATTGGAATCTACATAGTCGTAAACCTCGACCACGCGCTTATTATCGTGCAGCCGGTGGAGGCGACCGACATATTGCTGGAGAGTTCCCTTCCAGGAGATCGGCATCGCCAGAAATAGAGTGTCCAGACGGGCGTCATCAAAACCCTCGCCGATGTAACTGCCCGTGGCAAGAATGACTCGCGGCTCGGAGCCGGGCACGTTGGCCAACGCCTCGCTGATCGCCGTGCGCTGCTTTCGACCCATGCCGCCTTTCAAGACGAAAACGTTCTTCACGACTCCAGACAGCTTCGCTTCGAAGTGGGTCAGGTGTTCAGTGCGGCCGGTTAGAACCAACGGCGACCGGCCTTGCTGAACGGCACGAATCAAATCTTGAGCGATGAGTTCGTCCCGGGCGCTATCGGTCACAAGCGCGGCGTAAACGTCCTGGATGGTAGTGTTCGCGCCCTCGTTCCGCATGCGGAAATCGGTGATTCTTGGAATTACGAAGTGCTCGAACGGATTCGTATCGTTCATCGCGCGGGCGCTCATCGAAAACCGGGCTGGGCCACACTGCATGTACATGATCGGGTGATGTCCGTCCTTGCGCGTCGGGGTCGCCGTAAGTCCAAGCACGTATTTCGCCTTTGTCGCGCGCAAGACCTTTTCGAAGGTGACGGCCGATAAGTGGTGGCATTCGTCAACAATAATGTGCCCGTAGTCTGCTACGAAGTCCTTAACCTCTTGATCCCGATAGAGGCTCTGAATGACAGCTACGTCGATCTTTCCGGTTCGTTTGGTTTTGCCAGCTCCGATCTGACCGATCTCGTCAATCGGGAGATTGAGGAACATTGCGAGGCGCTCGCGCCACTGATCAAGAAGCTGCTGGCGATGGACCAATACCAATGCGTTGACGGACCTGTTGGCAATCAGCCAAGCTGAGACCGCCGTTTTGCCGAAGGCCGTTGGCGCGCAGAGAAATCCGTTGTCATGTTGGATGATCGCATCGACTGCTTCCTGCTGCTTCTCGCGCAGAGTCCCGTGAAACGAGGTGTCCAGTGGTGAACCGACGAAACGCTCGTCACGAACCTCTGGCTTGATTTTGAGGGATTGAAGCAACTCGATCACGTCCGCCAGGCATCCGCGGGGCAGGGCCAGATGCTTGCCAAGATCCTCTCCGCAGCCGATGACGCGAGGTTTGTCGAAAGTGGACAATCGCATCGCCTGCGCCTTATAGAATTCTGGATTCTGGAAGGCAGCGATTCGCAGAACCCGATTCATCAATGCCGGCGGCAAGCCCTTCTTTTCGATGAAGACCAAGTTGGATTGGACGACCGCGGCCGTGGCGGGTAGCGGCCCTTCGATGGGCCTCTCAACTCGCCGGCGCGATGGCGGTAGCGTCCACGGATCGGGCTGATCTTCGTCCGCGACGCTTAAGCGGACGCCGATCAAGTCACCCTGTTTCTGTGCCTCGACAATCAACCGTTCGGTTTCCGCTTGAGTCATTCGTCGAAGCGACGAGAGATAGGCCCACTGGTCCGGATACGGTTGGAGATTCACATCAAGGAATTCGGTGTGATGTTCGGATCGAGGGCCTTTCTGCAATGGCAAAGCGATCAGGTTGCCGAGGCCGCCTTTTGGCATGGTGTCTTGATTCGGGAATAATCGATCATAGGAATCGAGGCCGAGTTGATGACGGCGCTCCATGCTACGCGTCAGCAGCAGCGCCCCGAGTTTGCGAGTAGATATGGCGGGAATCGGCCGCTCGAAGAAAATCCAGACGTGGCCACCTTTTCCGGAGCGAGATCGTTCGAGTGATGCAGGAACATGAAGCTCATGGCAAGTCTCAAGGAATGCCATAGTGTCTTTCTGCCAAGACTTCTTGTCGAAATCGACGGCGAGGAACCAGCAGGTATCATCGCGTAGCAACGGGTAGACGCCAAGAGTCTGCTTGCCCGATAGATGATCGTGAATGGCCTGATCGGTCAGCGGAACGTACTTCCTGGTCTCTTTGTCGACTCGCTTCCGATCCTCAATACTGGCGGCGTTGTAGGCCTTCCAGTCACGCTGGACCACGGGCGAGTAGCCATGTCGGCCGTCCGGACTTTCCCAACGCGCCGCATAGACATCATCGCGACCCCTGAAAAGCGAACGGAAAAGTGCAATCTTCTCTGGTGTCGTCAGCTTGAGACTCGGAGGGTTCGGCGGAGACGGTGCCTCTCCTTTAGGCAAAACGGGATCGGGCTCGATGCCGTGCTCGATGAGGATTTGGCGCAGTCGATTGATCTCATCACGCAACCGCTGGCATTCAGCCAAGAGTTGCTTTGACGTGGCGGTGACCTGATCGCTGTCCATCTCGCCTTCCAGGCTACGACGATGATTGGCTAGATAGTTTGGCGCGTAGCCCGGCTTCTCCATCGCCCGCCCTCGAGATCAAAAAACGTGCGAACGATCCGAAGATACGCCACCCAACGAGGGACAACGAACAAAGCCGCTTCGCCAGCAATAGATCTTCCAGTCGAATTTGCGCCACGCCGTCGAAACGGATTGCGTACCCTAGCGTTGACACATCCTCATTTGGCAAAGGCGGAAGATACAAATCGCGGCGGCTGCGGAAACTCAAGAGATTATGGAGTGTGGATTTGAGAGTGTCCCCGTCGCCAGCTACTGGAAAAACTCGCAGCAAAGAGGAGTATTTTCGACGGCCAGGGACAAGGTCGCAGGTCGAGTTCAACACCGCGAACATCGGATTGCCGATAACTCGTTGGCCCATTAGGTATGCTGCTTCAGTCGAAACGATGTCTCCCTGCAATAGGGTGAACTGATCCTCGTCCGCCTGGATTGCGCCCGATGCGAACGCATCGGAATAGAAGATCGGTTCGACGCAGGTTGTATTCGGTTGCGCGAAGGCAAGCTGCCTTTGTGCCGTTTTCTTGAATCGCTGGGTGACCGCCGTTTCGATTGCGAGGGCAGCCTCGTCGGTATGAGATAAAGCCGCAAGCTGTTGCTCCAACCTTGCGAAAAACTCTTGATAGGCATCCGGGCTGTCCGGCGTGGCGGCTGAACTCAACCTTTCCGTGCCCGCCGCTTCAATTCAGCTGCATCCACGATCACTTCATCATCCTCAACCGCCGGAGCCAAGTCTGACGATTGGGTGGGAAGGCTTGCGTTGGCCGCACCATATACGCTTGCCAGATGGAGGAGCAGTTCGACTGCGGAAGGCGACGACGGATGATCGCGAATCACGTTTACGGCATGAACGATCGTGCTCAAGCCGCCCTGCAGGCGCCTGGCTTCGCTAGCTAAGCCAACTAGAGCTTGAAA
>Ga0068877_10001387_pt1 | contig 19994 bp, 20 predicted proteins | sample NOAtaG_FD_66437 | JGI IMG/M metagenome (GOLD analysis project Ga0068877, IMG submission 66437) | Freshwater lake microbial communities from Lake Erie, under a cyanobacterial bloom - NOAA_Erie_Diel6S_1000h metaG | ecosystem: Environmental > Aquatic > Freshwater > Lake | place: USA: Ohio, Lake... | reverse complement strand
CGACTTCGGTCGTCTCGCGTGGAACGAGGCCGAGTGTCGAATAGCGGGCGACGATGTCGGAGCGGCGAGCCTCGTTGAAGCCGCTGACGATCAAGGTCCCGCGCGCAGCGACACGGGCGGCAATGTCGTCGGCGTCGCTCAGCAAGACGGGCGCCAGGATGTTCGCGAGCACGAGGTCGTAGGTGCCACGAACGCAGCGCACGTCGCCCTGTTCGATGACGATGAGATCGGCAACCCCGTTGATGCCGGCGTTGTGCCGTGTGGCTTCGATGGCCGCGGGAGCAACGTCGACCGCAACGACGCGGGCCCTTCTCGTGATGGCAAGGGTGATGCCGAGCACACCCGAGCCGCAGCCGAGGTCGAGAACCTGCGACCCGGGACACCGCAATGCAAGCGCAAGCGTCGCCCGCGTGGTCGGGTGATCACCGATGCCGAACGACCCACCCGGCTCGATGAGCACCGCGTTGCCGGAGGTCGAGTCGCATGCGTTCTCCAACCACGCGGGAACGATGCTGACGTCGTCGACGACGGTGACGGTGGCGTGCTGCCGCCACGTGTCGGCGACTCGTGCGTCGACGGCCTGCTCGCGAACCGACCACTCACGCGCGGCGGGGTTGGCGTCGACGATCGTCGCCCACGCCACAAGAGGTTCACTTCCGAGGTCGGTGCGCAGGTCCACCGTCGCGTCGGGCTTCACCCCTTCGACGGGATGCATCTCTTCGACGGCTTGTGCTCCTGCCGACCACAACAGGTCGGCGGCGAACTCCGCGCTCTCGATGGGGACGCTCACGACCAAAAGAAGGTGGTACGACCCTCCGGCAGTGCCACCCATGTCAGTCGATACGGCGCAGTTCGGCGCGGTATCGCGCCGTCTTGTGCACGTAGGACTTCACTCCCATCGCAACCACGTCCATTTTCGCCCGGCCTTCCTTGATCACCGCGGGCGCGCCGACGGCGAGCGCACCTGTCGGCACCTCGAGGCCGTTCAGCACGACAGCATTCGCGGCGACGATCGACCCCGTACGCACGATCACCTGGTGCAGGACGATCGCTCCGTTCGACACCTGCGCGCGATCCTCGACGGTGCAACCTTCGAGATGAACGATGTGTCCGATGATGCACTCGTCCCCCACGATCGTCGGGTACATGGGCGTCGTGTGAAGAACGCTGCCGTCCTGTACAGAGGTGTTGGCCCCGATCCGGATGTAGCCGTCGTCGCCACGCAGAACCGCTCCGGGCCAGATGCTCGAGCCGGCGCCGATCGTGACGCTGCCGATGATCGTCGCCTCTGGGTGCACGAATGCAGTCGGGTCGATGTCGGGAACCTGGTCACCAAGTGCGTAAACAGCCACGCGGAGACCCTAGTCGTCGGGGCTCGTCACGCGACCGTGATCCCCGACCTACAGGAATGAGACGGATGGGACTTCAGCCGTTAGCGTTGTGTCCCTATGTCGCGTCGCATCGAAATCGAACTCACGAGCAGCCGCCCGGACGGCACGTGGACCTGGCGGGCCGCCGGGGCACGCGAACCGAAGGGTGTCCTCGAAGGTTCGGTCCTGTCGGGTGGCGCCAAGGTCGGCGACGTTCTGAAGGTCGAAGCCGACTTCGACATCGACGGCATCTCCATCCTGTCGATCGTCGCCGGCAAGGAGCGTGTCGAGAAGTCGAATCGCCTCGAATTGCTTGCATCGGAAAAGCCGTTCAAGCCGGTCATCGAAACCAAGGCGCCGCGCTCCGAGCGTCCGCGTCGCGACGACAAGCGTCGGCCGCGCGGTGAGAAGGGTGATGGCCCGGCGGCGGGCGGAGACGACCGCAAGCGGCGCGGTCCGTTCACCCCACCGCCGGAACTGCCCCAGCGTCCGAAGGCCAAGCGTCTGAAGCCGGGTCGCGCACATCGCAGTGAAATCCTCGGTGCGCTTCCCGAAGCACAGCGCGCGATCGCCGAACGTGTCCTGCAGGGTGGCATTCCCGCAGTGCGTGCCGCTGTCGCCGAACAGAACAAGGTCCTCGCCGCCGAAGGCAAGGAAGTCATTCCCGCCGACGGTCTGGTCACGATGGCCGAGAATCTCCTTCCGAAGTTGCGAGTTGCCGAATGGCTCGACCGCGCCGATGCGGCAGTGGCCGACATCGATTCGCTCGACCTGCGCGATCTGCGATCGGTCGTCACGTCGGGTGACGACCCCGCGATCGCCCGCGACGAATCCACCCGCGCGGTCGCAGCGAAGTTGAAAGAGGGCCTTGCTGCCCGGCAGGAAAAGGACCATGCCGAGTGGCTGTCCGACATCGACGCCGCACTCGGCGTCGGTCGTGTCGTGCGCGCCTTGAAACTCTCCTCGCAGCCCCCGAAAGCCGGCGCGCGATTTCCCGCCGAACTCGCGACGCGTCTCGCTGCAGCCGCGTCCGCCGCGCTCGAAGTCGACGCACCCGCCGACCGTTGGGTGGCCATGCTCGAAGCGGCGGCCTTCAGCCCCGTTCGTTCACAATTGAATGCGGTAGCCATTCCTGCAGTCGTTGCACCCGAGCTGCTGGCCTGTGTGACTCGCCTCGCACCTGCGGTCCCCCAGATCGCCACGAAGTTCGGGGTTCAGGTCGCACCGGGGGCGGCAATGCCGAGGCCCCTGCGGCCCACCCGTCCGATCGACAAGAAGGGCGCCGACAAGAAGGGCGCTCCGCGCGGTGGTCGTCCCGGCCAGCGTCGTCCCAACAACCAGGATTCGCAGTCCGAAACGAAAGCGAGCACCGAAAATGTCTGACATCGTCCAGTACGAAAAGCGTGGCCGCATCGGCATCATCACGTTGAACCGTCCCGAGGCCCGCAACGCCGTCAACGGCGATGTGGCGAGCGGCGTCGAAGCTGCCGTCGACCAGGTCGAAGCCGATGACGACGTGTGGGTGGCGATCCTGACCGCAAACACCGCCGGCCAGGAAAAGCCGGTGTTCTGCGCAGGGGCCGACCTGAAGGCAATCAACTCCGGAAACGCTGCTGCCCTCAACACCAAGCGAGGCGGCTTTGCCGGCCTCACCTACCGTGACCGTCGCAAGCCGATCATCGTCGCCGTCGATGGCCTCGCGACGGCCGGCGGATGCGAAATCGTCCTGTCCTGCGACCTCGTCGTTGCCTCGACCCGTTCGGCTTTCGGACTTGCCGAAGTGAAGCGCAATCTCATCGCCGGTGCCGGCGGATTGTTCCGTTTGCCGAGGGCCATCGGCCAGTCGGCTGCAATGGAGATCATTCTCACCGGCGAGCCTCTCGCCGCCCAGCGCGCCCACGAGCTCGGTCTCGTGAATCATTGCGTGGCGCCCGATCAGGTGATGCCCACCGCGCTCGCGCTTGCCGACAAGATCTGTGCTGCTGCCCCGCTGGCAGTCTGGGCGAGCCGCAAGGTCGTCCTTGCCGCTGCGTACGAGAGCGACGAGAACCTCATCAAGATGACCAACGCCGAGTTCGCCGGAATCATGGCGTCGGAAGACACGAAGGAAGGCCTCACCGCCTTCATCGAAAAGCGCACGCCGGACTGGAAGGGTCGCTAGACCTCTTCGTATTCCGGCTAGTGCAGCAGCACTTGTGCCGGCAGCCTGGCCTCTTCGAAGAGGTTCTTCGTCTGCCTGTCGCCGGGCAGGGCCAAGCCCCGTAATGATGCCGTCGAGCCGAAGGATTCTCTCGCTCGTTCGATGACGGCGGCCGAGTCGGCCGGGTCGCCCGACAAAGAGTGAAGTACCGCGGCACCGTCGACAACGGTGACCACCGCGCTCGACGAACCGTACGTCAATGTCGTGCTGGTCGATGTCGGGTGCGTGCGGAGAACAGAGACCAGCCAGCTGTAGGCAGCGATCCCCCGCTGTCCCGTGCGTGACTCGGCGTAAGCGAGAACGATGGAATCGACGGTCGCGCCCGTCACTGGGCAAGCCTGTTCTTGACGGCCTGGACGACGAGGCGTCGCCGACGATGCGTCTCTTCGAAAGCACCGATTGCGCGCACCGCAGCCACGTCGCAGTTCTCGATCATGTCGACGACGTCGCCCGAACTGAGCAACGCCCACTGGGCGACGGGCAGAGGCAGACCGACGTAGGGATCCTGTTCGACAGCGGGCTCGGACGGGGTCGGGGAATCCGATACCGGCGCCTGTGGCGCGCCTGACGATCCGCCACGCGCCTTGCCCGTCACACCGCGCAGGGCGGTGTCAACCACGACCTTGCCGATCGCATGGGAATTGCGGACGTGGCGTGCCAGGGCTCGAGCCGCCTTGACGGGATCGGTCGGAATGGTCATCGCAAACGCAGGATGTCAGCGGGCGAAGATCGGACAGTCGTCGTCGCCAACGGGACAGTTCGGCGCGGCGCGCCGCACGAGAAGGAAGCACGACGTGCACATCTCTTCATCTGCGCGACGCGGCTGCAGTGCGTCGCCATCGGTGGACCTGTCTTCGACTTCCTGCTCTTCGTCATCCTCGTTGGGCTGGTCTTCGGCCGCAACAAGGCGATCCTTCAGAATCGTGTCGAGGTCGGCCTCGACGTCGTCGGGGGTCGTCAGGTCTTCGTCGTCTTCGTCTTCGGCTGCACGTCGAGCGACGGGAACAACCTCGTCCTCTTCCTCCTCGGCGTCCTCGACGAATGCCTCGTCATCGTCGAACTCGTCGCCTTCAGCTTCGAAACCCTCTTCGTCGAGCTCTTCCGGGTCGATTTCATCCGCATCGAGGTCGATCTCTTCTTCGACGATGTCCTCGACGTCGTCATCGGCGCCGTCGACGGGACCAGTGACAAGATCGTCGTCGATGTCGTCGCCCTTCGCGGACGCCTTTGGTGACTTCTTGCTTGAGTTCGACTTGCCGGCGGATGACTTGCCTGCTGCGGCCTTCTTGGGGGCCGCGCTCTTGGGCTTGGCCTTCTTGCTTGCCATGAACAGGAAACCTTTCTTCAAAACTCTCGTCGGGACCGATCCGCGCGGGGATAATAGGCATATCGGGCCCTCTCAGGCGCGCACCATAGAGGCTCACGAGCCCCTCCGTGCAAATCCGAGGAATTTGTCGTCGTGCAGGCTCGTCGTGTCGGCTGCCGCTAGGACTTGTTGCGACGCGATTCGGCCCGACGTTCGGCTTCGAGACGCTCCAGTTCGGGTGCCTCGGTGGTGATATGTGTCATTGCGTCAGCGATGGCTTTGTGGCCGGCTCGATCGCGAATCAGGCGGTGCATGTCGAGAGCAACCTTGCGGTACGCGGGATGGCCCTGGGGGCTCGAGCGCAATTCGAGCATGTGGATCGCCTCGCGGGCGTTGAACTGCATCACATACCTGATGCGATAGGCCATGGACACCGCATAAGGAGCCTGGGCCGGATATTCCACGGCGAGTGCGTCGTACAAGGCTGCGCTGCGTTGCATCACCTCATCGAAAACACCCGCTTGTCCGGCGTCGTCGACGAGTTCGGGCCGCACGTAGCCATGATTCGGGGTGAGCGGCTGCCATTCGATCGTGAGCAGACGGTGGCGTTGCAGGTCGCGGAACGCCCCGTAATCGGAGAGTACGTCGAATCGGTAGTCGGTGCGTTCGAAGGCGCGCCCGGGGCGATGTCGGCGATTGGTTCGGTCCCCCACGTAGGCCCTGATGAGTGCGACTTTTTCCTCGTGTGACATTCGTTCGATTCGGCGTGCAATGTCGGCTTCGCTGCGGTTCGTGTGCGAGTAGCAGATCGCAGCGAGCAGCTTGTCTTCGCCATCGGGATCAAAATCGGTGAGCGTCACCGACTCCGTGCCCGAGTCGTCGACCTCGTCGTCGTCGAAGAGCGCGCGAACCGCGAGATCGGTTTCGGTCGCGGTGTCGACGAGGTACTGCGACCACCTCCCGCCACGGTCGGGTTGGTCGACACGACGCAGGAAGCTGGGAATCACCTTGCGCAGTTCAGTGAGCATCAGATCCGCGTAGAGGCGAGCCTCGGGAAGAGAACTCGAACGCATGCGCAACAGCAGACCTTCGAAGGCCTGACCACTTCCGTAGATGCCGACGTTCGACAAGGCCGCCGCCGGAAGGGCGCCGCGCACGGCGTCGAGGGCTTTCGCCCGGGTTGCTTGTCGGTAGACGAAGTCGCTGTCCTTTGGGCCCTGCGGAACGACGCGGCGCACGTGGTCGGTCAGCGACTCGACCAGGGCGCTGTACGAGTCGAACATCCGGTCCATGTCGCCCACGTAACGCGTTCCGAACTTGCCCGTGAGAACGTCGGGGTCGCGGAAATAGCGGTAACGACCGCCAAGGCGTACGTCGTAGGAGATGTACCGCGTGCTCTGCTCGAGGTAGCTCATGAGCCGGCCCCACTCGAGGATCTTCGTGAGTATGTTCGATGCCTGCTCACAGGCAAGGTGAACGCCACCCAACTGTGCCACCGAATCGTCGCCGTACTCGACGAACACCTTTTCGTAGAGATCCTCGGCTCGCGAGACGCCGACGGTCGCATCGAAGGTTTGGTCGCCTCGGATGTCGAGCTCTCCGACGAACTCGTCGAGGAAGAGGCGCCGCAAACTCTTTGCACTGCGGCTGTAGCGCGCGAAGAGGGCCCCCTTCACGACTTCGGGCAGGTTGACGAGGGCGAAAACGGGTGAGTCGAGGTTCGTGAAGTAGCGACGCAGGATGTCGGCCTCGGTTGGACTGAACTCCTCGGGCACGTACACCGTCACGGCGTCCAACTCTAGAAGTCCCGACCCCGCGGGGCAGGGATCCGAAAAGGGTCAAAGAACCCCGTCGGGCAGGCCACCAATCGCGGCAAATTCCGCGGCGATCGACTCTCGTAACTGCCGGTTTGCCCACACGTCGAGGGCCGTCAGGGCGAGAACCTTGGCACCGTCGATCGCGGCACGGTCGCCCTCTTCCCCACCCGCGTAGTCGGCAAAACGCGCCGTGTGGATGGGAACACCGCGAGGTGCCACCTGAATCATCGGGTGAATGGACGGTGCGAGGTAGCTCACGTTGCCCATGTCGGTCGATCCGACGACCATGCTGTTCGGGGACGGGGCGACGAAGTCACGACCAACTTCGCGGCCGTTGGCGACGTAGGCGGTCAACAGCGCGGTCGAATCGCGCACGTCTGCATACGCGTGATCCTCCCATTGGATGTCGACCTCGCATCCGGTGGCCTGTGCCGCGCCCCTGAAACATTGTTCGACGCGTTGCTTCAGGGGCTTCAACGTTTCGAGTGTGTCGGAACGTACGAACCAGTTCATTGCCGCGTACTTGGGGACGATGTTCGGCTTGTCGCCCCCGTGGGTGAAGATGCCATGCACCCGTTCGGTCGGTCTGATGTGCTGTCGCAATGCCGCGATGGAGTTATAGGCGAGAACTGCGCCGTCGAGGGCGTTTCGGCCCATGTGGGGAGCCGCAGCGGCGTGCGCCTCGCTGCCGTGGAAATGGGCGCAACATTCATGAATCGCAATGGCGCGCATCGAGGTGATGTCGACGTCGGCGGGGTGCACCATCATCGCCGCGTCGAGGCCCCGGAAGGCTCCGTTGCGGGCCATCGCGATCTTTCCACCGCCACCCTCTTCGGCCGGCGTGCCGTAAACCTCGAGTAGTCCCCCTGCCGAACCCATGAACGGCGCCAGACCGAGCGATGCGCCGAGCCCGGCGGCCGCAATGACGTTGTGGCCGCACGCGTGCCCGATCTCGGGCAGCGCGTCGTATTCGAGAACGATGGCGACACGGGGACCGCTCGTATCGCCCTTGGAGGTGTGGAATGCGGTATCGACTCCGAATGCGGACCTTGTGACCGACGAGAAACCCGCACCGAGTGCGTCGGTGAGGACGTCGTGTGCGTAGGTCTCTTCGTAGTTGAGTTCGGGGTGGGCGTGGATGTCGCGGCTGATTTCGACGAGCAGCGGTGCGAGTCGGTCGATCTCAGCGACGACGTCGCGCTTCATCTCTGCGAGATCGCTCATGGCCCGACTCTAGTCATCACTCACGAGGCGGGAATGTGGGTGACCGTCGCGTCGGGCCGGATTGTCGAGGTCAATTCGACGACTGCCTTGATCGGTTCGGACGATTCGAAACGAACCGTGACCGGACGCACGAACGACCGCGACAGACCGGGGCCCGTGCCGACGCCGACGAGAGGATGCGGAAGGTGTGTCTCGCTGTGTGTTCTGCGGCGGAACGCCAGGCGCTGCCGCAAGGACATAGAAGGTTGGACGGCCAGCCAGTCGAGGCGACCGTCGTTCGGGTGGGCCCGCGAGAAGAGGCGTCGCCCATCGACGAACGACGTGGACGAGACGATGCAGTACTCGCCGCGGAGCAGACTCCCCGCCACGAGCCAACTGGCGATGGTGCGTTCGTGGCGCCGGCCCGCCGAATCGACCGCCACCACATCGATGAGATCGAGTGGCAGTCGCAGCCATGGTCCCGGGTGGTTCGTAGCCGCTCCCGCCAACCCGAGTTCGCGAGCCAGGTCTCCGGTCGCGACCAACCCGTCGACGCGGGTCTGCACGAGCTCGCCCCAGTTCGCACCCTTCTCGATCGTCACGGCCCTGTGTCTCCCTGGACGACCTCACTGCCCACGACCAGTCCACGGAACATCGACTTGGCGGCACGGGCCGCGTTGTCCGCAAGGATCGGGTTGGGGGTCGTGCGTTCGATTTGGCGCAAGAGATCCACGAGTTGTCGAATCATGCGGACGAAATCGCCTGCCCCCATGTCCGGCACGACGTCGAGAATGCGATCGAGCGAACCGCCCGAGGCCCATACCGAAGCCGCTCTCGCAAAGCCATTGTCAGGGAACCGATGCGTCGGCAACCCCGCCGCCTCCTCGGCATCGCGTATCTCGATGCTGAGGTCTTCGAGTGCGTCGATCGCGCGTTTGACCGCGTCGGATGGGTACGGGTGGTCGACGTCATCCGAGGAGCGACGTTCGTAAACGAGCGCCGACACGGCGCCCGCAAGATCGGGTACGGACAAATCATCGAAAATGCCGCGCTCGACGGCCTCAGCAACGAGCATGTCGCACTCGTGGAAGACGCCGGCGAGAATCGACCCGGCCGGGGTGAGGGACCAACCCTCGATGAAACCCCGGTCCCGCAACAGCGCCAGAACCCGGTCGAAGGTCGCGGCAACCGAGCGGGACTCTGCGGCAAGTTCGCCTTCGATCCGCTCGATGTCGCGGCGGATGCGGTCGGCGTTGTCCGCGTGGCGCATCCGCTCGCGCAAGTGCGGGTCGCCGGTGATGGCCTCGTCCGACGCAGTACCAGGGTCGTCCTTCGGTGTCCTGTGACGGAAATTCGCCAGCCGCTGTGCGAGGGTCTTCACGTCGACCGGATTCCATGTGGAGAAGTCCTCGGGAATCTCGATTCGACCGACGTGACGTGGTGTCGCATCGAAGTCATCGAGAAGCACTCCACGTACGCCTTGACGCCTGTCGAGGACGGTCACCTTCAGTCCGCGTTTGCGGGCGGCGGTGGCGACAACGAGAAATTGTTCCTCTCTGCCGTCGGCCATGCCGGCGATGACGTCGCCCGGCGTCAGGTTGTCCCAGAGGACTCTGTCGTTCGCCGCCCTCGTGGGGGCATCGAGACCGACGCCCTTCTGTCGGCGGTAGGCCCAAATGTCGCCAAAGGGGCTCTCCGCTCGTGCGATGGCGCTCTCCATGGCTTCGCGTCGACGTTCGAGACGGGATTGCATCGCGACGACCGTCGAGTTCGACTGGAACTGGGCAAACGAAAGATTCAGCAGGTGCCTCACCTCGCGCTCGGCATGGGTGCGCACGAGGTTCACTGTCATGTTGTAGGTCGGCCTGAAAGCCGACGTCAGCATGAACGTCTTGTTGGTCGCGTACCGGGCGACCTCGTCGAGCGAGACGAACGGGCTCCACACGGTCACGGCGTGACCCACGGTGTCGATACCGCGACGACCCGCACGGCCGGTGAGCTGGGTGAAGTCCGAGGGCTTCAACGGAACGTGGCGCTCGCCCGTGTACCTGGTCAGTTTGTCGATGACCACCGTACGAGCCGGCATGTTGATTCCGACCGCCAGTGTCTCGGTCGCGAACACGACCTTGATGAGGCCCGTAGTGAACGCTTCCTCGACCATTTCCTTGAAGGCGGGCACCAACCCGGCATGGTGCGGAGCCACACCGGAAGAGACCAGATCCACGAACCCGTCGAAGTCGAGCGCGCGGCGCTCTTCGTCCGACAGTCGGGCGCCGTGGCGGTCGGCGATCTCGCGGATGCGGCGGGCCTCGGCGCCCGTGACGAACGACAGCGCGTTGCGCCGACACGCCTTTGCCGCATCGTCGCATTGGTTGCGGCTGAAGATGAAATAGATCGCCGGCAACAATCCCTGGACCTGGAGTTCCTCGATGATCTCGGTTCGTCCGGGTGGCCCGACCCGCGAATCGCGGTCCCGTCGCCGCTTGTCACCCCGGGTGTGCTGGCCGTTGCCGGCAAGGACCCGTTTCAGCTTGTCGTTCACTCGTGCGCCGTCCAAAGTAGGCATCACGCGTGTCATGCCGGTGGCCTTGTCGTAGAACGCATGGTGATGCTCGAGCGGGACGGGACGACGCGTTTCGACGATTGCCCGGGTGTCGCCGCGAACGGTCGTCAGCCACGCTGCCACCTCGTCCGCATTCGACACCGTCGCCGACAGGCAGACCAGGGACACCTCGAGAGGCAGGTGGATGATGACCTCTTCCCACACGGGGCCGCGGTATTCGTCCTGGAGAAAATGCACCTCGTCGAGCACGACGTAGGCAAGATCGTCGAGGGCGTCCGAACGCGCGTAGATCATGTTGCGCAGAACCTCGGTCGTCATGACGAGAATCGATGCGTCGGGGTTGATGCTCGTGTCGCCGGTCAGAAGCCCGACTCGCTGTTCTCCGAACAAGCGCTGGAAGTCGCGAAACTTCTGGTTCGACAGTGCCTTGATCGGTGCCGTGTAGAACGCACGCTTGTCCGTCTTCAGGGCAGTTTCGATGGCGTGCTCGGCGATGTATGTCTTGCCCGAGCCGGTCGGGGCCGCGACGAGCACCGACGCGCCTTCATCGAGGGCGCTGCACGCTGCCTGTTGGAAGGGGTCGGGTGAAAAGCTCACGACACCGCACGCGCGCGTCGACGTCTGCGCCATGCGACGGCATATCCGATACCGACGGAGAGACCGTAGAGGACACACATCGGAAGGGACAGCGCGAAGAGTGAAACAGGGTCCCCCGAGGGTGTGATGACCGCGGCCGTGAGGAAGATCAGCATGATCGCCCAACGCCATTGCATCACGAGCTGGCGTGGCGTGATGACTTCCACCAGCTGCAGGAACACGAGGAGTACGGGAAAAAGAAAGCCGATGCCAAAGGCGAGAACCATGAGAAAGACGAGGTTCACGTACTTCGTAATTTGATAGGCCTGTTCCACATCGGTCCCCGACCAACTGATGAGGAATTCGAGGGCTTTGTCGAGCGTCCAGTACGCGATGTATCCCCCGAGAGCGAAGAGCACGACGCTCGACACGACGAATCCGACCGCATATTTCTTTTCCTTGCGGTGCAGCGCAGGGGCGACAAAGCGCCATATCTGCCACATGATGACGGGGAGGGCGAGAATCAGGCCGCCGTAGACGGAGATGCGCATGCGTGCGGCGAGACCGTCGAGCGGCCCGAGCCCGTAGAGCGTGCCGTCGCAGGCGAAGTCGGGGCGCTCCTCACACAGATTGCGGTAGGGCTTGGTGAGGAAACGCAGCAGGGGTTCGTACTGCAACAAGACAAGGATCATCCCGATCGCAACCGCAAGCAGCGACCTGATGATGCGATAACGCAGTTCGCTCAGATGTTCCGTGAGCGTTGCTTCATCGTCGGGTCTGCGGACCCGGCGCTTTTTACTGCGCAGTGCCATCGTCGCTGGCTTTCGTCGGGTCCGCCGCGGGAGGAGCCTCGTAAGGAACGAACGGCGGGTCGTCGGGTTCCGATGCAGAGGGTTGTTGGGGGCTCGTCTGTGCCGGGTCGGAGCCCGTGAAAATCCGTTTTGCTTCGTCGGCGGTCTTGCGCAGTTCGTTCACCGGCTCGGAGAATGTGGACGTCACGTCCCGTTGGATACCTCCGGCCACCCGCCGGACCTCGTTGTAGACGCGTCCGAATTTGCGCATTGCATCTGGCAACTTCTCGGGGCCGAGCACGACCAACCCGATGAGGAGCAAAACGACTATCTCGCCGCCCGACAGGTTGAACACGGTCTGATTCTACGAACCAATGGTGGCGCCGACGATGGTCTCGCCAGCATTAGCCTCGCCCGGAATGTTGCCCGTCGTCATCGGATTCGCCCACCGCGGTGCCAAGGCCTATGCCCCGGAGAACACCCTCGAGGCGTTCGCACTCGCTTTGCGCCTCGGCGCCACCGGGCTTGAAAGTGACGTCTGGCTCACGGCAGACGGGATTCCTGTGCTCGACCACGACGGGGTGGTCAAGGGTCGATTGCGCTCGAAGCCCATTGCATCGGTCGCCCGGGTCGACCTGCCGTCGCACATCCCCACGCTCGAGGAGATGTTGTCGGCGACACCGGCGACGGTGCCGCTTTCGCTTGATGTGAAGGATCCCGCGGCCTTTCAGCCGATCGTCGACACCCATCGCAGGCTCCGACCCGACGGGGAACAAACCTTGTATCTCTGCCACCCTGACCTCGACGTTCTGCGCACCCGAGTGAACCTGGCCCCTCACGTGCGTCTCGTGCACTCGACCAGGATCGCCCGCATGAAGGACGGACCCGAGCGCCACGCAGCCGTGTTGCGGGAGACCGGCATCGACGTGGTGAACATGCCCTACCCCGATTGGACGGGTGGACTCGTCGCTCTCTTCAAACGGTTCGACCTCCGGTGTTTCGCATGGGATTGTCAACACGAACGACAGATTGCAGAAGTTGTGCGAATGGGCGTCGATGCCGTGTACAGCGACTGGCCCGACCGTCTCGCCGACGTTCTCTAGAGCCAGCGCCAACGGCTGATCGGCCAGATCACGACGAAGGCCCGACCAACGATGCTCTTCTTGTCGACCGGACCAAAGACGCGGCTGTCCATCGACTGTGGCCTGTTGTCGCCGAGCACGAACACCTGGCCGTCCGGAACTTCGACGGCGGCCATCTCGGGTTGTCGGCACCGCGCAACAAGATCCGTCTGCTGGGCGTCCCGGTCAGGGAGGTAGGGCTCGTCCAATTGTTTGCCGTCGACGTACACGACGCAGGCTTTGATCGACACCGACTCACCCGGAAGGGCGATGACACGCTTGATCAAGTCGTCGTGTTGTACGTCGCGTCCGTTCGAGGTGACTCGGTCGAAGACGACCACGTCTCCCCTGTCGATGTCGCCGAATCGGTACGAGAGCTTGTTCACCAGTACCCGGTTCGGTTGGAAGAGCGTCGTCTCCATCGAAGGTCCGGAAATGTAGAACTGCTGAAGCACGAAGGTCCTGATCCCGAGTGCCACGAGAAGCGCGACGACGAGAACGACCACCCAGTCCCTGACGGCGCGGAACGAATCGACAGCGCGACTGCGACCGCCGTCGACATCTGATTCGCCGGGGAGTTCGAATGGCACCCGAGCGAGGCTACTGCCGGTCACATGGACTCGATGATCTTTTCTACCCGCTCGTCCCTGCTCTTGAATGGGTCCTTGCACAGCACCGTGCGTTGGGCCTGGTCGTTCAATTTCAGGTGCACCCAATCGACCGTGTAGTCGCGTTTCTTTGACTTCGCCTTCTTGATGAATTCACCGCGCAGGCGGGCGCGTGTCGTCGCGGGCGCGTTGTCCATCGCGTGTGTGATGTCGTCCTCGTTGCAGACACGCTCGACCATCCCTTTTGATTCGAGCTTGTAATACAGACCGCGGGAGCGGCAGATGTCGTGGTATTGCAAATCGACCAACTGTGTCTGCGGATCGCCCAGATCGAGGCCGTGTCGCTCGCGGTATCTCTCGATCAGTTTGTGCTTGATGACCCAATCGACTTCCCGGTCGAGGAGGAACGGATCGCGTTCGATCGTCGAGATGCAGTGGTTCCACATTTCCAGGGCCTTCATCTCGAACTCGGGGAAACCCTTCCGATCGGCATAGGCGAGAGCGCGGTCGAGATACTCGCGTTGGATGTCGAGGGCGCTGACTTCGCGTCCGTTCTGCAGCCGAACGGTTCGACGACACGTGAGGTCATGGCTGATCTCTCGAATCGCGCGTATCGGATTTTCGAGCGTCATGTCCCGAAGAACCACGGCTGGGTCTTCCATCATCCGCAAAAGACAGGCCGTGGAACCGACTTTCAAAAAGGTCGTGTACTCGCTCATGTTCGAGTCACCGACGATCACGTGAAGCCTGCGGTAGTGCTCGGCATCCGCGTGGGGTTCGTCTCGCGTGTTGATGATCGGTCGACTGCGGGTCGTGGCGGAACTCATGCCCTCCCAGATGTGATCAGCGCGTTGCGATATCGAATAGATGGGACCACGCGCCGTATGTGTGATGCGTCCCGCACCAGCGATGATCTGCCGCGAAACGAGGAACGGGATGAGTATCTGTCCGATGGCTGCCTGGTCGTCGTCACGCCCCGTGAGGTAGTTCTCGTGGCATCCGTACGAGTTGCCCGCGCTGTCGGTGTTGTTCTTGAAGAGATACACCGTGCCGCGAATTCCCTCGTCCCGCAGCCTCTCTTCCGCGGAATACGTGAGGTCTTCGATCCGCCTCTCGCCGGCCTTGTCGTGGACGACGACGTCGTAGATGTTGTCGCACTCCGGGGTCGCATATTCGGGGTGTGACCCGACGTCGAGATACAGGCGAGCTCCGTTTTCGAGGAAGACGTTGCTGCTCCGGCCCCACGACACGACCTTGCGGAACAGGTAGCGAGCCACTTCGTCGGGGCTGAGGCGACGTTGGCCGCGCAGCGTGCAGGTGATGCCGTACTCGGTCTCGATCCCGTAGATCCGGCGTTCCATGAAAGAAGCCGGTGATCAGCTCGCGAGGAGGCGCGAAACCTCTGCGTCGTCGAGGCGGGCGAAGGCGCGACGTGAACCGTTGCGGCGCAGAACGGCAACCTCGAAATCGTCGGCAACAAGTGTTCTGTCGGGACCTGCGAGCGCGCGATTTGCAACCTTGACGGCCGTCGCCAAATCGGGAACGGCATCGGAAAGTTCGGGTGACAGGCGGGCAGCGATCGCATCGGCATCGCCTCCGAGAACGGAGTATTTCTTCTCGTCGAGCACGGTGCCGTCGTAGAGAATGTGGAACAACTGGTCGGACGATGCGTCGACGCCGATTTCCGCGACGAGAATCTCGACTTCGAGCGGCTTCATCTCGTGGGTGAAGATCTGGCCGAGGATCTGTGCGTACTGGTTCGCCAGACTGCGCGCATCGACATCGGCCCGTGAGTATTGGTAACCCTTCAGGTCGGCCGAGCGGACGCCGGCAACGCGCAGCTGATCGAACTCGTTGTACTTCCCGACACCGGCGAAAGCGATGCGGTCGTAGATCTCGCTCACCTTGCGCAACGTGTTCGACGGGTTCTCGGCGATGATGGCGATGCCGTCGGCATACTGCACCGCGACGAGAGCGCGTCCGCGGGCGATTCCCTTTCGCGCATAGTCGGCACGGTCCTTCATCACCTGTTCGGGGGCGACATAGAAAGGGGTGCTCATCGGGGTTCACCTCCGTTGCGCGCGCGTTGGTCGGCGAGGATTTCGTCGACCATTCCGGCCAAGCGGGCGTCGTCGACGCGTGACCAGCCCGCCGAAGTGATGGTCGCCGTGACGGGGTAGATGCCCCGCAAGGCGTCCGGGCCGCCGGTGGCCGAATCGGCGTCGGCTGCTTCCCACAATGCGCGCACCGCGAGGCGAATCGCATCGTCTTCGGTGAGGGAGGATCTCCATCCGACCTTCACCACGGTTCCCGCGTGGAGGCTGCCCGAGCCCGTGGCGACGAACTCTTTCTCCTCGTAGCGGCCGCCCGTCGGGTCGTAGTCCCAGAGACGGCCGGCGCCGAGGGCAAGATCAAAGCCGGCAAAGATCGGTACGACGACCATGCCCTGCATCGCCGCGGGCAGATTGCCGCGCACGAGCATCGACAGTTGGTTCGCCTTGCCTTCGAGCGAGAGCATCTGGCCCTCGACCTTTTCGTAGTGCTCGAGCTGCAACTGGAAGAGCTTGATCATTTCCATGGCGGGCCCGGCCGCGCCGGCGATCGCGACTCCGCTGAATCGGTCGGCCTCGACCACCTTCTCCATCGTTCGATGCGAGATGAGATTTCCCGATGTCGCCCGTCGGTCACCGGCCATGACGACGCCGCCCGAAAAGCGCAATGCGACGCAGGTGGTCGCATGAGGAACGGAAACGTGACCCGACACCTCGGAGGTGGCGAAAGGCTCGGCGCCCGTGCGACGCAGGAGTTCGAGGAAACTGGCCCCCGGATTGTCGTCGGGAGCGAAGAAGGGCATCGCCATCGTGCCTATTCCCCGCCCTTTTGCACGTAGCTCTTCACGAAGTCCTCGGCATTCGATTCGAGAACCTCGTCGATTTCGTCGAGAAGGTCGTCGAGTTCGGCCTTCAACTTCTCGCTGCGCTCGGTGTCGGCGGCTGGTGCAGCCGAATCGGAGACGTTCGCGTCGTCGTTGCCGCGCTCGGAGCGTTGTTTTTGAATGCGCTCGGCCATGTGCCCACCGTAGCGAAATTTTCGTGCCTCAGTACATCCCGGGATCGACGAAACCCGAGGTCTCACTGGCACCCGCACCGAGCATCTCGATCAGGCTCCTGGGCGAAGTCGCGGAATCGATGAGTGAGCCGACGATCGCACGGGTGCCACGCAGTGGTTCCATCATCGGAACCCTGCGCAGTGGCTCGTCGCCTATGTCGAACACGAGGCTGTCCCAGTTCGCCGCGACGACGTCCTTCGGCCATTTCTGCAGACACTTGCCGCGGAAATATGCGCGCGTCGTCGACGGCGGTTCCGTGACGGCGGATGTGACTTCGTCCGGCGTCCACATCGTCTCGAGGCCGACACGATTGGCGAGGCAACGATCCGGACGCATGTCGTGATATTGAAGGTCCACGGCCTTCAACTTCGCATGCCCAGGGGCCAGGTTGTGCCGAGACGCCAGCCCGTCGACGAGTCGCTTCTTGGCGACCCAGTCGACGATGTGTGCAACGGAATCCGGATCGCGCTCGAGACCCTCGAGCACTTCCTTCCAGCGCCTGAGAATCAGTTCCCCCTCGCCGGCGCCGCCCGCGTCGTCCACACAGGCGAGACCGTGTTGTTGGGCGTACTTCTCCGCACACTCAAGGAGGAGGAACTGCATTTCGAGTGCCGTGAGACGCTGGCCGTTGACCCGTTCGACCGTCGCTCTGAGAGTCGGGTCGTGGCTGACCGCCGTGATCCCCTGCAAGGGGTTCGCGAGTTGCAGGTTGTGAGGGAGCACGTCGTCTTCGATCATGGCGAGAACGATCGCCGTGGTCCCGACCTTGAGAAAAGTCGCGACCTCGCTCATGTTCGCGTCGCCGACGATCACGTGCAGTCGCCTGTAGAGATTCGGATTGCAATGCGGCTCGTCCCTCGTGTTGACGATCGGACGCTTGAGGGTGGTCTCCAGGCCGATTTCCTCTTCGAAGAAATCGGCCCGCTGCGTGAGTTGGTAGGAAACGGCGGTTGCACCCCTGCCGGGTTGTTCGCATCCCACCTTGCCCGCACCGGTGAACACTTGGCGGGTGACGAAGTGTGTCGTGATCAATCCCGCCAGACGACCGAATGGCAGGTTTCGATCGACGAGATAGTTCTCGTGGCAGCCATACGAGTTGCCCTTGCCGTCGGAGTTGTTCTTGTAGAGAACGATCTCATGCCCGGGCGGCAGCTTCTCGTTGGCGGAGATCGCACTGCGACGAATGACTTCTTCGGCGGCCCTGTCGAAGAGGACCACTTGCGAGGCGCTCGTGCATTCGGGAGTCGACACTTCGGGGTGCGCGTGGTCGACGTAATAGCGGGCGCCGTTCGTGAGGACGCTGTTGACCAGGTGCGTTTCGACCTCGGGCGGGAACGCGTCGTCGAGGACGAAGCCGCGCGCGTCGAGGGCGGGGCTTTCATCCGCGAAGTCCCAACCGGTCAGCTGGGGGAAATTGCCGGCGTAGGCATTGACGAGAACCGACGATGCAACGACGGGGTTGGCGTCGAAGCCCCGTGTGATGATTCCGTATTCGGTCTCCACACCACAGACCTTGTGAATAGCCATCTCGCGGTGTCCGTTGTGGCTACAGGTACTGGCCGGTGGCGGTGCGTTCGATGGCCTTGCCGCCACGCGAGGCCGCGTCGCCGGCGTGTTCGTTGACCAGGGTGCGGATGAAAACGATGCGCTCGCCCTTCTTGCCCGAGATGCGAGCCCAGTCATCGGGGTTCGTGGTGTTCGGCAGATCCTCGTGTTCCTTGAACTCCTGGCGCACCGACTCGACGAGATCATCGAGACGGATGCCCTTGTCTCCCCCGGCAATGACACGCTTGATGGCGAGTTTTTTGGCCCGACGGACGATGTTTTCGATCATCGCACCGGACGAAAAATCGCGGAAGTAGAGAACTTCCTTGTCGCCGTTCTGGTAGGTCACCTCGAGGAAGCGGTTCGCGTCATCGTCGCTGTACATCGCATCGACTGCGGCATCGATCATCGCCCGCACGGTTGACTCGGCATCGAGCTCGGTTTCGGCAGGTGCAATCGGAAGGTCGGCAGTGAGGTACCGCGAGAAGATCTGGGTCGCCGCGGCCTTGTCGGGACGCTCGATCTTGATCTTCACGTCGAGGCGACCGGGACGAAGGATCGCGGGGTCAATGAGGTCTTCGCGGTTGGTGGCCCCGATCACGATCACGTTGCGCAAACCTTCGACGCCGTCGATCTCCGCAAGGAGTTGAGGCACGATCGTGGATTCCATGTCACTGCTGATCCCGCTTCCGCGCGTGCGGAACATCGAGTCCATCTCGTCGAAGAACACGATGACGGGCCAGCCTTCTTCGCTCTTTTCTCGTGCGCGCTGGAAGATGAGGCGGATCTGGCGCTCGGTTTCACCGACGTACTTGTTGAGAAGCTCGGGACCTTTCACGTTGATGAAGTAACTGCGGCCCTTTGCGTCGCCCTGCTTCGCTGCAACCTTCTTGGCAAGGCTGTTGGCGACGGCCTTGGCGATGAGCGTCTTGCCACAACCCGGCGGGCCATAGAGCAGCACCCCCTTCGGCGCCGGCAGTCGGTGTTCGGCGAAGAGGTCGCCGTAGAGAAACGGCAGTTCGACGGCGTCGGCGATGAGCTCGATCTGGGAGTCGAGGCCACCGATGTCGGCATAGTCGATGTCGGGCACCTCTTCGAGCAGGAGGTCCTCGACATCGGGCTGCGGAAGCTTCTCGAGGAGAAGCGCCGAGCGTGGGTCGAGGCGCAGGAGGTCTCCGGAGCGCAGGTGGACACCGCGCAAGGCATCGGCGAGCTCGCAGATTCGCTCGTCGTCGCCTCGCACGGTGACGACGGCGCGTACCCCGTCCTCGCACACTTCCTTCAGCGAGACCACCTCTCCCGAGCCTTCCGGAGTCCGCGCCAGAACGACGTTGAGGCTCTCGTTCAGCACCACCTCGGCGCCGCGGGCAACCGTCTCGAAATCGATGTCAGGGTGAAGATGAACGCGCATCTTGCGACCACTCGTGAGGATGTCAACCGTTTCGTCGTCGTTCTTGCCGACGATGACTCCGTATGCCGAAGGTGGCTGAGACAACTTGTCGACCTCTTCGCGCAGTTGAGCGATGTGCTCGCGCGCCTCGCGAAGGGTGTAGGACAGCTTCTCGTTCTGGGCGTTCTTGTGCGCGAGTTGGCTCTTCGCCTCGAGCAACTGGGCTTCGAGGCGCGCCGATCGGCCGTCGTCGCGCTCGCCTTGCTCGTTCTGCCCGTCCCTCTGACCAGCAGACATTTCACACCTCCGACCTGTCGAAGACCTACCTTTCTCTATCACTTCCCGCGGTCGAACATGCGACCACGAGGGGGAACCAGGGGTGTCCGCCTTGCAGA
>Ga0068877_10001377_pt1 | contig 20026 bp, 15 predicted proteins | sample NOAtaG_FD_66437 | JGI IMG/M metagenome (GOLD analysis project Ga0068877, IMG submission 66437) | Freshwater lake microbial communities from Lake Erie, under a cyanobacterial bloom - NOAA_Erie_Diel6S_1000h metaG | ecosystem: Environmental > Aquatic > Freshwater > Lake | place: USA: Ohio, Lake... | reverse complement strand
AGGGGGCCCAGACAACGAGTATCTCTCCTTGTACATCGTCACCGGCTTCGGACGCTTACGCAATCTCGGCGTTGCGGTCGATGAAGGCATCGCACTTAATGCCCTCGGAGCGCTGGATGCTTGGATGAACAAACAGTACAACGAGATCAAGGACAAGGATCCCAAAAAATCGCACTTGGGTTCCACCATCGCGCTTTATCTGTATGGAAGGAGTTTCTTCCTAAACAATCAGCCCATCGCACCGGAATACCAAACGGCGTTGAAGTACTGGTTGGCACAAGGCAAAGACCATTGGGTGGAACAAACACGCCAATCGCAAGCTCACTTGGCCGTCTCCCTCAAGCGTTTCGGCGATGCCGAAACACCCAAGGCCATAATCAAGAGCTTCAAAGAGCGAAGCGTTACCGACGAGGAACTAGGAATGTTCTGGCGAGACACCGAGCGGTCCTGGTGGTGGTACCACGCCCCGATCGAGACCCAAGCCATGATGATCGAAGCCTTTGACGAAGTCGCCGGCGACACCCAAAGCGTCGAAGAATGCAAGGTTTGGTTGCTCAAACAAAAGCAGACCCAGGATTGGAAAACCACCAAAGCCACCGCCGATGCAGTCTATGCCTTGTTGCGACGCGGCGAAAATTGGCTTGCATCCGACGCGCTCGTAGCGGTCGAACTCGCCGGAACCAAACTTGAGCCAAAGAATGTCGAGCGGGGAACTGGATTCTACCAGCAAACATTCGCTGGAAACGAAATTCGACCTGAGATGGGCAAGGTGAAAGTGACCAAGTCCGACGAGGGGGTCAGTTGGGGAGGATTGCACTGGGAGTATCTAGAGGACATCAACAAAGTCACCGCGCACGAGGCAACCCCCTTGAAGCTCGAAAAGAAGCTCTTCAAGAGGGTGCTGACCGCAAGTGGCCCGGTCCTCGAGGCCGTTGTCGCACCGGTGGCGATCGGCGACGAACTGATCTGTCGCGTCGTTGTGCGAACCGACCGGGACATGGAGTACGTCCATCTGCGGGATTACCGAGGGAGCGGAACCGAACCGGTCAACGTCTTGAGCAGCTACAAATCCCAAGACGGTTTGTTTTACTACGAAAGCACCCGAGACACCGCCACGCACTTCTTCATCGATTACCTGCGCAAGGGAACCTATGTCTTCGAGTATCCGGTAAGAGTGCAATTGGCCGGCGAGTATCCCATGGGATACGCATCGATCGAGTGCATGTACGCACCGGAGTTCAACAGCCACTCCGAGAGCATTCTCCTGAGAGCCGAATAACCCCAAATCCTGGGGCATCCCCCAATCGCCCCCAAAAAGCCGTCAAACTCCTCCCAACCCGTCAAAAACACCCCATCCAAGGTTTTTCCAATCGCAGGTTCCCCCCCTTCAAAATTTTGACTGCGTCCGCTAAACTCATGGGAGTTACGCGTCCGTGGCGCAATTGGATAGCGCATCGGTCTTCGGAACCGAGGGTTGAAGGTTCGAATCCTTCCGGGCGTACTTTTTTTGATCTGCGAACTGATGCTGCCACTCCAGTTCGTTCAGAGTACTTCACAGGCCTCCACCATTTCGACCGTGAAAATCCCCTGATTTTTAAAGGGTTTGTGTGGAGTCGAGTCTCTCAAGGCTATCTCAGTATGGTGCCGGTCCAGCTATTTCTCGGCCGGAATCTGGCCCATACAACCGAAACTATCGCGCTCTCGCCTCCGAGAGGCGTTACAAGTTCATTCGCCGTTTGCTTCGGCTCCACCGGATCGAACATCGAACAACCGCTCCGGGTTAACAGCCATTGGCGATTTGTTTCGAAAATCATCGCTTCGATTTTCGGCCTTAGACTCTCGATCGCATAACGTGACGCCCTCTGTCTTTCGTCGTGTCGCGTCGTCGGGGTTTACCGACAAACGGTGCCACAACGGAAAAACGCCGCGACGTCGGGCGAACGTGGCGGCGTTAACGGGGAGCTGTTTGAGACGTACTGATTTTAGAATCAGATTTGATCGGTTGGTACAACTGCCTCGGTACGATTCAGCAGATCGATCCACATTGTTCGTTGGTTGCCCCAATCGTGCGTCTTGGCGATCGGCCGGACTTCACGTTCCAGAATCGCGTCGCGACCACAGACAGTTCGAGGCAGGCCAAGAATCTTTTCTTGGATGTCCGGGGCGAGATTGTCGAGCCACATGATTTGCGACATTCGCGTCGTCGAGATTTGCCCGTAGTGGGCAAGTTCCGATTGGTTGATGATGATCCCGTCGCGAACCAAGTCACGGCAGCGGTGGGCCAGGGCCAATAATCGGGTGATACGTGGGATTCGACCTGTAGGCTTCACAACCGCCGGGCCATCTTCCAGGCTCTTGCTGCCATTGCGACGCACCTTGACGTGAAAGGATCGGTTGATGGTCAGTTTTCCGTTCATGCCGTCACCTCGCGTTCGCTATCCGACAGGCTTTGCAGGCCGGTGTCGTGGAAAGTGATTGCTACGTTGCCAGCGACTCCGTCGAAATCAACGCGATCGATCAACAGTTTGATTAGGCGGACCTGTTCACGTGGTTGAATGGTTTCCCAAAGTCCTTCAAAACCTCTTAGCACTCGCCTGACGTCGGCAGCATCGATGGATTGATCTTTCAGCGATTGTTGTTCCCATGCAATTAACTTCAATCGGTCCTCTGCGGCATCAATACGCGTTTGAAGCTCGGGCAGTCCCGCTACTCGGCGATTATTCGTTAAGTTGGCGGCGATCGCTCGAAGCTTTTCATGATCGTTGCGAAGTTGTCGCCTCAATCCCTTGCATTCGGATTCTAAGGCTTCCAGTCGCTGCTTGGAGCGCAATTCAATCTGACCGATCGTCTGGTTAAGCAGGTCTTCGTCGGTGCCAATGGACTGGATCTGCTCGACGACGAACCGTTCGATCTCGCCAGCGGGGACCGAAGGTGCCGGACACTCAGACCATCCGTTTTGCATCGCAGTGCCGCAAACATAGTATCGATATCGCTTATTGCCTTTGCTGCTAAATGAATGCGTCATGGGCCGCCCGCAAGACGCACACCAGATTAAACCCTTCAAGAGTGCGTTGTGTTTGTTGCGTACTCCGGTGCCACCGGATTGGCCATTTGCTTTGAGTCGGATTCCCACCTGGCAAAACAAATCCGACGGTACGATCGCGTCATGCTCGCCCTGGTGCGTTTCGTCCTTGTATCGAATCTTGCCGATATAAGTAATGTTGGTCAGCAACTTATAAAGCGCGTTTTTTGTAAACTCTCGACCACCACGATGATCTCCCTTCCTGGTAACCCATTGCTTGGTAGTCCAACCCCGTTGTCTCAGCACTTTGACGACAGGCAGCAGTGAGCAATGTTCGACACACAGCTCAAAGATTTGCCGCACGCGATCTGCCTCGACCTCATCGACGATCAGCTTTGTATTTTCGACGGTGTATCCAAGCAGCGGCATTCCACCGGACCATTTACCACGACGGCGTGAGGCAGCGACTTTGTCACGGATCCGTTCGCTGATCATTTCACGCTCGAACTGGGCGAACGAGAGCAGCACGTTCAGGACGAGCCGGCCCATGGAAGTCGATGTATTGAACTGCTGCGTCACGCTAACGAACGAGACGCCGTGTTGATCAAACTTCTCGACAATCTTAGTGAAGTCGAGAAGCGATCGGCTGAGCCGGTCAACCTTGTAGACGATCACGCAGTCGATGGCACCAGCTTCGATGTCGGCCAGTAGGTTTTGAAGTGCAGGACGCTCCATGTTGCTGCCCGTGAAGCCTCCATCGTTGTACGCCTTGGCGACGACTTCCCAGCCTTCGTGCTTTTGAGAAGAGACGTAGGCCTCGGCGGCGTCGCGCTGGGCGTCGAGCGAGCTGTACTCCTGCTCGAGCCCTTCTTCCGTGCTTTTGCGGGTGTAGATCGCACACCTCACAATCTTCCCTTGATCTTTCATTGGTTTGATTCCTGTTGGTCGAGTTTAAAGAACCGGTTGCCGCTCCAGTGCGATCCAGTGATGTGTTTGGCGACAGCCGAGAGCGAGCTGAAAAACTCGCCTTCAAATTCAAAGCCTTGCGGCGTGACTCGGACGCGAATCTCGCGGCCTTTGTATTGACGCGTGATAAGCGTGCCCGGTAACGGCTGCGAAGACGTTTGGATGCCCGTGGGCATTGCTCGGATTCGTTTGTCAGCGTCATCGGGAAGCCTCCGCGTCGCCGGCGATGTGACTCGCAAGTCCGCCCCGTCAGCTAGCTCCCGGATGCGTTTGATCGCATCTTCGGAAAGCCCGCCTTCGACGCTGGCTTGCATCCGCCAAATGATTCGGCGTATCAGCCACTTGCGATTCTTGGCGTGGGTCGTTTCGCCGGTGACTTTTTCGAACTGATCTCGAAGTTCGCCACAGGTCATCTTCTGCAACCGTGCGACTTCCTTCGTAACATTAAGCCTCATTGAATACTCCTTGGTTCGTGGGTTTTGCCGCCGAGACGTTCGGCGTCGTCACACAGAGCCCTGAGTTCGCAGAAGAGTCAAGCGAACTTTGGTGACTTTCGGAAAAGGTCTCGTTGTTGTGGCGAGAAACCTGCGACGACGCGCGCAAATTGATGATCGCGTCGGCGAGTAGGCCGGCGATTTGGCATTGTCGAGACTGTGGCGTGGGTGACGGAAGATTGATTTTCATGAGCATCCAAACTCCAGGGCAAAGGTGACTGAAGCGTCCGGCAAGAAAATGACGGACCGTTCATGTTTCGATTTTTCGTTAGTGAGGTCTTTCGATAGTTATTGAGCTGGCGGAGCATTGATAAGGTGCTTACATGTGCGGGGCGCACTCTGGCGAAGTGCCTGTCTTGTTTTTCCGGAAGTTTCCTAAAAGATGGTCTGAAGAAGGTTGGAATCTTAGTTCCGGCGAGAATTGTTCAACGAAGAGGTGGCCGCTCTCGGGTTCCCTGTCCATGGGATTTCCCATGTCGCACCATACTTGGCATGTGCCAAAACGGGGCGCCGCTTGACCGACGTACCTGGAATCATTGGTAGCTAGGTCCGATTGCAAGACTCCTACCGCAGAAGTTCGAGATTGAAGCCTTTGGGGTTATTGCCTCCTCTGTACCAATTGGCGGAACTGATGGGCGATTGCCCACTTTTCTCAGGTTGCGCTCTTTAAGAACAGATTGACGATTGCATGCGCGAGGGTCGGTGTAAGGTAACGTCGGTGGCGAGACTTTCGAGTGAAGAGATTGATCGGTTGGTCAATCAAACAGCAGAAACAGAGCGCCAAAACTCAGGGGCAGAAGGAGCGAGCTCCTTGTTCTGAATTCCATTTTCCATCACGCGAGTGACTATCCGAAAGCGACAGTTAATTAGCTGATCAAGGATGCCATCGATTTCAGGTACCGTCGGCCCGAAGTGGGTCTGAAACATCAGTCTTGGAACTCGACTGTCCACGCAACAATACTCGAAGGAGGTCACGGCAAACGCAAGAAGGCGATCATCGACCGCGCTGTTAAAATCGACTGTCTGCTCAAGCTGCGATTGACTATCGCCGTAATGTTTCTCGATCAGCGCCCAAGAGCAACGCCTTATCCGCAAAGTGATAGTAGAGCGTGGGTTGGGGTAACTTGAGCGGCCTTGAGTATGTCGCGAACACTCGTCGCAGCGTAGCCATGCTGTAAGAACAAAGTGAGTGCCTCATCTAGCAATCGTTCGCGAGTCTGAGCCGCAGCGTCACTTCTTAGGCTCATGTGTATCGCTTACATCCTTCCTTGGCTGCTTCATGTCGTGACCAAGATTATCAAAAATCGTGTGGATTAAGTCTCCCGTCTTTTCAGAAGTGAGAAGGAAAAAACAAAACAGCATTTCATCGGTCGTTTCTTCTCCCCAAGTAACTCGTTTCGGAGGAGACGATGGATTGGACGGATTAGCCGGTGAGTTGTCGAAGGTTGCTTCGACGACCAGTTTGGTACCGGCAGCCAATCGAATGGGTTGCTCATAGTAGTACTCGTCTTGCCAATTGTAATTCCATTCGTGAATGTCAATCAGCGTTTCTGTCGGTCGCCCAGGCTGTTCCATAGTGACTCGCATCGCCTTACCAAGGAGATGCATGTGGGGAACGATTCCAACCATGATTACATCCCTCGGTAGCGTGTAGCTCGTTGACCGACGATAGTTACCTTCGCCCGCAGGGATGTCCATCTCATAGTTCGCCATCCAAATACTACCGACCAATTTGGCGGGTTCTTTGAGTGATTCGGCTACAGGTTTCTTAACAAAATGCAGCCCAAGCTCAGACTGGTCTGATTCGATCTTGCCAGTTGGATGGTAATGGACCTGAACCACCAGGTCGCTTCCCTTTTTTAGATACCGCCCCATGTCATTGGGGAGTCTGCGAGCTGTATTCCCAACTGACCATCCACCTAGCGCTCCACTTGGCAGGAACCCCGGACCGCCAAAGTTTCCGTAGCCAGGTTCGGGTGTGGCTCGATCCAACTTGCGAGCCTGACCTTTGTCATCGAGAAACAAGACAGCATGGTGTACCACCCGCTTATTGCCAGGATGAAATTCGACAGCAGCAACCAGTTTGTCCTCTGGAATTTTGATTGGAATGACAAAGTTCTGAAGCAGATCAGGCCCATCGGCCGGAACTGTGAACGTCTCTTGCATCCTAACCACTAAGTCAGGCGGCCCAAGCTGCCAACCCTCGTCCAGTGCCGGCTGGGGCGGCAGATCTGAATCGTTGCCCCGGGGGCAGCCCGATTCGACCCAACCTCGTAGCAATAAGAGTTCTCGATCCGTAAGCCAGCGTTGCCCCACAAAACGATGAAAGGTGCTGGGGCCCGGAATCCAAGGCGGCATAATTCGAAGTTTGGTAACTTCAACGAGCATATCGGCATGCGACACGGCTTCTTCATAATTCGTCAGCGAGAACGGAGCCACTTGTCCCGGGCGATGGCAATTTTGACAGCGGCTTTGAATGAGTGGCGCGATGTCTCGCGCGTATGTTACTCCACTACTCTCAACTGAAACTCCAGCTCGAGGAAAGAGGCAACCCACAGGTTTAGTCTGGCTAACGAGAACGCTCTTGCAGTTGGTGACCGCCTCAAGGGCATCCTGAAGAAAGTGCTGTTCTACGTTCGCACGTCTTCTTCCAATCGACTCATATGCATTGTCGATCGCCCCTCGATAGATAACTTTGCCGGATGAGTCGACCAAAAAAGCCTCGGGAACATGGGTTGGTTGCAATACCTCGGCGAGCAATTCCGAGCCATCAAACAAGATCGGGAACTTCGCGTCAAAGTCGCGAAAGTGTTTGATCGCTTCGACACGAGATATCGCAGGATTCGATATGACTCCGAAAAGCTGGATTCGAGACGGCAAGGCCTCACATTGACGATTCAGCTCCTGAATATAGGAGTTTGAGATTGGGCACGTTGTCGATAGAAAAACAAATGCTCGGACCATTCCCTTGTCATTTTGCGAAAGCGGATGCAATGTTCCTCGCAAATCGAGCAAATCAAAGTTAATGGTAATCTCTTGTTGAGTTGCCCTCGTTGAATTCTCGACCTGGCAAAACGCATTGGAACACATCAGTACCATTGCGATAAAGTTGTAGAACAGTTGCGAAGTTTGCATGTTGCTCGTCAAATCGATGGCTTCAGAAATCGACTTTCAGTCATACCATTATAACGATCGGTCACTTGCCAGGTCAAGGACTATGGGCTGGCAAGCTTAGGATAAAACCACCTTCGGGTTTTGCGGGCAAATTCCCTATGGTCGCTTCCATTTGATAATTGCCAGCTTCCCTCCAACGCAACTCAATCAACTTCCATTCGAATTCATCCCCAGTCAACTTCGATGTGGAAAAGATGTTCTCGACCAGACCGATCTCGCACTCGCGACTCGATGCGTTCAATGATTGGCCTAATGCGCGAAAGTTTAGCTGATCTTGCACTTTGCCTTCATTGTGTATTTCCACCAGGAATCGATGAGTGTGATTTTGTGATAGATCTTCCCGTTTTAAACAGGGAGTCGCTCGAAGCTGCGAGTTCGAATCGATCGTGACTTTGCATAGCACAAATGGTTCGACTGCTCTCTTAAGCTCATCGATATCGGTTGCGTGCATCAACGAACGCATGGTTGGAAGATCATGCACCTTGCTCGATGCAAAAGGAGCCAGCATCAGCAGATTATCTGCTTGTTCAACTAGGGAAAGCGATGATTTGTTTTCAGAAGTTCTCCGACTGAGTAGTCGCTCATAGCGACGAATGGATTCGTCAACGTACTCAATGGCTTCCTGTCGCTGGGTGTCGTTTCCGAACACGCCCTTGGTTTGAATGTCGCGAATATGCATTCGCATGCGGTTGATCCATTCGCGGGCGGCATCCTCGCGAAATACCGGCCGGTTGTCTACGTGAACGTAAATTGCACTGGTGTGAGCAACGTCCGGCTGCCAAATAGCATTCCATTGATCGCTTCGCGAGCATCTAGCGACAATCCAACGGCTTTGATCGGCAGGAAAATCCAACTCGATGTTGGCTACGTTTTCATCCGTTGCAATTTCCTTCAAAACCTCGCCGTTCGAGAGCAGTTGCAAACGGCCGATCGGGAAACGCGATTGAGCTTTAACGGTAATGGAAATCGGCTCATTCTTGCCCACAGACAGGACTTCGCCAACCTGCTTTGAATTAACCGTTAAGAATAGAAGTGGTCCTGAGGTTGTGAACGTTCGGCCACGGCGGATTCCGTCGATCCACTTCTCATAGCTGAATTCCCCGTCTATCTTCACGTATGCCCTTGCACAGCCAGCGATCCGAGCTGGATGATCACTACCATTGGTGAGTGGCAACTGAAAACCGCAATCCAACAAACGGTAGTAGTCATCAGGATCTATTTGGTCGAGCGAATCCGTGAGAGCATGAATTGCATTCTGGGGAAGTTCGTGATTAGCCCCGATACCATGTGCTTCAATACTGATCGCGCCTTGTTCCCGAGCTTGTAGGATCGCGGGCTTATTGATTGGGTAGTCGAGTGAATCGTCGCCAGCGATTTGCGGACCGGTGCCGATGGGCATAACCAACCATTTTAAGTTGAGAAAACAAAGGTGGCCGTACAAATTCTGATTGCGATACTCCTCGGCCATTTCGATATGGTAATCACCGTCACAAAGTCTCTTGATCGGACCGACAGGGGCTTGTGACGGTTTGATAAAAGCATCGACATTGGTTCGATGGAGCAGTGTGAGATTGTTGGCAACTCGCAAATCCTCCGCTCGTTGCACCCTCGCGAGGTCGTCGATTCGTAAGTCAACGTTCCAGGCGTTGGTTACCCAGTGGATGTGTGTGTCACCGCTGATCCAGCCCTCTTTCTTCAAATCGACAAAACGACTGGAAGCCAATGTCAGGTCGCGTGTTTCGCCAGGCTTTAGGTCGATAGTTTCTCTCTTAAGCAGATGCTCGAAGCCACGTTCGAGAGTGACGATCGTCGGTCCAGGTGGAACATCGATCTCAAAAGTTCCATCCGCATAGAAGAAAGGTACTCGGTAAGCTCGCGGTACAGTGAAAAGCAGCAATGGCTTTTCCGTAAAGGATCGATTCAACGCAAAAGGGCCGGCATGCCGATACTGATGATCGCTCCCTTCTACCCAAACTCGTGCAGCGGTGGGTAAGTTCAGGTCGCCATCGATGAGTCGCCCGCGAATCCGTGCGGGTTCGAGTTGTTGAATGGGGACTGTAAGCTCATGTGAAACACTGCCCGCTCGTAGTTCAATGCGGGCCGTTGGAGCATCGGCGTACAAAGTAACGAGAAAGAACTGTGACTTGGATGGCAGTACCGTCCATGGCACCGAGTTTTGCTTTTTATCGGCGACGCTCACGGATATATCAGTAGAAACTTTGTCGCTGTTCTGGATCTCGAGAATGACGCATTTCGAAAGTCCTCGCGCGATGTCGACAGGCGGTATTTCACTCGCGACAACGATTCCCTCGGTACTCCATTTGCATGCGATCACCGTGTGTAACCCTCGTAGCTTTGCATGCAATGAAGTTCGATTGGCTAGCAACTCATGCAGAGGCAACGCTTGCGGTGTTTGCGTTGCAACATGGAGTTCTGCGAGTGCTTGTTGGATTACAAATGGCTGGATTTCTGTGGGGCACTCAAGGGCAAGAGCGCTCAAGAATTCGAACTGGAAATAGGCTATTTGTCGGTCAGCCTCATCTGCTACATTCTTGTTGGCAATCAATGTCGTTGTCTTCCCCGCTTTTATCCCTTTCTGATGAAACTCGGGCGGGTGTGAGTGAAGCAATGCCGCATGCGATATCGCCAGCGACAAGAAAACGATCGTATTCAATCCAATCCATAGGATGTTTCGGCTCTTCGTCACTTTTCTTGCACCTTAAACGTAACTAGTACATCGCTGCGGAACCCCAAGTCTTGTGTTCCCTGTCCCGCATTGAAGTTGAGGATAGCTGTCCGAATTCCTGAATCGTGGCTCTTCAATCTTAGAGTGCGGATTTCGTTCCGCATACCAGTGAGTGCCCCGTGGGGTTGGAGCTCAAACTGTAACCACCGATCTCGCGAGGTGTCATCATCGCTCTGCAGAAACTGCTCGGACTCAACCACCAGTGGAGCTGTGATCCCAGCAGCATTCTCGATTTCGATCAAGAAATCTTTCCAGTCACCTTGATGTAGTTCCATCGCGATATCCTCGGCAGTCGCCTTAACCCTTGATTCAGGGGAGATACTTACCGTGATCAACACTGAGGGTTTGGCTTGTTCGACATTGCTGACTTCGGCGGAGGGAATTTGAGTGGATGTTGGCGTCGGTTTGCATCCCGATGCAATGGTAACCGAGAGCAATGCGAGGGGAAGCGAGAACAGCTTTATCGTTTTCCATGGACGAATTGCGCCGCGGAATTTGCGTGTGATTCGCGATTCGCGACTATTCGGCTGCATCATTGAGAATCCTTTGATAGGTCTTTCTCGCATGTTCGTAGTCCAGACGAGCTTGAGGTTGCTCGGCCGGAGCGTACGTCTTCTGCTTCTCGAGCCAACATTGTTCCAGGGCGGCGAGACACCATTTGGCGCTTGCACGGACACTCACAGGCTTGTTGTCTACATTAACCCAAATAGGATTCGTGTGGGCCGAAGGAAAAATGCGGGCAGCGACCCAGCAACTCCGTTCTGGTTTCGGGTTTTCAAAGCGAAGCTCCTGCATCTTACCGTTGGCTTTCATCTTTTGAGTGGCGACAGGATATCCATTGACGATGAGTTCAACGTCAACGTCGGCCTCACCAGGTTTATAGGCCGCGGCGGTTAACGAGAACGAACCATCATCTGCTTTCTCGAAGTCCATTAAGTGACCCGTGCCATCGCTAACGTAGCTTTCACCACGGCGAAGTGCTTCGACCCATTGGTCATAATCCAACACACCGTCAAGCTTCACATAAACACGTCCTATACCAAGACGTTCCCCTGTCATGCAGGGAAAATCTGTTTCGCCGCTGGCAACAACGTGATGTCCACAATTGAGTACGTGGTACCATATGTTCCACTCTGTCTCACGAGGCGTGTTCATGGTAGCGATGAAGTCAATCGCAGGTTGCTTCTTTCCATCGGGGCCGTCTACTTCATGCGTTACCTGCATAATGAACTCATTGGCACCGATTCCATCAAACGCAGGGATATCGAAATTGGGTAAACGGTGCGGTCCATCCTGCCCCTCGACGCGACCAACACTACGTGTGAGACCTGCACCGCTATGAGCGGTTCCGGTTACCGCCCCCTGCTGTTTGGCCCAGCGCAAAGTATTCATTCCAAGCGTCGGCCAATGATGATTTGAGTTTCCTCCAGCGGGAATCTGCTGACGAAGTTTGAGCAAGTTCAAGTGCCCGGACTGATGGGAGCCAAATCCGCTGACTTCGATGTCGTAACGAAGAAGATACGGGTAGCGACTCACGTCGTCCGGCTTGCCCGAAAAGAACTGCTTTTGGAAATCGAAACAAGGCCCCCAGGTGAGGCAGCAACCTACCTTTACATCTTCGCCCATGATATGCCTAAGCATATCTTTGGGTAACACACCCTGCATCGGGTTCTCGTAGTGCAAACAACCCGCAGCATGAATATGGTGATCGCCGCTCCAGTAGCCAAGCTTGGCAGTGTCGATCCATCGCTCGACCTGATAGTTCAGCGTTACCGGATCATCCCCAACATTCAGGGTTTGCATTTGAACGATGCTCTCTGGACCATGAGAACACTTGACGGTGTATTTCCCACGAGGCAATCGGGTGCTTTCGCCAGACTCGCGATAAATCTGGGTTTGAAAGAAGAAATCAGGTGCTTGGCGTTTTGATTGATAGGGATAAACCCGACCCTGCTCGTCGCGAATCTCAAAGGCTGCCATGCATGGCGAACCATCCGCATCGGTGACTGCGAATTTGACTTCGGTGCTGGGGAAGGTTTGAATTTCTACATCTGTTCCGCTCCATGTACCATTTTCGCCAGCGGCATATTCAAGATTGATCCAATCGATGCGGAATTTGCCCGGGCCCTGCAGGGGATCGATTCGAACGCCTTTCAAATCACCTTCAACCGGGAACTCGATGGCGTATTCACGATCGCTACCGGGGTCGAGTTGAAATACCATTTGTCGGCCGCCATCGGGTTGCGGTAGCTGTTCAGTCCACCAAAAAACTTGCCCAACCCCTGGTCCATCGGGACGTCCCCAGAAACGAAGAACCATCCGTCCGCCTCGGGCGGAAACGGGTACCGACAAAAATGGATCGTCTCCCGTGGCCTCAAGAAATAGAGACTGATCACGCACTACCATTTTCAAATCATTGAGTTCTCCCCATCCATCTGAATCTTTATCAAATCGAAATTGTCGAATGACCGAAGACTTAGCGGAACCCGCGATGCCTGCGTTGAACTCGAGCCGAGCCTTCCGATTGCCGACGGTGGTTGAAGATAGCTGAACGATACGGTATTCCAATTCCAGTCCGCTGAGATTGGCGTTGAGAGGTCGACCATCATACATCGACAGAGCCAACCAACGATTGTCGATGTCATCTTTTGGACCGTGTGGAATGGGCCTCGCGTTAGGGCTGTCCACACGTAGCTTGGATTGAACCCCAGCCCGATTGACGACTTTTACAAGCATCGCTCGCCAGCCGTTTTCCGCTAGATCCACCGTCGCACCCGGTGTTACAGTCGTCTCACCATCGTTACGGATTTCGATGGAGGCGACGCACAAGGGATCTAGCATTCGCTGTATGCTGGATGTGATTTTAGTGTCACTCGGCTCTTTCTTCAGAAGGTTGAGCGTTTCGATTTGCTCCGGCGTGAATGGTGCCCCAATCGATTGCATGGCTTCGCTTAACCGGTTGATAATAAGTAACAACGGTTGTGCATCGACCCGCTCAACATTTGGCATCGATCCGCTTTGAGCGCAAGTTAGAGAGGGCCCAAACATCCCGATGGACCAGGAAATCACTGACAGAATAAGTACGTATGTGTTCTTGGTCACCGGATTGCTTCTTTCGTCGTATTGCCCTTGCAGAAACGATTTCGACTTGTAGGATATCCTACAAGTCGAAGATCTTAAAGGGATACAAGTATGCAAACTGCGAAAAAGACTAGCAAAGGACGGCCATTGCTGGTCGATCAGGTGTTGGGTTCGTTGACCAGCTACATCCGCAGTGAAGGACTCTGCCCTGGGGATCGCCTACCGAGCGAGGCGGAATTGGTTAATCGAATGCAGTGCAGTCGCAATGTGCTGCGCGAGGCCGTTGGACGATTGATCTCGTTGGGGTTGGTGGAGGCCCGGCGCGGAAGCGGCATGTTTGTCGGTACGACGGATACCGTTCGCTCCTGTGCGTTGTTGCTCCGTTCCTCACTGACAATTTCCATCAATGACTTGATTGAGTTCACGGAGTTTCGTCGTGCACTCGAAGGCTACTCCGCTCGACAGGCCGCCACCCAAGCGACCGACGCGGAACTAGCGGAACTGGGATCGATGGCGACCGCAATAGACGATCCTGACATATCGCGTGAGGAAAGCCTTACGCGTGATTCGGCATTCCACCTGCGGTTGATGGAGATTGGGGGAAACCGCTTGATGGCCGCGCTCCTGGAATCGCTGCTCGATTTCATGCAGGCTTCCATGGATTCGACGACCGCCACGCCGCGCGATATGGACATCAGTCGTCAGCTTCACGCGGCGATTATGGATGGGCTGTTACGGCGCGATCCCGACGCGGCAGAAAGTGCGATGGAGTTGAATCGGCAACATGCTGTCAACCGCTTAAAGCTTCTTACAAAGACTCCGTAAATTCATATCATAAAACAGACCGCCACCATGACTGTCCGACGCCGTGACTTTCTCGCAACTATTCCCGTCGCACTTGCATCGGCAACAGCCTTTGCTCGCCAGGGAGATGTGAATGAAGCGCTCCGCGCCTTCCTGCAACCGCATGTACTAAAACGCAGTACGCTCGACCAATTTCTTGATTCGAAAGCTCAGGTGTGGGCAAAGTTCGATCCTGAACTTGGTTACTTATTGAGAAATGCGTTCGTTCGCGATGGCGTTGATGGCTGCCACACACTGGCTCGGTATCAGGAGTCAGGTCAGCGTCAGCAGGTCAATTTCCCCGATCAGCCCTGTCGTATGAATACTTACGGCAACAGTTTTACTCAGGGGCATCAGGTCAGCGATGGCGAAACATGGCAGGAGATACTGGCCGCTCATTTTTGCGAACCCATCCGGAACTTTGGTGTTGGTGGATTCGGTGTTTATCAAGCGTATCGGCGGCTGCTACGAAACGAAGCGACGGATCAGTCGGCGAAATACTTAATCTTCAACATCTGGGGAGACGACCATCTCCGCAGCGTTTATGCCTGGCGCTGGTTAGCCTTTCCGGACAATGCAATCGAATCGATGTCCGGGACGATGTTTCATGCCAATCCTTGGGTCCATGCCCGGTTGAATGACCGGGGTGCGTTGGTTGAATGCGATAGCCTATGCCCCACCGAGGCTTCTCTCTATCAGTTATGTGACTTGGCATTTCTGATCGATACGTTCCGAGATGATGAAATCGCTCATTTGCTGTTCGCTCAGCGCACTGGCGCCTTTCTCAGTATCGAAGTGCTCGAGAAAGTGGCCGGCAAGTGCCAGCGAAATGTGCCCGTTTTATCTAGCCCGGAAGCGATCAAGGCTGGCGCGACGCAACTGTTGCACGCATATGCGGTGCGAGTTGGCATCAAGATCATGGATCGTCTGCAGGAGTTCTGCAAACAGAATCACAAGGAGCTTATGGTGCTGTTGAGCTATCCAGTGGGGGCCGTCTGGCACGCGTGCAATCGCAGCTCATCTGACGACCCAGACAACACGGACTGGCATCCGCAATATTTCAAGAATCATCTCGCGGAGCGAGGAATTCGGATGGTGGATAGTCTGCCAGCGCACGTTAGCGAGTTTGATAGTTTCAGGTTGTCCGCGAAAGAGTATGTCGATCGATATTACATCGGACATTACACCCCACGCGGGAATCACTTCTTTGCGTATGCCAATAAGGACGCGATTCGCAACTGGTTGAATCCTCCCCCGCCCGCCTACCAGAACAACCAGGAACCGTTGATACGCTTCAAGGGATATCTACCAGGCTGAGTTCGATCATTGAGCATAACACAATTGACTGGAGACTTACGGTTGTATGCTTGATCACGAGATTACTTCTTTCACAACATTGCCAAATACATCGGTCAGTCGACGATTACGACCTTCAAAATGATAGATAAGACGCTCATGATCGAATCCCAAAAGTGCAAGCATCGTGGCATGCAGATCGTGGACATGAACCTTCTTCTCGACAGCCCGGAAACCGAGTTCGTCCGTAGCGCCAATGGCCTGACCACCTTTGACTCCGCCGCCAGCCATCCAAACGCTAAAACCATAGGGACTGTGGTCTCGACCGTTTGAGCCCTGCATCACCGGAGTACGCCCAAACTCACCGGCCCAAACGACCAGCGTGCTATCGAGCAAGCCACGCTGCTTTAAATCGGTGAGCAATGCCGCAATCGGCTGGTCAGTTCTGTCAGCATTCGCTTGGTGATTGGCCGCGCATTCACCATGACCGTCCCAGTCATTGTTGAATAGCTGGATGTATCGAACGCCTTTCTCTGCCATCCGCCTTGCCAGCAGACACATGCGTCCAAACTTTGAGGTTGGTTCCTTGTCGACACCATACAATTCGCGAATCGAAGTCGTTTCGTCGTCGATGCGGATCAAATCGGGCGCTGCTGTTTGCATGCGAAAAGCCAATTCATAGTTGGCAAGCTGCGCCGCCAGTCGAGAATCTTCAAGACGAGCCGATGCAAATCTTTCATTCCATCGATTCAATGTATCGAGCATGGAACGCTGTTGTCCTGGGACTCCAGCAGGAACCAAATTCGAAATCGGAGTCCCTTCCGTTCGCAAGACAGTACCTTGATAGATCGCTGGCAAAAAACCACTGCCCCCTACCTACCGGGTCATCAATCGACTCGGTGGGGTTGCCATTGTCCTCGCGCAGAGCCCAGCCGGCATGAACACCTGATTTGTTTCCAAGCCAACCGGATTGGCCCGGACCAAAGTCTGGAATATTCCAACCCGCCTTCGATTCATCCTTGAGCCGTGAGGCAAAGGCTTTGGCTTGGCGTCTCGCTGTTGGGTTATTCAGCATCCAGAGGGCTTGTGGTGCGACGGTGGTTACGTCACGAGCCGGAGCACTGACGGCATTTACCGGCAAGTCAAAAACATCGAACATCGGAAAGCGATAGTTGCGGCGCTGCAAAATGTAGAGGCCAAGCCGAGTGTGTTCGGTCGGGTCGGCGGAAACTGTCCAGTACCCTGGCGCACCTTCTTCCGGTCCAAGAGGCGGCACAAATGGCTTGCCACCCATCTTCCGATTCAGCGTGCCAGCCACCGCATGTATTGAATCCCAGATGGCTTACGCTTCTAGTCGACGACGGTCCATTTTCCAGAGGAAACGATTCTGAGGATCAATGACGGCGTTCTCCTTGGAGAACCCTCGGCTGTCCATCTGATAAGTTGACGAAAGCATCATCGTGCGGTGCATCTCTTTAATGCTCCAACCCTGCTTCATGAATGTCAAGGCCAGCCAGTCGAGCAGCTCGGGGTTAGTCGGACGCTCTCCCATCTGACCGAAGTGGTCTGACTGCACACGTTCCTGCCCCGAGGCTACGCTACTGCAGATCGTGAAGCAGAAAAAAGCTGCTGATATCGCCAATCGAACCATAATCACGACAGCACATCCTTGACAACATGCCCATGCACATCCGTTAGCCGATAGTCGCGACCGCCGTGTCGGTAGGTGAGCCGTTCGTGGTCGATGCCCATCAGATGCAGTATCGTCGCGTGAAAATCGTGTACATGAACTGGTTTCTCGGTTGCGCGGATCCCATATTCGTCGGTCGCACCATGAACGAATCCTTGCTTGACACCCGCACCTGCCAGCCAAGATGTAAAGGCCCAGTTATGATGTTCTCGCCCCGGCGCGTCCGCTGTGTTGTTGAACGGCGTCCGGCCAAATTCGGTTGTCCAAACGACCAGGACATCGTCCAACATCCCTTGTTGTTTCAAGTCTTGAAGCAAACCGGCAATAGGTTGATCCACTTGCGGTGCCAGCCTGCCGTGATCCGCCATATTGCCATGCGAATCCCAATTGCCACTTGAGCCAGTATGAATCAGTTCGACAAATCGTACGCCGCGCTGAACCAATCGCCGGGCAGCAAGACATTGCCAGCCAAATCCGCTCGTCTCGCCTCGCTTCAAGCCATAGAGTGCCAACGTTGCATCTGATTCTTGCGATAGGTCGAGGGCGGCTGGCATTTCTGTTTGCATACCATGAGCCGTCTCGAACGACTTGATTCGAGCCGCCAATTGAGGATCGTTCATTCGCTTTGCCTGGTGAGACGCATTGAAAGCCTTCAAAACTTCCAACTCTAATTCTTGTTGTTTGGACAGGGGAACGCGGCGAACTAGATTGGCAACCGGTTCCGCACCTGGCATGACGCGCGTACCCTGATGAGCACCCGGCAGGAAATCCGATGCCCAGACCTGTGTCCCCGCGTAGGGCATATCAGGAGCGAGTACCAGGAACGACGGAAGATTTTGATTGACCGTCCCAAGCCCATAACTCATCCAAGCACCGATGCTTGGTCTAGCAAAAGCGAACGACCCAGTGTGCATACCCAATGTCGCGTTGTAGTGATTGGAATGGCTCGTATGCATCGAACGAATAAACGCAATGTCATCAGCTTGGTTGGCGATGTGAGGGAACAGATCACTCACTTCAATTCCACTTTGACCGCGAGGCGAAAACTTCCAATCAGGTCGCTTCAAGAATATTTTCTCATATCCAGGACGATTGCGTGTCTCGGGGTGATCAAAGACGACCTCTTTACCATGGTCTTCAATCAACTTTGGTTTAGGATCGAACGAATCGATGTGCGAGACACCTCCGCTCATGAAAAGAAAAATGACCGACTTCGCCTTCGCTGGGAAATGTGGCGGCTTTGGCGAGAGCGGATTGGATTGTTCCGCCGAGTCAGCAGCGAGGATCTCGCTAAGAATGCCTGGCATCAACAACGAACTAGCGACTGCCGATCGAACGAAGCGACGACGATTGGGTGCATGAATATTTTTTGTCATCGTTTCAGTCCAAATAGAGGTTTTCATTGCTGGAGAGTACTGCACGAGTAAGAGCTGACCATGCGAAAATTGCAGCATCCTGTTCCGACTGGTCAACCACGGTCGACATGTAGCTCGACAAGAATTTGGCGGCCGTACCCCGCTCGACATCGGATGGCAAGCGTTGAAATACGATCTGAAACAAAACATCCAATCGTCGATCAGTCTCGGATTGGAGCATCACACGTCTAGCAATCAGCTCCGACTGTGTGTGGAAGAATGGATCGTTCAGGAAGTAAAGCGATTGAGTCGGTACTGTTGTCACTTGCCGCTGGGGTGTAGATGCGTTGGGATCAGCTCCATCGAACAAACCAAAAAATGGGTGACGGCGATTGCGCAACGTCATCACGTATACGCCCCGCTTGTTCGTTTCATAGACCGCTGCGAAAGGACCGTGTTGCGAGAATCCCCAAGTGCTAGAAGGAGGAAAAGGATGCGCGCCTGCAGGCTTAAGATCCAACTGAAGGCTAGCCGCAAGTAGACTGTCACGGATTTCCTCAGCGGTCAAACGGCGTCGGTCAAATCGCCATAGGAGATTGTTGTTTGGATCTACGTTTTCTGCGGTTTCAATGATTGAAGTCAATGGTTGAATGCTTGACTGTCGATAGGTGGCTGACTTCAATATCACGCGGTGCATCGATTTGATGCTGAAGCCACTCTCAATAAATTTCGCAGCCAACCAATCGAGCAATTCTGGATGCGTAGGAAGGATACCGCGGGTGCCGAAATCGTTTGGGGTCTGAACGAGTCCTTTGCCGAAGTGATGTTGCCAAATGCGATTGACCAAGACGCGTGAAACGAGTGGGTTAGAAGGATCGCTCATCCACTTCGCCAATTGCAATCGACCGCTGCCAGCAGAAGGCGGAATAGCCTCGCCTCCAAACAGCTCGAGCCATCGTCGAGGTATCTCATCCCCAAGTTTTTCCGGATCACCGCGCAAATGCTGTTTGGCATTGGCAACCATACCTTCGGTAACTGCATAAGCGAATTCTCGTACTGGGCTCTGAGCGACTACATCGTTTCGCTTTGCCATTAGAACGGGTCGCTGCGAGTTTGCGGCAATCATCTGTTTGAGAAGGGTTGAGTGGTCGGCAGCAAAAAAATCCATTCGCCATCCAACTCCATTGTTCCCTCCTGGATGCGCGTCCGCGACACGACCACGGATGGATACGTGCCCGTAGAAGGGGCTAACCCAAGCGATCGCAACGGGACCGTCCTGTGCCGGATGCACGAAAAGGGTTTTGGCAGGTAACGTAGTCCAAACAGCGATTGGTTTATCGGTAGTATTCACAAACACCG
>Ga0068877_10001375_pt1 | contig 20044 bp, 20 predicted proteins | sample NOAtaG_FD_66437 | JGI IMG/M metagenome (GOLD analysis project Ga0068877, IMG submission 66437) | Freshwater lake microbial communities from Lake Erie, under a cyanobacterial bloom - NOAA_Erie_Diel6S_1000h metaG | ecosystem: Environmental > Aquatic > Freshwater > Lake | place: USA: Ohio, Lake... | reverse complement strand
GCTTCAAAGGCCTGATCTGCTGCTCTCGCGCCACATCCACCCCGATCAGCGCAATCCGCACCGGCGCCGGCCCCTTCATCGCCGGCTGCCCTCCGCCACCGATCGAAGGAAGCCCAAGCTTCTCCGCCAATCCACCACCACCACCCGTCGGCCCCTTTTTCACGTCCCCCGCCGCGGGCAACGCCCCTTCCCGCCCCTTCACCCGCACCTCCGCGATGCGTTCCAGCCGCCCGATCGCCAGCTTCACCCCATCCCATCCGTCGGCCCTTCGCAGCAGCTCCGTGCTCAGCGCCATATCCGCCGACCCGCGCCGCTCGATCCGCGCATCCGCCGCCCCGATGGTCTCCCCGATCCGCGTCTCCACCGCCTTCGTCAGCGACGCCATCGCGCACGCCACCGCCACGATGAGCGCCGCGCACATCGCCACCGACGCCGCCAGCAGCCCGGTCCTACCGCGCCGCTGCGACAAACTGTTGATAGCGAGACGCCAGGCCGCCCGCATCCATGCCCTCCACGTCAATATGCCCCCGCACCACGCCGTCCATCAGCACATACACACGCCGGCAATGCACCGCCGCGAACGGCTCGTGCGTCACCATCACGATCGTCAACTGCTGCTCCGCCGCGATCTCCTTCAAAAGCTCCCACAGCCGCCGGCTGCTCGCACTGTCCAGGTTCCCCGTCGGCTCGTCCGCAAACACAATCTTCGGGCTATACAGCAGCGCCCGCGCAATCGCCACCCGCTGCTGCTCCCCGCCGCTGAGCGCATCCGGGCGATGGTTCATCCGCTCCTTCAGACCCAGCCGCGTCAGCAGTTCCGTGGCGCGCCGCTGCAAAAACTCCTTCGATTCGCCCGCCAAGGTTCCGGGGAGCTGCACGTTCTCAATCGCCGTGAGCGTCGGGATGAGGTTGAACTGCTGAAAAACAATCCCGATGCTCTTGCGCCGAAAGTTCGTCAGCTCCGCGTCGGTCATGCGTGAAAGGTCGGTCCCGCCCACGCGGACCTGCCCCTGATCGGGCGTGTCGAGCGCCGCCAAAAGGTGCAGCAGCGTGCTCTTGCCCGAGCCGCTGGGGCCCATGATCGCGAAGAACCCCGTCTGGTCGATCGTCAGATCAACCCCGCGCAGGGCCTTCACCTCGGTGTGCCCAAGGTCGTAGTGCTTGTGCACGCCGGTGCAGACCACCAGCTCACCCGCCGCCGCCCCGGCAGTTGCCGCCGATCCTTCAGTTTGAACGCCCGTACTCAACGCTGCACACACCTCGCATAAAACACGCACCGCGCCCGGACGCACCTACACGCTCCGCCCGCATCCAGTTCAAACAAACTCCGCGCCACGTTCAGATTCTCAAACCCGAAGTGCCTAAGTGCCAAAGTGCCAAAGTCATCCGAATCGTGTCTTCCCACTCAGCACTCAGCACTGACCACTCAGCACTCTCTTCCTCAGTGCGCCGGGTACTTCGCGTCATACGCCGCCGAATCCATCAGCTTGCCCAGCCCCGCCTTGTCGCTCATGCGGATCTTCAGCAGCCAGTTGCTCATCGGGTCCTTGTTCAGCAGCGACGGATCCTCCACCACCGCCTTGTTGACCTCGACGATCTCCCCGCCCACCACGCTGTAGATATCGCTCGTGGTCTTCACCGACTCCACCTCGCCCACCGTCCCGCCCGCGCTCACCTTCGTCCCCACCGCCTTCGGCTGCACGAACGTCACGTCCGTCAACGCGTCCACCGCGTACCGCGTAATCCCGATCGTCACCACGTCCCCCTGAACCTTGTGCCACTCGTGACTCTCGGAATACAGGCAATCCGTCGGCGAAGCCATACGCAGCGTCCTTTCTTTCCTTCAAACCGCTCTCCCCGCCAAACGCCCTTCGCAGTTCGCGAAGACAGCCTCCGGCAAGATTGCGGCGAAACACCAACTCGCTCACCGGGCACGCCACACGCCGCCCGGCTCTTCCTTCATCCCACCCTCCGCGCCAATGCTAGCTCCTCTTCATCCACCCTTCTCCATCTTCCAGTCATGGCCGCGGCGCTCCGAGGCCGATACGCTCTGTCATCTCATGCTCCTCACCCTCAACCTCTCCGCGCTGCGTTCCCGCCTCACCGGCCAAGCCGGTCAGAGCAAACTCAAACTCACCGACGCCCCCGCGCTCGCCCGAAACGAGCTCGGGGTCAACGGCCTGGTCATCTCCACCGACCTCCTCGTCGGTGCCGATCGCCAAGCCCTCCAACGCCTCCTCGAAGCCGCCGACAAGGCCGGCTGCCCCTGCCTCGTCCTCATGGAAGTCAACCCGCAGCCCCTCGGCTCGCCCGACATCCTCCCCGTCGAGGCCGCCACCGAACGCTGCCTCCGCGTCGCGCAAGCCGCCCATTGGCTCGGCTGTTCCGCCTTCTCCATCCCCATCGAAGCCCCCGACGACGAGGAAACCCTCGCCAACGTCGCCGCCAACCTCAAACCCATCTCACGCCGCGCTGAAAAGCTCGACCTGAACCTCTGCCTCGCCCCGCGCCCGGGCCTCACCGCCTCCCCCGACCGCGTCACCGAAGTCCTCAAGAAGATCGGCGGCTTCCGCGTCGGCACACTCCCCGACTTCGCCGCCGCCGCCGCCTCCCCCGATCCCGTCCAATACCTCCGCCGCCTCGTTCCTTACGCCTCCGCCGTTCTCGTCCCCGCGATGAGCGATCAGGAAGCCGAGGCCGCCAGTTCCGCCGCGGGCAAGTCAAAGCCCAAGAAAGCCGCTGACCCCGCCGCATCGAGCGACGAAGCCCCCGCCAAACCAGCCAAGGGCAAGTCGAGCAAAGGCAAAAAGGCCAAGGCCGCCGATGCGGATCCCGCCGCTGAGGCTGAAGCACCCGAAATCCAAGCCCCCGCCCCCGTCGCCGCACCCGCTTCCAAGCCCGGTTCGTACGACCTGAACACCTACGCCGGCGTGCTCGAAGCCGTGGGCTACGAGGGGCCCATCGCGCTGGATTTCCGCGGATCGGGCGATCCGATCCCCGCGCTGATCCGCACCCGTGATATCTTGATGAAGTCCCTCGCCGCCCCCGCCGCCGCCGAAGAGACCGGGCTCTCCGCGCTCCTCGCCGCGGTGCAGTCCGCCGACGACGAGACCGACGAACTGGCCGACGAAGAAGAAGCCGGAGCCGACGACGAATGACGCAGGACCCGCCTCAGCCCGTTCTGCTTCGAAACTCCAACTGCCCCACGGGTGGGGTCATGGGGGTTCATCTGTCCGAGCAGCTCATCATCACCATCGACGGGCCCGCCGGCACGGGCAAATCCTCCACCGCACAGCAGCTCGCCAAGCGCCTGGGGCTTGAGTTCCTCAACACCGGCGCGATGTACCGCGCCGCCGCCGCCCTCGCCCTCGACGCCGGGTTCGACCAATCCCAGCCCGAAGCGGTCGCCAAAGTCCTCCAAGACGCCGACCTGCACTTCGACTGGACCACCGACCCCCCCGAGATCCACGCCCGCGACACCGTCAACAACCGCTCGCTGAACCTCACCCCGCGCCTGACCAACGTCGAGGTCGAGCGGCTCGTCTCCCCGCTGGCCGAGCTCCCCGAGGTCCGCCGCCAGCTCGTCCGCAAGCAGCGCCTCATCGGGCAGCAGCACCCCCGTCTGGTGACCGAGGGCCGCGACCAGGGGACCGCCGTCTTCCCCGACGCGCAGGTGAAGTTCTTCATCTCCGCCAGCCCGGAGATCCGGGCAGAACGCCGCGTCCGCCAGCACGCCCAGCAGGGCAAGCACCTCGACTTCGAGACCGTCCGCCTCTCGATCATCGACCGCGACCACCGCGACGCCACCCGCCTCGTCGGGCCGCTCGTCCAACCCCCCGACGCCCACGTCATCGCCACCGACGGGCTCACCCTCCCGCAGGTCGTTGACCAGATGTTCACCATCGTCATGTCCACCATCGCCAGCCAGCTCCGCCCTTCCACCTGAGGCCCTCCCCGACCCATGCTGGCCAGCTTCCAAGCCAAAAACCCCGGTCGATCCCTGAGCGGACTCCTCTTTTACGAGTTCTGCTACTTCTGTGTCCGTTTCACCCTGACACTCTTCTATAAGTTCCGCGTCTGGAATAGCCACCTCTGCCCCGCCTCTGGGCCCGTGCTGGTGGTCACCAACCACCAATCCCACCTCGACCCCATCGTCGCGGGGATGGCCATTCCCTCCCGTCACCTGAACTTCGTCGCCAAATCGACCCTTTTTAAGTCCAAGTTCTTCGCCACCCTGATCGCGGGCCTGAACTCCATCCCGCTGAAGCAGGGCGAGAGCGACACCGCCGCCATCCGCACCACCATCGAGTACCTCAAGCAAGGCCGGTGCATGCTGATTTTCCCCGAGGGCAGCCGGACCCTCGACGGCGCGGTCCACGAGTTCAAACGCGGCGCCTGGCTGCTCATGTCCCGCGCCAAGTGCACCATCCTTCCTGTCGGCATCGACGGCTGCTTCGACGCTTTCCCCCGCAGCACCCCCTTCCCCCGCCTCTGGCACGGCGTGCGCATCGGGGCCGTCGTCGGTCAGCCCATCACCGCCGAAACCCTCCTGAAAATGTCACCCGACGAAGGCCTGGCCTTCCTCCGTCAGACGGTTGAGGATCTTCGACTTCAGGCCGTCGAACGTCTGCGCCGGACGGGATTTGAGCCCAGCACGATCCCGATGAACGAGTCGTTCCTGGACGACGAGGGCCGGCCGCTTGAAAAAATCAGCCTTCAAGGCTGATAATCCGCTTTATTCTCGGGCCGAGCGAGTCTTCTGAAACATCCCCGCTCACGCTTGCTTGGTTGGCCGCGTCCGAACCAACCGGCGGTTGACCGCGCAGATTGCCCAAACGGCATAGGTGGAAACCCTCAACTGCAAATCGGTGCATCGGCGGTCGTCCCGGGCTCGAAGTCGGGGTAGAGTCTGACCAATCCGGTGGACAGCCGGTTGGCAAATCGTTAGGATGAAGTACGGATTCCTGAAACGCACACGCGAAAGAACCGATTCACTCTGACAGCACTTCGGACCTGCGTGGATCGGTTTGAGATTTCAGAAGACCTGTTCCCATCCGCTATGCACACCAGCACGATCACCAAGACCCGTCAGCTTCGGCGCACCGCGGCGATCAAACGCAAGGGGCGTGAGGTTGTGGCGTTTCTGGCGGCCGTGGGTTTGGTGGCGTACGCCGCGGTGGTGGTGAAGAACCTCGCGGCGATGGCGGAAGCCCCCGAAGCCCTGAGCATGATTGAGTCGGACGATTCGGCTTTCCCCGGTGCACAGACGACGATCCCGGCGGAGCCCGTGCAGTTCGCGGTTGACCCGTTGCTGGCGACGGTGGACGAGGCGACCCTGGCGCCGACGCCGGACGAGACGATGATGGTTGAGGGGGATGATCCGGATGCGGGGCTGCCCGAGGGCGCGATCCTGGATACGTCGGTGCGGTTTTTCAACGGCCGAGCGGTCAAGCCGGGCAAGATGATGTGGATGGTCGTGACGGCGTATTCGCCCGACGAGCGTTCGTGCGCCGGGACGGCCGACGGGATCACCGCCTCGAACCACCACGTGCTGACCAACGCCCACCGCCTGGTGGCGGCGGACACGCGGATTCTGCCCTTGGGATCGATGATCTCGATCCCCGGGTACGACGCGGGGCAGATTGTCCCGGTGCTCGACCGCGGCGGGGCGATCAAGGGCAACCGCCTCGACGTGCTCTTCCCGACGCACGAGCAGGCCCGCAAGTGGGGGGTGAAGCGGCTGAAGGTGACGGTGTGGGAGTATGCCGACGGACAGGGGAAGGACAACTGGCGGAAGATCCGCGACTCGAAGCGGTGAAAGGCCGGTCGGGGGAAGGGGAACGGCGGGTGGTGCGTTCAAACCAGTTCGTAGTGCGAAACGGATCGGACGATCTGGTCGTTGTCGTTGATGGCGAAGGTTTCGACCGCCAGGTCGCCGGTCATGCGGGTGTAGACCAATGCGAAGGAGACCAGGCCCACGGCGATGTGCTTGGGGTGGAACTGGAGCGAGGGGTTGCGCTTCAGGGCGCGGTCGAAGTAATCGCGCACGGCGGCGATGCCCACGAGCTCCAGATCGTCGGTGTTGTTGTAGCGCTTGATGAACGGGGAGCTATGGCGGATCTCCGGGGCGTAGCAGGCCATGATGGCGTCGATGTCGCGGGCGTTCCACGCGGCGTACCAGCGGGTGGCGACGGCCTTGGCGCGGGCTTCGAGGGTGTTCATGCGCGAGCGTATGCCACGGGGCTGGGGCGTTGGTGGTAGGATGAGCGGACGCCGCGGGCGAGCGGGGGTGTGGGCGAGTGACCGGCGGCGTTGGAGGTTGAAGCATGTTTGGACTGCCGCCGATTCCGTCGTGGGATGGATTGCACCCGCTGGTGATCCACTTTCCGATTGCGCTGATGTTTGTGGCGCCGATCTTGGTGATTTTGGCGGTGGTGGTGCGGAAGCACGCGGGCGGGCTCTTGCTGGGCGCGAGCGGGCTGATGATCATCAGCGCGGTGTCGGCGATTGTGGCGGTGAGCACGGGCGAGGCGGCCTCGGGTCTTGCGGAGAAAGTCCCCGGAGCGGGGGCGATCCTCGACAACCACGAGAAGCTCGGCGAGCAGGCGCGGACGCTGACGGTGCTGCTGGCGCTGGCGATGTGCGCGGGAACAGCGGGGTACATCTTCAAGGCGGACAAAGCGCCGGGGAAGCTGTGGCTGGGGCTGGCGGGGTTGTACTTGGTGGGGCACGCCTTCGGGGCGATTGTGATCGCGAAGGCGGGGCACGAGGGCGGGCGGCTGGTGCACGAGGTGGGCGTGAAGGCGTGGGCAAAGCCGGGTGTTGGCGGTGGTGCGGGGAGTGGCGGTGGCGGTGGGGGGGGCGAGCGGAAGCGTGAGGATGGGGAGAAGGACGATGAACTCGGGGAGATGCGCGGACCGACGATGCCGGCGGGCGGGACAACGCCCGCGGTGCGTGGGGAGAGTTTGAAGAGCGCGATGCGTCGCGCGGACAAGCTGCTGGACGCGGTGCTGGATGGAAAAGTGGACTCGTGGTCGAAGCCGGCGGAGCACGCGGGGAAAGCGCAGGAGTTGGAGGAGTTGCTGCGCGGGCTGATGTCGAATCAGCGGGTGAAGGAGAAGCCGGAGGATTTTCGGGTGATGATGGAGGGGTCGATCGCGCACGCGGGCGAGCTGCGGGCGTTGCTGTTGCAGCAGCCCAAGGCGGAGGCGAAGACGATCGACGGGAAGTTCGAGAAGCTCGCGGCGTCGTGCGAGGACTGCCACGCGAAGTACAAAGATTGAGAAGTAGGCATTAGGCACTAGGGACTGGGCACTAGGCGAAGACAGAAGTCTGAAGACAAAGACACAGTTGCCAACCTTCCGGTTGGCAACGCTTTGTTTTCGTTGTCTTTCGGCCTTTGCCTTCGCCAGTGCCTAGTGCCCAGTGCCTGATGCCTACCCACTCAGTTGATGGAGCAGGCGTGCAGGCCCGGGGTGGTGATGGTCAGCAGCAGGTGGACGCGGAGGTTGGCGTCGAGGATGTGCTTGGCGGCTTTGGCGTCGGGGGTGAACCAGTGGCGGTGGGGCGGGGTGTTTGTTGAGATGTTGAGCGCCTGGCCGCTGGGGGTGAGGGCGAGGAGCTGGCGATGGGCGGTTGCCCATGCGGCGGCGACTTCGAGGTCGCTGAGGGCCTGCGGCAGCGGTTCGCTGCTGAGCAGGTGCAACTGGCCTTGGGCATCGAGGGCGAGCTGCACGGTTGATGTGAAGGGGCAGCGGGCTTGCAGGGGTGTGAGCCCCGCGATGAGCGCGGCGAGGTTGGGTGTGTGGGTTGGCGAGTGCGTGGGAGTAGTCGATGATGCTGACGCCGGCGTGGGACCGGTTGACGTCGCGGCGGATTCGATGATGCGCGATGCGGCGGCCGGGAGGGGGTGATCGAGATCGGCGGTGTCTTCGACGTCGAAGTCGAGATCGAACTCGGCGTTGATCGCTTCACCGGCGTCGGTCGGATCGAGGATCGGGGTGGTGTTGCCCGCAGAGAATGAAGCTGATGAGGACGGGGACGAGGGGATGAACTCGATGAGCCCCGCGAGCTCTTCGTCGGTCAGCAGGCGGCGCGTGCGCGGGGAGAGTGCGCTTGCGGACGGGCGCGGCGGTTTGGGTGCGGGGGTGTGCTGCGGAGTTGGAGCCGCGGCGGAGAGGATGTTCAGTGCGTCGGTGAGTTCGACGGTCAGGGGCCCGTCGTAGAGCGCGTCGGCGAGGACGTTGCCCGCGGGGCAGAGGCGGTGAACAGGGGCGAGCATTGCAAGGGGCATGCGGAGGAAGGAGCCGGCGGCATCGCTGAGGCGTGCGAATGCGGCCTTGGCGGCGTGCTCGTCGCTGCCGACGAAGAGGACACGGATCTCGGGCGTGCGCGGGGCGGGTTGATCGGCGGTGGTTGAAGCGGAGGCGAAGAGTTCGCTGAGGCGTTTGAGGCGGCGGTATGCGCCGACGATGCTGGATTGATCGCAGCCGCTGAGGAGGGTGATGTGGGTGCAGGCGGGGTTGAGCAGCAGGGCGTGCTCGTCGCCTTCGCTGGGGGCGATGACGGTGTGTAGGGCGTGTGCGGCGTGGAGGGCCTGGCGCAGGTCGGTGTGGAGCGAGCCGGGCGCGGGGGCGAAGCCCTGGTCGCGGACGTGGAGACGATCAACCCGGCAGGAGGAACGCCCGGCGCGGATGAGGGTGAGCTGGCGGAGGGTTGCGGCCTGCGCGCGGGCGTGGTGCTGCACCCATGACGAGGCGAGCCCGGGGAGCGGGGCTTGCAGGATCACTTCGATCTGCGGCGTGGGAGAAGAAGAGGAGGTTGGTGGAAGCGGATCGGGCTTGTGATCGGTTGATTCGTCGTGCGGGTGGTCATCGTCGTCGCGCGTCAGGCGGAGCGATGCGGTGGGTGGTGCGTGCGCGATTGGTTGATCGATGGGTGCTTCGAGCGAAGGCTCGGCGGGCGACGAGGGATCATCGGATGCGGGCGATGCGAGCGGGTTGGGTGTTGGCGCGCCGAGGAAGAGATCGGCAAGGGCGTCGAAAGCCTGGGCGTGCTCGTCGTCGATGGGCATCGGCGGCGGGGGAAAACGCGGTGTGCCCGGGGTTGAATCGGCGGTTGAGGCCATGGTTTGGCGGTGAAGCGGGTTGAACGTGGCTTGACGGAGGGAAGAGGATCAGCCCACGACGGAGGCGAGCTGGGGCGATGGGGCGCTGGTGACGTGGACGGCGCTGTTGGCTTCGCCGAAGGGGTTGATGGAGACGACGGGGTTGTAGGGGTCGGCGATCCAGCGGCCGTCGACGATGAGGCGGTACTCGTGCTTGCCGGGGGGGAGGGGGACGGTGGCCTCGAAGACGCCGAGGTCGAGGTTGAGGCGCATGGGGGTTTCGGCGAGGGACCAGTTGTTGAACTGACCGGCGATGTAGATGGAGCGGCCGAGGCTGGCGGGGACGATGAAGAGGACGCCCTGGGAGGTTTCGCGCGGGCCGAGGAGATGGCGGATGGCGGGGTCGGTGGGGATGGAGGTGGTGTTGGGTGTGTTGATGAGTTCGAGGGAGTTGACGCGGACGCGCCCGGCGACGGGGAGGAGGGTGGGGACGTGGGAGGGGATCGGCGTGGAAGCGGCGGGGGGCGTGGGGATGGGCTGGGTGTTGTGGGCGGCGTGGGCGTTGGCGATGCCCATGACGGCGGCGCTGAGGTCGGCGCGGATCATCGCGGCGAGTGCGGCACCTGCGGAGAGGTTCGGGTTGAGTGGGGAAGCCACGGGCGCGAGTGTGGGTGCGGGAGCGGCGGTGAGCGTTTGAGGTGTTGCGGCGGGTGGTGTTGATGTTGGAGCGGGTGCGGGGTGAGTGGGGGCGGCGAGGAGGGATTCAGCCGCGGCGGGGCGGGTGGTGACGGGGCTGGATGGCTGTTCGTCGACCGAGTTGGAAGAGATGGCGGTGGCGGAGGTTGGCGCTGGGGTCGGGCGAGACTTGATGGGGGAGCGGATGAGCCATTCGCCCAGGGCGAGGTAGTCTTGGGCGCCGTTGCTGTCGGGGGCGTATTCGACGGCGGGCTGGCCGAAGCTAACGGCTTCGCGCAAGCGCGGGTCGAGGCGGATGACGGTGGGTGCGACGAAGCCCTTGAAGCGTTCGTTGATCTGCTCGAGGACTTCGCGGGCCAGGGCGCTGGAGTCGTCGTGCATGGTGGGGACGATGCGGTAGGGCGGGGCGATTCCGAGCTTTTTGCCCATGGCTTTGATGGTCTGGACTTGCTTGCTGGCACCTTGGAGGGCGAAGAAGCCGGTCTCGACGGGGATGATGACCTCGGTGGCGGCGAAGAGGGCGTTGAAGGTCAGGAGGCCGATGCCCGGGGGGCAGTCAATGAGGCAGAGGTCGTACTGGTCGGCGAGGCGGGTGAGGATGGCGTCGAGGCGTTTCTCGGCGTCGTCGGCGCCGGCGAGCCCGCCGCGGGGTGCTTCGAGTGAGGCGAGGCGGACGGTGCTGGGTGCGAGGTCGAGGTTTCGGCTGACGCGCCAGAGGAGGCGGTTCCAGTCGAGGGTTCGCCCGGCGGCGGGCGGGTTGGCCATCGCGTCGCCGATCTGCACGTCGATGCGCTGCTCGGGGATGGCCAGGCCCGCGGCGCAGTGGCTCTGTGGGTCCATGTCGACGAGGAGGGTCTTTTTGCCCTTGCGGGCGAAGACGCCGGCGAGGTTGATGGCGGAGGTGGTCTTGCCGCAGCCACCCTTCTGATTGATGATCGCAATGGTGCGCATGATCGCGGGCCCTTGGGGACCGTGCGCGGCTTGGAACCCGGGGGTCCGAACGGAACCGGGGCGATGCGCGAGGCGAACAGCCGCCCTTCAGCGCGCTAAAGCGAAGAACGCACGGGCGCGGGGCAAGCTCGGGCAGGTCCAGACCCTGTTATCGGTGCGGGGTTCGACTTTGCTTGAATCGGGGAAAGGGGAACCCCGCGGGGCGCTCAGTTCGTCGCGGTCGAGGCGATCGAGCGGATCGCGTCGAGAATCACCGACGCGGGGATGTCGTCGCGGACCACGCAAAGCCCGCCTGTTTTGGGCAGAATCAGGCGGAGGCGGCCGGCGTCGACCTTTTTGTCGTCGAACATCCGGCGCAGGATCATCTCGGCGGGCGGAAGGCCCAGCACTGTGGTGGGCAGGTCGGCTTGGCGAAGAGTTTGCTCGAGTTCGATCGAGACGGGGCGGGCGGACTTGGTGGCGGGCTTGAGGAGTTTGAGCGACTCGGCCGTGCGGGTGGCGCAGAGGAGGCCCAGGGCGACGGCCTCGCCGTGCTTGAGCGGGCCGATCTGCAGTTGGCCCGAGGCGGTGCGCCAGGAGAGGCCTTGGAGGGTTTCGATGGCGTGGGCGAAGGTGTGCCCGAGGTTGAGCATCATGCGTCCGCCGTCGGGCTTGGTGCTGGTTTCGCGTTCGTCGAGCTGAACGATGCGGGCCTTGCAGGCGGTATTGCGGTGGACGAGCTGGGCGAGTGCGGGCTGGTTACCGCGGAGCAGATCGGGGAGGGCCTTGCGGGTGAAGTCGCTGAGTTGCGCGTCGCCCAGGGACTTGCCGATGAGGGCGTGCTTGAAGCACTCGGCGAGGCCCGCGCGGAGCTCGCGCGATGGGAGCGTGGCGAGGGTGGCGACGTCGCAGATGACCAGGGCGGGGGGGTGGAACGCACCGACCATGTTTTTCAGGAGGCGGGCTTTGCTGCCGCCTTCGCCGTGCTCACCCGGGACGGTGATGTTGACGGCAGTCTTGCCACCCACGGCGGCGTCGACCATCGCCAGCAGAGACGTGGGGCATTGGATGACGTCGATGCCTCGGCGGTAGATGCTGGCGGCGAACCCGGCGAGGTCGGTGGTGATGCCCCCGCCGAGGGCGATGATCGCGTCGCGGCGTTCGAGGCGGAGGCGAGCGGCCTCGGCGAGGACGCGTTGAAGGGTCTCGATGGATTTGTCGTCTTCGCTGGCGCGGACGACGCAGACGCCCCAGCGCAAGCTCCGGGCTTCGAGGCGTTTGATCAGCGGCTCGATCATCGCGGGTGAGAGGCCCGCGTCGACCACCAGCAGCGCGGCGCGTCGGGTGGCGAGGGCGTCGTCAAGCTCCGGGCAGCGGCCGCTGAGCAGGCCCGAACCGACGAGGACGGGGTAGCGTGTGCCGGCGCTGACACCCGCGCGGACGAGGAGTTTTTTGGACGCGACAACGGGCGCGGCGGAGGGCGTGACGACGCGCTGAGCGCGTGCGAGTGCGGCCTCGGGGCGGCGCGGCCTGGTCTTTGGCGATGGCTTCGCAGAGCGCTTTGCGGTGGGTTGTGACTTCGCGGCACGAGTCTGCGCAGAAGGCCGAGCGGTGACTTGGCGGCGTTTCGCGGGCATGCGTTCGTGCTCGGAGAGGTTCGGAGGGCCGGGAATGCACGGCTCTGGAGAGCCGTGCCACCAAAGAGGCTACAGCATTGGTTCGTAGCGCATGAGTTCTTTGACGGTGTTGTTGTCGTTCATGATGAGGACTTTGGGGCGGTTGGCGGCGTATTCCTCGTCGGTCATCATGGCGTAGTGCATGATGATGATTTTGTCGCCGGGCTCGACGAGGTGGGCGGCGGCGCCGTTGATCTCGATCTGTCCTTTGCCGGGTTCGCCGCGGAAGATGTAGGTGGTGAAGCGTTGACCGTTGCGGCAGTTGGCGATGCTGACGGCGTCGTTGACGCGCATGCCGCAGGCGCGGAGGAGGTTTTCGTCGATGGTGATGGAGCCGACGTAATCGGGGCGGGCCGCGGTGACGCGGGCCATGTGGATCTTCGAGTGCAGGACTTGTCTGAGCATGGGTGTGATTCGGCGCGAAGGGCGTGCGAGGTAAGTCGGGACGGGCGGGGTTGGAAGTTGAGGGCAAGGCGTTGGTTACTCGGCCGTGCGACCGCGGCGCGAGCGGGCGCGGGCGAGGGCTTCGTCGGCGTGGGCGCGGGCCTCGTTGCCGGTTTCGGCGCCTTCGGGGACCTGGCGCGAATCGTCGCTGGATGCTGAGGTGTCTGAGTCGACGGGGGTGCCGTCGGCGTTCAGTCGGCGTGCGCCCTCGTGCATGGACTCAAGGTCGTAGTAGGCGCGGGTCGTCGGCTCGAAGATGTGCACGACGGTTTCGAAGCAGTCGATGACGATCCAGGTTGTGCGGGTGTCGGCGGAGGTGGAAACGACGGGCTCGCCGCGCTGACGGGCCAGGCGGGTGACTTCGTCGGCGACGGTGCGCATCTGGCGGTCGCTGGTGCCGCTGGCGAGGACGAGGTAATCGGCGAGCTGGCTGTGCCCGCGGACGTCGAGGATGAGCACGTCGGTACACTTCAGATCGCGGAGCGTGCGGGCGATCTGGAGCGTGACCTCGGGCAAAACGTGCGCGGGCGGCGGCACGACGGCGGGGGGCATCGTCATGTCGATGCGCTGGCGCTTTGACGGGCGGCCGGCGCGGGAGGGACGCGCGGACTTGCCCGAGCCGGCCCTGCTTGCGGACTTACCTGGGGCCTTGCCCGAGGGTTTGGCGGCGGGCTTGCTGGAGGCTTTGCCCGCGGCGCTCGAAGCGGGTTTGGCAGGCTTGGCGGACTTGGCTGGTTTCTTGCTTTGGGCCATGGGCTTTCTGCGGCTGGGGGAAAAGGGACGTTGTCGAAACCGCCTGTGGTTGAGGATCGGCGGATTGACCGGGTGGATGGTATCTGTACTATTCGACGATGCCCAACCGATCGGCGGCAATTCCTTTCAGCGTGGAGACGCCGATGTCCGGTGCTTTGAGCGAGAAAACGGGGGATTCTGCCGTGTTTGGCGGCTCAACGCGCCCGATCACGGTGGGGGTGTTTGTCGAGCGGATTGATGCCGCCGACGCGTTGTGGACGCAGTGCGACGGGCCTTTGGGGCGGCATCACGAACTGGTCTTTCAGCCCGGGAATCTGGATGCGGACCGAATTTTGTGCTTCGGAACGCCCTGGCCCGGCAATGCGAAGGTGCGTTTGTCGCCTCTGAAACGGCGCTGGGCGAAGCTGACCGGGACGCTGGGGGAGGTTCGGGCGGCGGCGGCGTGGGAGAAGTTCCGCGGGCGCGATCCGTCGACGATCACCGTGCTCTTTGGAGATCCGCCCCCGGCGGTTGAAGAGGCGGCGGTGAAGGCCGCATGCGAGATCACACCCAACGTCTTCGGGCCTGATCCGCGCGTGCACCACCCGATCATCCAGCCCGCGACGTACCACCTGTTTGAAGATGTTGAGTACTTCCGCAACCTTCAGCCCAGCGAGAAGCTGACCGATCTCGTGGTCATCACCAGCGGCACGGCGGCGCTCCCCGGGCATCGCGAGCGGCTGGCGTTTCTGCGCAAGTTGCGGGCGGCGGGCGTGAAGATGGAGCTGTACGGGCGCGGGCTACCGGCGGATCTTTCGCCCAGGGGGAGTTTGATCAACAAGAGCGCGGTGTTGAAGCCGGCGCGGATGGCGCTGGTGATCGAGAACTTTGCGGAAGGGGATTTGTACATCACCGAGAAGATCTGGGACCCGTTGATGTGCTGGTGCCTGCCGCTGTACTACGGATCGAAGGCGGCGGACAAGCTGCTGCCGAAGGGGAGTTTTGTTCGGTTGCCTGATTTGAGCGATGGCGGTGTGGAGGCGGTGCAGAGGGCGATTGCGCAGCGCGGGTTGTATGAGCGGAGCGTGGAAGCGATCAGCCGGGCGCGGCGGCTGCCACTCGGCACGCTGAGGTTGGTGGAGTGGTACCGCGAGCTGGTGCTGAGTGGGCGCGTGGGGGTGCCGTGGAGCGGCGGGCGGATCGAGCGGTGGGCACTGCCGGGTGAGGCGGGCTTCAGCGCGGTGTGGCCGGGCGGCGTGAACGGGCAAAGCGGGGTGAAGCCATGAGCGGCAAGCTTGTGTTGCAGTGGGGCGAGTTCGATCTGGAGCCGACGGAGGGGTATGTCGAGGGGCCGACGCGTGATGATGTGCGGTCGATCGTGCTGCACCTTGGGCTGTGCGAAAACGGGTTTGTCGTGCTGGGGCAGAGCGAGACGAAGTTCATCCAGACGGGCGTTGCCGATCCGGAAGAGCCCGAGGCGGGGCTGGTGGTGCAGTATCGCGACGGCGGGAGCGACAAGCACTTTCAACTCAACGACGAGTTTGTCGACGCGGCCCGCGCGGTGGAGATGCTGCTGGCGTACTTCGACGATCCGAAGAGCATCGCGGAGAAGGGCGAATGGGTGCGGGTTGAGGGCTGAGTTGGTGCGCGGGCGATTTACGCGGCTTGATCTTCGCGACCACGACGCTTGGACAAGCGTGCGGGGCGGTGCATGAACGGTTCGAGTTCGACGGGGATGGCGCGGATGCCGCGGCGTTGGGCCTTGCTCACGGCGTACCACAGCGACAGGTGCATGCGGTGGCGCACGGCGTCGGTGATGTTCAGCCCCAGGGCCTGCATCGCTTCGAGCGACCAGCGCCAGGCGTGGTATTCCTCCAGGCAGCGCGGCTTGTAGGTATCGAAGCCGATGGCGTGGTGCCCGATCTCGTGCAGGAAGACGGCGGCGGACATGGGGCCCTTGGGCTTTGGGGCCTCGATCAGGTTGACGATGCTGCCGTCGCGATAAGCCACGCGCCAGGCCATGCCCGTCATGCCGCTGCGCCACTTGCGCACGCGGACGCGGTAGCGCGTGAGCATGAGCTGCGTGATGCGGTCGTAACGCTCGTCGGCGGTTTCGCTCTCGGCTGATGCGATCAGGTGCGGCGGGGATTCGATCGGAATCGCCGGGGCGGTGAGCGCTTGCTGTGCCTGCGGCTTGCGTTTGCGGCGTTTGGGTTTGGTGACGACTGGAATCGAAGCCGATGCGGCGGAGGGGGGCGTCAACGCCGGCGGACGGACGCGGGGTTTCTTCACGCGTGCGGGTGGCTTGACCTCGACGCTCGGGCGCTGGGCCTTCTGACGACCTTTGCCGACCACGGCATCACGCAGCGTGCGTGCGATCGGCTCGATGAAGTCCCACAGCGTCAGCATCCGTGCACTCGCGATTGATCGACCGTTGCCTGTTCTCCGCATTGCGACTGTCGAAACGACGAAGCGACCGACCGCACAATCATTGGGGCTTGCCGCCTTGGAGTTGCATCTCGGGCGCGTCGCTGGGCGTGCCGGCGATTTTGGCGCCGTTGGCGAACTCGCTCCATTTCATGGCGCGCTTGCCGGGGGCTTGAACTTCGAGCAGGCGGAGGGTGGTGCCCTGGCCGCAGGCGATGAGACCGGTTGCGCCGGCGAGGATCTGCCCGGCGGGCCTGGGGCTTTTCGCATGTGATTGGGCGGCATGCATGGCCTGGGTGCTGACGTCGTCGAGCGAGGTTGTGCTCCGCAGGAGACGCAGGTTCTGATCGCGGAAGCGCACGGTCACGCCCGGCCAGGGGTTGAGCCCGTTGATGCGCCTTCGGCATTCCTCGGCGCTCTGGGCAAAGTCCACCCACGCGTCGAGCTTGCTGAGCTTGCGGGCCTTGGTCACGAGCGATTCGTCCTGCGTCAGGGCGGTGTCGTTGCCCGTTGCGTGGCGCTGGAGGACCTCGCGGATCAATGCCGGGCCGTCGGCGCTGAGCAGGTCGTGCAGGTCGCCCGCGGTGGTGGAGCTTTCGATCGTGCGTTGTGAGGAGCCGAGCATGAGCCCCGCGTCCATGCGCTGGGCGATGGTGATGACGGTGTTTCCCGTGACGGCGTCGCCCGCGAGGATCGCCGCCTGCACCGGGCCCGCGCCGCGCCAGCGCGGCAGCAGCGAGCCGTGCAGGTTGACGGCCCATACGCCCTCGATGAACTCGGGGGGCAGTTTCTGCCCGAAGGCGATGACGATCCATGCGTCGGTGAGGCCCGGGCCCGCGACGGCGCGGATGTTTGCGCACGCCTCGGCTTCGCTGACGCTGACGGGCTTGAAGACCGGGATGTTCGGGGCGTGCTCGCTTGCCCACTGCGCGATGGGCGTGGGCGTGAGGCTCATGCCGCGCCCGGCGGGTTTGTCGGGCTGCGTGACAATGCAGACGACCTCGTGCTCACGAACGAGTGATTCGAGCGTCGGAATCCCGAAAGCACCGGCACCAAGAAACGCGATCCGCATAGACGGTGAAGGTAGGCTCAAGCCTCAACCCACCACGGGTTTGCCCGTGGCCTTCTCGATGAACGCGTTGAGCTTCGACTGCGTGGGAAAGAGCACGGCCAGGGCGATGAGTGCGAACCCGGCGCCGATAAACCCCAGCGGATCGTGGCGGATGTAGACCACCACCCCGCCGAAGAGCCCGATGGATTCCATCATCGCCGCTCCGGTGATGGTCCGAGCGCCGAACGTGTTGAGGATGGCTCTGCCGGCGACCACGTCGTCGGTGCGGTTCTGCCAGAGGGTGCGGGCCTTGCCCTGCATGGGGAGCGCAACCGCGAAGCCATAGGCCATCGGCATCGAGAACATCAGCACGAACATCACCAGCGTGAGCGGGTCGAGTCCGGCGATCGCTGGAAGACCGGCGGGGTTTGAACCCGGAGCGACCGGAACTCCGCCGCCGGGGTTTGGCGACGGCGCGGTGCCGCCCGGGCCGCCGGCGAGCAGTGTGAACGCACCAATGGCGGTGAAGACGACCACGCCCATGACGAACGCCGCGATGACGATGCGCAGTTGCGTCATCAGCATCGGCGCGGTGAGGTTCATCTGCTCAGGCCCGGGTTTGTAGTTGAACATGCCTCAAGTCTACCACAGCACGCCGATTTTTCGGTTCGGGCGATCGTGGGCCGTGGAAGCAGTGGGGGAGTGAACGGCAGTGGGGGAGTGGGGGGGGCCAATAGAGGGAGAGGGGCGGATTGGTTGGGGCTGCGGGCTTCACGCCGTGGTTTCACGCGGTCTACGGTCTTTGCAGCATGAAATACGCCATCATCATCGCCGACGGCGCGGGTGACTATCCGCTGAAGGAACTCGGAGGGCGCACGCCCTTGCAGGCCGCCCGCACGCCCGCGATGGATCGGCTGGCGAGCATGGGCAGGTTGCTGACGGCGAAGACCACGCCGCCGGGCTTTGGTGCGGGTTCCGATGTCTGCACGATGGATCTTCTGGGGTACGACCCGCGGAAGTACCACACCGGTCGCGCACCGCTCGAAGCCGCGGCCATCGATATGCCCATCGGCGAGCACGACTTCGTCTTCCGCGTCAACCTCGTCACCGTGGGCACAGGCCCCGCCGACAGCGGCAAGATGCTCGACCACTCCGCAGGCGGGATCAGCGACGCGGAGGCGAAGCCGCTCTTTGAGGATCTGCTGAAACACTGGCAGAAGACCCTGCCCGCGCGGGCAAAGACCCTTTCGCTTCGTCACGGCGTGTCGTACCGATCGAGCATGGTCGATTCGTCGCGCCTGCGCTACGACCGGATCAAAACGACCCCGCCGCACGAGATCCCCGGCGAGCCGTGGGAAAGGAACCTTCCCGTTTCGACAAGCCCCGAGGGCGAGCCCGCGGCGGCGGCCCTGCGTGAACTCATCAGTACGTCGCAGGCGTTTTTAGCCGATCATCCGATCAATCGCGCACGCATCGCCGCGGGCAAGCGCCCCGGCAACACCGCGTGGATCTGGGGTCAGGGGACGAAGCCCATGATGCCGAGCTTCAAGGACCGCTTCGGCATTCGCGGCGGCATGATCACGGCGGTCGATCTGCTGGCGGGGATCGCGAAGCTCATCGGTTGGGACAGGCTTGATGTGCCGGGCGTGACGAGTTATCACGATACGGATTATGCGGCGCAGGGCTCGCACACCGTCGCGGCCCTCGATCGCTACGACCTGGTGGTCTGCCACGTCGAATCGCCCGACGAATCAAGCCACCAAGGGGACTGGCGCACCAAAGTGGCGGCGATCGAAGCCATCGACGAAAAGGTCGTCGCGCCGGTGCTGGAGAAGTGCCTGACGTTCCCGGCGTGGCGGTTGATGGTCCTGCCCGACCACTACACGCTGGTGAGCACGCGCAAGCACGACGCCACGCCGGTCCCGATCGTTCTGGCCGGCTCGGACATCACACCCCAGCCAACCGCCGCGGCGGCAACATACGACGAAGCGAGCGCCAACGCCTCGCCGATCAAACTCGAAGAAGGGCACGAGCTGATGGCGTACTTCCTCGGTCGCGACGGGTGAGCCTTTGCCGCGCGGAGCGCGGGGAAGAGAATCACAACGAGGCCGCAGAGTTCGCAGAAGAAGACTGAAGAAGACCGAGCAAGTCAGAGGGGATTCTGAACGGCTTGTGCTCGAAGGCGTGTGAGGTGATTGCGGGCGGATGGTGCTCAGGGTGCGGGGTGGATGACTTGCCGGATCGTTCAGGCAAATCACGCTTGATCATCTTGAACGTTCGATTCACGTGCAAAGCCTGACCGATCACCACTCTTTCTCAGTTCTGCTCCGTCTTCCTCTGCGTTCTCCGCGTTCTTGTGTGAGCGGCATTCTCCCGGGTCAAAAAAGCAACAAGCCCCGGCGTTGAACCGGGGCTTGTGTGCGTTCAGATCAAGTTGTCTTCAGCGACAACAGCCGGTGGATTACCAGCTGCCGCGGCCACCGCCGCCGCCGCCGCCGAAGCCGCCGCGACCACCACGGCCGCCGCCGCCACCACCACCGAAGCCACCGCGACCGCCGCCGCCGCCGCCGGCCTCGCGCGGACGAGCCTCGTTGACCGTGAGGTCACGGCCGTCGATGTTCTTGCCGTTGAGGCCGTCGATCGCGGCCTTCGCCTGGCCGTCATCGTTGAACTCGACGAAGCCGAAGCCGCGGGGGCGGCCGGTCTCGCGGTCCATCACGAGCGACGCCGAAGCGACCTCGCCATAGGCCGAGAAGATCTCGCGCAAACGGGCCTCGGAAGTCTGGAACGAAAGGTTGCCAACATAAAGCTTCATACACAATCCTGCATTGCCCGAAACCTGAAAACCGCTGCTTGAACTCGGGCAAGAGGAAGCGTCGGCGATCCCAGAAACGCCACCCAGGACAGGGAGGCTCCGAATCAGAATCCCCTGATTATACCCCGCCCAACGACCCGGCACCGGCCAAGACCCCCCCCCCCCCC
>Ga0068877_10001366_pt1 | contig 20143 bp, 15 predicted proteins | sample NOAtaG_FD_66437 | JGI IMG/M metagenome (GOLD analysis project Ga0068877, IMG submission 66437) | Freshwater lake microbial communities from Lake Erie, under a cyanobacterial bloom - NOAA_Erie_Diel6S_1000h metaG | ecosystem: Environmental > Aquatic > Freshwater > Lake | place: USA: Ohio, Lake... | reverse complement strand
ACCATCGTCTTCAGCGCGTTGACGTTCACCGTTTCGATCCCTTCGGCGATCAAAGTCTTCAACTGGCTAGGTACGATGTACCAAGGGACGGTGTCACTCAACACGCCGATGCTCTATGCCCTTGCGTTCATTTTCCTGTTCACCATCGGAGGACTGACTGGTCTACCCCTCGGTGCCTTGTCGACCGACATGCACTTCCATGACACCTACTTCGTCGTCGCCCACTTCCACTATGTGATGATGGGTGGAACATTGGTAGCCTTCCTCGGTGGTGTTTTCCACTGGTGGCCTAAGATGACTGGACGGATGTTCAACGATAAGCTTGGAATTGTTTCCGCGATTATTGTGTTCGTTGGGTTCAACCTAACGTTCTTGCCCCAGTTTGTCCTTGGATCGCGTGGCATGCCCCGTCGATACGCAACCTACCTCCCCGAGTTCCAACCTTTGCACCAGCTTTCAACGATTGGATCGATCACCCTGGGGTCCGGTTTGCTCTTAGCGTTGATCGTCTTGTTGATGTCCTTGGTCAACGGCAAGAAAGCTCCACGCAACCCTTGGGGTGGTGCAACGCTCGAGTGGATGTGCTCGTCACCGCCACCACACGATAATTTCTCGTCGGCTCCTACCGTCGGCGATCCTTATGACTTCTCGAACATCGAGTACGATGGTCGAGTTGGCGGTTACGTCAAGCGGCCCTAGAATCGCTATCCTTTGAAAATTTCGCACGAATCCATTCCGTTAAAGACTATGACCGCAATCCAAGAGAACCTAGCACACGTCGTCGACGACCACGCAGATCACCATCACGAACACCCAAGTTGGCTAGCGCACCATTTCGATGATGCCGAGCAGCAATACGATTCGGGCAAACTCGGGATGTGGTTGTTCTTGGTAACCGAAGTCTTGTTCTTTAGCGGGATGTTCTGCGCGTATGCGTTGTACCGAAACCGCAATCCCGAGGTTTTCGAGTTTTGCAGCTCCTTCTTGAACGAGAAGCTCGGTGCGATCAACACCGGGGTATTGCTTTTCAGTTCTTTGACGATGGCTTGGGCGGTCCGTGCCGCTCAGTTGCGGCAACATCAGCTTTTGGTGGGAATGCTCGGTGCGACCCTGGGCTGTGCCGCGATATTCCTCGGAGTCAAAGCTGTTGAGTATTCCCACAAGTGGGAACTCGGACTCTTGCCTGGCAAGCTATACGTTGCCCAGCTAGACGGTGCACACGGACCTCACAAGGGTTATCTCGAGTTCATCTGCACCGTTCCTGCGATCGTCACTGCGCTTTGCGCTTTGTATGCGATCTATGCGTTTGCGACCAAGTCGCTGTTCCATCAACGTGTGGCTGGACCGATGCTCGTAGCAGGTCTTTGCTTCTTCGGTGGAGTGGGACTTGGGCAATATCTCGAAGCCCAGGAAGAGGCTTCCAAGGGACATGGAGGCCACGCTGGGAGCCACGAGCACCACGCGATGGTGGATGGACACGTCGATCACGGGTCTCATGAACACGCAGCAGCTCCCGACTCGGTCCACGCTGCCGAGACGAAAACTGCCGCCGAGATAGCCGCCAGTGCGGCGTCGGCGATGGGTGGTTCCCCGAACGTCTACGTCTCTCCGACCGAATTGAAAACCCCCAATGCCGATGTCAACCAACGGAGCATGGCGGGTCTATTCTTCAGTATCTACTACTGCATGACCGGCGTGCACGCCATCCACATTATCGGTGGGATGATTGTGATCACTTGGCTCATCGTCAAAGCGGCGAGGGAGGAATTTCACGAGCAGTACTTTGGACCCGTCGATAACGTCGGACTCTACTGGCACTTGGTCGACTTCATTTGGATTTACCTGTTCCCTTTGCTCTACTTGATCACTTAAACGGATCGATGGCGGGTGGGAACCCGTGGGCATCCTCACAACATTCGAATCACTACAAGCACTCCGGAATACCATGGCTCATACGACGACGTCTCACACGACGACCTCAGAACACAATCACGACGCACACGCTGACCATGGCCACCATGATCATGGCTTTTCGCACCCGATGCCGATCTGGATGCTCTTTTCGGTGTTCTTTGCGCTGCTTTTCCTGACGGGATTGACGGTGTTTCAGGCCCAATTCGATTTAGGTAACGCGGAAATTTGGGCTTCGTTGACCATCGCCACCATCAAAGCAGCTTTGGTAATCCTCTTTTTCATGCACTTGCTCTGGGACAAACCTCTCAACGCGATTGTGATCCTCGGGAGCTTGATTTTTGTCGCCTTGTTTCTCGGATTTACCTTGATGGACGCAGAAGGCTACCGAGAGAACCTGATCTACAACTCGACGATTGAAGAATCGCAACCTGTCGTCGTTCCAGTCGATCCCATTACGGGAGCGGCGGTTCCTGCTGTCGCGGCCCCATAGACCTGAATCTAACAGATCTGGTACATTACCCGGGTTGTCGAATCATCCCCTCCCGGTAAGCACAAATGGCACCAGATAGCAAAGAAATCCAGTTCCTCGAAGGCCGTCAGTCCCGACGGAAAGAACTCTACTTCACCGTTAAGGTCGCTTGGGAATTCATCAAGGGCTTTCGAACCCTCCATTTCGTCGGGCCATGCATCACCATCTTTGGTTCGGCCCGACTCGGGGAAAAGACTCCAGAGTACCAGCAAACCGTTGAGATCGCAGGTCAGATCTCCAAGCTTGGGTTTACCATCATGACCGGGGGTGGGCCTGGAATCATGGAGGCCGCCAATCGGGGAGCCAAGTCGGTAGGTGGTCGGAGTGTAGGAGTGAACATCGAGTTGCCTTTCGAGCAGCAACCGAACCCTTATCTCGACAGATCTGTGGACATTCGGTATTTCTTTGTCCGCAAAGTCCTTTTGCTCAAGTACTCTTACGGCTTCGTGATCATGCCTGGCGGGTTTGGTACGCTCGATGAATTTTTCGAGACCATCACACTCATCCAGACGAAGAAAATTTCGAAATTTCCGATCGTCATTATGGATCGCGACTACCATAACAAACTGATGGAGTACATCGATCACATGGTGGAGCGCGGCACGGTCTCGCCGAGCGACAAGGAGTTGTACTTGTACACCGACTCGATCGACGAGGCGGTCAAATACATTCACGAGAACACGATTGACGATTTCGAACTGAAGACCGAATCCAAACGATGGAAACCCTTTGGTTGGTTGTTCGAGAGGTCTTAGTCCCAACATTTCCCACCCCAGGAGAACGCATTGTCCGCAATCCGAGTAGGCATTCAGTTAGCAGGTTTGAGGCTTCCGTTGCGTCAAGCGCTCGAGACGGCCGCGAGGTTGAAGGCCGAGGTGATTGAAATAGATGCCCGCAACGAGATCCGACCAGTGGACGTTGCGGGTACAGCGTTGCGACAACTTCGGAAACTGCTCGACGATTTGAATCTCAAGGTAGGCGCGGTTCGTTTCGCGACTCACCGAGGTTATGAAACGACCGAAGAGCTGGATCGTCGGATCGAGGGTACCAAAAGCGCGATGAAGCTCGCTTTTGACCTTGGAGCCAACGTGGTCGTCAACAGCGCTGGCCACATCGACACGGCTGCCGATTCGCCTTCTCGCGAAATCCTTCGAGGGGTCCTTTCGGACCTTGGGAAATACTCGCATCATGTCGGTGCGATGCTGGCGCTCGAGACCGGGGCAGAGTCTTTGAGTCTCCTCGGAGAGCTGATCGATTCGCTTCCCCAAGCTGGCGTGGGTGTGACGCTCAACCCAGGCAACCTGATCGTCAATGGGTTCGGGCTCGAGGATCTTCCGGCCGTCGCCAAGCATGTCATGTTGGTGCATGCCAAGGACGGTTTGCCGGACCGGGCAAGAGGCCGAGGAACTCAGGTTCCGCTGGGGCGGGGGCTCGCGGAATTCCCCCAGATCATCGCTTGCCTTGCGGAACATTCGTACCGAGGTTGCTATATTGTAGAGAGGGACATGGCGAGCGATCCCATCGCGGAATTTGCAGCCAGCATGAATTTCCTCAGAAGCCTCTGATACCTCTAGGAGAGACACAATGCGACAGGTTGAATTACGATCGATCGGACGTTGGGTGACCGCGGTGGTCTTGTTCACCAGCGTCGCAAGCTCCGTTGGTTTTTACGTTCAAGGACCGGTCCAAGCCCAAGACGACTCCAAGGGTCTTAAGGACGGCACCAAGGGCATCAAGCCTCCGATCGAGGAATTTGAGAAGTACCTTTCGAATTCGGTTCTGTCTGGTTCGTTTACGATGGACGGACAACCTCTGAACAAGCTCGAAGAAGAGCGTTACGAAATCAAAAGTGCCAAGAAACTCGAGGGGGATGACAACCTTTGGGAGATCAAGACACGCATCAAGTATGGAAACAAGGATTTGACCGTACCGGTGGTGGTCAACCTCGAATGGGTTGGTCGAACACCCATGATCGTATTGGACTCCGTGTCAATCCCAGGCATGGGGACTTTCTCGGCGCGGGTGGTTTTCCACGATCGAAAATACGCAGGAACATGGAAGCATGACAATGTCGGGGGGCATCTGTTTGGGCGGGTCGAACCGGCCGCAGATGCGTCGAAACCCTGACCATTAGCCCGCTTGCATCGAAAAACAACCGTCCATTCAACCTCTCCACAGAACTCTCCACAGAAAAACCGATGAAACTCTCACGACGCACGATTCATTTTTTCCTTGTTGCAAGCGCTGGATTTGCCATGTGGTCCCAAGCGGCATGCAACGTTGTACTTGCAGAAGAGAATGCTTTAGCAACCCCTATGGCTATCGAGAAGAAACCTTTTGGAAACACCGCCGATGGCAAGGCCGTCACCCTATTTCGACTGACCAACGATGCAGGAAATGTCGTCGAGTTGATCGATTACGGCGCCATCGTGGTGTCGATCCAGGTGCCCGACAAGAACGGCAAGAAAACCAACGTGACCGCAGGATTCAGCAACATCGACGGTTACCTTCAACGGCACCCGTACTTTGGGGCAACCGTTGGCCGCTTCTGCAATCGAATCGCCAAGGGCAAGTTCACGCTCGAGGGTAAAACCTACAGCTTGGCGACCAACAACGGACCGAATCATCTCCACGGTGGAGAGATCGGTTTCGACAAACGGATGTGGCAAGTCGCCGAGGTCAAGTCCGACACCTCGGTAGGTCTGAAGTTCACGTATGTCAGCCCTGATGGAGAAGAAGGCTATCCTGGAACACTCACGACGGTCGCAGAGTACCGATGGGACAACAACAACTGTTTGACCCTCGACCTGAGTGCAACGACGGACAAGTCGACGGTCTTGAACTTGACAAACCACGCGTATTTCAATCTTGGGGGCGCAGGATCAGGCACCATCCACAACCATGAACTCGTCCTCTCGTGCGATCAGTACCTTCCGGTCGATGAAAACATGATTCCGACGGGATCTACAGCGGATGTCAAAGGCACAGCGTTGGATTTCACGACGCCGCACAAGATCGGTGAGCGGATCGGACAGTTGACCTCGACCAACGGCTATGATCATTGCTTTGTTGTTCGTGGAGCTGCTGGCCAGATGCGCGCTGCGGCCAAGGTGGTCGATCCTGCCAGTGGTCGCACCATGGAAATCAAGACGACACAACCTGGGGTGCAGTTGTACACCGGTAATTTTCTCGACGGTGGAGCTGGAAACGCTGGTTATAAAACGCATGAGGCTTTCTGTTTAGAGACCCAACACTATCCCGACGCGCCAAACCAACCGTCGTTTCCAACGACCGTGCTCAAGCCGAACGAGAAGTTCCATCAGGTCACGACCTTCACCTTCGGCGTAACAAAGTAAGCGTTGCCGTAAGACTTTCTATAGATTCCCAAAGACGGGTCTTTCTTTGACCCGTAAGAACCGTTATTTGGATGGTTGTTGCTGGGTTTGAGGTGCGGTAAAATCATCCTGTTTTGTGAATACAGACAGCACCGCCACGACCCTCCCGAAAACAAACGCCATGCCCCAAAAACCGCTCGCTCTGGAAACCGAACTCTATCGGTTCCGTGACAAGCTGCTCGATTCCAGCCTGCGCAATCCTCTCCTTAATTACAGGACCAGCCAACGCAAGACGATCGAGATCACACCGACCCTTGCCGATGAGGCTTATCTGCGCCTTGTCGCCGAAGCCAACTGGCTACGGATTGTGCCCTCTGCAATCCAACAAGAGAACACTGCCTCAAAACCGAGTGCCAAGCTCCAAACGAGCGTTGGGATAGCTACCGAGCCTGAGCCGATCGTCGATCATAAGCTGATCGCCACCTGCTCGGCGGAAAAATTCGACGGGCTGCTCCGAGGGGTCCAACGGGATGCAAAAACCTCGATCGAAGAGACGGGGATCAATTACCTGCACTTAGCGATCGGTTTTCTTCATTGGACCGATTCGAATTCCAACGAATCCGAACTTCGCCGAGCTCCACTTATTTTGATCCCCGTGCAGCTTGATCAAACGATACGCGCCGGGGGTGGTTTGGAGTACAAGATCACCTGGAATGAAGATGAGTTGCAAAGCAACACGAGTTTACGAAAAAAGCTCGAGTCGGATTTTGCGATCCAACTACCGGATTACGACGACACCCAACCTCCATCGGTGTACTTCGATCAGGTGCGAACTGCGATCCAAGCTCGTACGGATTGGAAAGTCCGCGAAGAGATGCTGCTAGGTTTTTTTTCCTTCCACAAGCTTTCGATGTTCGTGGACTTGGACCCAAAACTCTGGAGTGGCTCGAGCGCATTGGACGAGTCCTCCTTGGCATCGAAATTGATTTCCGGCAGCAACGATCGCATCGGGGATGGCCTTTATGCGCCGGACTACCAAATTGACGAACATCCTGTTGCCCAAACCATCGAGTTACCGCTCGATGCAGACAGCTCACAGCTTTCTGCCCTTTCCGACATCGCAGACGGTAAGAGTCTAGTCATCGAGGGACCACCCGGGACGGGCAAATCCCAGACGATCGCAAACGCCATTGCGAACGCCATGGAGCAGGGCAAGACGGTCTTGTTTGTGGCCGAGAAGCTCGCGGCGCTGGAGGTCGTTCACAAACGTTTAACCCAAGCGGGACTGGCAGACTTTTGCCTCGAACTCCACGGTCATGCCGTATCACCCAAGAAGGTCTACGAATCGCTTGCCAATCGACTCGCTAGTTCGCAAGCCGGCACCCAGACGAACGCTCAAGAGCGAACGCACCATCAAACCTACCGATCCAAGCTTCATGCTTATTTGCGGGCCTCGAGCAAACGACTCGGGCCTTACGACGAACCACTTTACGATGTCTTTTGGCGAGTCGTCCAGCTTCGACAAAACCAGACGCAGTTGCTTCGGGACATCCCAGTCGAGAGCAGTGTGGATTTACCGGGTTTCGACGAAGCGGTCCAGTCGCTCGAGGGGTTTGCCAACGCATCGAGTCAATATGAGAAGCCTCAGGAGAGCGCTTGGTGGGGATTCTTCCCCAAGGATCTGACGCCAGCCGAGTCGGATCGCATTGTGCAACTACTTCCAAGTCTCGAGGAAACCGCGCAGGCGCTCGATCGATGCCTAGGAGCATTGATGCCGATCCTCGGTCCTAGCAAGACGAATGCCGTTTCTTTTCTGGGTGCTGCGTCCTCGGCAGCTCTTCAACCACTGCTGTCCAAACCGCCGGTGAATTCCAAAATCGGGTTTGCCGCCTTGCTTGAACCGCAAACAGAGTCGCGAGCGCTCGAAATCGATCAACTCGTGCGCGACTCGAGCCGTTATCGATCCACTCTTGATGTTCACTTGGAACCGCCGGGATCGGATTTCCAACAGGTGCTCCATCGATTCGCGGACTACTCGGATAAAGAATGGCAAACACTCCCACTGGGCACCGAGATCAGCAAGCTTTCCGAATACCAAGTGTGGCCTAAGCAAGTGGAAAACTTGCTAGGGGAACTATTTCCTACGATCGGAAATTTGAAAAGATTAGGTTTCCCAGATCCCATTCACCTTGAGGATCTCGAGCGATCCATCCAAGCCGTCCACTTGATGCAGCATTCTGCTGTAGATGGAATCGGCCAATTGCCACTCGAATGGTTTTCTGACTCCTCTCGGAAACTGATTGCCGAGGCACAGAAACGCGCTGAGCAACTGGTTTTGCGGCAGAAACAGATCCAGGAGTGCGTTCATTTGCCTTCGGCTCCGGATTCAGATCGGCTGCTGTTTTTGATCAAGCAATACCGGAACACAGGAAGCTCGTGGTTTCGATGGTTGTCTGGAAGCTATCGATCCTTGATGAAAGAGCTTGGGCAGTTCGTGACGTTCCCCAAACAGATGACCCATTCGCAATGCGTTGAGCTTTTGGAATCCCTGTTTGCATTCGACAAGGACCTCAAAGCATTCCGATCCAATACAGCCCTTGAGCGGCTCATCGGCGACCGCTTTCAAGGAATTGAGACAAGCTGGGAACCACTCCAAACCTTGAGCCAGTGGGTGCATACCGCAAAGAAAATGGGTATCGATCACCGACGAGGCAATACCCTGCTTGCGATCCGAGAAGAGTTGCAACAGAAGTTCCCGATTTCTCAGATAAAGCAGCGCATCGCAGCGATCGATTCGGAGTTTCAACAACCCTGCGCTCGGGGATTTGGAATCGATGAGGATTGGCATCGAAAAACGAGGCTCACCGAGATATTCACTGCCGTCGGTCGATGGAAGAAAGGGACCGAGGACATCGACGATGCAGTCGGCTCTCTGAAGCAGGGGAGTCGCACGAAACTCCAAGACCTAATCGGTTGCGTTCATGCGGTGCGGAAATACAGGGATTCTGCCGCAAGGATCGAACAGATCCGTCAGGATGCCGATTCGTTATCCAACCAAATACTGCAGGAAGCCGAGAGTGGTCGGATCGACTTTCCCAAGCAAATCCAATGGGGGAAAAAACTGCTGCAAGCCGGTGTACCGAGTCATGCGTTGGCCAGCTTCGATTCGACGGGAACACAACAGGCATGCGAGGCGTTGCTCCAAGCGGTGGTCGAGTTTGAAAAAATCGAAGAAGACTGGAACAAATTACGGGAGAAAATCACAGGAAACGGGAGGACCGATGCGAGTTGGATGGCCTTTAGAGACCCATGCCACTTGCCACGATTGGACTTGGGTACAGAGGTCCAACGACTCCTTTCTGAATCCCATCGGCTTGCGGCTTGGTTGGCCTTTTGTCGCATGATGGAGCGATGCAAACGGGCGGGAGTTGAGGGATTCGCGATGGCCGCAGCGACCAATCGAATCGATGAAGCCCGACTCAGCGATGCTTACAAGTTAGCCGTCTTTCATCGTCTGGCCGAGGTCGAGTTGGAATCCAATGAAATAGGTTTTCAATTTACGACAGCCGAGATGGACGACCTTCGGGCCAACTTTCAGCGGCTCGATCGCAGGCGAATACAGAGCAAGCAATCGGAGATTGCCAGCAAGGTCCGTCAACGAATGGTACCCGAAGGAAACGGCAAGGGTCGGGTAGGCGAATACACCGAGCTATCTCTGATTCGGCACGAGATCGGCAAGAAAAGTAGGCACTGCAAGACCCGAGAGCTTATGGGACGAGCCGGGAAGGCTGTCCAGGCTTTGAAGCCATGTTTCTTGATGAGTCCACTATCCCTTGCTAGGTATTTACCTGCTGGAAGTATCGAGTTCGACATGGTCATCATGGATGAAGCATCGCAGATCAAACCCGAGGATGCAATTGGAGCCATCCTACGCGCCAAGCAGTTGGTGGTCGTAGGCGATCCAAAGCAGTTACCTCCCACGAGCTTTTTCGATTCGATCGACGACGAGATTGACGATGACGACGCAACGCAGTTCGACAATGCCGAATCGGTCTTGGAGGTTGCCCAGCGATCTTTTCAACCCTATCGCAGACTCCGTTGGCATTACCGCAGTCAGCATGAGAATCTCATTCAATTTTCGAATGTGAAATTTTACGATGAGGATTTGGTGGTCTTTCCATCACCGAGCAGCACCATGTGCTCCCTAGGTGTCGTTTACCACCACGTCGAAGGAGCCACTTGCGTCAAGGGTGAGAACCTCCGCGAGGCGCAGAGGATCGTCGAACGGATTGTCGAGCATGCCAAGCAACGGACAGGTGAATCGCTCGGAGTGGCAACTTTCAACAAGAAGCAAACCGAGATGATCGATACACTGGTTCTCAAGGCATGCGAAAGCGATCCGGAGTTCGCGATGCTTTACACGACCATGCGGGAGGGAGACGACGGCTTCTTTGTGAAGAATCTCGAGAACATCCAAGGAGATGAACGTGACGTGATCTTTATCTCGTACACCTACGGTCGAGGTCCAACGAGTACCGCAGTGGCCCAGCGGTTTGGGCCCATCAATACCGCCATGGGTTGGAGGCGGTTGAATGTCATGGTCACCCGAGCCAGAAAACGGATGGAGGTTTTTTCCTCGATGCACCCGAGCGATATCCATGGAGGCCCAGACAAGAGTCGCGGAGTAAACGCCTACAGGGATTTTCTCGAGTATGCCAGCCAAGGGCTCCTGCGAGAGACAGGATCGGAGTCAGGCCGCGAACCGGGATCTCCCTTTGAGGAGTCAGTCGCCAAGGTCGTGGAGTCCTATGGGCTCGAAGCGGTATTTCAAGTTGGGGTGGCCGGCTATTTCATCGACATCGGAGTACGCCGACGCCAGGGAGATCGCTCGTATCTGTTGGGGATCGAATGCGATGGAGCGACTTACCATTCGTCGAGATCGGCACGCGATCGCGATCGATTGCGGGAGGAGATTATCCAAGGTCGCGGATGGGACCTGTATCGCATTTGGTCGACCGATTGGTTTTTGAATCAGAAGGCCGAAGAGGAACGACTCGTCAAGCGACTCCAGCAGTGCATGGTCTAAAAAGCGCCATGCGATGACACCCTCGACTAGATCCTTTAAAAGTGTCCAACCAGACGCTTCCCCAACGTCCAGAAGTTGGTTTCGCGACGTGCAGGAGAGGATTCGCCGGAATGTTCAAGCCCTAAGACACCAGCAAGTCGCCTTAGAGACGGATTTCCTGTTGACTTTGTTGTCGAATGTCGTCATAAATGCATAGTCTGATTCGCAGTTGATGCAGCGTTTTCTTGAGATGAATCCAAGTCCCCTCTATGGCGACTTCTGTTCTTGTTGGGATTCGATTAGCTGTTGGTTGGAGAAGAGGAAGATTCGCGGTTTTTACTGGGACGGTGGTTCCAGTCGGCGATCTTTCGACATGTTTTTCTGGTTCACTCGCATTATCGTACGGACTTTGGGTTCTCGGCGAGGTTCTCGCCCTACTGGGGAGTCCCGTGCTGATTTGATGTTGGATGTGTGGATCGGATAGGAGTTTTGGTATGACAAATATTTTTGTGGGCAATCTATCGTTTCGCGCTACGGAAGCTGAACTTCGGGATGCATTTTCCCAATACGGAGATGTCAGCAAGGTTAGCATCGTCATGGATCGTGAAACCGGCCGTTCACGCGGTTTTGCATTCGTTGAAATGGGCAACGCTAACGAGGCCAGCGCAGCGATTCAAGCGCTCAATCAATCGATGATCGGCGACCGAACAATTTCGTGCAATGAAGCACGCGAACGTGAAAGCCGTCCATCAGGCGGTGGTGGTGGTTACGGCGGTGGCGGCCGCAGCAGCGGCGGTTACGGCGATCGACGAGAGCAATCGTCTCGCGGACCCCGAAACTAAATCAAGCCGACAACAGTCTCGCACTGTGGGATGAAAATCGTTCTTCGAGCCAACTTTCCCAATGGAACGTTGGCTCTTTTCTTGCGCTTTTCGAGAATCTATTTCGATGGCTCTGCGCTTCTGTTTGCGTCCCTAGGGGGGTGAATGTAATGCAGCAAGGCAATGATCGATAACACGAGTGTCGTTGCGAACAGAATGCTCACGAGCGGTGGTTTCGGGAAAAACAGGTCTAGAAAACTGGTGATGGTCAAAATCAAAGTAGCCAACTGATTGACCCCGAACAAACCGCCGTTGGCAAATATCACCGCGCGCCCGGTTGCACCGACTCGCAAGGGTCGATCGGGCTGATCGTCGGCCATAGAGACGATCACTTGAAAGTCCTGCCCCATTTCGGGGGTATCAAGCTGTCGCCCCATACGGCTCTGCGAATCGGGCAGAGTGCCGTTTGGTACTCCCTGTCCCGACAACGCTCCACGACCGATGTGGAGTACTTTACCTTGGCGGAATTTCCCGGGGTAGTTGCGAAGCGCGATCTGTACCTGATCGCCAACCTTGACACCCGAGAGCCAGTTTTCCGGGACTGGAGCCACCAAGCGCCATGAGTTCGTATCGATCAATGTCATGATCGGTTTGCCAGGTCCCAAAAAGGTCCCGTTGGTCAAATGCAAATTCGTCACGATGCCGTCTACAGGCGCCACGACGGTCGTTTGAGCTTGATCGTACTGGGCCAGCTTGAGCGCACTTTCTGCCTGCGCGACGGCGGCAAGTTTTCCATTCCGCTCAAGGGCATAGCTTTGCGCTTCGGTGAGGTATTCTTTGAACCGAGCGATTTCTGTTTCAAGTTCCTTCGTTCGCTCCGAGGTGCTCGGATCTTCGGGTTGGGAGCTTTGAACCGAAACGAGTTGAGATTCCAGCCGGTCGACTGCATCCTGCAGCGCTTCGACCGGAGAGATCATCGACATGGCTTTACTGCGTTGGGCTCTAGACTCACGGTATGCGGCTTCAGCCGTCTGAACTTGAATCGTCGCTGCGTTCAAGCCAGCTCTGGCTTTAAACTCACGCTGCTTGGCCTCTTCTAACTCCGCGCGATAAACGGCTTGGGACTTAACCCGCTCATCGTATTCCTCTTGGGAAATAGACCGCGTCTCGATCAATTTGGCCACCCGCTCGAGGGCCGCATCGGCCAGCGTAAGTTGGGCCTGAACACGATTGATCGACGCTTGGGTCAGCGCTAAATCCGCATTGGCACTTTCGACACCACTGCGAGACGATGCAAGGTTCGCCTCTGCTCGGTTCAACGACTCGTTGGCTGCGTAGAGCGCTGCGATCGAACCGAGGGAAGCCTCCTTGGATTCGAACATTTTCGCGCGTGCTTGCTCGGTACGGTACTCAAACGCCTCGGAATCGATTTGAAACAGCGGGGTCCCTTTTTTGACCAAGACATTGTCCTCGACCAAGACTTGGGTTACCACGCCGGCAACCTGCGGGGCGACTTGGACAACCGGAGCTTGGACGTAGGCATCCGAGACGATTGGAGTAAATTTACCGATCGCAAACCAAAGAAAAATCATCGCTAGGATCGGAGGAAGTGGCAGCGCAAATTTCCAGAAACGCGTCATCGCGATCCACTTGTAGTGGTAGAAGACCAAATAGATAGGCAAAACATAGAAGAGCAAAATCAATAGCAGCATCGAAGAGGATTCCGTGCAATAGGATGGATTGATCGAGGGATGAAGCCTTCGCTCCGGAGAATCTAGTCGAACACGAAGCAACTCGCAATCTTATTCAAACCTCCACCGTCTGGCGAGCGGTGGCTACAGGCGAGGGGTGGCTACCGCAAGCACTCAGGCAGTGGAGCCTCGATCGATATTTCCCGCCCCAACGCCGGATGGCGAAATTTCATCCTATGTGCATGCAAGATGTATCCTGCATCTCCCGGTAGACCGGGTGCTTCGAGGATGCCCCCTCCAGACCCGTACACCGGATCACCCAAAAGGGGATGGCCAACAGATGCTAGGTGGATTCTGATCTGGTGCGGCCGACCCGTCATGATTTCGACCGAACACAGCGTGCCCGCCGCGCTGCGTTGCAAAACGTTCACCATGCTCCGCGACGCTTTTCCAGCCGACGAAGCACCGAAGATTTCCCCGAGTCGCGGATGGGGAATCAAGCCGATGGGCGTGCGAATACAAAGCGAATCGAAGGTCGCGATACCCTGTATCACCGTACGGTACTCTTTCTGAACCTCCCCCCAACGCCTGGTCATCTCCGCCGATGTCTTTCGATCATAGGCGAACAAAACAATTCCCGACGTAGCGCGACCAAGCCGATGAAGAGGGATCGCCGTTGGATGTGCACTCTGCACTTGGGTTAACAAAGTGTTTTGATAAAACCCTGCACCCGGAAGGGTTGGAAGTCCGCTCGGTTTATTCACAGCCAACAAAACCTCATCGCGATAAAGAATTTCATAGCCGCTTGGGACCTCTTCCTCCTCCCAGCCTGGTCGATCCCAGATCAAGATCCCTCCTGGTTTGAGCCGTTCGGCCCCGTCTGCGATCGTGCCGTTGACTCGAACTTCTTGCGCCTCGATCCTTGCAAGCCACTCCTCTCGGGTCGAGTGACGAAATCGCTCGACCAAATACTCAAGGGTGGACTGGCCCGCTGCGGAGGGCCTAAGTACATGTCGGAAAGTGTAGCCCGAATTTTCGGATGTCACGATGTTTCTATTGCTCCTTAGGGCCCGTCGCGATCGTCATTGACCACCTTCTCAACCGGCTCATCCTTGTTCCTCCAGAAGCGTGAAAATCGAATTATCGAGGCGGCGACAAGCATGGTTGTGAGCAAAATCCCCACAGCGCGAAGCCACCCCGACTTGAATACAACAACTCCATTGAATGCAATGAAGAGCATGTACATCAACCCAATTCGTAATAACCACTGGACCATCCATCGCCCCAGAGAAAAATTCGTCCACGAATTGATCACATCAGCCGCCCAGACGGCGAGAAACAAATAATTGAAGTAAACCCCCGTTCCGACCTCAATACCAAGCAGCTCCAAGGTCTGCTTAGCAGTAGCTCGGTAGGCTGCGCTATGGCTCCAACGGTGTACAAAGTGAAACGAGGCCAGGACATGCACTACGAATAGCGCGAAAGCACAAGTCCAAACGGTCCTCGTAACGGTGCTTTCGATGATGGACTTACTGCCCGCGATTCGACACGCGACAACGATGACAAAGAGCAACATCGAGAGTCGAATCGACCATGCTATGAGTGAATGTTCTAATGTCATCGTAGCGTAGTACGGGCTTCCGCCGTATCAACTGGAAGTGGCATTAGGAAGGAGAGCATGGACGCAAAAAATGTTAAGACTGCAAAAACGTAGTAAGCTGGTAAATGCGAATGCTGTTGATCGGCAAACCATGCGACGCATACTGGACCGATCGCAGATGCAAGTACGCTAAGAACTTGAGCGACGCCTTGAATCCGTCCGATTTCGGCCCTACCAAAAAACTGCCCCCAGGCCGAGAAGTGGATGACGGTGACCATCCCGCCGACGAACCCCATGACGGCTCCGTACAGACGCAATTGGATTGCCGATCGAATCGAGGGAAACCAAGCGAGGGCAACCGTCAGCGTCAAAAGGGCAACGCCAAGAAGCATTCCGATCCGCTGCCGTGTGGCGAGCTTGCCTGCTACAAGATTGCTGATAAGACCAAGGCCAGTGAGGTAAGCCATCATTTCGACTGCGGCTTTCTGATCGAATCCGAGTTCATCAAGAATCGGTTCATTGAAAAGGGTGATACTCGACCAGACGAGGTTGAAGGCCGATGTCGCCAAGGCGATGATCCAAAAGGTCGGTGTGAGAAGAGCTTCAAGCAGCGTGAAGTCCGCTAAACCATGCTCGCTGTTCAGAGCTCGATTGGCGGCATTGACTTCGGGATCCGGCTCGACGCCGAACTCTTCCGGAGTACTGCGAACAAGCAACCAAACCGCTGGCGTCAGAAACACCAACCCAAAGCCTAGGAGTTTCCAAGCTTCACGCCAGCCATAGCGATCGATGGCCCACCCCATGCCCAGCACGGAGAACACGAAACCTATGGTTAGGAGCACTGCGTATACCCCCATGGCCGGAGCTAGGTTTTGCCGAAACCACTTGCTGATCATTGCGATGCTAACGACCGACAGGGCGCTTTGACCGAACCCTCGGATGAGTGTTAAAGACAGGAATAGCTCATTTCCGTCATCGACTCTTGTCAATTGAAAAACACTGGCCGAAAGCAATCCGACCACAACGGTTCCTGCCAATCGCACGCCGAGGCGATCGATCAACCATCCCATCGGTAACGCGAATAACGCACCCAAAAGACAACTCCACAGGTTGATCTGGGCGAAAGCCGACTCCGTCAATCCCAAGTCCTCTAGAAGTGGCTTGGTGATCAATCCAAGGCCATGAGTCCGGCCGGGCAAGGTGGCCACCATGGCCCAAGCGGCCATGACAACATGGATCCAACCGTAGTAAAAATGAAACCGCTGTTGCATCACGCGTTCCGACATTACCGTAAACCAAAAAACCTGCCAGAGAAGCGGTACCCGCGCTCAGAGGGCCGATGGATTAGAATGTACCAACGATGCCAAATCTAGACCTATCCCAAATCTGCATCATGGGGACATCAACCCACAGCAGTTGGGCACTTCCCCGTGAGGCAACCAGCGCAAGCGGTTGGGCGCTTCCCCGTGAGCCAACCAGCGCAAGCGGTTGGGCGCTTTAACCAAGCCCCCAATCACGCTGCGTTTGGGCACCAGCAGGTTAGTGATCCCGGCGGTGGAGCACAATCGATTCGGTGCGGGGCCGATAGCCATCGCCCGCGGCTTGCGCCCAGCGGCTCACAGGGTTGTTGCGAGTACCATGCATGATCGATAAGATCTCTAAATCATGAAAAAACTCGGGGGATCCCTAAGCCCAGTTATCCGGGAGATGACCTCTTAACCAAAAATTCTGCGGAAGAGCCAATAATCAAAGGACTCATGCAATGCGAACTCACCTACTCACGGCACTCGTCGCAGGTTTACTTGCGATCGGCGTCTCCATCGCCAGCGCCGAAACCAAACCGCTTAAAGTCTTCATCCTCGCAGGCCAGTCCAACATGGAAGGTCATGCGGAGATCAGAACGTTTGACTACATCGGTAGAGATCCACTCACAGCACCGTTGCTCAAAGAGATGCGTAACCCTGACGGTACACCACGAGTGTGTGACAAGGTCTGGATGTCCTACTTGACCGGCCCTTACGATGGCAGCGCCAATGGAGAGGGGTTGGGCAAGTTGACCGCCGGTTTTGGCGAGCGGGGAAATCAACCTACGAAGATCGGTAGAAAGATTGGCCCCGAGTTCACCTTCGGAATCTATATGGAGAAAGAACTCAAAGAGCCCATTCTAATCATCAAGACCGCCTGGGGGGGCCGGTCACTTAATACCGAATTTCGTCCACCCAGCGCTGGGCAGTACAAGCTGCCCAAGGAGGTTCAGGATCGATGGGACAAGTATCCCCAAGGCGCCCACGGGATTCCCAAGATGGAGGACCGGAAAAAATGGCAAGAGGACAAAGATGCCGCTTCCGGTGTTTTTTATCGAATGATGATCGAACATGTTCAAAGGGTGCTGGCGGATCCCAAGCGGGTCTGTCCGGAATATGACCAGAAGGCTGGCTTTGAACTGGCCGGCTTCGTCTGGCTTCAAGGTTTTAACGACCTAGTCGATGGTCAAACCTACCCCAATGGGAACTATGAGGAATACTCCCGTTTGCTGTCGCACTTCATTCGCGATGTGCGCAAAGACCTATCAGCCCCAAAGATGCCCTTCGTGATCGGTGTGCTGGGAGTCGATGGAGAGAAAAATGTGAATTTTCGCAAGGCCATGGCTGCGCCAGCCGACATGCCCGAGTTCAAGGGCAATGTGATTGCCGTTGATACCGCCCCCTTCTGGGATTATGACATCGCCGCCGCACAACCCAAGCAAGGCGAGTACGACAATCTCGTCAGTACAGCTCACGCCCTTAAAGCAGATGGCGATTTGAACAAAGATTGGAAATGGGAGAACTACTGGAAGCCCATTGGAAAACCGCTCCCTGAGGAACGAACTTGGCAGTTCACGACGATCGATCCCACGCAGAAAAAAGACAAGCTAGAAAAATATGACAGCAGACGATTCCGTGACATCACGTTGCCCGACGGGATGGAGAATTGGTACATGCCCGACTTCGATGACAGCCAATGGACGGCGGGCAAGGCTCCCATCGGAAAGGGGACCTGGAAACACAGTGGCATCCAATTGGACAAATTCCCCTCGGCATGGGGTGCTGGCGAATTCCTGCTGATGCGAACCACTTTTGATGTCGAAGAGCTCAACTTCGATGCGTATCGCATCTCGATCTTGGCTCGACAAGGATTCCACGTTTATTTGAACGGTCATAAGATCCACACTTACATCTGGTGGGCAGACAACCCTCGGTACCGTTCGATCGTCCTTGAGGAGGAACAGATCAAATACTTGAAGAAGGGGACCAACGTATTGGCTGTCTATGCCAACGACCAATACGACCTCAACTCGCCGGAGCATTATGGCGCGATCGATGCGCAGATCGAGGGGATCACCAAGGCCGACCAGGAGAAGCTTGACCTGGCGTTAGAGGAAGTCCTTTCGACCGAAGATAGAGAGATCCTCAAAGGCGCTTCCAATGGGGGCTACCACTATTGGGGTAGTGCGAAGATCTTCGCGCAAATGGGCAAAGCCTTTGCAGAAGCGTTGCTACCGCTGCAGAACTAAAACCGCCACAGGCCCAGAGGGCATGCATTTGGTTTTAGGCCCGGAGGGCTGGCACAACCTCTGCCGGGGTCGAAGGCCTCGTTGTTATACACATCTTAAGTGATGATGTGGTCGCCGCTCCGATTGTGTAAGTTGTTCATGGCATGGATGTTATGAACGACAAAATCGCGAAGGAGCGTGCAATGTTTGGTGAATGGGCTGCGAGGGAGATGCAAACGGTGGATCTGGGCGATAAGAGACGCAACGAGGGACTCACGCGATTGTTGTCGTCAATGGCTGCGATGCCAAGCAAAAGCATCCCTGCGGCTGTCAATGGAGGACACAACGAAACCACCGCCGCCTATCGGCTGTTTGACAATGATGCATTGGACTTTGTCAACATTCTACAGCCTCACATTGATGCAACCTACAAGCGTGTCGCTGAGCAGGATGTTGTGGTGCTCGCCCAGGACACAACCGAGTTGGACCTGACGCGACCCAAGCAACAGGTTGAGGGAGCCGGGCCACTGGACGGCCAATCTCGGTTTGGTGAATTCCTTCACCCGCTTGTTGCTTTCACGGCAGGTGGAACGCCACTTGGTACTCTCTGCGCTGAAATATGGACTCGCCAACCCGGTCCTTCCAAAGCCAATGATCGTAAGAAGCTGCCTATTGAAGAAAAAGAGTCATTGCGATGGCTTGATACCCACAAGCATGCTCAAGAGATTGCGGGAGACCAACCCAAGACGCAGTTTATTTGCGTTGCCGACAGCGAGGCGGACATCTTTGAAGTAATCGAATGCGACAAGGATTCACCGGACAATTTTGGTTGGATCATCCGCAGCTGTTACGATAGAAGCCTGGTCGACGATAACTCGGATGCACCCAGCCATCTTCATCAGCAACTGCTTGAAAGTTGTGTACTTTACAACAAGCAGCTCTTCATTCGTGGGCGCGAGCCAAAGCTCGCATGTGACAAACGGGCTCGCAATCAGCCTCGCGTCTCCCGCGAGTGTGAAGTCGAAGTACGAGCAACAACAGTTACACTCAGGGGGACCTATCGCAGTGATCGCAAATTGAGGCCTACGACAGTCAATGCGATCCTCGCACATGAAGTGAATGCGCCCAAAGATGACGTTCCCGTGAGTTGGTTGTTACTTACGAACCTACCTATCTCGACGGAGGCCGAGATAGAGTTAGTTATCCAGTACTACTGCATCCGTTGGATGATTGAGGTCTTCTTTCGAACGCTCAAGTCGGGAAGTCGGATCGAAAAGCGTCGCTTTGAAACGATCGAGCGATTTGAACGTTGTCTTGCGGTTTCGATGATTGTTGCTTGGCGAACTTTTTATACCACGAAGATTGGCCGCGAGCTTCCAGATGTAAGCTGTGAAGCAGTCTTTACCGAAGATGAATGGCAGCCTGTTTACAAACTTGTAACCGATGAAGATCCGCCATCGGAACCACCAAAGCTTTGGCAAATGGTCCGGCTAATCGCTCGACTTGGCGGGTACATAGACCGGTGCCGCGATGACGAGCCGGGCACGGATACCGTAATGCGAGGCATGGAGCGTCTGTACGACATCAGCGTTTGTTGGCGAAGTTTCGGACCAAAATCCAAATTGATGAGTCGCTGACTTGTGTATAACAACGAGG
>Ga0068877_10001364_pt1 | contig 20154 bp, 15 predicted proteins | sample NOAtaG_FD_66437 | JGI IMG/M metagenome (GOLD analysis project Ga0068877, IMG submission 66437) | Freshwater lake microbial communities from Lake Erie, under a cyanobacterial bloom - NOAA_Erie_Diel6S_1000h metaG | ecosystem: Environmental > Aquatic > Freshwater > Lake | place: USA: Ohio, Lake... | reverse complement strand
TGCCCGGCAGCCACCGCCAGTGCGTCAGGGCCCTCGACGCGGATCTCGCCCCGCCATGCACCGGCAAAGCTGCTGTCGTCGATGCGGTCGATGCGGTAGTGGCCGCTGCGCACCGGGCGCAGCCGCGCCTCGGGCGTGACAACCTCGATCTCGTCGGCGATCTCGCGCGAGCGCACGCGCAAGGCCAGCCGGCCGGCATGCAGCTGGAACTGGATCGCCTCGTCGTCCAGGCGCAGCACCTCGAGCTCGCTGCCGCCGCCCAGCCGCAGCGTCGTCGAGCCGATGCGCACTTCGACGCGCCCCTCGGCGGCGGTCGACAGCCGGTCGCCCTCGGCCAGCGGGCGGTTGCGCTGCGGTTCGGTCCAGCGACCCTGCTCGGGGTCGAACCAGGACACGCGGCCCTGCAGGTCGACGAGGCGGCCGACGCGGCCCGGAGGATCGTCGCGCGCTGCTGCCGGCATCGCCGCCGCGACGACCAGCGCCGCGAGCAACAGGCCAGGCAACCGGCGCCACGATCCGAAGACGTGGCGGAGGATGTCCATGCCCGCTTCAACGCGGCGGCCGCGCCCGGCGCTGACCGCGGCCCGTGTAAAGCGGTGTTTCGGGCCCGCCGGCACGGCTGCCCGCGACCGCGCATCGTCGATCCGGAGGTGGCGCCAGGCCGACGCGGGCGGGTAGGCTGCATGCCTTGCGACCACGCCCCCGGAGACCGCAGCCATGCCCGAACGCGAACGCGCGCAACTCATCGACCCGCTCACCGCCAACGGGGACGGCGACCTCGGCCCGTTCCCGTTCGACCTGTACGAGCGGACGATGCTTGCCCAGGGCGACTCCTGGTTCTCGATCGGCGCGCTGCCGCCCACACGCACGACGCGGGTGTTGGCGGAGCTGCGCCTGCTGCGCAGCACCGTGATCGTCAACTGCGCCCGGCCCGGCGCCTTGCTGCACCGCATGACCGACACCACGACGGAGCAGTCGTTCCTGCGCCTGTTGTGTGGTGCCCAGGCGCTGAAGTGGGACGCCATCCTGCTGTCCGGCGGCGGCAACGATCTCATCGACGCCTGCAGCGCGGGCCCCGATCACCCGCCGCAGCAGCGCATCCTGCGCACGCCGGCCGAGCGCGGGCCGCACCCGGCGAGTGGCGCCGACTACGTGAGCGAAGCAGGCTGGCAGACCTTCCGTGCCCACATCCGACTGGTCTTCGACCGTTTCGTCGACGCACGCGACAGCGGCATCAACCGCACGACGCCGATCGTCTGGCACAACTACGCGCGCGTCACGCCCACCCGCGTCGGTGCCGGGGCCGGCTTCGGGCCCTGGCTGTTGCCGTCGCTCGAGCGCTTCCAGGTGCCCAACGCCGACCGCTCGAAAGTCAGCGACGAGCTGATCTCGCGCCTGGGCGCACTGGTGCGCGAACTCGCCGCCGCGCGCGTGGCGCGCGACCCGCAGTGCCGCATCCACATCGCCGACTCGCAGTCCGCCGGGCTGCTGCCAGCCGACGCCGACACCACCGGGCCGTCGGGCGACTGGATCAACGAGATCCATCCCACGCGCGAGGGGTACCGCAAGGCCGCTTCGGCCTGGGAGAAGGTGCTGGATCCGATCCTGGGGTGAGTTGGCTGGCTTCGGGGCCCGGCGTGGGCTTCGTGTTGCGGCCCGGCGGGGCGGCCGGCCCGCCGCCGAATCAGCAGGAGAGGCCTGGGGAAGGCCCGGCCCCCGCGCGGACCCCTCAGTCGTCGGCGACCCCACCGAGCTCGGGGAACAACACACTCGTGAACCCGAGCTTGGTCAGGTCCGTCATCCGCGTCGGATAGAGCCGCCCGATCAGGTGATCGCACTCGTGCTGCACCACGCGCGCGTGGAAGCCCTCGGCCTCGCGCCCGACCGGACGACCGTGCGCGTCGAACCCGCGGTAGCGGATGCGCGCGTGGCGCGGCACCACACCGCGCAGGCCCGGCACCGACAGGCAACCCTCCCAGCCCTCGGCGAGTTCGTCGGACAGCGGCTCGATCACGGGGTTGGCCAGCACCGTGGGCGGGACCGGGGACGCCTCGGGGTAACGCACGTTGCGCTCGAAGCCGAAGATGACGAGCTGGAGATCCACGCCGATCTGCGGCGCGGCCAGGCCGGCCCCGTTGGCATCGTGCATCGTGTCGAACAGGTCCGCGACCAGCGCGTGCAGCTCCGCCGTGTCGAAGGCCGACACCGGCTGCGCGACGCGCAGCAGGCGCGGGTCACCCATCCTCAGGATCTGCCGCACCGCCACGCCGCGCCTCCCTGCCGACTCAACGGAACGTGAAGCCGACCGTCGGCTGCCCCGGCAGGCCGACGTACTCGACCTCGACCTTCATGCCGGGCTTGGGCGGCAGGCCACGCGAGAACGAGCCCAGGCTGACGAGGTCGCCCTTGCGCAGCGCCTTGCCTTCCTTGGCCAGCTCGCCGGCGAGCCAGGCGACGGCCGCCAGCGGGTGGCCCATGACATCACTGCCCTTGCCGCGGTCGATCTCGGCGCCGTCGCCGCGCACGAGCACCGTCATGTCGCGCAGGCCGTCGAGCAGCGCGAAGCGCTCGGCGCGCGTCGCCGGGACGGCGATCGGCTTGCCCACCACGCCCAGGCGCGAGCCGACGTTGATGGCCGAGATCGCTGCCGCGTTGAGCTGCGGCGGCGCCTGCACCGTGAGGTCGGGCAGCTCGACGAACGGGATCACCTGGTCGATCGCTGCCATCACCTCGGCCGGCGTCTTGGCGCGGTTGATCGACTCGTCGGCCACGCGCACCAGCATGTCGGCCTCGAACAGCGGGCGCGCGCCGTAGGCGGCATCGACGGTGCTGCCGCCGGCCAGCAGCGCGGTCTCGTACAGCACACCCCACACCGGCCCGGTGGCGCCGAAGCGCTGCTGCATCGCCGGGTTCGTGAGGCCGGCCTTGTAACCCACCGGCGGGCCCAGGTTCAGCTCGAGGATGCGGTTGAACTTGGCCCGCGAGCAGCTCGCGTCGGCGGCCGTGAGGCCGGTGGGGTTGGCCGCGGGCTGGCGGCTGCTGTAGGCGTCGAAGAGGGCAGCGACCTGGGCGTCGCTCAGGCACTGGGCCTGGAGCGGCAGCGCCAGCGCGGCGAGCAGGAAGGTGGAGGCCAGATGCAGGCGTTTCATCGTCTTTCCTCGGGGTTCGGTGGGCACCCTGGGCGCGGATGCCGGGCGGGCGCGGTCGCGGGCGTTGCCGCGGGCTGCCGGCAGAAGTATGCCGCCCTCAGGCGCCGTCGCCCCGAGGGGCTTCCAGCAGGTCGCGCAGGCCCTGCTCGTCCAGCACGGCCACGCCCAGCTCGCGGGCCCTGTCGAGCTTGCTGCCGGCCTCGCTGCCGGCGATGACGAAGTCGGTCTTCCTCGACACCGAGCCCGCGACCTTGCCGCCCGCGGCCTCGATCAGCTCCCTGGCGGCGTCGCGGCCGAGCGTGGGCAGCGTGCCGGTGAGAACGAGCGTCTTGCCCGCGAGCCGCAGCGCCGCGGCGTCGGCGCGCGTGCCGTCGTGCTCGTCCCAGCCGATGCCGGCGGCGCGCAGTTGCTCGACGACCTCGACGTTGTGCGGCTGGTCGAAGAACGCGCGGATGCTGCGCGCGACCACGGGGCCGACGTCGCGCACCTGCAGCAGCTCGTCGGCGCCGGCGGACATGATCCGGTCGAGGCTGCCGAAGTGACGCGCCAGGTCCTTGGCCGTGGCCTCCCCGACGTGCCGGATGCCGAGCGCGTAGAGGAACCGCGGCAGCGTCGTGCGCTTGCTGGCCTCGAGCGCCGCCACCAGGTTGGCCGCGCTCCGCTCGGCCATGCGCTCCAGCGCGGCGAGCTTGGCCACGCCCAGCCGGTACAGCTCGGGCAGCGTGCGCACGAGGCCGGCGTCGACCAGCTGGTCCACCAGCCTGTCGCCCAGGCCCTCGATGTCCATCGCGCGCCGCCCGGCATAGTGCAGCAGCGCCTGCTTGCGCTGCGCGGCGCAGAACAGCCCGCCGGTGCAGCGGTGCTCGACGCTGCCGCGCTCGCGCAGCACGGCGCTGCCGCACACCGGGCAGGCAGTCGGCATGCGGAAGTTGGGCACGTAGGCCATGCGCTCGCCCGGCATCCGGCCGACGATCTCGGGGATCACGTCGCCGGCGCGGCGCACGATCACGCGGTCGCCCACGCGCACGCCCTTGCGCCGCAGCTCGAACAGGTTGTGCAGCGTGGCGTTGCTGACCGTGGTGCCGCCGACGAACACAGGCTCGAGCTTGGCCACCGGCGTCAGCTTGCCTGTGCGGCCGACCTGGATCTCTATGTCGTTCAGGCGGGTGGGCTGCTCCTGGGCCGGGTACTTGTGCGCGACCGCCCAGCGCGGCTCGCGGGTCTTGAACCCGAGATGCCGCTGCAGCGCGAGGCTGTCGACCTTGTAGACGACGCCGTCGATGTCGAAGGGCAGCGCGTCGCGCCGCGCCTCGATGCGGTCGTGGAACGCCACCAGGCCGGCCGCCCCCTGCACCACCGCGCGCTCGGCGTCGACGGGCAGGCCGAGCGACTGCAGCCAGTCCATCAGCGCGCCGTGCGTGGCCGGCAGCGGGTCGATGCCGGCGGCGCCCTGCACGTCGCCCACGCCGTAGGCGAAGAAGCTGAGCGGCCGCGCCGCCGTCACGGCCGGGTCGAGCTGGCGCACCGCGCCGGCGGCGGTGTTGCGCGGGTTGACGAAGGTCTTCTCGCCGCGCTCGCGCTGACGCTCGTTCAGGCGCTCGAAGTCGTCGCGCCGCATGTAGACCTCGCCACGCACCTCGAGCACCGGCGGCGGCGCGTCGGTGGCCAGCCGCAGCGGCACCTGGCCGATGGTGCGGATGCTCTGCGTCACGTCCTCGCCGGTCTCGCCGTCGCCCCGGGTCGCGCCGAGCACCAACACGCCATGCTCGTAGCGCAGGTTGATCGCCAGGCCGTCGAACTTCAGCTCGGCAGCGTAGGCGACCGGCGGCGCGTCCTCGCCGAGCCCGAGCTCGCGCCGCACCCGCGCGTCGAAGGCCTCGGCGCCGGCCGCGGTGGTGTCGGTCTCGGTCTGGATCGACAGCATCGGCACCGCGTGCCGCACCGGCGCCAGGCCCTCGAGGACACGGCCGAGCACGCGCTGCGTCGGCGAGTCGGGCGTGCGCAGCGCGGGGTGCTCCTCCTCCAGCCGCTGCAGCTCCTGGAACATCCGGTCGTACTCGGCGTCGGGGATCTCCGGCGCGTCGAGCACGTAGTAGCGGTGGGCGTGGTGGTGCAGCTGCGCGCGCAGCTCGCCGGCACGTTGTTCCGCGTCGCTCGGGGTCGGCATGGCCGCGATTCTCGGGCACGGCCGCACCGATGCCGCACCACGCGGGACGCGCCGGCCCCGGCGCGCTCAGCTGAACAGCCGCCGCGCCGCGGGCGAGCCCGCCGACAGGTCCAGCCTGTCGAGCTCGCGGTACAGGCGCTCGACCTCGCGGCCGATCGCGTCGTAGGCGTGCAGCGTCACCGGCTGCCCGCCGTCGTCGGTCGGGGTGGCGTCGAGCTCGGCGGCCAGCGCCGTGGCAGCGCGATGGAAGGCGGGGAAGGGCTCGGCCGACTCGGGCGACTGCGGGACGTCGAGCGCCAGCGTGCACTCGCGCACCGCCGCCAGCGCCGGGTCCTCGGCCAGCGCCGCCTGGGGAGGCACCGACAGCACGACGAGCGGCGGCCCGCCCTCCTCCGCGCCGGGAATGACGAAGCGACCGGGCGTCGCCCCGGGCACGAAACCCTGGCGCGCCGCCACCTGCTGCACGTAGCCCACCGACCACGCCACCGAGTTGCTGCGCAGCGTGATTGCCAGCGTGGCGTCGAGCGGCGAGGCGAGCGCATCGAGCTCGCGGGCGCGGGCGGCCACCTCCAGCATGTCGGGCGCGTCGACGCGGCCGTCCATCGACTCGGCCAGCGCCTGCACCTTGTGCACGAACTCGCTGTACTCGATCTCGTTGAGCGCACCGCCCCGGTTGGCCAGCTGCACCCCCGCCTGCAGCTCGGTGTAGCGCCGGCCCGGACCGATGGGCTCCCAGGTGCCGGTCTCGGCGTCCAGCCCCTCGACGTGGAACGGCTTCGTCCCGGCGCGGCGCGAGGGCGGCAGGTGGGCGGCGACGGCGTCGCCGCTGACCGGCGCCTGCAGCGCGATCGGGGCAATGGCGTCGATCAGCGGGTCGAGGCGCGCGCCGCGCCAGGGCGCGAGGCGCACGGCCGCGGCGGCCACCGCCGGCTCCGCTCCCGCCCCCTGCGCCGGCGCGGCGCCCCCGGGGCCGAGCAGGCTGGGCTCGGTGCGGGCCGCTGTGCCCTGCGCGACACGCGGCAGGCGGGCCGCGGCGCGGCGCGTCTTCCAAAGCCCGTGCAGCGCCAGCGCCAGCAGCACGACGCCGCCGAGCAGGGCCAGCGCCGTCGTCAGGCTCATCGCGCCGCCGGCCTCACGCCGCCTCGGCCAGCGAGACGGCCGCCTCGATGTCCACCGCGACGATGCGGCTCACGCCCTGCTCCTGCATGGTCACGCCGATCAGCTGCTCGGCCATCTCCATCGTGATCTTGTTGTGGCTGATGAACAGGAACTGGGTCTCCCGGCTCATCTGCGCGACCAGCCGCGCATAGCGCTCGGTGTTGGCGTCGTCCAGCGGCGCGTCGACCTCGTCGAGCAGGCAGAACGGCGCCGGGTTGAGCTGGAAGATCGCGAACACCAGCGCGATGGCCGTCAGCGCCTTCTCGCCACCGGACAGCAGGTGGATCGTGCTGTTGCGCTTGCCCGGCGGCTGCGCCATGACCTGCACGCCGGCGTCGAGGATCTCGGCGCCGGTCATCGCCAGCCGGGCGGTCCCGCCGCCGAACAGCACCGGGAACATGCGGCCGAAGTGCTCGTTGACCTGGTTGAAGGTGCTGGCCAGCAGCTCGCGGGTCTCGAGGTCGATGCGGTGGATCGCGTCCTCCAGCGTCCGGATGGCCTCCTGCAGGTCGGCGTTCTGCGCGTCGAGGAAGGCCTTGCGCTCGCGCGCGGCGCCGAGCTCCTCCAGCGCGGCCAGGTTCACCGCGCCGAGCTCGGCGATCTCCTGCTGGATGCGGTCGATCTCGCCCTGCAGGCCCTGCAGCCGCACCTTGCCCTCGGCGATCCCGTGCTCCAGCGCCGCCAGGTCGACGCCCGCGGCGACCAGCTGTTCCATGAACTGCGCACCGCCGAGGGCTGCGGCCTGCTCCTCGAGCTGCAGCCGGGTGATGCGCTCGCGCATCGGGTCGAGGCTGCGCTCGTGCGCGAGACGCTGCTCGTCCAGCGCCTTCAGACGGGCGCTCAGCCCGTCGTAGCTGCTGCGCGCGGACGCCAGCTCCTGCTCGCGCTCGACGCGCAACGCCAGCGCACCCTGCAGGCCCGACTGCACGGCCGCGTCGTCGAATGCGCCGAGCTCGAGCTCGAGCTGCCCGCCCGCCTGCAGGTTGCTCGCCACCTGCGCCGCTGCCGTCTCGATGCCGCGCTGCAGCTCGGCACGGCGGCTGGCCAGCGCGCGCGCCTGGAACGAGGCCTCCTGGGCCTGCCGCTCGAGCGCGCGCTGCTGCTCGCGCGCCGCCGACAGCGCGCGCTCGGCCTCGAGCACCGCATCGTCCAGTGCGGCGTGCTGCTCCTGGGCGCTCGCCAGCTCGAGATCGAGCTCCTCGAAGCGCGCCTGTCCGGTGGCCTCGCGCTCGGCCAGCTGCTCGAGCCCGGCGTCGAGCTCGGCGAGCTCCTCGGCGATGCGCTCGTGGCGCGCGCTCGTCGCCTCGGCCTGCTGGGCCAGCCGCAGCACCTCGACATGCAGCGCATGCGCGCGGTTCTGCGCCTCGGCCGCCTCGCGCCGCGCCGCGGCCAGCCGCTGGGCCGCGTCGCCGTAGGCGGCGTCCAGCCGCACCGCGGCCGCGCGCGACTCGTCGGCGATCAGCTGCTGCGCGCGCTGCTGGCGTTCGAGGTTCTCGATCTCCTGGGCACGCGCCAGCAGGCCCGCCTGCTCGCTGTCGGGAGCGTAGAAGCAGACGGCGAACTGCGACACCGCATGCCCCTCGCGGGTCATGATGACCTCGCCGTGCGCGAGCGTGCCGCGGGCGGCGAGCGCGGCCTCGAGGGAGTCGGCCCTGAACACGCCCTCGAGCCAGTCGCCGAGCAGCGCGCCCAGGCCGGCATCGGGCACGCGCACCAGGTCGACCAGCAGGGGCAGTTGGCGTGGTGCGCGCGGCTGCGGCGCCCGCGCCGGCTCGCCCGGCAGCGCGTAGAAGGCCAGCCGGGCCGGCGGGGCGTCGGCCGCGAACGCGCGCACCGTGTCCAGCCGCCCGACCGCGAGCGCGTGCAGTCGCTCGCGCAGCGCGGCCTCGAGCGCCGGCTCCCAGCCGGGCTCGACGTGCACCTGCTTCCACAGACCCTGCAGCCCGGCCAGCCCGTGGCGCTCGAGCCATGGGGGCAGTCGGCCCTGGGTCTGCACCTTGTCCTGCAGCGCGCGCAGCGCCTGCAGCCGGGCGCTCAGGTCGGCGAGAGTGCCGGCGTCGCGCGCGGCCGCCTCCTGCGCCGCCCGCCGCTGTTCGTCGAGCGCGGGCAACTGTTCGGACAGCTCGGCGAGCACCGCGTCGGCCTGCTCGCGGCGCAACGATGCGTCGGCCTCCTGCAGTCGCAGCGTCTCCAGGCGCGCCAGGTCGGGCCCCTGCAGCCCCTGGCGCTCACCGGCCAGGCGGTCGCGACGCGACCGCAGCCCGCGCCGCTGCTCGTCGATTGCGCGCCCCTCGGCGGCGAGCACCTGGATCTGCTGCTGCACCTGCGACACGGCGTTGCGCTGCCGGCTGCTCGCAGCCTGCGCCGTGCGCAGCGCGTCCTCCAGCCCAGGCAGGCGCAGCCCCTGCTCCCCGGCCTGCGCGTGCAGCCCGGCGGCCTGGTCCTCGGCATCGGCGATCTGCGCGCCGATCCGCTCCAGCTCGTCCTCGGCCTCGCGCTGCCGCTCGGCCCACTGCTGGTTCTGCGCACGCAGCTCGGCCAGCCGGGCCTCGGCACGCCTGCGCCCGTCGACGATGAAGCGGATGCGCTCCTCGAGCCGGCTGACCTCCAGCTGAGCCTCCGCCAGCGCACCCTGCCGGGCATGCAGCGCATCGTTGGCCGCGAAGTGGTCCTGGCGCACCGCCTCGAGTTCGGCCTCGGTGCGGCGCAGATCTGCCAGGCGGGCTTCCAGCGCGTTGTGCGCCTCGGCCACCGCGGCCCGAACGCGGGTCTCCTCCGACGAGGCGTCGCGGTGCTTCAGGAACCACAGCTGGTGCAGCCGCGTGGTCCCGGCGTCCTGCAGTTGGCGGTAGCGCTGCGCGACCTCCGCCTGGCGCTCGAGCTTGTCGAGGCTGCCGCCCAGCTCGCGCAGGATGTCGTCCACGCGCGTCAGGTTTTCGCGCGTGTCCTTGAGCCGGTTCTCGGTCTCGCGGCGCCGCTCCTTGTACTTGCTGACGCCGGCGGCCTCCTCCAGGAACAGGCGCAGCTCCTCCGGGCGGCTCTCGATGATGCGGCTGATCGTGCCCTGGCCGATGATCGCGTACGCGCGCGGCCCGAGGCCGGTGCCCAGGAAGACGTCCTGCACGTCGCGCCTGCGCACAGGCTGGTTGTTGATGTAGTAGCTCGACGTGCCGTCGCGCGCCAGCACCCGCTTGACGGCGATCTCGGCGAAGCTGTTCCACTGCCCGCCGGCGCGCGCCAGGGTGTTGTCGAAGACGAGCTCGACGCTGGCGCGGCCGGCCGGCTTGCGGTTGCCGCTGCCGTTGAAGATCACGTCCTGCATGCTCTCGCCGCGCAGCTCGCTCGCCTTGCTCTCGCCGAGCACCCAGCGCACCGCGTCGATGATGTTGCTCTTGCCGCAGCCGTTGGGGCCGACCACGCCGATGCGCTGGCCTGGCAGCTGAAACGTGGTCGGCTCGGCGAAGGACTTGAAGCCCGAGAGCTTGATCTGCGAGAGGCGCATCCGGCGGCGTGCGGCGGCCCTGCGGGCATCCGCAGTGACAACGCAAGTGCTTGATTCGAAAAGGAAAAAAGCGCTCCATCTCGAGCGCGACGTGCGCTGGATGATAGCATCGCGCCCCCCCGATCCCCGACCCTGGCCGCGGCCCGCGCCCCCGCTGGGCACCGCCGCCGCCGGCTCAGCAGCCATGCCCAAGAAGACCTCTTCCGCCCCGCCTCGCGAGCGCGCCAGGCCCGCCGTGCCGCCCAGCAGCCCGAGCCGCGACCTGCAGGTGTTCGCGAACCCTGCCCCAGAGCGTGACTACGTGATCCGCTTCGACGTGCCCGAGTTCACCTGCCTGTGTCCCCTGACCGGGCAGCCCGACTTCGCCCACTTCACGATCGAGATCGTCGCCGACGCGCTGTGCGTCGAGCTCAAGAGCCTCAAGCAGTACTTCTGGAGCTTCCGCAACGAGGGCGCCTTCCACGAGAAGGTGACAAACACCGTCTGCAGCGACCTGGTCTCGGCCATCGACCCGCGCTTCGTGCGCGTGCACGCCGACTGGTTCGTGCGCGGGGGCATAGGCACCTTCGTGACCGTGGAGCACCGCAGGAAGGGCTGGAGGCCGCAACTGGCAGTGGAGCTGCCGCGTGGTGCCTGAAGGCGGCGCCGAAGTGCAGGCCGCGCCTGCCGCGCACGGCGCGCCCGCCGCACCCCATCCGACCTACCAGAAGTTCGCGGTCGACGTGCGGCCGAGCGCGATCGACGGGCTCGGCGCTTTCGCCGCCGAACCCGTGCCGGCCCGGCGCAAGATCGGCGAGATCCGCGGCGAGAGCATCACGGTCGACGAGGCGCGCATCCGCGCCACGCGCAGCGAGCGCATCATGATCGTGGAGCTGTCGGAACGCCGGGCGATCGACTTCAGCCGCAGCGCCGACCCGATGCGCTACACGAACCACAGCTGCCGCCCGAACGCGCAGCTCGTGATCCGCAACGGCCGCGTCGAGTTCTACGCGCGGCGCCCGATCGCGCTCGGCGAGGAGATCACGGTCGACTACGGCGAGACGCACCACGAGGGTCGGCTGGCCTGCCGCTGCGGGGCCCCGGGCTGCCGGGGCGCGCTGTGATCGCGCTTGCGCCGCAGGCCGCGTCGGCCCGGGCGGCACGCGGCGCGCCGGCTCAGGCGCGCGCGGCGGCGAAGGCCGCGATCCGCGGGTGCATCGTCGAGAACCACAGCGGCGGCACGGACGCCAGGAACAGGCACCCGGCGTAGCCGGTGGGCAGCTGCGGGCCCGGCAGCGGCTCGAGCTCGGGGTACGGCTTCCACGCGTGCATGTGGTGATCGCTGTGGCGCTGCAGGTTGGCCACCACGCTGTTGGTCAGCAGGTGATCGGCATTCCAGGCGTGCCCCGGACCGAAGGGTTCGCGGCGCCCGCCCTGCATGCCGCGCTCGAGGCCGTAGTGTTCGATGTAATTCGTGGTCTCCAGCAGGAACGCCGCGTAGCCGGCCTGGATCACCCAGAACAGCACTGCCAGCGGGCCGATGGCCAGCCACAGCGCGACCAGCCAGGCGAGTTGCACGCCGGTCGCCCAGGCCAGCGGACTCGTCGCCCAGCCCCGACGCCGCTGCGCCAGCCAGAGCGCCTCGAGGCGCCACGCGCTGACCAGGCTGCCGGCGAAACTGCGTGGCAGGAAGCGCCACAGGCTCTCGCCGTAGCGCGCGCTGGCCGGGTCGTCGCGGGTCGCGGCCCGCACGTGGTGGCCGCGGTAGTGCTCGACCATGAAGTGGGCATAAAGCACGCTCGTCATCAGCGCCCAGGCCAGCAGCCGCTCCAGGCGCGAACGGGAGTGGCCCAGTTCGTGGGCGAAGGTGATGCCCTGGCCGCCGGAGACCCCGCCCACGCCGATGCCGAGCGCCACCACCGCCCAGGCGGAGAGGTCGCCCGTCGCCACCAGCCACAGCCCGAGCGCGAGCAGCCCGGCCTGCAAAGGCAGGTGCATCAGCAGGCAGAACCGGTGCCAGGGCGTGGCGGCTGCCGCGGGCGGCGAGTCAGCCCAGCCGGGCTGGCGCTCGGCCAGCGCCAGCGCGGCCTGCCATCCGAACGTGACGCCCCAGGCCGCCCAGGGCGACCACCACGCGCCGGCCGCCACCGTGAGCGGCATCAACCACGCGAGCGCAAAGCGGTATCGCGTGGCGTCGGCCCGGGGCAGCGCGGCGGTGGCGTTCATGGGTACTGCAGCGTGCGGCGACGCTCGGCGGCAGCGCCGTCGGCGGAGACGCACTCGCCCCGGATAATCCCGTAGATGAATCCCCGACTCAAGCGACTTTTTCCCTATCCGTTCGAGCGCTTGCGCGAGATCAACGCCGGCATCGAGCCGCCTCAGGGCCTGCGTCCGATCAGCCTGGGGATCGGCGAGCCACGACACGCGACCCCGGCGCTGGTCGAGCAGGCGATCGTGCAGGCTCTGCCGTCCCTGTCGAGCTACCCCGCCACCGCCGGCGAGCCGGCACTGAGGGAGGCCCTCGCAGCCTGGATCGGACGGCGACATGGGGTCGCCCTCGATCCGGCGACGCAGGTGCTGCCGGTCAACGGCTCGCGCGAGGCGCTGTTCGCGATCGCCCAGACGGTGATCGACCCGAGCCGCCCGGGAGCCACCGTCGTCTGCCCCAACCCGTTCTACCAGATCTACGAAGGCGCGGCGCTGTTGGCCGGCGCCGAGACGTCCTTCGTCGCCAGCGACCCGGCGCGATCCTTCGCGGCCGACTGGCAGGCCGTGCCGGACGCGGTGTGGGCCCGCACGCAGCTGCTCTACGTCTGCTCGCCCGGCAATCCGACCGGGGCCGTGATGCCGCTCGAGGAGTGGCGGCTGCTGTTCGAGCTGTCGGACCGGCACGGGTTCGTCATCGCCAGCGACGAGTGCTACTCGGAGATCTACTTCGGCAACGCGCCGCCGCTGGGCAGCCTGCAGGCCGCGCGCGCACTCGGCCGCGACGACCTGCGCAACCTGGTCGCCTTCGGCTCGCTGTCCAAGCGCAGCAACGTGCCGGGGTTGCGCTCGGGCTTCGTCGCCGGCGACGCCCGCGTGATCCGGCCGTTCCTGCAGTACCGCACCTACCACGGCAGCGCGATGGGCGGGCTGGTGCAGCGCGCCAGCATCGCCGCCTGGGGCGACGAGGCGCACGTCGAGTCCAACCGGGCGCTGTATCGCGCGAAGTTCGCCCAGGTCGTGCCGATGTTGGCGCCGCTGCTCGAAGTGCAGCAGCCCGAGGCCGGCTTCTACCTGTGGGCCGGCGTGCCGGCAGCCTGGGCCGGCGACGAGATCGCCTTCGCCAGGGAACTGCTCGCTCAATACAATGTGCAGGTGCTGCCCGGCCGCCTGCTGGCCCGCGAGGTCGACGGCCTCAACCCCGGTGCCGGGCGCATCCGCATGGCCCTGGTGGCCGCCCCCGACGAGTGCCTCGAAGCCGCGACGCGCATCGTCTCCTTCCTGACCCGGACCGAACGATGAGCACGCCCGACCTGCAATCCCTGATCGAACTCGCCTGGGAGTCGCGCTCCCGTATCGACGCGACCAGCGCGCCGGACGTGCGCGACGCGGTCGAGCAGGTGATCGCCGGCCTCGATGCCGGCCGGCTGCGCGTGGCCGAGCGACGCGGCGTCGGCGACTGGCACGTCAACCAGTGGATCAAGAAGGCGGTGCTGCTGTCGTTCCGCCTCAGCGACAACCGCCCGGTGCGGGCCGGGGAGCTGGCCTTCTTCGACAAGGTCGCCACCAAGTTCGGCCCGATGGACGACGCCGCGCTGCGCTCGGCGGGCGTGCGGGTCGTGCCGCCCGCCGTGGCCCGCCGCGGCAGCTACGTCGCCCCGGGCGCGGTGCTGATGCCGAGCTACGTGAACATCGGCGCCTACGTCGACGAGGGGACGATGGTGGACACCTGGGCCACCGTGGGCAGCTGCGCGCAGATCGGCCGGAACGTGCACCTGTCGGGCGGCGTGGGCATCGGCGGCGTGCTCGAGCCGCTGCAGGCCAACCCGACCATCATCGAGGACAACTGCTTCGTCGGCGCGCGCAGCGAAGTCGTCGAGGGCGTGATCGTCGAGGAGAACTCGGTGCTCGGGATGGGCGTCTTCATCGGGCAGAGCACCCCGATCTTCGATCGCGATACCGGCCGCACGACCTACGGCCGCGTGCCCGCGGGTAGCGTGGTCGTGGCGGGCAATCTGCCCAAGAAGTGCGCAGACGGCACGCCGTACAGCCTGTACGCTGCGGTCATCGTCAAGCGCGTCGACGCCGGGACGCGCGCCAAGACCGCCATCAACGAGCTGCTGCGCGCCTGACGGCGCCTGCCGCCCAGGGCCCGAGCCTGCCATGTCCAGCAACCTCGAACGCGTGCTGCGCCTGATGGCGGAGAAGAGCGCCTCGGACGTCTACCTCGCGGCCAACACCCCGATCCTGATCAAGATCCACGGCCAGCTCCTGCAGCTGTCGGAGCAGGTCCTGGAGCAGCACCAGACGCGCGCGCTGCTGGCCGAGATGCTCAGCCCGCAGCAGCTCGAGGAGCTCGACGAGACGGGCGAGCTGAACGTCGGCATCGGCATGGCCCGCGTCGGCAGCTTCCGCCTGTCGGCCTTCAAGCAGCGCGGGTCGGTGGCGGCCGTCGTGCGCTGCATCCCTCACCAGATCCCGACGCTGGAGTCGCTCGGACTGCCGCAGATCCTGGGCGATCTCGTCACCGAGCGCCGCGGGCTGATCCTGATGGTCGGTGCCACCGGCACCGGCAAGAGCACGACGCTGGCGTCGATGATCGAGTGGCGCAACCAGCAGCTGGCGGGCCACATCCTGACCATCGAGGACCCGATCGAGTTCCTGTTCTCCAACAAGAAGAGCATCGTCAACCAGCGCGAGGTCGGCCGCGACACGCAGAGCCTGCAGATCGCGCTGAAGAACGCGCTGCGCCAGGCGCCCGACTGCATCCTGATCGGCGAGATCCGCGATCGCGAGACGATGTCCTCGGCGCTGTCCTACGCCTTGTCGGGCCACCTGGTGCTGGCCACTCTGCACGCCAACAACAGCTATCACGCGCTCGGGCGGATCCTGTCGTTCTACCCGCCGGAGGCGCGCTCCACGCTGCTGTCCGACCTCGCCTCGGGTCTGCGCTCGGTGATCAGCCAGCGGCTTCTGCGCAGCAACTCGGGCGGCCGCGTGCCAGCGATCGAGATCCTGCTCAACACCAAGCTCGTCGCCGAGTTGGTCGAGAAGGGCGACCTGTCGGCGTTGCGAGAGGCCGTGGAGAAGTCGCTGGCCCAGGGCTCGCAGACCTTCGAGGCGGACATCGCCCGGCTGATCACCGAGGGTGTGGTGTCGCGCGACGAAGGCCTCAGCCACGCGGATTCACCCACCAACCTGCTGTGGCGGCTGCAGAACGAGCAGAACCCGATCTCGCGCCAGGCTCCGAAGAAGGAGGAGCCCGAGCAGGCCTCGTTCACCGAGATCACGATCGACGTCGCCGGCGAGGACTCCCGCTTCGGCACGCTGTCGGGCGGGTTGGGTGCGCCGGTCGCGCCGGCCGGCGCGGGCGCTGCCGGGCGGCCGCCGCCGGTCACCAGGCAGACGTGAGCGACGCGCTGCGGTTGGCCGAGGCGCTGATCGCCTGTCCGTCCGTCACGCCGTCCGACGCAGGCACGCACGCGCTGCTGGCGGCGCGCCTCGCCGCCGCCGGCTTCCGCGTCGAGCACCTCGACGCGGGGCCCGCCGAGGCGCGCGTGTCCAACCTCTGGGCGCTACGCGACGGAGCGCGCCCCGGGCCGACCGTCGTGCTTCTCGGCCATACCGACGTCGTGCCGCCGGGCCCGCTCGAGGCCTGGGCCAGCCACCCGTTCGTGCCGACGCACCGCGACGGCCGGCTGCACGGCCGGGGCGCCGCCGACATGAAGGGCGCGGTCGCCGCGATGACGGTGGCGGCCGAGCGCTTCGCGGCCGCGCACCAGGGCCATGCCGGCCGCGTGGCCCTGCTGTTCACCAGCGACGAGGAAGGCCCGGCACGGCACGGCGTCCGCCACGTCGTCGAGGTGCTGCGCCAGCGCGGCGAGCGCATCGACGCCTGTGTCGTCGGCGAACCGACCTCGGTCGAGCGGCTGGGCGACATGGTCAAGAACGGGCGCCGCGGCAGCCTGTCGGCCCGACTGCGCGTGCAGGGCGTGCAGGGTCACGTCGCCTACCCGCAGCTCGCGCGCAACCCCGTGCACCTCGCGGCGCCGGCGCTGGCGGAGCTCGCTACCGTGCGCTGGGACGACGGCGACGCCCACTTCCCGCCGACGACCTTCCAGGTCAGCAACGTGCACGCCGGCACCGGCGCGCTCAACGTGATCCCGGGCGAACTGGTGGTGGACTTCAACTTCCGCTTCGGCAGCGCGTCGACGCCGGCCGCGCTGCGCAGCCGCGTCGAGGAGCTGCTGCTGCGCCACGGGCTGCACTTCACACTGGAGTGGACGCTGGGCGGCGAACCCTTCCTGACGCCGCCCGGCCCGCTGGGCGACGCCCTGGCCGCGGCGATCGAGGCCGAGTGCGGGCTGCGGCCCGAGCTCAGCACGACCGGCGGCACCAGCGACGGCCGCTTCATGGCGGCGATCTGCCGCGAGGTGATGGAGTTCGGCGCCGTCAACGCCAGCATCCACCAGGTCGACGAGTGGATCGATGCGGCGGCGCTGGAGCCGCTGGCCCGCGTCTACCAGCGCGTGCTCGGGTCGCTGCTGGCATGACGCTCGCCGAGCTGGTCGAGCGCAGCGCGGCGCGGCTCGAGCAGGCCGGCGTCGCCTACGGGCACGGCACCACCTGCGCCTACGACGAGGCCGCCTGGCTGGTGCAGTGGCAGCTGGGCCTGCCGCTGGACGAACTGGCGACCGGCGGCGACGCCCGGGTCGACGCCGCCGGCTGCGCGGCGGCCGAGGCACTGGTCGAGCGCCGCATCGCCACCCGGCTGCCGGCCGCCTACCTGACCGGCGAGGCCTGGCTGCACGGGGTGCCGTTCTTCATCGATGCCCGCGCCATCGTGCCGCGCTCGCTGATCGCCGAGCCGCTGGTCGACGGCCGCCTGGACGCGTGGCTTGGCGAACCGCCGACGCGCGTGCTCGACCTGTGCACCGGCAACGGCAGCCTGGCCGTGCTGGCAGCGCTCGCCTGGCCGGATGCGCAGGTGGTCGGCACCGACCTCAGCGCCGAGGCGCTGGAAGTGGCCGCGCGCAACGTCGCGCGCCACGGCCTCGGGCAGCGAATCGATCTGCGCCGCGGCAGCGGGCTGGCCGCCGTGGCCGGCGAGCACTTCGATCTCGTGCTGTGCAACCCGCCCTACGTCCCCGCCGCGTCGATGGCGGCGCTTCCGCCGGAGTTCCGGGCCGAGCCGGCGCTGGCACTCGCTGGCGGCAGCGACGGGATGGACTTCGTGCGCGGCCTGCTCGCCGGCATCGCCAATCACCTTGCCCCGGACGGCCTGCTCGTGCTCGAGATCGGGCACGAGCGCGCGCACTTCGAGGCGGCGTTCCCAGGGCTCGAGCCCGTATGGCTGCCGTGCAGCGCCGGCGACGACGCAGTGCTGCTGCTGGACCACGCGTCACTCGCGTCGGGGCGACCGGCATGATCACCGTCCGCGACCTCGTCCTGCGCCGCGGCGGCAGGGCGGTGCTGGACGGCGCGAGCTTCGTGCTCAACCCGGGCGAGCACGCCGGCCTGGTTGGGCGCAACGGCGCCGGCAAGTCGACCCTGTTCGCGGCGCTGGCCGGGCGGCTGCACCCCGATGGCGGCGACATCGAGGTGCCGCCGCGCTGGCGGCTGGGCGAGGTGGCGCAGCACATGCCCGAGGAGTCCACCGGCGCCACCGACTACGTGCTCGCGGGCGACCTGCCGCTTGCTGCCGCCCGGCACGCGCTGGCCGAAGCGGAGGCAGCCGACGACGGGCATGCGATCGCCGTAGCCCACGTGGCGCTCGAGGAGGCCGGGGCCTTCGACGCCCGCCCGCGTGCCCAGGCCCTGCTGCTCGGCCTGGGCTTCGGCGCCGCGCAGCTCGACGCGCCGGTCGACAGCTTCTCCGGCGGCTGGCGGATGCGGCTGCAGCTGGCGCGCGCGCTGCTTTGCCCGAGCGACTTGCTGCTGCTCGACGAGCCGACCAACCACCTCGACCTCGATGCACTCGTGTGGCTCGAAGGCTGGCTGCAGCGCTATGCCGGCACGCTGGTCGTCATCAGCCACGACCGCGAGTTCCTCGACGCGGTGACCCGCGTGACGCTGCACGTCGACCAGGGCCGGGTGCAGCGCTACGGCGGGAACTACACGGCCTTCGAGACGATGCGCGCCGAGCGGCTGGCGCAGGCCGCGGCCGCCTTTGCCCGCCAGCAGGAGCGCATCGCCAACCTGCAGCGCTTCATCGACCGCTTTCGCGCCAAGGCCACCAAGGCCCGGCAGGCCCAGAGCCGGGTCAAGGCGCTCGAGCGCATGGAACGGCTTGCGCCCGTGCTGACCGAGAGCGAGTTCGACTTCGAGTTCCGCGAGCCGGCGAGCCTGCCCAACCCGATGCTGGTGCTCGACGACGTCGGCTGCGGCTACCGCACCTCGGGCGGCGAGCTGTCGATCGTCCGCCATGCCAGCCGCACCGTGCTCGCGGGCCAGCGCATCGGCATCCTGGGCGCCAATGGCCAGGGCAAGTCGACGCTGGTGAAGACCATCGCCGGCGTGCTGCCGCCGCTGGCCGGCCGGCTGACCGAGGGCAAGGGCCTGGCGATCGGCTACTTCGCGCAGCAGGAGATGGATCTGCTCGCCGCCGACGACACGCCGCTGCAGCTCATGACGCGGCTCGCGCGCGAGTCGGGCGTTGCCGGCCGCGACGCGCGCGAGCAGGACCTGCGCAACTTCCTCGGCCAGTTCCGCTTCGACGGCGACATGGTGCTGCGCCGGGTCGGCACGCTGTCGGGCGGCGAGCGGGCGCGGCTCGTGCTCGCCACCATCGTCTGGCGGCGTCCCAACCTGTTGCTGCTCGACGAGCCCACGAACCACCTCGACCTGGCCACGCGCGAGGCGCTGTCGATCGCGCTCAACGAGTTCGAGGGCACCGTGCTGCTGGTCAGCCACGACCGTGCGCTGCTGCGCGAGGTGTGCGACGAGTTCTGGCTCGTCACGCGCGGCGGGGTGGAGCCGTTCGACGGCGACCTCGACGACTACCAGCGCTGGCTGCAGGAGGTGAGCCGGGCCGTGGCCCGGGGCGCCGAGCCGCCGCCGCCCTACGCGGCCCTTCGGCCCGCCGCCGCGGCGGTCGCACCGACGCCCTCCCCCGCACCAGCGCGGGCGGCGCCGTCCTCCCCCGCCGCTCCTGGAGCGGCGCCGCGGCGTGACGATCGCAAGGCCGCCGCGCAGGCGCGCGCCGAGCGGGCGCAGCGCACGCGACCCTTGCGCAGCGAGTTGCGCGACGTCGACGCCCAGCTGGAGCGGCTCGCATCCGAGCGCCGCGACGTCGAGGCTGCGCTGGCCGAGGGACGAGTTCCGGTGGCCGGCATGGCCGACGCGGGCCGTCGCCTGAACCACGTCGCGGCCGAGATCGCGATGCTCGAGGAGCGCTGGCTCGAGATCCAAGCCCAACTCGAGGCGCTCGGCGCCGCAGAGTGACCGCGGGGCCCGGCCGCGGTCTACGGCGGCGGAACAGGCCGAGCCGGCGGAAGGGGCATCGCGCGGCCGTGGGCCCGAAATTTTGTTGTGCACAATCAAATTGCCCGCTATGCTTATGGCCATGCCGCGCGCGCCCGCCGACCCCGACGCTTGGCTGCGGCTCGACCACCAGCTGTGCTTCGCGCTCTACTCGGCATCGCTCGCGATGACCCGGGTCTACAAGCCGCTGCTCGACCCGCTCGGGCTGACCTACCCTCAGTACCTCGTGATGCTCGTGCTGTGGGAGACCGACGGCTGCTCCTTGTCGCAGGTCGGGGCCCGCCTGGGCCTCGACTCGGGCACGCTGACGCCGCTGCTCAAGCGGCTCGAGGCGTCCGGGCGCGTACAGCGCCTGCGCGACGCCGACGACGAGCGCCGCGTCCTGCTGCGGCTCACCCCGTCGGGCCGCGCGCTCGAGTCGCGCGCCGCTTCCGTGCCGCCTGCGATCGCCGGCGCCAGCGGTTGCCGCCTCGACGAGATCGGCGCGCTGACGGCGCGCCTCCAATCCCTGC